>Ga0181524_10001201_pt1 | contig 30192 bp, 22 predicted proteins | sample PEATcosm2014_Bin_34_FD_119761 | JGI IMG/M metagenome (GOLD analysis project Ga0181524, IMG submission 119761) | Peatland microbial communities from MTU Mesocosm Facility, Houghton, MI, USA - PEATcosm2014_Bin05_60_metaG | ecosystem: Environmental > Terrestrial > Soil > Wetlands > Peat | place... | reverse complement strand
GGGAACCGGCAGTTCGTCCTGGCGAGCGACGTGCACCCGAAGATGCTCTCGAAGATCAAGCAGAACCTGGTGAACCGGTTCGCCAGCGGCATGGTGGTGCGGATGACGCCGCCGGACTTCTCGACGCGCGTGGCGATCATGAAGATCAAGCTCCAGCAGCAGGCGCGGCGGCTGCCGGAGGACGTCGTGCGCTACGTCGCGCGCGGGTTCGAGGGCAGCGTGCGCGACCTGACCGGCGCCACGACGCTGATCCTGGCGTATGCAGGACTGACCGGGGAGAAGATTGACGTGAACCTGGCGCGCACGGCGCTCACGGAAGCGCACCAACCGACGGAGGCGCATTCCGGGCTGGACGTGGTCGAGCGCGTCGTCTCGCGCCATTACGGCCTGGACGCGGCGGACCTGCGCAAGCGCAGGCGCAAGCGCGCCGTGCGGCTTCCGCGCCAGCTCTGCATGTACCTGGGGCGCAAATTCACCCCGATGTCCTGCCGCGAAATCGCCGCCCACTTCGGCGCGGCCAACCACAGCAGCGTCATCAGCGCCGCCAACCGCATCGAGGAAGCCCTGAAAAAGGACTCCGACCTGGCCGAACTGGTCTCCGCGATGGGCGAAGAGATCAGGAAGGGGTGAAAGCGGGCTATGTGTGGCTGTTGAGAAAGGCTTCTTAGTCATTCCCGCGCACGCGGGAATCCAGGCCGCCAAAGTGAACGGGTGGATTCCCGCTTGCGCGGGAATGACGCAGTTGAGATGCGAGATGGGGCCAACCATCGCCCGGTGCCTTTTTCAACAGCCCCTCGGCTTTCTCATCAGGCAAAAAGCCCTTGCATTCCTCATGTTCGTCTATATAATACATCTACCACGTTTGCATGGTTAGCTACGGCGCCCTGGAGCCTGCTTGGCGAAAAACAAGTGACGAGGAGAGTTCCTTCGTCCGGCACGCTTACTTCTTGGGCGCCAACGATCCATACGCCGCACTGAAAACGACGCTGAAGGCGGAGATCGACCCAGAAGCCTGGGCAACGCTCCACAGCGATAGCTCGCGCCCGTTGTATAGGCCGAAGAGGGGCCGAATCGCCGTGAAGGTGATCAATCACCTCGGCGATGAGGTAATGAAAGTCTTCCGAGTTTAGTAGTCGTGCAAGAACTGGCAATCAACATTGCGGATGCCCGTGAGTGGTTTCCTCACACCAAGGAGACGCCCTACATTCTTGTCCAGGTAAATCCTGAACATGCCAGTACGTGGGCCGTAGCCTTACGCGGTGCCGTTCGGCGTTGCTACTTGACCGATGACTTCCTCGAAAGACGCGCTGGCGAGTTAGAGAAGCAACTTCCAGGCACCAACGCATTTTGCCAAGCGCAAGTGATCGCTTCTAAACTTCCCGATGCCGGCGCAACGATGTCCGGTGATTTCGGGGAAATCCTCACCTACATATATCAGTCAGCCCAAGCTTACCCGAATATCGCATTCGGTCCGAAGAAGTGGAGGCTCAAGCAAGACCGGACAAAGCCAGCGCCATATTCGGATGTTATTCATTTCGTCCTACCGCAATGGCCACAGCCGAGCGACCGTGATGAGCTTCTTTGCGCCGAGGTCAAAACGAAGGCGACGGACGGTGCCTCCGAACCGATTCAAGATGCAATTGCAGACTGTGGAAAGGACCGCACCAGTCGCCTCGCGAAAACATTGCTGTGGCTGAAGGCTCGTGCAGTCGGGGAGTCTTTGGGTAATGTAGAGATTGCTCATCTTGATCGTTTCATCAATTCGATAGATCACCCTCCCGCAACGAAGAGATTCCGAGCCGTTGCCGTGATTTGTGCCGGCCTCATTGACGAAGAACTCAAGAAGGCACCATTGCAGACATCGGCTGACTACACCTTGGTGGTAATAGTCGTTCCAGGCTTGTATGAGGCTTACACTGCCGTCTATCGTGCGGCGAGGTCATCGACCCTGCCTGAAGGGCAAAGACCATGAAGGCATCCCTGCTGCGTTGGATCGGAGACGCAGATGCGCTTCGCCATATAGAGCAGTTCGGTGTGCGTGAAATACCATACGACTTCACGTACCAGGGCACCCGCAAGGACGACCTGTATGTCGCCCTAGTCGGCGAACTCTTTGACCGAATGCGCGACGGCTACGAAAATAAGGATGATTGGGCTCGGCTGGGAAACGCGCTGGCGCAATACGCTGTGCCAGACAGAGAAGAAGAGCTTCGTAAGGTAGGTGTTGTGCAAGCTGAGGCAGCGTTATTCTCGGCCGCAGCATTCTACTGTGGTGGTTTTCCCGCGTCTGCCTGGGTAACTATGCGAAGCCGAGGCCCACTGAGTGGTGACGACAACCGAGCCTGCTTTGATCTTCTTGCGAGGCCCCATGATCTCCGATCACGGTTAGTGGTCGATTTACATGCGGCCTTATTGCGCGGCGACGCGGACGCTATTGCCGCCTTTGAGGACAGGGTCGCGGAATCGGCGAAGTTGGCTCTTGCGGTGGGGCCGGACCAGTGGATACCTTTGGAGTTACTTAAGCGTCTGATCGCCCAATTTCGGACTACAAATCTCCGAGCGATTCTCCCAGATGGCACGTCGCCTTTTTGGACACCACTGATCAGATCCCTCGTGGAGCGCGGTGCTTGGGATTTCTTCCCATCACAGATTACAGCTATTCAGGCAGGCCTTCTGAACCGCAGCGAGACATTCTCCCTTCAGATGCCAACCGGATCAGGGAAGACGGCATTGTGTGAAACTCTTCTCTTCGCGCATGTGCATAAGAGTCCGAACTCGGCAGCCGTTCTGATCGTTCCATATCGCTCACTGGCATCGGAACTACGTTATTCACTTGCAAAGCGACTAAATGAGATGGGCGTTTCCACGAGATGCGCATACGGAGGAACTGTTCCTTCAGGTGACGAGGTCAGAGCTCTTGACAGAACAAACGCGCTAATCGCCACGCCCGAAACCCTTTCAGGGATTCTCAGTGCAAACCCCACTTTTGCCAAACGAATCTCCCTGGTAATATGCGATGAAGGTCATTTGCTGGACGCCTCGTCGCGTGGCATCAGCTTGGAGTTATTGCTTACTCGCATGAAGACCCCCGAGGCCGGAACCCAGCGGTTTGTTTTTATGTCCGCGATAGTTCCAAATATTCAAGAAATCAATATCTGGCTTGGAGGCACTGAGGAGACAGTCGTGCGAAGCGAGTATCGGCCCGCGGTTGCCGACTTCTCTGTTCTTCGCTCTGTTGGCCGAGGTAAGTCAGCTTACGTAGACCTGGAGATGCACCCGCACCAAGAGAGGCCCATCCGTTACAGAATAGAACGATTCCTGCGGCACCAAGACTTTCTGTGGCGCAACCCGACAACCGGCAAAATGAATACATATCCATGCACTTCGGTGAAAACGCTGGCAGTTGCTTCAGCCCGAAGGGCACTGCCAATGGGCGCTGCAGTAGTATTCGCAGCAAATAAGCGGGGTGATCAGGGCGCGATTGGTCTTGCAGAAGAATTACTGGACCAGATCGAAAAGGGTGTCCAATTGCCAGATCCCCGTGCGTTTTCTTACGGGGACGTGCTTGTGCGTGTCGCCGAGTATCTTCGGAGTGAATATGGGGAAGAATGGATCGGAACGCGTGCCATACAAGTCGGCGCAGTCCTCCATCACGGCGACATACCACAAGAAACCAGAGAGGTCGTCGAGCAGCTCCTACGGGGACGCAACGTAAAGTTCGCTATTTGCACAAGTACCCTGGCCGAAGGGGTAAATCTGCCTATCCGAACGCTCGTGCTCTACTCTGTGCAGCGCCTTGGACATCAAGGGAAAAGGGAGGATTTGCTGACACGGGACATAAAAAATCTGGTCGGCCGCGCAGGTCGTGCTGGCGCAACAACAAAGGGACTTGTAATTTGCGCGAACGAAAAGCAGTGGCCACTGGTAGCTGCGGTTGCTCAACAGGCACATGGAGAGGCCGTTGTTGGCGCGCTACGGTCCTTCATTGAGGGCGTGCGCCGCCTGCTCGCTATACGAAACATTCCGTTGACGAACGAACTCCTTGAAAGAAACGCTGTGTTCCACAGTTTGGTTGATGGCATAGATGCCACGCTTGTGGATCTTGCGGCCTTAGAAATCGGGGAAGAGGAATTGCGCCGACTTGCCACTAGCCTTGCAGACCAAACGTTTGCATCGCGTCAAACCGACGAAAATACGAAGCAACTGTTGCGCAATATTTTCGGACTCCGAGCGCAGCGTGTTGCCGCAATTCACGCTGCCGGAAGGCTTGGCTGGATCAGAGAGACCGGCACCAGAGTGCGGATGATAGACCTTGTCGAGAATGGTCTTCTACCTAAGCGCCAGAGATGGGACGACGTGGTGGACCCGGTAGATCCCAATCTTGTGACTGTCATGCTGGAATGGGCCTGGACTCAGAGAGAGCTGCAAACAGCTGTCACGGACGCGTATCGTGTCGGGAGTGGAGGAGATATTGCGTCGTGTCGCGAGCCTTTCCTTTCAGGAGTAAGGTCCTGGCTTTCAGGAGAGACCTTTGTTCGGATTGCAGAGCGCTCAGGTTTGGCGGTAGACGATGCCCTCGGCGTCCATTCCCATCTCTTCACATATACCCTTCAAACGCTTCTTGAACAGGCCGTAGCGTTGCTGGAGAAGTTACTTGAATCACGTGGTCAAGCGCTCGCTGCGGCTGTTCTCCAGTTCCCGGAACACCTCAGGTTCGGCGCTCCTACTGCAGCAGGATGCGCGCTAGCGGCTGGCGGCTTGCGTCACCGGCGTGCATACGTGGCGCTTGGTAACGCGCCAGAGTTACGTCGATTGCCGGGGTGCGATAGGTCCGTTGTATTCTCGACGGCCAGACAAGTAGTCGGACAGGACCGAGAAGGTTGGCGGGCGCAGCTGGGTGCTCTTGTATTCGAGAACACTCTTCATGATTTGGCCACGGGTGCGCGCAGAAACACTGACTAGCCCAGCCTGATCACATCTGAGGGATAGGGCGAACCGAAACAAGAGATTCAGGCCTCTCCACCTTCTTTAATCGACCTTCTTTGCAGCGGTGACCAGGCTCCAGACAGCAGCCTCGGCCTTCGCCATGTCGGCTTTCGCGTCCGCGAGCGCCGTGGAGAGGCTGCTGTGCGCCTTCACGACCTCGTAGATGATACAGCCCAGCGCCGCGACGACCATGAAGCAGACGATCCCCAGCCCGATGCCCGCGAGGATCTTCTCGTAGCGCATCAGGGCCAGCAGGACGGCGAGGGAAGCTGTTTGCCGCCGTTGAAAAACAACGCTGTCCAGCGTCATTCGGCTCCGTTGAGCCTTGCCGAAGGGCCCGGAAACTAGGCCAGAAGCAGTCCGGCACGGACGGTTCGCTTGCCAGGAAGGGTTCCGATGCTTAGAATCCCACATTTGACGGCTGACCGCTATGTGGGCGGCGGCCATCTGGGAAATGCCGGATGAACCCAACCATGAGCCACCGCACGAAGACGATCCTCGCGGCCGTCGTCGTTGTCGTCGCGGGGGCAGCGGCGTACTCGAACAGCTTCAGCGGCCCATTCATCTGGGACGATATCCCCGCCATCCCGGAGAACGCGACCATCCGCAGCCTGCGCTCCGCCGAAGTCCTGCTGGCGCGCCGGCCGCTGACGAACCTGTCCTTCGCAGTCAATTACGCCATTGGCCAGCTCGCCGTGCGCTCGTACCATGCCGGGAATCTGCTCATCCATTTGCTTGCCGCGCTGACCCTCTTCGGCATTGTCCGTCGCACGCTGCTGCTCCCGGCGCTGCGCGACCGGTTCGCCGGCGCCTCCACCGGCCTGGCGGCGGCGGTGGCGCTGATCTGGGCGCTCCATCCGCTGCAGACTGAATCGGTGACCTACATCGTCCAGCGCGTCGAGTCGCTCATGGGGCTCTGCTACCTGCTCACGCTGTACGCCCTGATCCGCGGCGCAGGGAGCGAACGGCCGCGGCCCTGGTACGCGGCCTGCGTTGTCGTCTGCGCGCTGGGGATGGGCGCGAAGGAGGTCATGGCCACCGCGCCGATCGTCCTGCTGCTGTACGACCGCGCGTTCCTCTCCGGGTCGTTCCGGGAAACGTTCCGCCGGCGCGGCGCGCTCTACCTGGGGCTGGCGGCGACCTGGGTGCTGCTCGGCGCGGTGATGCTTCTGTCCAAAGGAGCGGCCGGCGCCGGCTTTGGGATCAGAACGGTCACGCCGTGGCGGTACGCGCTCACGCAGCCGGGTGTCATTCTGCACTACTTGCGGTTGTGCTTCTGGCCGAGCTCGCTCTGCCTGGACTATTACTGGCCGTTCGCGCCGACGTTCCAGAAGGCAGCGCCTGAACTGATCGCGCTGGCGGCGCTGTTGGTCGCGACAGCCTGGGCGGTCGTTCGGCGGCCGGCGCTGGGATTCCTGGGCGCCTGGTTCTTCCTGATCCTCGCGCCGACCTCGTCGGTCATGCCGATTAACGACGCCTGCTTTGAGCACCGCATGTATCTTTCGCTGGCGGCGGTCGTCGCAGGCGCGGTGATCGCGGCCAGCGCGTTCATCCGGCGGCTGGCGCGGCAATCGGCGCTGTCGGCTGATTCGGCAGCCCTCGCGGCGGGCGTCCTTGCGCTGGCGGTCGCGGCCGCGCTGGGCTGCGCCACGTTCCGGCGCAACGCGGATTACCGAACGGCGCTCTCGATCTGGAAAGACGTGGCCTGCAAGCGGCCGAAGAATCCCCGCGCCTGGGCCAACCTCGGCTATGCCTACGTCAACGCATCCCGCTACGATGAAGCGATCCGTTGCTGCGACAAAGCTCTTGACCTGGAGCCGGACTTCAGCCTCGCCTACATCAACCGCGGCCTCGCCTACGTGAAGATCGGCCGGCTGACCGAGGCCATCCGGGATTGCGACAAGGCCATCGCGTTGAAGCCGGACAGCGGCGACGCCTACTATAACCGCGGCCGCGCGTACGCGGGACTCGGACGTCTGAGCGAGGCTATCGGGGATTACGACAAGGCCATCGTGTTGAAGCCGGATGCCGGCGACGCCTACTATAACCGCGGCCTCGCCTACGCGGGACTCGGACGTCTGAGCGAGGCTATCGGGGATTACGACAAGGCCATCGCGTTGAAGCCGGACAGCGTCGAGGCCTACAACAACCGCGGCATCGCTTACGCGAAGGCCGGACGCTCCGACGAAGCGCTTCGCAACTATGACGAGGCGATCAAGCTGGACCCCGACGGCGCCAGGGCGTACTACAACCGGGGCAATGCCCTCGCCAGCGCTGACCACGACTCCGAAGCCGTCGGAGATTATGACAAGGCCATCGCGTTGGACCCGCATTTCGCCGAGGCCTACAACAATCGCGGCATCGCTTACGCCCGAAGCGCCCGCCTCGCCGAAGCGCTGCGGGATTTCGACCAGTCCATCGCGTTGAAGCCGGACTTCGTCGATGCCTACAAAAACCGCGCTTTCGTCTATTACACGATGAAGGATTACGACAAGGCCAGGACGGATGTGAAAATGTTTGTGCGGCTGGGCGGTCGGCCGGATCCCGGATTCCTAAAGGCCTTGGGGCAGGCCACAACTCCTGCGGAGCGAACCGGGCCATGAGCCAGCGCACGAAGACAATCCTCGCGGCCGGTGCCATAGTCGTCGCACTGGCGGCGGCTGGATCAGGCGGTTTTGCGGGGCAAAGTGGACGAACAACGCTTGTCGAACCGTGAATACAAGGGGATAATGGCAGGAGAGCAGCCTGCGGCGGTCGCAGGCCAAGGCGATCTGGGAAATGCCGGCTGAAAGGGTCCGCCATGACGAACGTCACCGAGGCCAACGCGCCGATCTGTGCCCACCCCGACAACCCCCATTACTTCCTCTTCCGCGGGCGGCCCACGATACTCGTGACGTCGGCGGAGCACTACGGGGCGGTGATCAACAAGGACTTCGACTACGTGAAGTACCTCGACTGGCTGAAGTCCTACGGTCTGAACTACACGCGGATCTACCCCGGGGCGATGGTCGAGCCCAAGGACAAGTACATCGTCGGGAACACGGTGGCGCCCAGGAACGAAGCGCTTCTCGTACCCTGGGCGCGGAGCGATCAGCCCGGTTACGCGCTGGGCGGCAACAAGTTCGACCTCTCCAGATGGGATAGCGAGTACTTCAAGCGATACCGCTCCTTCCTGGCGGAGGCGGGCAAGAGAGGCATCGTGGTCGAAGTGTGCTTCTACAACGCCCAGTACGAGTACACCTGGCCGCTCTCGCCGCTCTTCCACAAGAACAACATCCAGGGCGTGGGTAATTGCCACTTCAACGACGCCCAGACGCTGAAGCACGCCGGCCTCGCGAAGGCCGGGGAGGAGTACGTCCGCAAACTCGTGGTCGAGACGGCCGGCTTCGACAACGTGATCCTGGAGATATGCGACGAACCGCTCCTGCTGGGCACGCCGGCCGACGAGGCCGGCGCGTGGATCGCGCGGATGGTCGAGACGATCCGCGCCGCCGAGAAGGATTTGCCGCGTCCGCACCTCATCGCGCAGCAGGTGGAGGGCAAGCTGGGCGGGCCGTGCGACTTCTCCGGCGACCCGAGGGTCGGCCTTATCGTTACGCAGTACACCTGGGATTCGAGCGGGGAGCAACTGGGCGGGATGCGTGCGCTCGAGGTCAAGTACCAGTACGACAAGCCCATCGAGCTGAACGAGACGAACTACTACCCGGTCTGGTACAAGGGGGACACGGTCGCCGCCTCTCGCGTGGAGGCGTGGGAGTTCATCGTCGGCGGGGGAGCGGGCTTCAACCAACTCAACGGCCTGTATACGGCGGCCCTTCCCGATGGCAACACGCCGGACAACATCCAGATCTGCACAGCCTTGCGGAACCTGGTTACGTTCATGGGTAGCTTCGACTTCGTGAAGATGCGCCAGGACAAGCAAACGGTGACCGGCGTGCCGAAAGGCGCGATCTGTCGCTGCACCAGTGAGCCAGGCAGGCAGTACGCGGTCTACCTCCACCACAGCAAGGGCGAGAGGGCCGCGGTCTACGAAGTGCAGCCGGGCGACTACCGCGCGGAGCTTCAGCTCGACCTGCCGGCCGGGAGATACCGCGCGGAGTGGGTGGACCCTGCCGGCGGGCAGACCGTGGCGGGCGAGACCTTCGTGCACGCCGGCGGCAAGAGGGCCGTCGCGAGTCCCGCGTACAAAGTGGACATCGCGCTCCGTGTGAAGGTCCGGTGAGCGGTGCCGTAAGCGCAGCATTTCGCAAGTCCGACTGGACTTGCGAAATGCTGCACTTCCACAGGGGCTTCGCCCCTATGGCGCTCCAAGACGCTCCTTCTCGTCGCGTCTTTCCGCTGTGACTCCTTGGAGGGCCTTCCGCGGCCCTCCAAACCTCCCGCGCCGTACAGCATTTCAGAAGTCGGCACGGACTTCTGAAATGCTGTACTAAGACGCGGTTCCGAAGAGGGACATCTACGACGAAGTGACTGGCGGCCAAATCCCCGGCGTTCGCCATGTTGCCGAACTAAAATCAGGCGAAGCTAACGTAACCCATTGCGCGGGAGTCACTTAGCGGCTGCGCCTGAAGATTCAGGCCCTCGCCCGGCGGCTTTTTCAACAGCCCATCGGCTTTTTCCGCAGGCAAAAAACCCTTGCATTCCTCACGTTCCTGTATATAATACGTCTATCACGTTTGCGTGGTTATCTTCGGTTGGCTGTTTCTGGAACGGTGAACGGCTCAATCTGAGGAGACACCCATGCATGAACTGAAGGTCGCTTTTCTCAATGTCGGCCACGGCGAATTCATCTATGCCGTAACGCCGAACGGCTCCACCCTTGTTATTGACGTTGGAACGGGCGAGCATCTCGTCCCCTCGGCTTTTCTGCGCAACGTGCCGAAGATTTCGGAACTGCAGATTTCGCACCCGCATACGGACCATTTTGACGATATCATGGCGATTTCAACGAAACCATTTCTTTCGTTTACATGCCCGGATGTGGCTGGATTTTCAGACGAAGCGATCGGGTGGAAAAAGGGGGACAAAGGGAAGATAGATACACTCCGAGAACTCCAGCAAACGAGGCCCTCGCTTCCCTTTCTCATGTGTGAGCCCAACGGGTTTATTTACAAAGTGTGGCCTCCAACTGAGGTTGACAGCGACGACCCGAACACGGCCAGCCTGGTTACGATTCTCAGTTACCAGGGCGTGACGATACTCCTGGGAGGCGATTTGCCTGCAAAAGGCTGGGAGTCTCTTCTGACGACGAAGAAGGACTTTGTCGCCGCCGCTGCCGCTACAACGATCTTCAAAGCCCCTCATCACGGGCGAGAGGACAGTTGCTGCGAAGCCCTGCTCGCCTGGATGGTGCCAAAGCTCTGCATCATTTCCGACAAGCCGCTGGACAAGGACAAGAAGAACGCCGCCGCAGCGAAATGGTACGAGGAGCGCTCTCTGGGATGCGACGTAGTCGGTTCTAAGGGGAAAAGGAAGGTGCTGACGACGAGGAACGATGGCTCCGTTTTTATTTCAGTCGGCGAACAAGGCAAGTTGAGCGTTTATCCTCACACGGAATGGAAGAACTAGCGCACGCGCGGGCTTATAGATTGCAAGGATTATAATAGTGGAGTGCTGTAAAATCCCGTTTGCCATTCGCCTCCTGCGGCGGTCAAGAGGCATGACGAGAGCGTGGATTGGCACACCCTGTTCCACGCCTTGAGTTCCACGCTATGGGAGCTGGACTTTAGAACCAGGAGGATATCATGGTAATGCCTATCGTTTAGAAGAATGTCCGGGTGGTTCCGGACACCATTATTAACCTTTTCTTGAAAGATTGTGCCATGACGACGCAACGGAGGGTTGGGTGGTTACTTGCCGTCGGGGCGCTAGCAAGCGTTCTGCTTACGGGCTGCGATAGGTCAGAGATTCCGGCGCTCCATGAGAGGGTTGCAACATTGGAGCAGGCACTTGCATCGGACCATCAGGAGATGAAGCAGGCGCTTGAAGCAGACCGTCAGGAGATGGCGCGATTGCGCAAGGACACAGAAATGGTTCAAACACAAATCTCGGCAGGGGTTTGCACGCAGAGTTTCGTTTTGATAGACAAGAAAGGCAGGACCCGCGTCAGACTGGAAGTAGGCGATGACTGGCCGGTGCTGAGATTGACGGACGAGTACGGCACGGCCAGTGCCACACTGGAAGTGGACAAGGACAGGCCAGTGCTGAAGTTTGAGGACGAGAACGGCATGGGCGATGCTACGCCGATCGCACAAAAGGACGGGCCGGGCCTTACGGAAATGCGTGACAAGGTTACTTTCATCACAGGGTCTGCCTTCAGCGTCAATATCACCGACTGTCGAGGCGGCAAAATCATCTGGAACGTGGTCACTGGGTCCGACTCGCAAGGCAAATCTGTTACACAGCAATTTCCGCACAGTTGTTCGGACATTATCAGTATCGCATTCGGTGTTCCTAAGGCCAATTTGGAAAGGAAGATTCTCAAGCTGGCATTGTCGATCGGCAATGGCGAGCTTGCCTATGACATTGCCTTTAATTCGAATCGGAAGAATGACCCCAGCATGAAGGTGGTGTCCGAAGACCCACGCCTTGGGCAAGCAATTGCGGATGTGCAAGCAGCACGGAAGACTTATGTGCCCCTCCAGACCCGAGTCTCCGACGCCGAAGCCCGTTTAGCATATCTTCAGGATGCTGGAGGGCAAACAGACGACAGAGTCCTAGTCGTGATAAGATCGCAAAGAGACGCCGCCATGATAACATACAAGAAAGCACAGGCAGCTCTGGACGCTATCTGCAAGGACATTCTGCAGAAGGCGTTTCCCGTTACCGCTCCGTAATTTGTTCATGCTGGAGTTCCGGGGACAGCCCAACAATGGGTGGCTGTCCCTAAGCCATGTTTAGCGTTCAAATCGAGAGAGTCGCCCATGAGACTTGTCGAGATTGACAAGGAGACCGAAGGCACGTTCTTCAGAGGGAATCCGTGCGAACGCCGTGGGCGAGGCCGCGCACTGACGGACGACCGCTCAGGGACGATGTTAGCGCCCTGCGCAGCATAGCCGCCGCCGACTGCTTCACCGGCCCACAACGATGATGTCCAGCGGTCCCGGTCCGCCGCCGCCACCGCGTCCGCCGCCGAAACCACCGCGCCGTCCGCCGGCGGGCGGGTTCGTTTGTTCGGCAGGAACTGTCGTGGATGCGGCTGCTGCGGCCGTGGTTGGGGCCATGCGTTCCGTGGCGATCAGAATAATCCGGTTGTTCTTGGTATCGAGCGTGCAGGTCTTGGCGCGCGGCTTGGTCTTCACGGTCTGTTCCACTTCAAAGCTCGTCGGGCTGTTTTCCTTGATGATGGTCAGCGTACCGTCGCCCTGCGAACTGAATGCTTCCATGGTGGCCGGATTGAATCCCCCGCCGTCCGTGCCGTTGCCGATGGGCAGCGTGGCCAGGATTTTTCCGTCCTCGGCGCTCAATACAACGCAGGTCGCCGGCTCATGGCACATGGCGAAGAGGATGTGGTTTTTAGCGTCAAGGCCGAGGCCGCCGGGACCGCCGCCCTTGCCGGCGAGGTCGTAATGAGCCGTTACTTTGAGCGTGTTCACGTCCACGACGGCAATTTGGTCCTTGTCTTCGAGGTCAATATACATGTGCCCCTGACCGTCGCTTTGCGCCTGCTCCGGCGCGCCGCCGAGGTCAATTGTGCCGGCCACGGCGCCCTCCTTGCCGTCAATCACCGTGACATTGGGAGCGCGGTGGCTGAAAATATAAATGCGTTCCGTCAAAGGCTCAAAGAGGATGCCGTCAGGCCCGCCTTGGACGTCAATGGTCTTGATCGTTTTGAGCGTCTTGGCGTCCCACATCGCGACGGGGCTGCTGCTGGAAAAGCCGTGGTTGGATTTGGGATCAACCGCCACGCCGCGCGCGCGGACATCGGCGATGGCGCCCACAGACTTGAGCGTGTCCTCATCAAAGACCAGCACCTGGTTGCCGCGCGCGACATAGAGGCGGCGGTTGTCGTTGTCGGCATAGACATAATCAATGCCACCGGTGCCCATGGTCTGGGTGGAGTTGACTATTTTGTAAGGTCCGGCGGCGGGTGTTGTCTGTGCGATAGCACGGGACGCCAGAATACCGCCTGCCGCCACAAGGAGAATAAACGCCAACTTGAACATGGTTTGCCTTCCGGACTTCATAACTCACTCCTTTAGACCGGGATTCCCCATTTGGCCGTCCACCAGAGGACCGCCATCTTTGAACGATAGGATTATACTCTCGAAATCGGTACGCTGTCAATCGGGATTTCCCATTTAGCTATCCCTCCTGGGGCCGCCGCTGCCGCACTTTTACTTGCTTCGATTCACGATCTCGGCGTTAACTGCGTCGAGGATGGGCGCCAGAAGCTCGATGCGCTCCTTTAATGCGCGGGAAAGTTCCCGCGGTTCATTCACCGGTTGCGGGGCGCCGGGCGGGGAGGCGGGTTCGACGGCTCGTCCTAATTGCTCCTTGAGAGCTTCGCTTTGGCGGGCGCAGTCCAGGATCGCGTGCTCTATCTTGCCGGCGAGGTCTATCAGCTCGTCAGTCTTCGAATCGCGGAGGAGTGCCGGCAATTGCTGGTTCTTCGCGTCCGCGAGCATCTCGTTTCTCCAGCGGGCGACGGTGAGGGAGGATTCCTCGGCAACGAGGAGTTTGCGCAGGTCCGGTTTCATGAGGGAAATCTCATGGGCCTCGGCCCTCTCGACGTCGCGGGAGACGCGGATTTTGTAAATGTATGCCAAAGGGGTTTTTTCGCTTTTCTGTTCTTTGGAAAAGGTCCAGGCGCACCCGTTCTGGCGGAGGAAGGCGTCGAGGGCGGCTTTGAAGGTGGTGAAGGGGAGATTGCAGGTGACCTTTCCGACGGCATCCTTGTCCATACTCAGTTCGACGGCTGAGAAATAAAGCGCTCCGCTTTTCAGGATTCCCGGATCGAGCTGCGCCTTGTTGATCTGGGCAACGAGGTCGGCGAGGACCTCGCGGAGCGGCGCGTCACGGACGTTGATGCTGAAGGGGACGTCAAAGGGGTCGTTCCTTGCGCCGAGCTGCCGGACCAGGCGGTCCGGGGCGGCGTCGGCGGCGGCCTGTGGGGCAGGCGGCGTTTCCTTCAGGAGGACGGAGGTATCCAGGGGAAGGCACATTTGACCGAAGCTGACTTGGCCATGAGTGTCTTCCGCTCTCTTCCAGAGATTACCGGCCAGTTCGCCGGGCAATACAATGCAAGGTCCCGCCGGCGGGACAAAGGTGATCAGGATCCATTTGGTATCGGTGACAATGGTGACTTGCGGCGGCGGAGAGACCAGTTTATAGCCCTCTTTTTCCACCGTGATTGTGTGAACGCCGCGCGGAAGGTCTCTTACGGGTATATTGACAGGCGTGACCGCTCCGTTCCATTTGCCGTCCACGAGGACTTTGGCGCCCTGCGGTATGGAATCTACTCCGACAGTGGTGCAGCCTGCAGATAAGAAAAGCGCGAGGGCCGCCAGCAGAGCAGTCCATGTCCGCATCGCCGGTTCTCCCTGAATACTCATGGTTTCGGATTGTCCTTGAGGCTACGCTGGATGAAGAACTTCAGGATGGTGCTCTCGTTGGCGCTGGAGAGCAGGCGCTGGAGGCTTTCCCAGACACTCGGGTCAACGATGAGGAGGCCGAGCGAGCCTTTGCCGTCGCGGATGTCGCCCAGGACGGCGTTGAGCTTCTCGGTGGCGGCGCCGAGCTGATCGAGCGCCTGGCGCTCGGCTTTGTCGTAGATGAGCGCGTGCGCGACGCCCTCGCCTTTTTCCACTTCCTTCAGGAGCGCCTTGGCGGAGTCCACAGCGTCGGCGAAATCCGCGAGGGCTTGCGACAGCTTCTCGCCGTGAATCAACTCGCCCAGCCCGCCTTTGCCGGATTCCACTTTCTCGGCCGTGACGCGGAGCGATTTCGAGGCGGCGCGGAGGTCGTCGAGCGCTTTCGGCAGATCGGGGTCGTAGGCGAGGGAATGGATCAGGCTGGGGCCTTTTTCGGCGCTGGTGAGGATTCGGCTGAGCGTCTGCGTGGCCTCGTCGACATTCTTGACGAGGGCGGCTTTGTTCAACTGGCCGAGCACGTCAAGGATTTCCTTGGCGATTTCGTTGGCCCGCCGGAACGTTTCGCGGGCCTCGTCGGCCATCTGGTTATAGTCCACGGCCTCCTCGCTCCTGATCGTCGCGCCGTCCGAAAGCGAGGGTGCGCTTTCGGAGCCGAGGGTGATTTCGACGTACTTGTCGCCGAGGAGTCCCAGGCTGCGGATCGTGGCGACCGAATCGTCGCCGATGTCGCTCTGGTATGTCGTGCCGAGGCTCAGGGTCAACTGGACCTTCGCCTTGCCGGAGGGCTGCTCGCGGACGATCTTGATGCGGCGGACGCTTCCGGCGTTCACGCCAGCCACGCGAACCGGCGCGCCTGAGATCAGGCCCCCGGCGTTCTCGAAGGTGGCCGTGAGCGAGTAGTGGTGCTGGAAGAGGAAGGAGCGCTCGCCGAGCGCCAGGATGATCAGGATGATGACAACGCCGCAGCCGACCACAAAGAGGCCGACTCGAATCGAACTGTACTGTTCTCTGGGCATCGCAGCCGCTCCTTATTGACCGTGGCGCCAGGACGCCACCGTGGTCACAAAAAAATTACCCGCAACCCTCGACTTCGCCTGCGAGGAACTGGCGCACGCGCGGGTGCGGGGAGGCCTGCATCTGCTTCCAGGTGCCGACGGCGACGATGCGGCCCCGGTCGAGCATGGCGAGGCGGTCGGTGATGGCCTCGATGCACTGGAGGTCGTGCGTGACCATGATGCTGGTGACGGCGAACGCCTGCCGGGTTTTGGCGATGAGGGCGCTGATACGGCGCACGTTCGCCGGGTCGAGGCCGGTGGTCGGCTCGTCGTAGAGGATGATCTTCGGTTCGAGCGCCAGCGCCCGGGCGAGCGCGACGCGCTTCTTCATGCCGCCGCTCAGTTCCGCCGGCATGAGCGATTCGGTCCCGGGCAGGTCCACGAGGCGGAGCTTCTCGGCGACGATTTTCATCCACTGCTCCTCGGGCATGTCGGGGGAGCGTTCGAGGACGCCGTAGGCGACGTTGTCCGCGACGGTCATCGAATCGAAGAGGGCGCTGCCCTGGAAGACCATGGCGACCTCGCGGCGGATGTCCTGCAGTTCGAACTCGTTCATCGAGGTCACTTCGCGGCCATGGACGAAGACCTCGCCCGAGTCGGGCTGCATCAGGCCGATGATCTCCTTGAGCAGGACGGTCTTGCCCTGGCCGCTGCCGCCGACGAGGGTCATGATTTCGCCGTCGCGCACGGAGAGGCTGACGCCGTCATGGACGACTTTGCCGGCGAAGGCCATCCGCACGTCTCGCAGCTCGACGGCGGCGGCCGTGGCCTGGGCGGGAGGCGCAGCGACGCCGCTCTGAATCTTTTCGGTCATATTCGCCCGCTGCCGAAGATTGCGACGAGGGCGCTGGTGATGATCAGGTCGGCCGCAAGGATGAGGATGCAACTCATGACGACGCTCCGCGTGGCGCTTCGGCCGACGCCGACGGTGCCTCCGGTGGTCCGCAGCCCGTAGAGGCAGGCGACCATGGCGATGATGCCGCCGAAGACCACCGTCTTGATGAAGCCGGCCATAAAATCGCCGACCTTCACCTCTTCCTGGATGCGGCTGAAGTAGAACCTCGGCTCCACGTGCAGCATCACCGCCGCCATGACCATGCCGCCGAGGATGCCGATCAGGTCCGCCAGCGCCGTCAGCATCGGCAGACAGAGCATGCCGGCGAGCACTTTGGGCACGACGAGTTTCTTGATCGGGTCGGCGCCGAGCGACTGCATGGCGTCTATCTGTTCGCTGACGGCCATGGCGCCGAGTTCCGCGGCGATGCCCGATCCGACCCGCCCGGCGACGAGAAACCCGGCCAGCACCGGCCCGAGTTCGCGCAGGATGACCAGCGCCACCCCTTCGCTGACGTACACCTCGGCGCCCCAACGCTTCATGGTATCGCCGGTCTGCACGACCATGACCATGCCGGTGAACAGGCCGAGCAACGCGATGACGTTGATGGATTCGTAGCCGATGCGCTGGATCTCGGCGATGAACGCCTGGCGCTCGAACGGCCGGCGAAAGACCCGACGCAGAAAAGCGCCGGTGAGGAGCGTCACGCCGCCGAGGTGGTCGAGCGGCTCCACGGGCGATTCTCTGACCCAGGCCAGCAAGCGTCTCATGGCGTCCTCGGGACCGGGCCGGGCTTCGCCTCGGGCGCGAGAGCGGCCAGGAAGAGTTCGGCGAGTTTGTCGCGGCCGACGTTCCACTCGACGATTTCATAGATGAAGCCGGCGCGCGGGACCAGGTACGCCGCCAGGCGCGTTCGGCCGCCCGCGACCTGGATGTCGTACTCCGCACGGAGCGCCGATTCGCCGTCGGGCAGGCGCTCCGCGCGCAGCGAGATTTCCTTCTTCATGTCGAAGGAGGACAGGAGTTTTTTCAACGCGAGCCATTCCGGCTCGTTCGGCCAGGTCTTCACGCGCTCGATGAGGAGGTTTCCGGGGCGGCCTTGCGGCGTGAAGAGGACCGCGTTTTCGCCCTGGGGTTCGATCCGCCAGCCGCCCGGCGGCAGCCTCAGCGCCAGGCCGAGGCCCGCCCACTGCGTGTTCCCGTCGGAACGGACGATGCCCGACGAGGCGCAGCCGGCGGCGAGGAGGAGGCAGAAGAAGCCGCACGAAAGCCGGAGAGCAAGCCGCGTGCGTCCGCCGGAACGGCTCATGCGCGAGCCCTCTCGTGTTGAAACCGCTGCGGGCTGAATTTTACCACTAAGTTGCCGGGGACGCCAAACAACGCGCCGGACTTCACTGCGCTCAGGCGGCCCTCCGCGAGATGCCCGGGCTGTGACCGGGATCATTCCAGCTAAGGGATATGCACTTGACTCAACTTGCCACACATGAGGCGCACAATACAGCCGTCATTCCCGCGAAGGCGGGAATCCACAAACCGCACAGGCGGCGGGCTACTGGATTCCCGCTTTCGCGGGAATGACGCGCACGGTGGAATTTCGCGCAGTCGAACGCCGCAACCGTTAGCGGGCGGTTGAGTCGAGTGCAAAACCCTATTCCAGCTTGATCCCCAGTTCGCGCAGTTGGCGCGCATCCACGGGGCTCGGCGCCTGGGTCATCAGGTCCACGCCGCGCTGCGTCTTCGGGAAGGCGATCACGTCGCGGATCGTGTCCAGGCCGAGGAGCAGCATCGCCAGCCGGTCCATGCCGAGGGCGATGCCGCCGTGCGGCGGGGCGCCGAACTTCAGGGCATCGAGCAGGAAGCTGAACTTCGCCCGCGCCTCTTCATCGGTGATGTCCAGCAGCCGGAAAACGCGCCGCTGCACTTCGGGGTCGTGGATTCGAATGCTGCCGCCGCCGACCTCGACGCCGTTGAGGACGAGGTCGTGGGCTTTCGCGCGGACGGAGCCGGGCTGCGACTCGAGCGCCGGCAGGTCCGCCTCCTGCGGCGAAGTGAACGGATGATGGCGCGCGTCCCAGCGCTTTTCCTGCTCGTTCCACTCCAGCAGCGGGAAATCCAGCACCCAGCAGAACTCGAAAGCGTCCTTCGGGATCAGGTTCATGCGGCGCGCGACTTCCTGCCGGAGTTCGTTCATCGCGGCCTGGGCCGCGAGCGCCTGGTCGGCGATGAAAAGGAGCAGGTCGCCCGGCCGGGCGCCCAGGGCGGCGCGAATCTTCGCCTGGAGTTCCGCGGAGATGAACTTGGCGATCGGCGAATTGAAGCCGGCTTCCTCGACGCGGACCCAGGCCAGGCCTTTCGCGCCGAAGCGGCCGACGTGCTCGGTCAATTCGTCCAGGGCGCGCCGCGGGAGCCGGCTGCCGCCCGGCGCGCAGATTCCCAGCACCTTGCCGCCCGAGCCGGCGGCGGAGCGGAACACCTTGAACTCGCTCTGCGTCGCGAGCTCGGTGACGTCGTGGAGCTCCATGCCGTAGCGCAGATCGGGCTTGTCGGCGCCGTATCGGGCCATCGCGTCGGCGTAGCTGAACCGCTGGAACGGCGTCCGGACCTCGCGCCCGAGCAATTCGCGGAAAATGCGCGCCATCATCCCTTCGATCAGCGAAATGATCTGGTCCTGGTCCGTGAAGGAGATCTCCACGTCCAGTTGGGTGAACTCCGGCTGACGGTCGGAGCGCAGGTCTTCGTCGCGAAAGCACTTCACGATCTGGACATAGCGGTCCATGCCGGCGACCATGAGGATCTGCTTGAACAGTTGCGGGGATTCGGCCAGCGCGTAGAACGAGCCGGGGTTGAGGCGGCTGGGGACGAGGAAGTTGCGCGCTCCGCCGGGGGTGCTGCGGATCATGATCGGCGTCTCGATGTCAATGAAGCCGTGCTCGTCGAAGTAGCGGCGGATGCACTGGATCAGCCGATGGCGGAAGATGAGGTTGCGCTGCATTTCGGCGCGGCGCAGGTCCATGTATCGGTACTTCAGCCGCGTCTCGGTCGTCACGTCGGCGGCGTCAATCTCGAACGGCGGCGTCTCGGCCCTGTTGAGGATGTCCATGTCGGCCGCGTGGACTTCGATGCCGCCGGTGGCGAGTTTCGGATTCGCCATGCCCGGCGGGCGCGTGGCGACTTGGCCGCGGACGGAGATGACGAACTCGCTCCGGAGCGCCGCGGCGCGCTCGTGCAGGGCGGCGTTCGCCGGGCTGAAGACGACCTGCGTGACGCCGTAGCGGTCGCGGAGGTCTGCGAAGAGCAGCCCGCCGTGGTCGCGCACCGTCGAGACCCAGCCGCAAAGCACGACCTCTGCGCCGGCGTGAGAAGGGTTCAGTTCTCCGCAGGTATGTGTGCGGCGCGTGCCGACCATTTTATCTCCGATTGAAAAACAAAGGGCTCACGCAAAGTCGCAAGGTACGGCAAAGACTTGGAACCACGGATGAACACGGACAAGAAGAACAAAAAGGAGTAATTCGTATCTGTGTTTATCCGTGTTCATCTGTGGTTTCAGTCCGTCCTCATTTTGAGCAGTTTTGCGGCTTCTTTCGGGGTGAGTTGCTTTTCCTCGCCGGTGGCCATCTGTTTGAGCTTGAGCTTTCCGGCGGCGAGTTCGTCCGGCCCGACGAAAATCGCGTAGCGGGCGCGGGATTTGTTCGCCGAGCGCATCTGCGCCTTGAGGCTGCGGCGCTCGTAATCCATCTCGACGCGGATTCCCTGCGCGCGGAGTTCCTCCGCCATGCGGAAGATGTCCGGGCGGACGGCGTCGTTGACGGCGATGAGATAGGCATCGGCGCCCGCGGCCGGCCCGAGCGCCTCGGCGGCGTTCCCCTTCTGGAGCGCGAGGAGCGTCGGGACGACGCCGACGGCGAACCCGACGCAGCCGGCCGGCGGCCCGCCGAGTTCGGCGACGAGGTTGTCGTACCGCCCGCCGCCGCAGACGGCGTCGCGCGCGCCCAGGGCGGGATGCGAAAGCTCGAAGACCGTCCGCGTGTAATAATCGAACCCGCGCACGAGGTGCGGGTCTTCCAAGTAATTCAAGCTGGCGCGCTTCAGGAGGTCCTGGACATCCTGATAATGTTTCAGACAAGCCGGGTCCAGGTGATCGTAAATCGGCGGAAGCGTCTGCGCGATCGCCTTGCACGTCGGATTCTTGCAGTCCAGGACGCGGAAGGCGTTTCTTTCCAAACGCTCCTGGCAATCGCGACAGAGCTCTTTCCTGCGTTGCTCCAACAACTGAAGAATGACGAGGCGATATGCGGCCCGGCACTCCAGGCAACCGATCGTGTTGAGCTTGACCTGCACGCCGGGGAGTCCGACTTCCTTGAAGAACCGCGCGGCGAGCAGGATGCTCTCGGCGTCCACGGCCGGCTCGCCGGAGCCGACCGCCTCGCAGCCGATCTGCCCGAACTGCCGCAGCCGGCCGGCCTGCGGGCGCTCCTTGCGGAACATCGGGCCGACGTAATAGAGCTTCCAGAAACCCTGCTGCTTGAGCAGTTCATGCTCGACCACCGCGCGCACGACCGGCGCGGTCCCTTCGGGCCGGAGCGTGATCGAGTCTTCGGCCGCCGCCGGATCGCGGCCGGCATCCGCGAAGGTGTACATCTCCTTCTCGACGATGTCGGTAGCCTCGCCGATGCCGCGGACGAAGAGGCGCGTCTCCTCGAACATCGGCGTGCGGATTTCTTCATAACCGTAGATTCGGAAGACGCGATGCGCGGTGTCCTCGATGCGCCGGAGCAGCGGCATGTCGCTCGGAAGCGCATCCGGCATGCCGCGCGGCGCGGAGATTTTTTCGGGCTTTCCCATGTGCGAAGAGGCTCTCCAAGCAACACATAGCGGTCACGAAAGAACGGAATGCACTCTTTCACCACGACGACACGACGATCACAAAGGAACTGCTTGTATTGCAATAATCTCCATTGATTTTCGTTGTGCCCGTCGTGGCGTCGTGGTTTATCATTACTTTTGCAAATGCCAATAGCGGCAGGATTATAGCAGGTCGGCGCGCCGTTGAAAAATCAGACGGGGCTGCCTCGCCGGGGCGGGAAGTCCGTTTTATGGCCTTAGATTGATTCAACGGCTCCGTACGGGTTAAGGAACTCGATTTTCCGCAAGTAGAGTCCCGTCAACCACAACTTCAGCGGGCTGCGGTCAGCAAGGCGACGATGAATGTCGGAGGCTATCTTGCCATCCGGCTCGAGTCCGGCGACCCAGGACCGAAGGCCTCTTACAAAGGCGCGCACCCATTCCTTGCCCTCCTTGGTATTCCGGTAGGTGTCGTCGCATTGGAGGAAGCCCGGCACCTTGTCACCGTTATTCAGCGTGTGGCTGGGCAGGGAGACGGTCACCTTCTCCTTGCCTACGCACCAAAGCAGCCGCTCAAGGAAGCGGAACGCTTTGGGAGCGCAAAGCCAAGAATGATTTATGAGGCCCCGAAACCGCGGCCAGTCTGGACAGATCGCAGACAAGCGTTCCTCCAGCCGTTCGACCTCCGGGACCTGCAACTCCGCGAAGAACGGATCGCGGAATTCGGGATTCCCATAGTGACCGTAGCCGTTTTCACTGCAGTCTATGTCACCCAGGTATTGGTCGCGACAGTAGACGTTCCTGTGATCGTCATCCCAAACGAGCGCCTTGATCCACCAACGTTGCCGATGGACTATCCTGCGAAGCAGAAGCTCCTTGAGTTCTGACCTTGGCCCGAGCACGTCCCATAAGGAGGCACACACTTCCTGCCAACGGATTTGGGGATTGCCATTTTTGATAAGCTCAAGGGCTGCCTGTCGAGGTTCAGCACCGGCCAGCCATGCGTCCAAGCAAAAGACGTAGTTCAGCATCCGCTCTTTCCGCTCCCGATCAGCCGTATAGCAGCCATGCACGAACGTGGGTGGGGTCTGCTTGCCAATGGCATCCAGCACTTCCAGGTACGGGGTAGGAAACGCAAAGTGCGGACAAAAAGGCGGAAAGTTGATCGCTCTTTCTACGATCTCCTGTGCCCATTGTGGCACGGGGGAAAGCGCGTTCTCCTGTTGGACGAGACGCTGTAGAACCTGATCCGTCCGTAATTCGGGGCAACCGTCCCAGCCTTGGTCGTAGGGCGTGTATGTCCAGCACCTGCTTGACACGCTGCTCTGATAGGCTTCTTTGGACCAAGTTGACGTTTGAGTCATCTTGACGGGAACCTCCCGGATGGCCGGAATAGAGGCCGGATTATAGCAGGTCGGCGCGCCGTTGAAAAATCAGGGCGGACCTTCCGAGCTGTATGTGCGACTTGTGCGGTTGCGGTCTAGATTCCCGCTTTCGCGGGAATGACATTGAAAATTGCGGCGGCGCTTCTTGTGAAGAATCGTCATTCCCGCGAAAGCGGGAATCCAATCCTCAGCGCAAGCGGCTTGCATTGTCGTGCCGGGCGAAATGGAGCGCGAGCCATGTCGTCGAGATGATGATGATGACGATCCAGATCGCGGTCTGAGCGACGGTCCGCGCGCCGAGGTCCGCGTAGTTGGGGAAGAACCAGCCGAGGGGGATGAGCCGGTAGCTTTGGGTGATGGCCGGGATGCTCCAGGGCTTGTGCATGTTGTACATCGCCTCCGGGTCGGCGATCATCAGCGCTCCGAGCAGCGCGCCGAGAGCGAACAGCGCGTGGCATGACCGCCGCAGCCAGGCGTTCGCGAGGCAGCGCTCATAGGCTACGATCGCAAGGGCGGCCAGCAGCGGACATACGCAGGCCATGAATCGCGAGGGCGGAGACCAGTCGCCGTGCCAGCTCCGCCAGCCGGCGGCGATCAGCGCGGTTTCCAGGGCGATGGGCAGGATCAGCGCCAGGAGGAGCCGCCGGTTCCGGCGGTAAAGCAGGGCGGCGCCGAGCGGCGCGAGGAGCAGCGCCGGCGCATAGGCGATCACGCCGCCCTGGGAATCGAGGAAGAGGGCGCAGAGATACGTGGCCGAGCGACGCCACGAAAGCGACGCCCAGGGAGAGAATCGGTCCGGGAGCGCGCTGACCGGCCAGGGGCTGAACCCGCCGTAAACGGCGTGATAGAAGCCCAGGAGCGCGGCGGCGGAGGCGAGCGGGGGCAGAATCAGCGCAAGCACTTTCCCCGCTCGAAGCCGGCAACGGATCAACGCGATGAGCGCCAGCGCGACGCTCAGCGGCGCGTAGCGGACGTGCAGCCACGGCAGCGCGGCGGCGAGCACGCCGACGGCCAGCGCGGCGCCGGTTTCGAACCGTTCGTCGGTCAGCAGGGCGATGCCCCAAACCAACCCGGCGGCGGCGGCCATCTCCGGATAGATCTGCAGTCCGTAGGTGATGAACGGCGAGGCGCAGGCGAGAAAGGCCACGCCGCGCGCCGCCACGGCGGCATTCACCCCGATGTTCCGGAGCAGGACAAACAGACCCGTCAGCCCGGTCGCCGTCAGGAGCAGGACCGCCAGCTTCGCGCCGCAGGCGCCGGCCAGGGCGTAGCCGGGCAGGATCAAAACGGGCAGGCCCGGATAGTGGTACGGGCGGAGAGAGCTTTTTCCCGTCTCGGGATCGGTAACGACGACGGTCTGGCCGTCGGGAGTCAGGCCGCGGGAGAACCGGGCGGTGATGCGCGGGTCGTAGCTGTTGCTCAAGTCGGCGTCGCGGTGGCGCATCAGGCTGTCGGCGTACACGAGAAAGTGCGGTTCGTCGCCGTCGAGCGGCCTGGGGTGGTCGAGAAGGAAGAAGCCGAGGCCGATCGCAAGCGCCGCGACCCAGACGTCCCGCCGCCGGACCGCTGCGGACGATAGGAAGGCGGCCTGGAGGAAAGGGCGCAGTTTCCACGCGAGGAGCAGGAGGTAAAGGAGCCCGACGTCGTTCAGGAAGAGCGGCCGTCCGCTGATCGGCCCGAACGCGACGAGCGCCGCGACGAGCGGCGCGCCCACGAGGAAGCGGATTGCATCCCCCAGGAGCAACCCGGACAGCGGCGCGCCCGTCCGCCGATGGATGTAACAGTTCGTCAGGCCCCAGATCAGCGCAAAGACGGCCGTCAGGCCGGCGCCGTACCAGGCGAATCGGCCGAGTGAGAAATACCGCCAGGCCAGGTTTCGAAAATGCACCGGCCCGATCGGATGGAGTTCAGCGAAGCCGAGAAACGCGCTGACCAACGCTCCGGCGATGACGCCGCTGATCAGGACGAGGAGGAGAGCGAACGCACTGCGGCGTTTTTCGGAAGTTGTCATTCGGCACAATGAATTTGCGACAGGATAATTGATTTTGACAGGATAACAGGATGGACAGGATGGTTACAACACGACGGATTACAACGGCCTAATTCACGTGACTACGAATTTTCGACAGGATAACAGGATGGACAGGATTGTTACGTCACGACTGACTAACACTGCTTGATTCACGGGATAAGGAAGGGGATATCAGGCCGGCGGCAGGTTCTATACGCTGCAAAAAAAGTTTGCCGAAATTTGACAGGAGGTAAATCGTAGGATAGACTTACATAATTGCGCTGTTATGCCGCGCGCCGTAACCTATCTCCGGAGTGGAGTTTACATAGAACTCAGTGAGCAACTACGTTTCGGACCAGCTACTTGACCGCATTCGTCAGGCAACGGATATTGCTGGGCTGGTGCGGAATATAGTCCCCCTGAAGAAATCCGGCGCCGGACAGGTCGGGCTCTGCCCATTCCACAAGGAAAAGACGCCCTCATTCCACGTCAATTCGGAGAAGCAGATTTTCAAGTGCTTCGGCTGCGGCGCGGGCGGCGACGTGTTCAGTTTCGTGATGAAAACCGACGGCGTCAGTTTCATGGAAGCGGTCCGGGTGCTCGCGGAGCGCGCCCACATCGAACTGCCGGAGCGCGACGGCCACGGCGCGCCGCCGGGCGAGAAGGAGCGCCTCTACGAAGTGAACGGGTGGGCGGCGGAGACGTTCCATTTCTGGCTGCTCCGCGATGCGGCCGGCAAGCCGGCGCTCGAGTATCTGAAGAAGCGCGGCCTGAGCGACAAGACGATCAAAGAGTTCAAGCTGGGATTCAGCCCGGACTCGTGGGACTCGCTGGCGAAGGCGGCGGGCAGGAAAAAGTACGGCGGCGAGCTGCTCCTGAGGGCCGGGCTGACGGCAACGAGCGAACGGAGCGAGCGGCCGTACGACCGGTTCCGCAACCGCGTGATCTTCCCGATCCGCGACGCCCAGGACCGCGTGATCGGGTTCGGCGGGCGCAGCCTGGGCGACGAGGAGCCGAAGTACCTCAACAGCCCGGAGACGCCGCTTTTTTCCAAAGGGCGCGTGCTTTACGCGCTCGACAAGGCGCGCGCGGGCCTGCGCGAGAAGCGCCGCGCCATCGTCGTCGAAGGTTACATGGACGCGGTCATGGCGCACCAGTTCGGCGTCACCTGGACCGTGGCGGTGCTGGGGACGGCGCTCTCGCAGGAGCACGTGCGCGTGCTGCGACGCCATGCGGACGAGGCGGTGCTGCTGTTCGATTCGGACAACGCCGGGCAGAGTTCGGCAAGCCGCAGTGTGGACGCGTTCGTCGCGGAGGAAGTGCCGGTGCGCGTTGCGACGTTGCCGGGCGGGCTCGACCCGGACGAGTTCCTGCTGCAGCACGGAGCGGCGGCGTTCCTGGAGCAATTGGATCGGAGTCCGGACGGCGTGACGTATAAGCTCGAGCGCGCGCTGGCAGGGCAGACGGCGGCCGGGACGAAGGCGCTCGACGACGTCCTGGCGACGGTGGCGCTGATGCCGAACCCGACGACGCGGTTTCAGGAGGTCCGCAAGATCGCCATGCGCACGGGCGTCCACGAGCATCTTCTCCAGCAGCGGATGGAGTCGCTGCCGGCCGGTCCGCAATCCTGGTCGGGCGAGGCGCCGGCGGAGGAGAGCCGGCCGCCGCGCATGGATTACGACCGGCAGCTTCTCGCGCTCATGCTGGCGCACCCGGAGACGGTGCCGCTGGCGCGGGAGCGGCTGCATATCGAGACTTTGAACGATGCCGCGGTGAAGGCGCTCGTCCGGCGGGTTTTCACGCTCGCGGAATCCTCGTCGGAAACCGGGCCGGCGGAACTGCTGGCGCGGACGCAGGAGGAAGAGCTTCGCGCCGTCGTTGAAGAGATGATCGCCCGCGAGCGGTCGGCGGCGACGATGACGGATCCCGCCGGGGCGTGCGCCTGGCTGCTGAGCCAGATCGAGGCGCGCAGTCATCTGCGGCGCGCCGGAGAGCTGCACCGCAAAGTGGCCGCGGCGTCCGCGCCCAGCGCGGAGGATCTGAACGCCCGGCTCCGCGCGTTGCAGGAAGCGCATCGCGCGCGCGGGACGCTGCGCGTTCCACGCGATTCCAAGGGAGGAACAGGCTAGATGGAGAAGCAGCCCACGCCGATGGAGTTGTTGCTCAAACGCGGGAAAGAGCGCGGGTTCCTCACGTACGAGGAGCTCAACGACTGCCTGCCCGACGATACCGTTTCGCCGGAGAAGATTGACGAGATCCTGATGCAGCTCGACGAGATGGGGATTGACCTGGTGGACGAGACGGACGTGGAAGGCCGCGCGGCGCCGGCGGAGGCGGCCGAACCGGCCGGGGCGTGGGAAGAGGAAGTCGAACCGCCGCCGGGGGCGCGGATTGACGACCCGGTGCGCATCTACCTGACGCAGATGGGCGAAATCCCGCTCCTCTCGCGCGAGGAGGAAATCCGCCTCGCGAAGAAGATCGAGATCACCCGCAAGCGGTTCCGCACCAAGCTGCTCGAATCGGACTTCGTGCTGACCCATTGCCTGACGATCCTCGACGGGGTGAGCGAGGGAGAGCAGCCGTTCGATCGCACGCTCCACTTCGACTCGACCGAGGAACATGACCGCGAGGAAATCTCCAAGCGGCTGATCGAGAACGTCAAGACGCTCAACCGCATGCTCGAGCGGAACAAGGTGGACTTCCGGGAGCTGGGGCGCCTGCGCCCCGCCGCCCGCAGGCCCCGCAGGCGCGTGGCGATCCTGCGGCAGATGCGCACGCGCCGGCAGCGCGGCGTGCGCCTGCTCGAGGAAGTCAGCATCCGCACGCGCAAGGTGCAGCACCTGATGATGCGGCTGAGCGAAATCTCCGACCGGATGGACGCCCTCCAGAAGGAGATCGAGCGCACGCAGAAGTCCGGCAAGGACGCCGAACGCCTCCAGCGCGCCGAGCAGGAGCTCGACCAGCTCGAATGGCAGGTCGTCGAGGAGCCCGACTCGCTCGAGCGGCGGGTGAAGGCCGTGGACCGCCGCTTCAACGAGTACGAGGACGCCAAGCGCCGGCTCTCCGCGGGAAACCTGCGCCTGGTCGTCAGCATCGCCAAGAAATACCGCAACCGCGGGATGTCCTTCCTGGACCTGATCCAGGAGGGCAACACCGGGCTCATGCGCGCGGTGGACAAGTACGAGTACAAGCGCGGCTACAAGTTCAGCACGTATGCGACCTGGTGGATCCGCCAGGCGATCACGCGCTCGATCGCCGACCAGGCCCGGACGATCCGCATCCCGGTCCACATGATCGAGACGATGAGCAAGCTGCGCAATGTCTCGAAGTGCCTGGTGCAGGAACTCGGGCGCGAGCCGTCGATCGAGGAGATCGCCGGGCGCGCGGCGCTCTCGGTGGGGGAGACGCGGCGCGTGCTCAAGATTTCGCGGCACCCGATCTCGCTGGACCGTCCGGTGGGCGAAAGCGAGGACAGCTACTTCGGCGATTTCATCGAGGACGAGACGGCGGAGTCGCCCATCAGCGCGGCGTCGCAGGGCATGCTCAAGGACAAGATCGAGGCGGTGCTGAACACGCTGACGCGCCGGGAGCGGGAGATCGTTAAGCTGCGTTACGGCATCGGCGACGGATACACCTACACGCTCGAGGAAGTCGGCCGCGTCTTCAACGTCACGCGCGAGCGCGTGCGGCAGATCGAGGCGAAGGCCATCCGCAAGCTCCAGCACCCGGTGCGCGCGCGGCGGCTCGAGGGGTTCCTCGAAGGGATCCGGGGATAGTGAGGATAATGCCGATTGCCGAATGGCGAATTGCGGCGTGGCCCACCGCTTTTGCTGTCGGCTGAAAGCTGATAGCTGATAGCTTCCTTACGTATGCGATCTAACAGATCCCTCAGTGCTTCGAGGCCATCAGCGTTTCTCCTCGCGTGGCAACCCCTGTTCCTGCATGATTGCCATAACTAGCTTTTCGATGACCGGCAGGTCCCGTTCGACGATTTCCCACACGCGGACGACATTGACGCCGAGATAGCCGTGGACGAGCACATTTCGAAAACCGGCTATGCCGCGCCAATTCACCTCCGGGTGCCCGGCGCGCAGGCCTTCCGAAAGGCGCTGCGTGGATTCCGCAAGCAACTGGAGGTTCCGCATGACCGCATCCTGCGTCTTCGGGTCGGCCAGGAAGTCTTGTTTGCCGCCGGCGGAGTACTGCTTGATGCGTGCGATGCACTCCTGGATGTGCAGAAGGTAGAGCCGGTCGTCCTTCATAGAGGCTTCGCCTCCTTGAGCACCCGATCGCGGATGTACCAGTGCAGGCCCTCCGGCTCCACGACATCCACGCTCCTGCCAAGGAGATCGTGCAAGTCCATGATGAGTTCTCCAAGGTCGAGCAGGCTTCGGCCGTCCTCCATTTCGACGAGGAAATCCACGTCGCTGTCAGCTGCGTCCTCTCCACGGACGACGGAACCGAAGACTCGGACGCTGTGCGCGCCGTGGCTTGCGGCGATGCGCAGAATCTCCGCGCGTTTCTCGTGAAGCAGTTCGCTCGTGGTCATAACTCGCCTCTCTCGTGCAAGCGCCGGTCAACCGCTCGCGGCCGGCTTGCCTGCCGCGGCGGACTTCTCGACCTTCGCGGCTGCGGGGATGGCCGGGGCCTCGGTGGGCTTGGGCTTGCGCTTCGGCTTGCCGGCGGCTGGGGTCCGCGGCGGGGCCGGCTGGCGCGGGTTGACCTCTTTGTGGCCTTCGAGGAAGTAACCGATCCGCCGGTATTTCTCGTACCGCAATTCCAGCAGACGGTCCACCGGAAGGGGGAGCAGTTCGGTCAGGGCGCGGGAGATGACCTTTTTGAGGTTCTCGGCCATCTCGGCGGGATCGTTGTGGGCGCCGCCGGGCGGCTCGGGAACGATCTCGTCCATGATGCCGAGGCCGACCAGGTCGTTGGCGGTGAGCTTGAGCGCTTCGGCGGCCTTGGGCGCGTCATCGCCGGAACGCCAGAGGATCGCGGCACAGCCCTCGGGGGAGATGACCGAGTAGTAGGCGTATTCGGCGATGAGGAGCCGGTCGCCGGTGCCGAGGCCGAGCGCGCCGCCGCTGCCGCCTTCGCCGATGACCACGCTGAGCAGGGGGGTGCGCAGGCGCGACATCTCCATCAGGTTGACCGCGATCGCCTCGGCGACGCCGCGCTCCTCGGAGCCGATGCCCGGATAGGCGCCCATGGTGTCAATGAAGGTGACGACGGGAAGCTGAAATTTCTCGGCCAGTTTCATGGCGCGCAGCGCCTTGCGGTAGCCTTCCGGATGCGGCATGCCGAAGTTGCACGCGAGCTTCTCCTTGGTGGTGTGCCCCTTCTGCTGGCCGATGAAGACGACGCGCTCGGGGCCGACGCGCGCGAAGCCGGCGATCACCGCCTTGTCGTCGCCGAACCGCCGGTCGCCGTGGATGTCCAGGAAGTCCTCGAAGACGAGGCCGATGTACTCGGCCGACGTGGGCCG
>Ga0181524_10001190_pt1 | contig 30373 bp, 24 predicted proteins | sample PEATcosm2014_Bin_34_FD_119761 | JGI IMG/M metagenome (GOLD analysis project Ga0181524, IMG submission 119761) | Peatland microbial communities from MTU Mesocosm Facility, Houghton, MI, USA - PEATcosm2014_Bin05_60_metaG | ecosystem: Environmental > Terrestrial > Soil > Wetlands > Peat | place... | reverse complement strand
TCCTGTCCTCGGTGGCGCCGCTCATCATGTACCAGAGACGGCGTTTCCGCGGCGGCGAAGGCGCGCCAGGCAGTCCGCGCTATGAACTGGGTCTCCAACAAAAAGAAGATGTTTTGCAGCGCCTCGTCGATATCTGGGCCACTGGCGAGGCCAGCGCAGCCCTGGGCTTTGCCGCCGCGCGGATGTTTGACCAGCTCGACCCGCTCGAAAAAGAGAAGGACCAGTTCCTGGCCAAACAGAACCTGAGCGGCCGCGCAGCATTTAAGGCGCTGGCCAAGGCCGGGCAGGAGGCGATCGAGTGGCTGCGGCTTTCTGGAAACGCCGAAGACCAGTGCAATCCGGCTCGCCTCGAGGCCCTCGAGGCGGCGCCTCTGGTCCGCTACGCCCTGCTGGAGGCGCAGGCAAACGTGTTCTGCCCGGCCTGCAAGCTCTGGAACACCGGCCACGGGGCCAACATGATGCGCGAGGCCGTCAGCCTGATGGGCGGCTACGGAGTGACGGAAGATTGTCCCGGATTCCTGGGCCAGAAATGGATGGACGCCCAGCTTGAGGCCACTTACGAGGGTCCCGAGGCGGTCCAACGGCTCCAGCTTTCCGTCACCATGACCAATGAACTGTTCCTGGCCCAATTCGGCCAATGGACCGCGGAGTTGCGCCAACTCGCCGCCCGGCGTCCGGGCAGCGGCGCCTGCACCCTGGCGACCGCCATGACGCTCTGGCACTGGACCCTCAACCACCTTCAGACCGCCACCGATGCCCAAGGCGCCAAGCTCTACCACAAGACCCGCCAGGGCGTAACCTTCCCGCTGGCCGACGCGCTATGCTGGCTTCTGGCCGCCCGGCAGTTCGTCCTGGATGTCGTGGAACTCGAAGACAAGGGCAGGGCAAACCCTGCCTTGGCCGAGAGCCTTCCGGGTTTCGTCAACTTCTTCACCGACCTGTGCCACGTCCAATGCGCCCGCGCCGCCAGTGAAGCGGGACGCATCTGCGCCGAGCTGGTCTATGGCTTCAACCGCCATCCTGCCTGGGATGCTGCCAACCGCCGCGCCTGTTATTGCGCCGAGGAACTCGAATCGCTCGAAGGCATCATCCCCGGCATCGCGAGCGCCGCCCGCGCCTGCGCGGACGTCCTCGAACCCGGGCACGCCGAGCCTGCCAAGGCGGGTCCTTGTGTGCGATTGACTGGCCTGGAGCCCTTTGTCCGCCTGCGCGCCAAACTCGACGGTTGCCTCACCGGCGCCCGCCTCGCCAAAGACCGCGCCGCCGACGCGCTGACCCAGGTCATGATCCCGGAGGCGTTGGATTATCCGGTGTAAGTCACCCTCGTCCGCCGCTCAGGGTTCCGGTGGCGTTACGACATCCCAGAAGGCAAGAGAGGGATAGGCGGTGTCAGCGTGGTTGTTCACACAGGTGTAGCACGACGTAGTAACGGGGCCCCAAAGCACAGCCAAATCATCTTGCCCATTGCCCTTGGCCACGTTGTTCTCGAACCTGGTCCCACAACTTTCACCCACACCGACCCCGATGCCACAGGAGCCGTTGTCGTTGGCTTCGTTGTTGACCACTACACAGTCGGGCGAGCCATCCGAATCAAGAAGGATGCCCGTGCTAACATTGTTGTCGGCCCGGTTGTGGTCCGCGGTGCAATTTGGCGAGTCTGCCAGGTAAATGCCGATTCCGTTGTTGTCGCATTCGTTGTGGTCGAGTTTGCACCCGGGCGCCTGCCACAGCATGATTCCAAGGCTGTCCGGGTCGCCGTTGCCTTCCACACGGTTGTGGTGGATGTGGGCCGGCCAGTTCGGACCCGTCGCCGGCCAAGCACCGAGGAAGATGCCGTTCATGCAGCCATATATTGTATTGTGATCAACCTCGTGTAAAGGACCCGGCGAGATCGCAGTGTTTGCGCTGTTGGGGAGGCTTCGCAGGTCGTGTATCGTGTTGCCAGTGATTCGCGCACCCGGCGCAACCGACGCTCCAGCGACAATGCCCTTCCAGAAGCCCGAGATGTCGAAGCCCTCTACGAGGGCCCTCTCAGCTTCAATCGATATGCACTGCATGTCTCCAGGTCCGACGATTTTGACGGAGCCCGGCGCCCCGTCCGCCTTGAGCTTCAGTCCAGGCTTGTCGGAGCCGATGTCAACCGCCGTCGAGTATTCCCCCTGGTCGTTAATGACATAAGTTCCGGGCCGGACGAGCACCGTATCTCCCGGCGCGGCGGCGTCCACCCCTTGCTGAATCGTGTGAATCGTCCCCGAAGGGACCCTTATCTCCGCGGCCTGCAGGCTGCCGCGGCTGAGCGCGAGGGCCAGGGTTGCGAATGCCGCGATTGCGGACGTTTTCACAGCTCTTGTTATAAACAGAGTGCTCGGTTTCATTGTTGCTGTCAGGTTTCTTGTGTTTGTTGAGTTAAAGTTGCCGATCGTATGAGCGGCATTTTGAGAATGTCAATGACATTTTTTGTGACACTTGAGGTCCCGCACCGGGTTTGGCCTCAACATACCCGCGGTAGGTCCGGCCTCAGCCCGTGTCCCGGAGGGACATTCTGACAACAGCCCGGCGCTTCAGCGCCGGGTCGGGCGCCCCCAAGATTCTCCGTTCCGAAGGGACGGTTGAAGCGCAGTGGACCAGGAGTTGTCCCCCAATGCGCGGCTTATTCAACCGTTCCTTCGGAACGGGGGGAACGCAAAACCGGCTTTCCCGGCGCTGAAGCGTCGGGCTATTGTCGGGCAGTCCCTCCGGGACAACAATCCTGGCCCATACGTCGGGGCAGGAGCTTGCACGGGGCGCGGGGTGACAAAAGACCCATGTAAGGAGAAGCCGCTTGCCACCACACTCCAGAGCGGCCTGCTCAAGACGGCTCGACGGACTTTATCCACAGCCCTGGGCGGCCCTTGAGACCGCCCCCGAAAAAGCTTGCGTCGCCCGGCCAAAAGAGTTTAATAGCAGTCGAGCCCGAGCCTTTCGACTCGAGTTGGATAAACAAGCGACCTTTAACAACAAAACGCATCATTTAGAATTATGGCTAAAGCACTTTCCAAATCACAAATCGCCGCCGTGATCGCCGAGGAAAACGGGATTTCCAGGAAACAGGCCGTGCAAGTCCTCGATTCCATTGCGGGACTCGCCTACAAGCAGGCCAGGAATACTTTCACCCTGCCGGGTTTGGGCAAGTTGGTGCTCGTGAGCCGTCCCGCCCGTTCCATGCTCATGCAGTTCGGTCCCGACAAGGGCAAGAGCATCACCATCCCCCCCAAGCGAGTCGTCAAGTTCCGTGTTGCCAAAGCCGCCAAAGACGCCATCCTCGGCGCCACGTAATCCGCTCCTTCCTACAAAAGCAGCCTGTCTGACCCAGGGTGCTTTTCATTTCTTTGCATGAATCGTGCCCTGGCAGCGGCGTCTCGGCAGAGCGCCGCCATTCCCGCTGCAATCTCCGGTCCCGCCCTGGCGGGACCGGGACGGCGCTACGCCGAGGTTCATGGTCCCGAGGCATCCGCAAAAACCACTGGAGGCCCCTCTTGAAGATTGCGGTCGTTGGTTGCGGAGCTGTGGGCAGCTATTACGGAGCCAGGCTCGCCCGCGCCGGCCAGGAGGTTCATTTCCTCCTGCGCTCGGACTATGAGACTGTCCGGCGCCAGGGCCTGAGGGTCCATAGCTTCCAGGGCGATTTCCATGTGCAACCCGCTTGCGCGCGGTTGCCCGAGGAAATCGGCCCCAGCGATCTCGTGCTCATCGGCCTCAAAACGACCGCCAACGACCAACTTCCCCGCCTGCTCCCGCCCCTGGTCGGGCCGGCGTCCGCCGTGCTGACGTTGCAAAACGGACTCGGCAACGAAGAAGCTCTGGCCCGCCTCTTTCCCATCGGGCAGGTCCTGGGCGGCCGCTGCTTCGTCTGTCTGAATCGCCTTGCCCCGGGCCTCATCCATCACATCGATCACGGACAAATCGTCCTGGGCGAATTCCAGCGCAAACCCCAACCACGCACCCATGAGCTGGCTGCTCTTTTCGCCAACGCCGCCGTCCCCTGCTCCGTCACCGACAACCTCGCCCGCATCCGTTGGGAGAAGCTGATCTGGAACATTCCGTTCAATGGCCTGGGCGTAGCGGGCGCCGCGGGATATGACGCCGCCGCCAGCGGCCACTTGCCCGCCGGCATCCCACTCGGTCCGTGCCTGCCCACCGACCGGCTCCTGGCGGATACGAGATGGAAAAACCTCGTCCGCCAGCTCATGATCGAGGTCATCGAGGCTGCCCGCGCCCTGGGCTTTGAGTTGCCCGATACCCTGGCCGACAAACACCTCGAGCGCACCGCCACCATGGGCGCCTACAGGGCCTCCACTCTCCTTGATTTCGAGCGCGGCTTGCCTCTCGAACTCGATAGTCTGTTCCTCGAACCCCTGCGCCAGGCCCGGCAAGCCGGCGTCCCAGTCCCTCGGCTCACGGCTCTCTGCCGCGTTCTGGACGCCATGGAAGCAGCCCGCCGCCCAACGCCCCCGCCCGATCCGAGGCCAGGGCTGCCCTGACCCCATTCCCCCGCCTTGTTTTGGCGCGCCGGCCCTGCTCCCGTAACTTATGGTGATGCGAACCATTCAGAGAGTTGACACACTGCCCGCGGCAGCGTAGCCTGCGCCTTAATGAATGTGTTGTCTGATTCGCTCCTCGAACTCATTCGCCGCGCCTCCGCTGAGATTCCGGACGATGTTCACCGGGCCATCCTCGCCGCGCTCGAGCGCGAGAAGCAGGGAACGATCGCCCAAAGCGCGATGAAGATCATCGAGCGGAACATCGCCATGGCCAAAACCAAGTCGCAGCCCATCTGCCAGGATACCGGGACCATCATTTTCTATGTCCAGTGCCCGGCCGGCTTCGACCAGATCGGCTTCGAGGATGCAGCGCGCGGGGCCGTCAAGCTGGCCACGGTGAAGGGTTTCCTGCGCCAGAACTCAGTGGATTCGCTCACCGGGGCGAACGACGGCACCAACGTTGGGCCCGGCTCGCCCGTGATTCACTTTCATCAACAGCGCTCGCCGGAAGCGGAGGTGCGGCTCGTCCTCAAAGGCGGCGGGTGCGAGAACGTCGGCGCGCAGTACTCGCTGCCCAATGAGAAACTCAAGGCCAGCCGCGATCTGGACGGATGCCGCCGGGCGATTCTGGATGCCGTGCTCCAGGCCCAGGGCAAGGGCTGCGGACCGGGCATCCTCGGTGTTTGCATCGGCGGAGACCGCGCGACCGGCTACGAATTCTCCAAGGAGCAATTCCTGCGGCCCCTGGACGACCACAATCCGAACCCCGAACTGGAGCGGCTCGAGCAGGATATCCTCTCGACCGCCAACAAGCTGGGCATCGGACCGATGGGCTTCGGCGGCCAAACCACCTTGCTCGCAACCAAAATCGGCGTTCTCAATCGCCTCCCGGCCTCCTATTTCGTCAGCGTCAGTTATATGTGCTGGGCCTACCGGCGCCAAGGCATTGCCCTGGGTTCCAATGGCGACATCCGGAAATGGCTCTATTAATCCTAATCTTAATCTTAATCTTAATCTTAATCCTAGCCCTCCCGCATCATTCCCCGCCTCCCCTCCCCCATGATTACTCTTGCAACACCGGTTACCGAGGCTGCAGTCCGCGCCTTGAAGGTCGGCGATGAGGTCGCCATCACGGGCACTTTATTCACCGGACGGGATGCCGTTCACAAATATCTGCACGACGGGGGCCAACTCCCGGCCGGAGTCAGCCTCCGGGGCGGCTTCCTTTACCATTGCGGGCCGGTCGTCATCAAGGACCAGCAGGGCAACTGGAGATGTGTGGCCGCCGGCCCGACAACTTCCATCCGCGAAGAGCCTTATCAATGGCAGATCATCCGCGATCTGGGCCTGCGCGGCATCATCGGCAAAGGCGGCATGGGCGACAAGACCCTTGCGGCCTGCAAGGACTATGGCTGCGTGTATCTGCACGCGGTCGGCGGCGCGGCGCAGGTGCTTGCCGAATGCATCCACAAGGTGCCCAACGTCTATTTCATGGAGCAATTTGGCGCGCCTGAGGCAATCTGGGAGTTCGAGGTGGCCGGCTTCCCGGCCGTCGTAACGATGGACGCTCACGGCAACTCGCTGCACAAAGAAGTGTTCGCCGCAAGCCAAGCCGAACTGGCCAGGAACCTGTAGGGACGGATGTTTCGCATGGTTTCGCCAACTGGAATATTCAGGCGCAATCAATTCTGCCCGACCACCAATGGCAGCTCGATAAAACTGGCGTGGTCCGGCGCGTGATAGACGCGCTGGACCGCCTTCCGGTAATCGCCCGGCTTGGCCCAGAAGATATTGGTCACGAAGGTCTGCGGGTTGCGGTCGTAAAGCGGGAACCAACTCGACTGCACCTGCACCATGATGCGGTGGGCGGGCAGAAACACGTGGTTCGCGGCGGGCAGCTCGAACCGGTACAGGAACGGCTGGTTGGACGCAATGGGTTTGGGTCTCTCGAGGTCCTCCCGGTAACGCCCCCGGAAAATATCGGCCGACACCATGAGTTGATAGCCGCCCAGGGCCGGTTGGGCCGGAACCTCGTCCGGATAAACGTCGATCAATTTGACGACCCAGTCCGAGTCCGTGCCGCTGGTCGAGGCGGCCAGGTTGGCGATGGGCTGGCCGCTGATCTTTCGGGGCGCGCTCAAAGGCTCGGAAACGAAGACGACCACGTCCGGCCGGCCGGAGGCCTCGCGCTGGTCATCCACAAGCCATTGGGGCCAGGTCAGGCCCTTCTCAAAGTAACCGATCGGCTGGATCGGGCGCGCCCGGAAAGGCACCGGCTTGGCCGGGTCGGAAACATATTCGTCGAATTGGGCCTCCCCGGGCTGGGGCGCCTTAAAGCCCAGCCTCAGGCCGGCGCCCAGGTAGAGCGGCGTCGGGCGGATGACGCACCCCTCGGGACATCCCGGCCAGGCGGGCAGGCGTTGCCAGGTGTTGCTCCCGGTCTCGAACGCCAGCACCGGCGGCACCTTGGCCCTGGACGCGCCTTCCTTGAGATGCTGGGCGAGGAACGGACCCAGGACCTCGCGGCGGAAATAGGCGGCGGTATCGCTGCCGAAGCTCAAGGCGCCCAGCTTGCTTCCCTGGTCGATCTGCTGGCCGTGATACCAAGGGCCCAGCACCAGGAACACCTTGTCGTTGGCCGTGTCCTTGGGCTTGATGGCTTTGTAAACGGCGAGGGCCCCGTAGATGTCCTCCGCGTCCCAAAGCCCATGCACGAGCATCACCGGCACCGCCAGCGGCTGGGCGGCCAGGACCTTATCGACCGCCTGGTCGCGCCAGAAGGCATCGTAGCTGGGATGCTCGAGGAGCTTGCGCCAGAACCCCGCCTGCTCGAGGCCGCGGCGCCGCCCCAGTTCGCCCGCGCAACCCGCTTCCATGAACATGTCGTAGTCGTCGAAATGGCTGGTCCACCATTTGACCTCGGATTTGCGCGTGGCCTCCTGCTCATAGACATAAGCCATGTTCTGCTGCCGAAACGCCCCGTTGTGGAACCAGTCGTCGCCCATCCACCCATCGACCATGGGATTCATCGGGACGGCCACTTTCAAGGCCGGATGCGGGTTGACCAGCGCCATCAACGGCAGAAAGCCGTCATAAGAGATGCCGAGGATGCCGACCCGTCCGTTGCTCTCCGGGACGTTCTTCACCAGCCAATCAATCGTGTCATAAGTATCGGTGGAATGGTCGACCGGCGTGGGATTGAGCGGGCCTCGCAGCGGCCGATTCATGACGTAATCCCCTGCGGAGCCGTGCTTGCCGCGCACGTCCTGCACCACCCGGATGTAGCCGCCCTCGAGGATGACGTCCATGGGGTTGTCATAACCGTTGAGGATCGGCCCCAGGTGCGCGCTTTGGGCATGGCTGGTCAGTTCGGTGGCGTCGTAGGGAGTGCGCGTGAAGAGCATCGGGGCCTGGCTGGCGCCCTTGGGCACGAGGATGACCGTGTGCAGCTTCACCCCGTCGCGCATGGAAATCATCACCTCGCGCCGGACGTAATCAAAGCTGCTCGTGACCGGTTTGAACTCCGCCGGAGTCTCGCTCGGCAGGGCCGGGTACTGCGGCGGCGCAGTCGCCTCCGCTCCCAGCGCGGGCCCGCGGGACAGCATCATGCCAAGGCTCGCGGTGAACAAAATCGCCAGCCCGGTCGAGCACTTGTTATCCCAGGTCGGCGTCAGAACGGTTGCAGTGGGCACAAGCCGTACCCTAGCCCGCGCCCACAGGCCGCGCAAGTCCGCTGAAAGCTAGAGGTGCGATTAAAAGTGTCGGTCAACTCACGGCGCCTCTTTGCCCCGAAGGGGCTTCCGAGAATAGCCCGGCGTTTCAACGCCGGGTGAGCGGATCGAAAGCATGCATCCGTCCCGAAGGGACGGCTGAGGGCAAGGAGCGCTCTCAATCGTCCCTCCGGGACGAGAATCTCTTTTCTCACCTCCCCGGCGTTGAAACGCCGGGCTATTGTCGGAAGTCCCTCCGGGACAAGGCTCCCGGTATGCATGCCCGACACTTTTGGCCGCACCCGGAAGCTGGCATCCTGGCTCTGGACGACCAGGCAGAGCTTCTGGGAGAGGCTCTGCATCGCCACAATCTGTGGCTGAGTTACCTGAGCGCCCGGGCAAGGGGCTGAGCTACTTGCAGGCCAGGGACACCGCCTTGGGGCTTTGCAAGGGTTTCTTGACCGCACTGTCTTGCGGGCGGGCCTTGTTGCCGCGGGCGGCCTTGGCCTGCACCGCTTTGCCCTTGGCGCAACAGGGCGCCTGGGCGCTTGCCGCCTCGCCCTTGCAGCAACCCATGCTGCAAGCGTTCGGGTCGCCCGCCTGGGCGCCAACTCCAAATCCAATTAACACAACCAGGAAGAAGAATCTTTTCATGCTGGCTTCTATGTTAGCCTAATTTTGCTGTTTATCAATAGCTCAGTTGGCTATAAGGAGCGGCGCATGTTCAAAGCACTCATTGGCTGGTATATGGAGCGGCTGGCGCAGGGGGGCTATCTGCTGATTGGTCTGCTCATGGCGATGGAGAGTTCGATTGTGCCGCTGCCGAGCGAGGTCATCATCCCTCCGGCGGCTTACCTGGCCCACACCGGCAGGCTCTCCATTGGGCTGCCTGGCATCATCCTGGCCGGAACGATTGGCTCCTGGCTCGGGGCCACGCTCATGTATTGGGCCGCCCGCCTGGCAGGCCGGCCGCTGGTGATGAGGTACGGTCGTTACCTCCTGATCTCCGGCCAGAAAGTTGAAGGGGCGGAACGGTGGGCTGCGCATTACGGGGCCATGGGCATTTTCATTTCCCGGCTCCTCCCCGTCGTGCGGCATTTGATCGGCATCCCGGCCGGGGTCGTGCGCATGGACTACAAGGTCTTTTCGCTCTTTACGGTGCTCGGCTCGGCCATCTGGTGCGCCGTGCTCTGTTACGTCGGCATCAAGATGGGCCAGGACGAAAAACTCATGCGGGGCGAGCTGCACCGCATTTCCATCTGGCTCGGCGGGGCCATGCTCGTGCTGGGGACGATGTATTACTTCTTCGTCCATCGGCAGATGAGAAAGCCGAGAGATCCCGAATAGAACGGAGGCGGTCCACGTCCTGGCTCCTAATCTTAATCTTAATCTTAATCTTAATCTTAATCTTAATCTTCAGAGATTAGGAGCAGGATTAAGATTAAGATTAAGATTAAGATTAAGATTAGGAGTGGCTGCCCAGATAAGTCAAAGGCACCCCCTTCACACCCCAGGCTGAGAAACAGCGTGCGAAGGCCGCCCTATTGCGCTATTCCTTGGGCATGACCAGCGAACGGGCTTTGCGGAATCTGGCGCTTATCGGCTTCATGGGCGCCGGCAAGTCCAGCGCCGGGAGGTTGGCGGCGGATATCCTGCGCTTCACCTTCCTGGACACGGACCGGGTGATCGAGGCGCGTGCGGGGAGCACGATTTCCGAGCTATTCGCCCGGCAAGGCGAGCCGGCCTTTCGTGAATGGGAACGGCGCATCGTCGAGGAACTGACCCGCCGCAGCAAGACGGTCATCGCGACGGGGGGCGGTTTGCCCGTCAATCCGGCCAACCTCATCAGCCTCAAGAGCCATGCCCTCGTGGTCTGTCTTTGGGCGTCGCCCGACACCATCTTCGAGCGTGTCCATCATCACGACCACCGGCCGCTCCTGAACGAGCCTGAGCCGCTGGAGAAGATTCGCGCCCTCCTTGCCGTTCGCGAGCCTCATTATCGCCAGGCTGATGTCCTCATCAATACGGAGCGGCGATCGGTCAAAGAAGTCGCCGTCCAGATCGTCCATCAGTTTCACCTCGCGCAAGCCGGACATCCATGAGAGAGGCCATCCGCTGCCAAGCGCAGGCATTGGGCTTCGACGTCTGCCGTTTTACGACCGCCGCGCCGCCGCAGTCCGCCCCGCAACTCCGGGAGTGGCTCGCCCTCGAGCGCCACGGTCAAATGGCTTACCTGGAGCGCAACGCCCGCAAGCGGACCGACCCGCAGCAAGTCCTGCCTGGCGCCCGCACTGTCATCACCCTGGGCGCCAGCTATGCTGAGGAAGGGCAGGAGACGCCGGGCAGCCAGTGTGCGGAAGGCCGCCTTCAGGGAGCAGCAGGCTCAGATGCTGAAGGAGGGGAGGAGACCCCCGGCAATCAGTGTGGCGTAGTGGCCCGCTACGCCCGTTATGCGGACTATCATGACATCCTCGGTCGGCGTTTGAAGGAATTGACCGGGTTCGTCGATCAACTTGGCGGCCAAGGCACTCGTTCCCTGTGGTACGTGGACACCGGGCCAGTGTTGGAACGCGACCTGGCCCAGCGCGCCGGACTGGGATTCATCGGCAAGCACACCAACCTCATCAGCAGGCAGTTAGGCAACTGGATTTTCCTTTCCGAGATTTTTACCACTCTCGAGCTGGGGCCTGACGCGCCGGAGCGCAATCGTTGCGGCTCGTGCGCGCGCTGTATCGCCGCCTGTCCAACGGGGGCCATTCGGGCGCCCTTCCAACTCGATGCCCGCCGTTGCATCTCCTATCTGACCATTGAACTCAAGGGGGCCATTCCGATCGAGCTCCGCCCGGCCATCGGCAACCGCATTTATGGTTGCGACGACTGCCTGGCCGCTTGTCCGTGGAACCGGTTCGCGCGCCAGGGCCAACTCATGCGCCCGCATCGCCGTCCTGATTTGGCCGCGCCCGGCTTGCTGGACTTGCTGGCGCTGGACGAGCCGGCCTTCCGGCGCCTCTTCGCCGGCACCCCAATGCTCCGGACCCGCCGCCGGGGCCTCCTGCGCAATGTGTGCGTTGCGCTGGGCAACACCGCCGGCCCAACCGCCCTGCCGGCCCTGGACAAAGCCGCTGCCGACCCGGAACCCTTAATCGCCGAGCACGCATGCTGGGCCTGCGCCCAGATCCGGGCGCGAAGCGGCACTTAGTTTACCGCTCTTCCCGGGCTTGCCAGCCGCCCCGATTCCTGGAAGTCTGGCCCCGATATGGCCGACACCTGCCCGCAAATCTATATAAAATGAAGAAGCTAATCATCCCGGCGGTAGCGGTGCTGGCCTTGGCCGGCCTGGCCGGCTGGTTTTTCAAGGCCCGCGGAAGCGGCGCAGAGCCGGAGGTGCTGACCTTGCAGGGGAACGTTGACATCCGCGAGGTGAACCTCGGCTTCCGCGTGGCCGGCAGAATCGCCGAAGTGGCTCGCGACGAGGGCGACGCCGTCAGGGCTGGGGATGTCATCGCGCGGCTGGACCCGGAACCATATCGCCGGGAGGCGGAGGAAGCGCGCGGGCAGGCAGCTTCTTTGCGCGCGCGGCTGCAATTGCTCGAGGCCGGCAACCGCCCGCAGGAGATCGCCCAGGCCAGGGCACTGGTCCGGGAACGCGAGGTCACCTCGGACAACGCCCAACGGCTCTTCAAGCGCCAGGAAGAACTCTTAGCCAGCAAGACGGTCTCGGTGCAGGAATGGGACGACGCCGGTGCGCGGTATCGCGAGGCCGAGGCGCGGCTCAAATCGGCTCGCGAACAACTGGCCCTGCTCGAGGCGGGGTTTCGCGCTGAGGAGATTGCCCAGGCCAGGGCTGACCTGACCCGGGCCGAGGCGGCCCTCGCCAGCACCGAACTGCGCCTGGCAGATACCGTCCTCATGGCGCCCTCGGACGGCGTGGTCATCACGCGCGCCCAGGAACCCGGCGCCATTGTCCAACCCGGCGCTACCGTGCTCACCGTCTCCCTGACCCGCCAGGTGTGGGTCCGCGCTTACATTCCCGAGCCTGGCCTCGGGCGCGTTCATCCCGGCTTGAAAGTCCGGGTCTATACCGATTCCCGTCCTGACAAACCGTACTTTGGACAAATCGGCTACATCTCACCCCGCGCCGAGTTCACGCCAAAAAGTGTCGAAACACCCGAGCTGCGCACCTCCCTGGTTTATCGCCTCCGCGTGGTCGTCACCAACTCCGACGAGGGATTGCGCCAGGGCATGCCCGTGACGGTCATTTCGGATTTCCGTCACTGAATCATGGCGGAGACCATCGTCCATCTAAAGAATGTGCGGAAAGTATTTCCCGGCGCGGGGCGGCCGGCGTTGACGGATATTTCCGCGCCGGTGCGGGAGGGGATGATTACCGGCCTGGTGGGGCCGGATGGCGCCGGCAAGACCACGCTCATGCGGCTGATGGCCGGGCTGCTGGCGTCATCGGCGGGCAGCATCGAAGTAAACGGATTGGACCCCGTGGGCGAGGCCGCCCAATTGCGCGACTTCATCGGTTACATGCCTCAAAAATTCGGGCTTTATGAGGACCTTTCGGTGCAGGAAAACCTCGAACTGCACGCCGACCTCCGCGACGTTGTCGGGCCGGAACGACAGGCGGCTTTTAAGCGGCTGCTGGCCTTCGCCGGCCTCGACCCCTTCGCCGGGCGGTTGGCGGGCAAACTCTCGGGCGGCATGAAACAGAAACTGGGCCTGGCTTGCGCCCTGCTCGGACGGCCCCGGCTGCTGCTCCTGGACGAGCCGGGAGTGGGAGTGGACCCGATCTCGCGCCGGGAATTGTGGAGGATGGTCCATGAGCTGGTCGGGCAGGGGATCACCGTGGTCTGGAGCACCGCCTATCTCGATGAGGCCGAATTGTGCCGGGAGGTGCTCCTGCTCAATGACAGCCGGTTGCTGTTCGCCGGCAGTCCTAACGGCTTGACTGACCGCATGCGCGGCCGCTGCTTCCAGGCGCGCGGCTTCCGAGGCAGCCGCCGCCACTTCCTGGCCCGCGCCTTACGCCGCCCCGAGGTGCTCGATGGCGTCATCCAGGGCCATAGCGTCCGCCTCGTTCTCCGCCTGAACAGCCTGCCCCCGGACCTCGGCCAACTCGACGCCGGTGAGACCGCGCCGCCAGGAACGCCGCCTTCAGGCGCCAGCGCGCCCCCGGACCCTCCCCAGACTGGCGCCGGCAGTACGGCGAGACTGGTCCCGGTCCAACCTCGTTTCGAGGACGCCTTCATCGATGTCCTGGGCGGCGGACCCGGGGGCGATTCAGCCCTGGCCCAACGCATGCATCCCATCTCCGGCGATGATCAGCCCGTCGTCGAGGCCGTCGAGCTGACCAAACGATTCGGCAACTTCACCGCCGCAGACCGCGTCAGCTTCGCCGTGCGGCGCGGCGAGATTTTCGGCCTGCTCGGCCCCAACGGCGCCGGCAAGTCCACAATCTTCCGCATGATGTGCGGGCTGTTGACGCCCACCGCCGGAACGGCGCGCATGACCGGCATCGATTTGAGACGAAGCCCAGGCAAGGCCCGCCAGCGCCTTGGCTACATGGCCCAGAAGTTCTCCCTCTACACCGGCCTGACCGTGGCTCAGAACCTGAACTTCTTTTCCGGCGTCTATGGCTTGCGCGGCGCCCGCCAACGGCAGGTCGTGGCCGCCATGATCGAGGTCTTCAAGCTCGAGCCCTTCCTCCAAACCACCCCCGACACACTCCCGCTCGGGTTCAAACAACGGCTCGCTCTGGCCTGCGCCCTCATGCATGAGCCGGACATCCTCTTTCTCGATGAGCCAACCTCGGGCGTTGACCCCGTCACCCGCCGCGAATTCTGGACCCATATCAACGGCCTCGTCGAAAAAGGTGTCGCCATCGTTGTCACGACGCATTTCATGGACGAGGCGGAATACTGCGACCGGATTGCCCTTGTGTTCCGCGGCCAAATCATCGCCGCCGGCACCCCCGACCAGCTCAAAGAACTGGCCGCTGCCCCCGACAATCCCGACCCCTCCATGGAAGATGCCTTCATCGCGCTGGTCAGGAGGCATGGCGTATGAACGTCCGAGCCTCGCTGCGCCGGCTCAGGGCGCTCTGCAAGAAAGAGACCCTGCAGATCCTCCGCGACCCGAGCAGCAACATCATCGCCTTCGTCCTGCCCATAGTCATGCTCATGATCTTCGGCTACGGCATCAGCCTCGACACTCCGGGCTTGCGCGTCGGCCTGGTTCTGGAGGACAGCAGCCCGGAGGCCCGCCTTTTCGCCGCCAGCCTCTTCGGCTCGCCTTACCTGCGCGTGCAAACCGCCCGTAGCCGGGCGGAATTGGCCCAGGCCCTCGTGCGGGGCCGGGTGCGCGGCTTCGTCATTGTCCCGCCTGACTTTTCCCAAAAACTCAGCCAGCCAAGCGACACCGTCCCGTTGCTCATCGTGACGGACGGCGCCGAACCGAACACGGCCAACTTTGTAGAGAACTACATCCGCATGGCGTGGGAGGGCTGGTTGGAGCAGCGCGCCGCCGAGCGCGGGCTTTCCCTCGATGGCGGCGCAGACTCCTCGCCAGCCAGCCCGGAACGCGGGCTTCAGCCGGCAGCAGGCCCGGCCCCTACGGTGACCCTCGAACCGCGCTTCTGGTTCAACCCGTCCGCCGAGAGCAGGAACTACCTCATTCCCGGCTCGATTACCGTCATTATGACTGTGATTGGCGCGTTGTTGACCTCGTTGGTCGTGGCGCGGGAATGGGAGCGTGGCACCATGGAGGCCCTCCTGGCCTCGCCGGTTACCCGGCTCGAGTTGTTGCTCAGCAAGTTCCTGCCTTACTATGCCTTGGGCATTATTTCGTTGTTTATATGCGTCGCCGTGTCGGTCTTTCTTCTGGGTGTGCCTTTTCGCGGGTCGGTCCTGGTGTTGTGGCTTGTAGGCTCGCTCTTCCTGGGCAGCGCCCTTGGCCTGGGTTTGCTCCTCTCGACCGTGACCCGCAACCAGTTCAACGCCGCCCAAGCCGCGCTCAACGCCGCCTTCCTCCCGGCGGTCATCCTCTCCGGCTTCATCTATGAAATCCGAAGCATGCCCGCCCTCATCCGCGCGATCACCTACCTCGTCCCCGCCCGCTATTTCGTCACCGCCATGCAAACCCTCTTCCAGGCCGGCGATGTCTGGGTCGTGTTGCTCAAGAGCATGCTCTTCCTGGCAGCAGCCTCGGCCTTCTTCATCGGCCTGACCGCCCTTAAGACAAGGAAACGACTCGAATGAAACGGTAATGCCCCACCGCATCGCGACACTCATCATCAAAGAATTGCAGACCCTTTTGCGGGACCGCCAGGGGCGGATGCTCCTGATCGTGCCGGTGCTCCTGCAATTGGCCATCTTTCCCTTTGCCTCGACCCTCGAGGTGAAGAACAACACCCTCGCCGTGTTGAACGAGGATGCCGGCGCGGAATCCTTCGAGCTTATCCAGCGTCTGTCCCAGGCCCAGGCCTTCACGCGCCTCCTGACGCTCCGCAGCCAGGGCGAGCTGCGCCGGGCCATTGACGGGCAAGAGGCCCTGCTGGTGCTCCGCTTCCAGGCGGACTTTTCACGCAATGTCACCGCCGGCCGGCCCGTGGCCCTCCAGGCCGTCCTGGACGGGCGCCGCTCCAACAGCGCCCAGATCGCCCTGGGCTACGTCCAGCAGATACTCCAAGGCTACCTCGACGACCGCCGCGCCGCGCAGGGGCGCATCTCCACGTCCAAAATCCTCGTTCGCCACTGGTTCAATCCCAACCTCGATTACATCCGCCATATCATTCCTTGTCTGGTGGCGATTATTACCACTATTGGCACGATGATCGTCAGTTCGCTCTCGGTCGCGCGGGAGAAAGAACAAGGCACGTTCGACCAGCTCCTGGTCTCCCCCTTGACGCCCGGCATTATCATGGTGGGCAAGGCCGTGCCCGCCCTCCTGGTGGCGACGTTCCAGGCCACCCTCGTTCTCTTGGCCGGCGTGTTCGTGTATCGAATCCCCTTTCAAGGCTCGCTGCTCCTGCTCTATGGCAGCATGGTTTTCTACATCCTGGCACTGGTCGGTTTCGGGCTGTTCATTTCCTCCATCTCCTCGACCCAGCAGCAGGCCTTTCTGGGCGTCTTCAGCTTCATGATGCCCGCCATCCTGTTGTCCGGGTTCCCCTCCCCGGTCGAAAACATGCCCCCTTGGCTCCAGTGCCTCGATTGGTTCAATCCCCTCCGCCATTTCATCGTCATCGTCAAAGGCGTCTTCATCAAGGACATCGGCCCCGCCATCCTTTGGCACAGCCTCTGGCCCCTCCTGGTCATCGCCCTCCTCACCCTGACCGCCGCAGACTGGATGTTCCGCAGACGCCTGGAGTAGCCGGAACGCCGCGTTCTATCCCGGAGTCTGGTCGGCATTTGGGCACGGCCAGCGTCGGGCGCATCCGGACACTGCCCCCCGGAGCGCCGGCTTTAGCCGGGTTTGTGCGCACCTGGACCGCTGCTGTGCCCCTATTCAACATTGGAGGTCCAAGGCCGGCTAAAGCCGGCGCTCCGGTCCTTCGGCACTGGCGGCGGGAGGCAGTTTCCGGATGCGCCCGTCAGCGCCTCGGGCAGGGTCTCCACGAACCGCCGAATCTCGTCCCGCACGCGTCGGTAAACCGCCAGCTTCTCTTCTCCGTCGGGCAAGTGTCTTGTCAAGGCGGGCGGGTCCTCAAAGCCGACATGCACGACCCTGGCCTTACTCGGGAAAACGGGGCAATTCTCGCTGGCGTGGCCGCACACGGTCACGACGTAATCAAATCGCACCGGGCCGATTTCTGCCGGCGTCTTCGAATAATGTTTCGAGATGTCCACACCGGCTTCCGCCATGACTATGACCGCGTGCGGGTTCATGCCGTGCTTTTCGATCCCAGCGGAATAAGGCTCTATCACGTCGCCTTTGAGGTGGCGCGCCCAGCCTTCGGCCATCTGGCTGCGGCAGGAGTTCCCGGTGCAGAGAAAGAGGATTTTCATTTTTGGCATTGGCGCATGCATAATACTCACGCTTCGCTGGCCAACCCGCGCACATACCAGGGCCGCGACTGGTTGCAGATGCGGCACACCGACAACATCACGGGCACTTCCACGAGCACGCCCACGACCGTCGCCAGCGCGGCGCCGGAGTTGGCCCCGAAGAGCGTGATGGCCACCGCCACGGCGAGTTCGAAGAAGTTGCTCGCCCCGATGAGCGCGCCGGGGGAGGCGACATTATGCTGCACCCGCAGCAGGCGCATGAGAAGGTAGGCCAGGGCGGAGTTGAAATAGACCTGGATGATGATGGGCACCGCAATGAGCAGCACGGCGAACCACCGCTTCGTCAGGTTCTCCGCCTGAAAGGCGAAGATGAGCACGAGCGTCACGAGCAGCGCGCCGATCATCACGGGGTGAAACTTCGGCAGGAACTTCTGCTCGAACCACTCCTGACCGTGGGATTTCAGCAGCGCGGCGCGCGTCAGCCAGCCCGCCGTCAGCGGAATCACAATGAACACCACCACCGAGGTAATGAGCACCCTGGCCGGCACGATGACATTAGCCACGCCGCACAGGAACATCACGATGGGCGCGAAGGCCACGAGCATGATGAGGTCGTTGACCGCCACCTGGACCAGGGTGTAGGCGGGGTCGCCATCCGTGAGGTAGGACCACACGAAGACCATCGCTGTGCAGGGCGCCGCCGCCAGGATGATAAGCCCGGCGGTATATTCCCTGGCCATCTCCGGCCCGATCCACGCGGCGAAGAGATGCTGCATGAACAACCACGCCAGGAGCGCCATGCTGAACGGCTTGACCAGCCAGTTCACCGCCAGCGTCACCAGCAGCCCCTTGGGCCTTTTGGCGATCCCGCCGAGGGCGCTGAAATCCACCTTCAACATCATCGGGTAAATCATCAGCCAGAGGAGCACGCCAATGGGCGCGTTCACCTGCGAGCCTTGCCCGAACTCCAGCTTGCTCAACCCCGCCGTCACTCCGGGCAGCAGCCCGCCAAAGGCCACGCCGACGACCATGCAGACAAGGACCCAGAGCGTCAGGTACCGCTCGAAGAACGCCAGGCGCTTTTTGTTCGGATTGCAGCGTGTTTCGTGAGACATGGGGTGGCTGGTTCAGTTTCGGCATTGGCGTTTGCATAATTCAACTGGGTCCATGGCCAGGATTCCCTTCAGGCGGGCGGCGTCTTGGGCCGCGCGCGGGTCGTGCGCGAGGGATTTGGCCACCCAACGAATCGCCTGGCGGGCTGGAGTCGAAGCCCCTCTTGCGGGCAGGGAATAGTAGATCCAGCGGCCCTCCTTGCGTGAATCGACCAGGCCGGCCCGGTAGAGAATGGACAGGTGCTTGGAGATGGTGGAGGCGGCCAGGCCGAAGAGTTCGGTGATCTGGCAGACGCACAGCTCGCCGCCCTGCAAGGCCAGCAGCACCCGGACGCGGTTTTCGTCGGCCAGAGCCTTGGTGAGGGCCATGAAATCGCGCATTGTCATATTATATATTTCGCCATACAACGAAATGAGTTTAGACCGCGCCGGATGGGTTGTCAAGGCGGCGAGTAAATCGCAGAGACTCAACGGTGCCCGGAAAGCTGTCGGAAGGCCTATTCAAACGCAGAGACGCGAAGAACGCAGAGAAGCGGGCATTTTCGCGCCTTCTCCGGGATGAGCCCCGCCCGCCCTGTAATCCGCTTAGAAAATCTTCGGAAAATAAATCCACAGGTGGCCGAGGTCGTCATCCTCGCCGAAGATGATCTGGCCGTCACGGCCGGTCACGGCATCGCCGAAGACGTAGCCGTAACGGCGCCGTTCAAGCACGGAGACGGCAACGCCGAGGCTGGTCACCTGGCCGTGCCCGGGGTGATAGCAAAACAGGTTGGCCATTTCGGAGCCGCAAAAGCCGAAGAGACGGCCGTCATGCGTTGCGGCCCAGGGGCCGATCGGCGCCAGCATGGCCCGGCCCAGCGGCCCGCTGAACCCGCGCTGTTCATCGAATGAAAAGAGGTTGCCGTTGGCATCGGCAGTATAAAGCAGATCGCTCCGGCGGTCCCTTGCCCATGAGAGAGGGGCTTGGTCCCAGGCGCCTTCAGGCAACCTGACGGCCTGGCGCTGGATTTGCCGCGAGCTTTGGTCATAACGCCAGAGGTGGCCTGGGCCGTCCTGGCCAAAAACGCCGCCTTTGGAACCGACGCCGATTCGACCCGTCCCAGGAACCTCGCCCGCAAGCTCGACCATGCCGTCGTCGAAGGCGACAGTGAACAGATGGCGGGTGGTGATCCCCACCAGGAAAGACTTCGAGTTGGCGGTCACCGCGTGAACGATCGGTTCACCGTCGACTTTTCCCACGTCTTGAAACGGTGTGCGGGAGAAACCCCATTCCTGGATGAGGTCGAAGGGCAGGGACTGCAGGGCGCCCGTTACCACGCGTCCGCCCTCGGGGCCGTTGACGCAGGCCGCAAACTTGTTTTTCCCACAGCAAACGGCCGCACAGTGGCGCGCGCCCTCGACCGTTCCCCGGTCGAAGACCGCGCCGGTGACGCCGTGGAACATGGCGACGAACAGGTGGGTCGCCCGGCCGCTGGTGCCCCCGTAGATCATCCCTTCGGGGGTGGTGTCCAATGCGGTTATGTGGCTCTCGTCGGCGGGGATGGGACTGCTGGCGCCGGGGAAGCACAACGGGAAGGCAACCATCGTGCCCTCCTTTACGAACGTTCCATGCACAATCTCGTCGACAAGCGCCCTGGCTTCGGGCGAGCGGCGGTCGTATCTCGGTTTCTTTTGTTCGCTCATGGCTGGTTCTCACCCCCATATACGGATCGGCAGGTGGGCATTCTCTTTCCGGCGATGGGCCGGGACCTGGACCTTGAAGATGCCCACGGGTTTGACCCCGACGCTGCCGAAGAAGAGGTTGCCCTGATGGTCCACGGCGCCGCGCGAGACGTACTGGGCGGGGTCTCTGGGGTGGTGGAGTATCGCGACTTCCTGGCGTTTCAATGTGGCAGGATCGAGCCGCCAGACGACGCCCTCGCGCTCGGGCCTGTCGGCAGGCATGGGATTGTAAACCGGGTCTCGCCACCGCGAGGCCACGTAATACAACTGGCCGTCGCCGCCGAAGACCAGGCCGCCGCAATGGTCCACGAACGTGTCTTTCGAGATGCTGGGGTCGCGCTTTTGGGTCGCGGCGCCGAGGTCCTCGACGCGCGGCCATTCGCCCTCGTTGGGCCAGATGCGCATCAGACGGGAGTTAGCTATCCAGGTGACGGCGTACACGCACTGGCCGTCGGGCGCCGGGGCCACGTCGTAGAAGACGCTATGCCAGCCGGTCTGGAACTCGGGGTTGTGAGGCAGGACGAAGGGCGAGCGCTCGAGCCGGTCTATTTGCGGGTCATAGCGGACGAGGTGGCCGTAGTCGTCGGTGGTCCAGACGCGGTGGGTGCGGTCCAGGAAGAGGGTTTGCGCGTTGATGGAGCCGATGCGGCCAACGTCGCGGCGGGTGCGGGTCTTGGTGTCGTAGATGATGAAGTGATCGCGGGGGTAGCTCAGGGCATAGAGCAGGTGGCGCTCCTCGTCGTGCAGGAGGCAGCGGCAGCCCTCTTTGGGGATGAGGGTGTCCCACCACAGAACCCGGTCCGTCCTGGTGTCGAAGGCCAGCAGGGCGCTGCCGCGGAAACACCGCTTGGGGTCATGCCAGGAGCGCCAGGGCGAATAGGCGGGCTGATCGATGGGCGGCCCCGAGAGATGGGTCGCCATGTACAGGATGCCATCGGCCATCGAGGGCGCGAAGCTGTAGTGGATCTTGCATTGGGTGGCGCGCCCGGAATCAGCGGGGTCATCGACCATCTCGTCCAGCGAGAACAAGTAGTCGAGGGCATCACTCTTTTCGTTGTAACGGACGACCTTGACCACTCCGCCCGGCACACTCTCGGCGCAAGCCGCTGCGTAGATGCGGCCATCGGGTCCGACCGACAACGACCAGCAGGTATCGGCGTCGGGATGGCCGGTGAACGGATACCAGGTGGGACGGTAAGCCTCGTCGCCTGGCTGTTCGCCCGCCCCCGCACCCGGGGCAGCGCCGCCAAACGCGGGCAGCAAGCACAGCGCTGCCGCGCTCTGCGCGCCTCCCTTGAGAAACTGGCGTCTTCTTAATTTCATCGGCATGACTGGCCTTAACTCCTATCCCGGGCCAAGACGGCTGTCGAGATCATTATAAGAGATCGGAGATGAGTTGTTCCTGGGCGAGGGTGGAGAGGCGATGGCGTTCGAGAGAGTCCGCACGGGCGGCCAGGGCTTCGGCGTCGAGGCGGTCGGCGCGAAGGCGACAGGCGGAAGTGATGCCGCGCCCCACGCCCACACCCGAGCAACGCCAGAAAGGCCTTGGAACCACGGTTCGAGCCGTCCCCGCGCTGCTTGCAGCCGGTGCGAAGTCCGAGGTTCGAATCGCGAGCCGCAGCAGCGGAAGCAGCACTCCACAGAACCAGGGCCCCTTCGGATTTCGGATTTCGGATTCCAGGGCTGCGCACCTGGCTCCGCTCCCGCGGCCACCGTTCGGCGCAGCCCTGCTCCTGTCCGAGAGCCCGCGCGGCGGGGCTTGACCTGGGTTCGGTTTCTCTGGCAGCATCATCGCATATTGTGCTTATGAAATCTCGCCAAATGCTCGGATTGTGGGTTTCGGATTCTGCCGTCGGCCGGCTGCTGGGCATCGCCATGCTGGTATGCGTGTTGGGCGCCGCGCGGTGGTGCGGCGCCACCGAGTCGTCCCAGGTTAAGGCGCTGTTCAAGGACCCGCCGCGCGAGTACAGCACCGGCCCGCTCTGGGTGTGGAACGACATGCTCACGGAACGCGAGGTCCGCGAGACGCTCCGCGACCTGTTCGGCCAGAAGGTCAAGCAGGTCTGGGTGCATCCCCGGCCGGGGTTGATGACGCCCTATTTGTCGAAGGAATGGTTTCGCCTCTGGAAAGCGGCGCTCGATGAAGCGCAACGGCTTGGCATGAACGTGTGGATCTACGACGAGAACTCCTATCCATCCGGCTTCGCCGGCGGCTGGGTGCCCGACCAAATGCCCGAGTCCCGGGCACGCGGCCTGAAATTCAGCGAGAGCAAGACAGCGCCCTCGTGGTCGGGGGACTTGGTGGGCCTCTATCGGTGCGAGGAGGACAGGTTCGAGAATGTGACGGCCAAGGCCAAGGCAGGCCAAGCCCTGCCCGAGGGCCGTTACCTGGCGGCAACCGAGGTGCGCGCCGGCAACTCGCCCTGGTTCGGGAACCGCGGTTATGTGAACCTGCTCTCGCCCGGGGTAACGGAGAAATTCCTCGAGGTGACCATGGAGGCCTACCGCCGCGAAATAGGCAAGGAGTTCGGCCGCCATGTGCCCGGCGTGTTCTCGGACGAGCCGAACATTCGCGAGGTCGGCAGCTTAGCCTGGAGCGAGATCCTGGCCTCCGAGTTCGAGAAACGCTGGGGATACAGCCTCCTGGAGCATCTGCCCAGCCTGAGCTATCCCCTGGGGGATTGGCGGAAGATTCGCCACAACTATTACCAGGTCCTCAACGAGCAGTTCGTCGAGCATTGGTCAAAGCCCTACCACGATTACTGCCAAACCAATCACCTCGAATGGACGGGCCACTATTGGGACCACGAATGGCCCAACTGCGGCTACGTCCCCGACAACATGTCCATGTATGCCTGGCACCAGCGGCCCGCCATCGACTGCCTCCGCAATCAATACGCCGAACATACCCACGCCCAATTCGGCAACGCCCGGATGGTCAGGGAACTCTCCAGCGTCGCCAACCAAATCGGCCAGCCGCGCACCCTCTGCGAGGCCTACGGCGCCGGCGGGTGGGACCTCCGCTTCGAGGACATGAAACGCATTGGCGACTGGCTCGAAGTCCTGGGCGTCAACACGATAAACCAGCATCTCTCGTACATCACCCTTCGCGGCGCCCGCAAGTGCGACTATCCCCAGTCCTTCTCCTACCACGAACCGTGGTGGGAGGGCTATCACGTCCTCGCACAGTACTTCGCCAGACTCTCGGCCGCCCTCTCCCAGGGCGAACAGGTCAATCAGGCGCTCGTCCTCGAACCCACCACCACCGCCTGGATGTACCAGGCCGCCGGCCCAAAGCTCGATGAGTTGGGCAAGAGCTTCTTCGACCTCGTCCTGGCCCTCGAAGGCGCCCAGGTCGAATACGACATCGGCTGCGAAGACATCCTGGCCCGCCACGGCTCGGTCGACCCTGCCGGCCTCAAGGTCGGACGCCGTTATTACAGCACCGTGGTCCTGCCCCCCATGACCGAGAGTCTGAACCTCAAGACCGCCCAGTTGCTCGCCGCCCTCGAGCACGCGGGCGGGACCATCTTGAGCTGCGGAGAACCGCCGGCCAGAATCGATGGCAGCCTCTCACCGACGGGCGCGGCCCTGGCCGGGTCGGACCACTGGAAGAAGGTCGAGACCACTGCCCTGCCAAAGCAACTTGCCTCGACCGGCCTGGTCATCACCCGCTCGCAGGCCGACCGCGGCATCCTCTTTCACCACCGCCGCCATCTTGAGGACGGCGAACTCCTGTTCCTGGTCAATACCAGCATTCAAGCGCCCTCGACCGGCGTCATCCAATCCGACCTCCAAGGCGTCGAAGCCTGGAACCTTTACACCGGCCAGACCGAACCGCAGGCCTTTGCCCGAGAGGGCCCGGGCATCAGAACTACCTTCAACCTGCCCCCCTCCGGCAGCCTCCTCCTGTTCCTGTCCCGCAAACCCATCCTCCCCACGCAACCCGCGGCGGAAACAGTTGCAATCATCCGAGCCGGCGGCGCCCCTGAAATCCGCCGCCTCGCGCCAAATGTCCTCACACTGGATTACGTGGACGTGGGCGCCGGGGGCGAAACCCGCCAGGGCCTCTACTTTTACCAGGCCAACCAGTTTGCCTGGCAGAAAAACGGCCTCGAACGCAATCCCTGGGACAGCGCAGTGCAATTCAAAGATGAGTTGATTTGCAAGAAATTCCCGCCCGGCAGCGGTTTCGAGGCCAGCTACCGCTTCCAACTCGAGGGAGACCCGCCCGCCAACCTCGCCATCGTCATCGAGCGCCCCGACCTCTACACGATCACTTGCAACGGTCAGACCCTCACGCCCACTCCCGGGGCTTGGTGGCTCGACAAGGCCTTCGGCAAAATCCCCCTGGCCTCGATGGCGCGCCGGGGCGAAAACGTCGTCACGATCAAAGCTTCCCCCTTTACGATGTTCCATGAACTCGAACCGGCTTATGTCCTCGGCGACTTCGCCTTGAGACCCGCCGAGCACGGATTCGTCATCATCCCCGACCAGCCCTTGAAACTGGGGACCGATTGGAATTCACAAGGCAATCCCTTCTATGGCGGCGGAGTGGCTTATCGGGAGCATTTCCGGGTTGGCCAAAAGACGGGCCGTTATGCGGTGGCACTCGGCGGTTGGTACGGCAGCGTGGCCAAGGTTACCGTCCGCGGAAGAACCATTGGCTACATCGACGCGCCGCCCTGGGAATGCGACGTGACAAAATCGATTCAACCTGGCGAAAACGACATCGAAGTGACGGTCATCGGCACCCTCAAAAACACCCTTGGCCCGCACCATGGCAATCCACCGCTCGGGGCTGCCGGGCCTAGCATTTTCCAACACGCCCCCAACCCAGGCCCGCCCGCCGGGGATCGTTACTCGACCGTGCCCTACGGCCTGGCCGAGCCTTATGTCTTGAAACACATCGCAAAGAGCGGCGTGGCCGAGGCTCAGTAGGCAGCGTGACGGTTTTAAAGGCCCTGCGCCCTTTCACGGCGCCTGAGCGCGGCGGGGGCTGATGCGGGCTTACGGGCACCTGCGCCACCCTTCCGGGTGCGGTTGATGATCATAATTCCACAGTGCCGCGCTGTTCGAGCTTTGCATCAGGTCCACCACCTTCATCTGCGACACGCGGGCGTCGCAAAACAGCACGTTGAAGTTCCTTCCATGCTGCGGCGGATTCTGGATGAGTTGCGCGAAAGGGCTGGACCACGTGGGGGACGGCCAATCCACATTCCCGTCAAAACCCAGAAACTTACCCCAGAAGTTGGGCGGAGGAAACCACAACAGGGCCGCCGAGTCAGTCACGGCGATCATTTCGCTGGGCACTGACACTTGGGCCTCAGTAATGGCCGGAAACTCCGTAGTAATCTGCGGATCGGCGTCGGAGATGCCAAAGCCGCGAAAACCCCAGTTAGTCCCAGGAGGAACCCACGAGGCTCCCCAGCAGTTATATGCATAACTGCCGTACCAGTCGCCGCCGTCGTTGGGACCTTCTACGGCCTTCCAGTCATAGATCTCGCCCCTGTATCCAGGGCAATGATAGGCAACGTTGGTGTATTTCAGCGGATAATACGGCGCCAATGCATCCTCCCACTTGGTGTAAGGATGAACGGCAGCTTCCCCCTCGAACCCCCACGAATAGTATGGGTACTGGCCGCGACTGTCCTGCACATACATCTGCAGCGCCAGACCCATCTGATGAAGGTTGCTCTTGCATCTGACAGACCAGGCCGTGGCCTTTGCCCGCGAGAGGGCGGGCAGCAGAAGCGCCGCCAGGATGGCAATGATGGCAATGACCACCAGCAATTCGATGAGTGTAAATGCTGGACCGCCGGTGAACCTCCTGCCAGCTCCAGAACTTGTGACCGGAACCAATTTCCGGCAAGGCCCTTTCATAAAATCCTGTGTCTGCCCGATTAGACGCCCCGCGAGCCGCAACGTCAAGAACAATCGAGTGCCCGGCAACTGGCACATCGGCTCTCCATCGAAGTGTTGAGCAGTTCGGGATTGCCCGTGCGGGAGGGCGCTTCCCGACACTGCCCCCAAGGCTCTCGGCTCTGGCGCAGTCCCGCCTAGTGGCCTTGCCGGTGAGCCATCAACAGCGGCAGCAAGCTGCGCGCAATCCAAACGCTTTGCGCGGTTCGGCAGCCTGGCGTGTTCGCCGGCGCGAAGCGTTTGGAGTGCGTGCAGCTTGCTGCCGCCGTCGACCTGTTGAGCGCGTCCCACCCGGGGCCAGTGTCCGGTTGCGCCTCCCGTAGAGCATCGCTCATTTTGGGTGTTTACTTGATACCCGGATACGACCATTATCGGGGGCGTTGTTTGCCTAATATGAACACGCCAAATCACAGCCCCACGACACGACGGGAATTTCTCAAGACCTCGGCCCTGGTCGGCGGCGCCCTTGCCGCGCCGGCCATTCTGCCCGGAAACCTGCTGGCCAAAGCCAACAGCGACACTCTGCGGGTTGGCCTCATCGGATGCGGCGGACGCGGCTCAGGCGCCGCGACCCAGGCGCTGAGCGCCGACGAGAACGTCATCCTCACGACCCTGGGTGACGCTTTTCCGGAGCCGATGGCGGCTTGTCTTCAGTCGCTTCGCTCGGGGTTGCCCGACAAGGTCAAAGAGAGGATCAAGGTGACGCCGGAGACGTGCTTCGCCGGATTGGATGCATACCAGAAGGTGATCCAGAGCGGTGTGGACGTCGTGCTCCTGGCCACGCCGCCCGGATTCCGCCCGGTGCATCTGAAGGCCGCCGTTGACGCCGGCAAGCACATCTTCTGCGAGAAGCCGATGGCGACGGACGCACCGGGGGTGCGCTCGGTCATCGAATCGGCCAAGGCGGCCAAGGAGAAGGGCCTTTCGCTGATGTCCGGTTTCTGCTGGCGCCGGGACGAACCGCGGCGCGAGTTCTACAAGCGGGTTCATGACGGGGCGATAGGAGAAGTCCGGGCGGTATATGCCACCTACTACACCGGGCCGGTCAAACCGATGCCCCCGGCCAGCCAACGGCCCGCCGGGATGGGCGACCTCGAGTGGCAACTGCGCAACTGGTACAATTTCGTCTGGCTCTGCGGCGATGGAATAGTCGAGCAGGCCTGCCACAGCATTGACAAAATTGCCTGGGCCTTGAAGGATCAGGCGCCGCTCAAGGCCGTGGCCGTGGGCGGGCGGCAGACCCCCAACCACCAGGGCAATATCTTCGACCACATGTTCGTGGTCTATGAGTTTGCCGACGACGTGCGCGGGTTTCTGGGCCAGAAGCAGATCGGCAACGGCCACACCGACAATTCGGATTACCTCATGGGCTCGGAGGGCTTCGGCAAGTCCGGTTGGAACCCTCCGTATATCAAGGGCAAGCAGGCCTGGCGTTACAGGGACCACCCGGGCCGCGTCGAAATGTACCAGCAGGAACACAACGAATTGTTCGCCAGCATCCGCTCCGGCCAGCCGATCAACGACGGCCATTGGATGGCCCAAAGCACGCTCATGGCGATCATGGGCCGGACGGCCGCTTATACCGGCGAGGAAGTCACCTGGGAGAAGATCATGAATGCCCAGCAGAAACTCGTGCCCGATAACGTTGACTGGAACATGAAACTGGACATCGCCCCCATGGCAATGCCGGGCGTAACCAAGGTGAGCTGATGAACCGCCGCGACTTCCTCAAAGTGGGCGGGAGCGCCCTGGCCCTGGCCGTTACGGCCCCCGCAGTGCTGCGTGCGGCGGAGCAGGACGCCAGTCCTGCCCCGAAGCGCAAACTTAAGAAGGGCATCATGTGGGCCACGATCGACATGAAAGGCTCGGTGCTCGACAAGATGAAGGCGGTCAAGGCCGCCGGCTTCGAGGGCACCGAGATGATGAGCCACATGGACCAGGATGAAGTGCTGCGGGCCCGGGACCAGGCCGGCCTCATCATCCCAAGCGTCTGCGGCGCTCGTCATTGGGACAAGCCGCTATCCTCGCCAGACCCCGCCGTCCGCGCGGAGGGGCTGGCCGCGTTGAGGCAGACTTTGCGCGATGCCAGGCGCTACGGCGCCTCCTCCGTCCTGCTCGTGCCGGCGGTGGTTACCAAGGAGGTCACCTACAGGGAAGCATACGAGCGATCCCAAACCGAAATCCGCAAAGCCATCCCGCTGGCCGAGCAACTCGGCGTCAAAATCGCCATCGAAAATGTCTGGAATCAGTTCCTCCTCAGTCCCCTCGAGGCGGCGCGTTACGTGGACGAATTCAACAGCCCCGCCGTCGGATGGCATTTCGACGTGGGCAATTCTCTCAATTACGGGTGGCCGGAGCAGTGGATTCGCATTCTGGGCAAACGCATTCAGAAACTGCATATCAAGGAATTCAGCCGCAAACGCCGCGACGACCTGGGATTGTGGAAGGGCTTCGATGTCAAGTACCTTGAGGGCGACAACGATTGGCCGGCCGTGATGAAAGCTCTTGACGACATCGGCTACACTGGCTGGGGCATCGCCGAGCAACCGGGCGCCGACAGTCCCGAAGGGCTGGCCGACCTCGCGCAACGAATGACCCGCATCTTCCAGAGCTGACTCTTCCTGCGGGTTTGTTTTCGCGCCGGCCCTGCTGGCCAGGCTCCGGGATAGAAGTCAGAGCTGCACCTGCACCGGTTTACAGATGGTCTCCACCGGCTTCAGATCGAAGCCCACGACGACGGTGACTTTCTTGCCAATCACATTGCTGGGTACTCGCCATGAGTACGAACAGGTGCTGCCTCAGCCGTACTCCAGGTTGCCGCTGGCCAAGCGGTTGCCTTCGGCATCCAGCACGCTGAACGTTGGCCGGGGCGGTCGGGCATCGAAACGCTCCCCCTTGAGGAACGTGGTGTAAATCTCGCCCCCCGCGCCGACCACGCTGCTGTTGATGTTGAGCACAACGTCCCCGCCCCAGAGTGAGGCCAGCAGGTTGCGGTCGGCTTTTCGAGCGGTAACCTGCAGTGCCAGGGGCCCCCCGCAGGCCAGGATGTTGGGCTTGCCTGCCGCGAAGCTGAACGGTTTCTTGAGCGTCCGATCGTTGGCCTCGAGCTTGAGGTGGTCCCGTGCCCGTGCGCCGGCGCCCAGGAGCGTGCATTCATAGAGGCGATAGTTGCCGGGCGGCACCTTGATCTTACCTTGCTCCACACCCGGTTGGATAAGCTCCCACCTGCCATTGGGTCTCTCGCGGGCCAGAGTCAGGCTGCGCACCTGCTTGCCCTGCGGCTGCAACTCCACCTCGGCCAGGTCTGCCTTCCAAGGCTCGATTCGCAGCGCCGTGTTGTCGGCGGCCAGGCTGGCCTGGTAAGGCGTCGAACCGAAATAGAGGACCGGGCTGAAGGGGCAGAAATCGCTCCCAAAGGGGTCCATCTCGAATTTGCCCGAGCCATTGGCATCCACCAGGAAACTGTCCCCTGTTTGGAAGTACCAGGTCTCGCCCTCGCCCGCCATGCGATAGGTCTGGGGCTGCCAGGGATCGCCCAACCTGAGATTGCTGTCCCCATCGAACACGCCCACTTTGCACTTTACGCCGCTCATTTCGACCGTCGTATCCAGGTACCAGCCCGCCTTGAATTGCAACTGGCCGATGAAGATATTCTGGCCATCAACGGCCGATTGGAGAATCTGGCGGTTGTATAGGTTGAGATGGGCGTAATAGGTGGGCCGTCCGCCGGCAATCAGCTTGTCGGCTGGCGCTGGTATGGGCCCGAAGAGCGCCTCCTCCATGCTGGAAGGAAGCGCCCGGGGTTGGCCGGCCAGCGACACCCGTTCCACCACGGCATCGTCAGTCAGATCCCCGTTCTGATTCATGTCCACGATCAGGCGGTCGTAGCCCCTGCCGGTGCCTTTGGACTCATCCAACCGAAAAACAAAGGCCGGACCCGAAGGCAAATTGCGGCACTCCCCGTAGAGTGGGCGGCTGGATACCGCTTTGGGTTCCGTCCTGATTTTTCCTGGTTTCGCCAGCATCAACGTCCCGTAAGTCCCCGGGCCGCCGGGAAACCCCAATACGTCCTTGGCCGGGATGGTCTCGAATTTCAGAGGAAACTCCTCCGCCGCGGCAGTCAACACTGCCGCCATTACCGCTGCTCCACCGATTAAAGCCCGCCTAGTCATAGCAGTCCTTTCCTTGAAAAGTCTGAGCGGAGCTTGCGCCGGCCTCGAACGCACGTCAACACAAAAATGGGGCGCCCTTCGGAAGCGGGCGCATTCGCGAGTGCTTGGTGGAGCGCCGACTTGCAGTCGGCTTTGCGCGTACCCCGTCTTCGAATTCGTTGCTCTTGGTTCGGTCTAAGCCGACTGCAAGTCGGCGCTCCGCCT
>Ga0181524_10001189_pt1 | contig 30386 bp, 40 predicted proteins | sample PEATcosm2014_Bin_34_FD_119761 | JGI IMG/M metagenome (GOLD analysis project Ga0181524, IMG submission 119761) | Peatland microbial communities from MTU Mesocosm Facility, Houghton, MI, USA - PEATcosm2014_Bin05_60_metaG | ecosystem: Environmental > Terrestrial > Soil > Wetlands > Peat | place... | reverse complement strand
TCCGACATTATCTGAACGTCTACAACGAAACGGCCAAGCCTTTCGTTTGGACCAAGACTGCCGACCAAATCCTGGCCAGCGTGGCCCGGTTTTGTCAGCGAACTTCAGTTACAGGACACTAGGAAGTACGGAAATGTGAATTATTCATCGTTCTTGCTCCTCGTGCTCATGGCTCTTGGGTAATCGGCGCAAACATGGGATGCAAACTCTTTGTCGCGCTGCAACTCGAAGTTGCGCATCATTTCATCGAAAGATGTGCCCTTGGGCGCACCAGAGGGTTCGAACCGCCAGGCACACTCGGAACAACCAAAACCCCGAAAACGCGGTTGCTCAAGCCATACCACCTTCCGGCTCACGGCCGCCTCTGTCGCTGTGCTCCAACGAGTACCCGCTTATTGCCAAGGGACGAAACCTTCTGGTTCGCCATTAACGGCTCCTTTCGCAGCGGCGTACTGCCTGATTGCAGCAGAAAACCGTCACCCAGTTCCGGACGTGACGGAAGATGCGTAACGGGACGGAGTTTACATGCGCCAATCTGGACGGTCTGTCGGGCACCCTACATACATGGAGGATTCTTGTTTATGCGAACGCCCGATTTCGGGGCCTCGTTTGAAGGAGCGGATTCGTTTAAGTGTTGGTTCAGGCGTCGTGCGTCTTGAAGCGGTCAGTATTGCTCAGAATCAGCGTCGTATCCAGCGTAGTGTTGGTCGTCGAGAGGGGTTCACCCCCTCCGAAAATCCTGCCTTGTTTCGCAGAGCATGGCAGCCGAGTTCATTTCTGCATGTGCGAGGTTTTCGGTTCTGATCCTGGCTGTTAAGGGTGGTTTGTGGAAAGCAAGGGCCTCCAAGTCGTGCAGTCTGGCGAGCGGACGAATACCGAAGGGAAGCCAGTCAGTAATCTAATACTCTTATCGATCTCCGATAGCGACTACAGCTCCCTTCGTCCTCATCTCGAATACGTCAGCTTGCCAAACCATCGAGTCCTTCACGAGGGCGGTGGAAAGCTAGAATTTGCGTATTTCCCGAATCGAGGGTTGATTTCTCTTGTGGTCGTAATGAAAGATGGAAAGACCGCCGAAGCCGGCATCGTTGGCTATGAGGGCTTTACAGGAACGCCGGCCGCAGTTGGCCTGAGCCGAAGCCCGCTTCAAGCGGTGGTGCAAATTACCGGGGATGGGTTTCGGATAGAGGTCGCAGCTTTGCAAAACACTTTGGAATCCACTCCACACCTGCAATTGATGTTGAGCCGCTATGCAGTAGTTCAGGGAATGCAGGTTGCACAAACAGCCGCGTGCAATCGGCTGCACAGCATTGGGCGGCGCCTTGTGCGGTGGTTGCTAATGACTCAGGACAGAGTGGATTCAGAGTTGTTGCCCATCACCCATGATTTTCTCGCCACGATGCTAGGGACAGATAGACCTAGCGTGACCTTCGCAGCTGGTGTTTTGCAGAAGAAGAAGCTTATCGAGTACACCCGTGGTGCAGTGAAGATCGTGAACCGCAAGAAACTTGAAGGCTCCGCCTGTGAGTGCTATGGGATTACCCAACAGTACAACGGCGAACTGGGCTTGAAGTAAGTCCGCGAGGTGAAGACTCGCCCTGTTTCTGCGAACCGAGCACGAGTCGAAACGATTACGCGGCTGAGACAACAAGAAAACTGACTCAAAATTCAACCTGGGTCAAAAGCGATCCGATCGGTGTGGCTCTGGTCTTCTACTAGAAAGAACTCAGATTATTGTGGCTGGTTGCTGTTCTCAGCTTGAAGTGTTTTCTCGCGGTGTCCCCGGCCGCTTTCAGGAACGGCAGCTCTCTTGACTGTTTTCCGCAGTGTCCTGCCGGTTCGCCTCGAGCCTTCAGCCCAGCTTATGCCTGCGGAGGGTTTGCCTTGCGTAGTATTGTAGCCGACCTCTTCGCCGACCTCTGGTCTGACTCCGAGTTTGCCGGCCGTCTGGGTATCAAGCTGCCCTGTGACCGGCAGATTCTCAGCCTTCTGAAATCCGCGGATGCTTGACCGCGTACGGAGACCGAACACACCATCAACCTTCGCGCGGTAGTATCCTTTGTCCCTCAGAGTTTGCTGCATCTTCTTGACATCGTTCCGATGCCCGACCGCTGGTACTTCCTTGCTGAGGTTGGGTCCCGAAGCGGGCGGCGTCGGGCGTGGTGCTGAGATCCCTGTCGCCAGTAGTAGGAAGACAATCCCAGCGCACGTGGCTTTGCTGGCCAATAACATTCCTTCTCCTCGATTTCCACACCGGCAATATGTTCGCTCACTTGCTCTAGCAATACTGTGCAGAACGGCTCATGTCGTGCGCCCTCAGACTCAATCTCCCCTCAATCCATGCTTTGCGTGATTTGAAACCATCCAAGAAAGCGCATCCCGGGCTGTGGTGCTTGGATTTACGCTATCCAGGCTCGGATGAAATCCAACGTGGGATCCACGGCGACTTAAACCGATTGGCGGGAGAGTGATCGGCAAACGTGTTGCAAAAGAGCATAGTTTGAGCAATTTTGAACAGTTTCCTGATTCCGAGTATTGACAATGGGGTTTTGAAGGTGAACCATGCCGCCATCGGCTTATCTGGAACGCCCAATCGGAGTGGTTCTCTGTATAGACGATAACCAAGATGTGCTGGAATGCGAAAAGGCATTCCTCGAAAGCTTTGGGTATACCGTCTTGACCGCTCCCAGCGGCAGCCGAGGACTGGAACTGGCTTCCCTCGAGTCGGTTGATGTTGTAATCGTCGACTATTTCATGCCCGAGATGAACGGGCAAGAGGTTGCCATCGAAATGAGACGGCTTAGGCCGCAAGCGCCAATCATCATGCTATCGGGAGCGACGGATGTTCCTGAGCAGGCCTTGAAGCAGGTAGATGCTTTCATAGCCAAAGATCGTTTGGCCAGCCAGTTGTTGCCCACGATCGCACAATTGCATCGAGGCGGATGGATCCCTCCGCCTTCGTATGATGCATGACCACAGAGGAGCCGCTTATGAAAATCTTGCTGTTTGCAGGCCTGCTCCTGGTTGTGCTCGGTATTGCATCGCTGGTCGTCCCGATTCCCCACACCGAGAGGCAGGGTATTAAAGCCGGGGACATAAACATCGGCGTGCAAACCAGTCACAGTGAACGCGTGTCGCCAATCATTAGCGCGGTGCTGATCGCAGGCGGGATCGCGCTGACCGTTGCCGGCGCGCGTACCCGGCCGTCGAAAAACTGAACAGCCTCGCAAACTTGCTGCTCAATGTAGTTCTGCACGACTAAGGTTTCAGCGGCGTGAAATAATTTACCTGAGCTACTTTCGTTTTATCATCCAGCCTATCAACGCTCCTGCGGTAAAGCCCACAGCAAAGGTCGTCGCAACTGTGAGCACGGGGTGTCGCTGGATGCGCTGAGTTGTGTCGACCAGGAATTCTTCGGCGGCATCGCCGCCCTGTTTTGCGACACGCCTCACTACTCCGACGCCATCCTTTATTGTATCGGCAACCGCACTGGTTGCACGAGAAGCCTGCTGAGCTGATTCGCCGATGTGTTCAGCCGTTCTGTCCAGTACCGATTGTGACATGGTACCCTCCTTCGTAATTTTCGAGCCAATGTCGATGCCCAGTCTTAGCCCGCGTCTTAGACGCTGCCGTTGCTGCGGCAGCTTCTCGTCCCGCAATGCTCGTTCAGTGAAGGCCTGTTCAGTGAACGATTAAAACTCTTCCGTCGGAGGGCGATCTCACCTCTTGGGCGGCTCCCGGTTCGCCGGCTGCTGTTTCTGCTGCAACTGCTGTTGCTGCTGTTGGTGTTTTTGCTGCAATTGCTGCGTCTGTTGCTGGTGCTTCTGCTCCACCTGCTGCTTTTGGGCGTCATTCGCCTTCTGTTTATCCAGGTTCACGTGCTCCTGGTCCTGCTGTTGCTGGAGTTTGTCTCGTTCCTGTTGCTGCTTCGCGATTTGCTTTTGCTGCTGCTGCTGGTACTTCTTATCCAGTTGGGGGTTGCCCGTATTTGGAGTGCTCGGCGCCAAGGGCGGAAGGTCGTGAGGATGGACGGCCGTTCTGGGTTGAGCAGGATTGTTCGGCGCTCCGGCCTCTTTGGCCGGTACAGCGGCACGGTCGTTAAAATCTCCGGGCCGAGGTGTCGCCGCGACACCTGGCTTGCCCATGTTCGCTGACGCGCGCTGCTGCGGGTTGGCTCGGGCCGCCTGCGCATGTTGAGTTTGAGTCGCTACCGGCGGAATGTGTCTGTCACGCGCCGCTGCCTCTTCTTCAGCTGTCGGACGCGCACTGATTCCACCATTGCCGCCGTTGTAACTGACGCGGTTCACGTTGTTGTTGATCACGGTGGTGTTATAAACATTGTGAATGTTGGTGATGTCCACGTTGTTCACGGAACGGTTGTAGAAAAAGTGTCCGTTATCCCAACGTCCACCTTCGTAACCCTGACCGAAATAGCCGAAGCCGTAATTAATCCCGCCGTAGAAGCCTACGTGCGGACCCCAGTAGCCGTCATAGAAAACAAATCCGTCGCCGCCCCAACCCCAATAGGCCGGAGTCCACAGGAAACCGATTTCCGGCGACATCACCCATGTGCCCGGCACCCAGTAGTAATCATTGACGTCGTAATCGTAGGCCCAGTAGCCTGGTGTCCAGAGATAACCGTCCCCCGGACAAAGCGGCTGCTCATAAACTGGCAGCGGGGGTGGGCCGATCCTAATGGCCACGCCAATTTGCGCAAACGATGCTGCCGACATAGACAGCACGACGAGCCCGAACAACAGCGTACGAATGAAACGAATATGCATTGTGATTCCTCTGGCCCATCATCCCTCGTTTGCTCGGTGATGCTCTGCTGACGCGGGTTGCGTGGATTGAGGGCCGATTTTTGGACGAAACGTACCGCAGCCTCCGTCTCGGTCGCAAATAGTTCTGGCAGAACTTTCTCATTCCGGAGATGTCGAAATCTGTTCAAAAAAGATCAGTTCCGAGCATCCGTCGTATCAGTTCCCTGTAGTGAACTGACTCGATGAAAGGTTCGAATCCACTCCGAAGAGTGAGCTACCCAGATCTTTCCCCAGTTACCCAGAAGCATGCCCTCGATCGAAAATCTCGATTGCGGCTCGATGCCGGGGACATCGAATCAGTGAGAGGCGATCTTGGAGTCCACGAGCGGAGCGCGTTGACGTTGTCAGCCTCGGGCGGTGCGTCGGCCTTCTTGGTGTCGGGCACGAAAAAAGGCCGGCTCCCCCGTGGAAGTCCAGCCTGAAACGTGCCACTGATATCGCGCGGTCGTGAGGGTCCGAATGGTCGGTGTTCCGCCGCTAACCCATGACCGCGCTTTGAGCTTACGGACTAAGAGCACACTACCCGTTGACACTCTTAATGACTGTGCTCTTTTATACACTTTTGGAAATAAAACCGAGCAATACTGCATTCCTCGTGACGAGAGGCCGTGCTTTATGACTCCGACCGAACCACCCGTGGCTCACAAGGTTTTGCTTGTCGATGACGACGATGCCGTTCGCGCCATGATGAATGCGACACTTGAACACAAGGGATTTGAAGTAGTCGCTGCCGCCAACGTCACGGAAGCTTTGAGACATATCTCTACCGAGAGCTGCGCACGCACTGAGCAATAAGGATCAGTTTTTCCCTCACCGCACTGTCATAGTCGGAGTTCGGACCTCTCTATGGTCCAACAATGGCGGCGAAGCGCCGAGGAGACTACACAATGTCTGTAGACAATTCAGTGGTCGCGATTTATCACAGTCATACGGATGCGGATCGAGCGGTGAAGGAGCTTCAGCGCGGCGGAGTCGACATGCACAAGTTATCGATCGTCGGCAAGGGCTACCACACAGATGAGCAGGTAGTGGGCTACTACAATGCCGGCGACCGCATGAAGTATTGGGGCAAAGTCGGTGCATTCTGGGGAGGCTTTTGGGGGCTCTTGTTCGGATCTGCTCTCTTCATGATTCCGGGTCTCGGCCCAATCTTAGTGGCCGGACCTCTGGTGGCGTGGATCGTGGGAGCGTTGGAAGGTGCGGTAGTCGTAGGAGGGTTGGGTGCTCTGGGAGCAGGCCTCTACAGCATCGGAATCCCCAAGGACAGCATCGTGAAATACGAAACAGCACTCAAGACCGATCAGTTCCTGCTGATCGCCCACGGAACGGCTGCAGAAGTCGCCAAGGCCAAGGACATCATCGAAACCACGCATCCTGCCTACTGCACTCTGCACACACCGGAAGCAGTAGCAGCATAGGTGTTCGCAACGAGATGGCTGGACTCGGCATCTCACTGTTACTGGAGGAAAAGGTATGTCTGCGAACAATAAGCGCAACCCGGATGACCTTGGATCGAATTCAGCTGGGCAGTCCGGCGACAGCCAGCAAATATCGGATGTCGCCGGTGCGGATTCTGAGAGTGTGAAGGAATTGGTAGAGGAAGGAAACGCGTTCGAAGCTGATGCCATCGACGGTGTGGAAAACGCCAAGGATCCAGACATATCTGAGGTAACTACGCGTGAAGTGCCGGAAGACGACGTCCCTCAAGAGTACTTAAACGACGACGAGCGCGTCGCGTAAAACGCGAATCGCGTCCGGCCTGGTCAAGGAGAACCGCATGTCAAAGACTCGGGAGCATTACCAAGAGGCTGCTCGACATCATGAGCGGGCAGCCTTCCACTACAAAGAGGCAACGAAATACGATGCAGCCGAGGAGCACGAAAAGGCTGCGCACCACGCATACCTGACTCACGGGCACAATCAACACGCAATTCATCACGACGCTGAAGCTGCGAAACTGCATGCCGAGCGTTGCGACAGCCTGTCGACGCCAGCTTCCGAGCAAGGAGCCCAGAAAAAGAGCGCCGCTTAGGCGGTGCGTATTTTCTGTTCTTGCCCCGGTGACGGCACCTCGGATCAAGACAGCCTGGGAAGCAGCGACAAGCTGCACTGGCTCTATCGCTGCATCGAGACGGTTGAGGAAAACACCATGCCACAGAGCCCGCACAATCGAGTCGCAGAGCTCCATAACCTTGCGGCCCACGCCCACACCGCCGCTGCCGTCGCCCACGGCAAGGGGGATCATCTAACCGCTCATGAACTCAGCAAACAGGCGCTCGAGTACTCCAGAAACGCCCACCAACTCTCCGAAGAGCTTGGCACGAAAGTCGGGCAGTCCAGAAGATCCGAAAGAGTGTAGTCTCGCGGAAAGCTGCGTCTACTACTGCGGCTTCAGTATTGCGTCTGCCGAAGCCTGAACCGGTGGGTCTGAAGGTGTTTTGTATGAGATACCGGCCGGCGTTTGCCTGTTAGGTGGAATTTCGGTCCCGGCTGGGTAGATGAGAATCTGTACCGCACCCCCGCCTGGATCGGAATTCCCCTCTGTCTGCTTGCCCATTCCCAGAGTTTTAAGCTGGCTATCATCGAATCCGAAGTTCTCTACCAGATACTCCCGCACAACCATGGCCCGAGCTTCGGTTAGCACCAAGTCCTTCTGGGTATCGCCTTCCATTCCGACCGACACGACCACCACCGCAAACCCGAACTGGTTATTAGCCAGGAACTCGCCGCCAGCGTTTAGAGATTTCTGGTTCTTCAGCTTGGCGGAATCTTGCTTATCGAAAAGCTGCTTCGCTGAGTAGGTGAACTGCTTTGTCGGTGTGCCTTGCGGTAAGCGCTCGATCTCATTCTTGGCGAGTTCGGCGGAGTCTTCGTATCCGCGGCTCTTGAAATACCCGCGCAGGAAGAAATTGTGCTTCATGGCTTCCATATTCTCCTGGAAGTCGGTAACGCCGGCTTGCGCTTGCACCATCGTATCGCGCATGGCACCCGTCGTCTGTTCGAGGTTGGTATAGAGAGCTTTGTCATTGACCAACGCTCCTGCGGTTCCTTGACCTCTGTCAATCTTGGCGCTGATCGAGTCTAGATTCGCCGTTGCTCGAGTGGCGTTCTGTATGGCTTGCTGGCTGCTATCCAGGATACCGCTTGTCTTTTGGAGCAGATCTGACATTTCGAGTGGCGGCTGGCTCGTTATGATATCGCCATCCCGCACTTCGCCTGATCCAGCCGATCCAAACGAGATCGCCAGAAACTGGTTGCCCAACAAACCCTCCGTCTCGATCGTAGCCAAGGAGTCTTGCTTGATGATTTCGTGCGTGGACCTGCCGAGATCCATGATTACAGTGACCTTTTCGCCGGGTTTGTGAGGCAACAGGATGCTGCGCACAGTTCCGCTGTGAACGCCGCCCACCCGCACATCGCCGCCAGCATCGAGGCCCACCACATTGTCGAATTGTGCTTTCAACTGGTACGTCGAGCTGAAAAGATACTGCTTGCCACCGATGATGAAGACACCGACGACTAGAATTGCCAGTGTTGCAACGATGAAAGCTCCTAACCGCGCCGCTCTCGACATATGTCCTCCTACGAATGCCTTAGGAATTCCCTAACAAACTCGATGTCACTTTTCTGAAGTTCTTCAAAGTCGCCTTCGATCACGACTTTTCCCTGATTGAGCAGCGCCAAACGGTTCGCAATCGTTTTCGCGCTGTGCAGATCGTGGGTCACAACGATGGACGCCATGTGATGTTCCTGCTGGAGCTTGAGAACCAAATCATCAATCTCCGCTGCGCTGATGGGATCGAGGCCAGCGGTGGGTTCATCGAGCAGCAGAATGTCGGGCTCCAAAGCCAGCGCACGCGCGAGCCCTACTCGTTTCTGCATGCCGCCCGAAATGTCTGAGGGCATCTTGGCAAAATCGCCTTCCATTCCCACTTCCGCCAGTAGTTCCCTGACGCGGGCGGCTTTTTCAGGCCTCGACATCTCCTTCTTATGGTGTTGCAGCGGAAAAGCTACGTTCTGCTCGACGGTGAGCGAGTCGTAAAGCGCGGCGTGTTGAAACAGGAAACCCATTTTCTTCCTGATCTCGCCGAGTTGGTCAAGAGCTAGGCCTGCGATGTCTTGCCCGTGGATGCGAACCAATCCCGAGTCGGGCTTTTCGAGGCCGACGACGAGCCGGAGCAATACGCTCTTACCGGTACCGCTGCGACCCAGCACCGCGTGGGTTTCGCCGCGTTTCACGGTGAGGGTGATCCCGTTCAAAACGTTTTGACTTCCGAAGGACTTGTGCACGTCCTCGACCGTGAGCACCGGTGCACTGCCGTCCTGCTCGGCTTCTTCTCGTTGCGTCGCAATTTGATCGAGTGTGACCATAATTATTTCGCGAGTTGTTCAACCAATGTCCACTGCAGACGTTCATGGAAAAAATATGATGATCAGTTTCACCAGCACGACGTCGGCGAGGATCACGAATAGCGACGACAACACTACTGAACTCGTGGCCGCGCGGCCCACGCCCGCGGCACCTCCCTGTGTCCGCATTCCCTGGAAACACGCGACCAGCCCAATGATCAGCCCAAACACCATAGTCTTAAACGTCGGTGGCAGGAAATCGTTAAAGCTGGCGCCGTTAAAACCGGCATTGATGAACTGGTGTAAGGAGACCGGCTCAACCAGCGCTTGCGTAACCCAGCCCATGAGCAAGCCGCAAAAGTCGGCAGCGAGGGTCAGCAGAGGCAGCATCAGGATGCAAGCCACGATGCGGGTCGCCGCCAGCAATCGGTAAGGGTTTACTGCAGATGCCTCGATGGCGTCGATCTGCTCGGTGACTTTCATCGACGCCAGCTCCGCGCCAATCCCAGCTCCTGCTCGACCGCTCACGACCAGACCCGTAATAATCGGCCCAGTCTCGTGAATGACAGAGAACACGATGGCGGCGGGAAGCAGCGACTTAGCCCCAAATCGAGTCAGGCTGTAGCGGGCTTCCAAAGAGAGTACCACGCCGGTTGCGGCTCCGGCCAAAGCGACCAGTGGCAGAGACTTTGATCCGATCTCGTCGAGTTGTCGAAATAGTTCGCGGAATTCAAACGGCGGCGTGACCGCAGCGCGGATAACCTGCCAGAAAAAGATGCCGAGATCTCCGAACCATTCGAGAAACTCGCTGATCAGGCCTTTGGCGGAACTCACGCCGGGCGACATAAGAGAGGTCCGTGGCACCGGAAGAGGCGATTCCAAGCCTGCGGCCGCAACTAATTTCCTGTCGGTCACGGGTTTGAACCCGAAGTTGGCGCTCCGTGCCCATTGTTCAAGTGCATGCGATGTAGAAGCGAGTGAGGTCCGCTGTAGAAAAACTCCAGACCGATGTTTCCACCCACATATCCCAGCATGGTGTAGTTACCCATTCGAAGCGCGTCCTTGCCGTTGTAGCGGCCGGGATACCAGGCATAGACGGCAGTCATGGAGCCTGCATACGGTGCGACAAGAGACGGGAAAGAAAAGACGCGATGACCGTCTTCGCCGCGGCGAGCTGTCAAGGTGGAGATCACGGCGTGGCGCAGTCGTGGAAACACGCCCTTGCATTCGCAACGGTAGTACAACGAGTCTTCCCTGAATGCCTCCGCTAGCCCATAGCGTGTCGTCGTGCTGATTGCCGCGATGCCAAAGGCGGAGCCGAAACGCTTGCCGTAAGCCTCGGCTCCTTGTCCCCACTCCGGTGGGGTGTTCCGCCCCTGGCCAATGGCAGCCGCAAACGTTGCGCCCGCGGCTGGATACGGGCCGAACGCGTCAAAGAGGTAGTCCTCGATCTTCGTTTTCTCTGTCGGACGCGTGTACGTCAAATCTGGCTGCGCCGCGGTTGTCCTTGCAACAATACCAGAGGAGTCTCGGGAATCGACCAGCGCTTGCGCCTTTGCCAGCACTGGTAGCGCCGCGAGGCCCGCGATCGCCAACAACAGATGCATAAGTCTCATCTGCATGTTGATTCCTCCTCGGTTAATCTAAGTCCAACCAACAACAGGTACTGTCTTCATGCGGTAAGTGGGCAAGTTCCATGGTCGCACTGGCAGGCAATCTCCACCTCCTTGGATCCCGCTTCCCTACAAGCTTGACCACAGTATTTATCGCCAGCCTGCACCAAGCAGCGGCATGGTAGATGCGCACACTTAACCTGCTCATTCGTCGTCATCATCGTTCTCCTTTTTGAAAGCCTGTTTTACAAGGTATCTGTGGACCCAGATCGATGTCCTCATCTCACCGTTCCTTTGTCTTCAATTCAGCCACTACGCTACTTCTTTTTGTTCAACAGTCGCCGGCACCTGCACTAATTCATCGAACAGGGAACGGTAGTGAATCATTGCTGTTCTCAGCTCTTCCGTGGTTGCTTGGTCTTTCCCAACACGCAGGGCAATCTCATGCGCAGATCGGTAGTTCTCCACTACCCGGGGATGGTCCACAGAAATGTCGGCCGCACGTTGATCGAAATCGGATACAGGATAGCCGCGAGCCTTCATTGCTAAGGACACTAGGTCATCGGCTTCCGCGACGGCCCCCTTCGGGGAATCGACAAAGCGGGACTGTACTGCCTGCCACTGTTTCGAAAAGCGTTCGTGTTCGGTCGGATCAAGATCGCGAATGTTGAGTTTTTCAACTCTCTTCTCGCGATCCGCTAATTTCGCTTCGGCCTTTCGTTCTGACCCGTGCGTCAGCACTGCCCGATCATACTCGGGGCCAAATTTTTTCCGCATGTCTGCAGTCGCACTCCTGCGATTTCGCACGTACAGCCAGGCAACCACTGCGAGGATCACTATCAGGGCGGCGAGAAGCGCAATCAGTCTTGGATCCAGCACATTGAAGTTCATAGATATCTCCACAAAGCCAAACGTAGTTCACGAGATTCGCTTTCGCTTTTCAGTCAAAACCTTGTGAGTAGGTAGTATCAAACTTTCAGCTTCACAAGACTGGTCACAATTGATCGTCTTTTGAATCAGCGTTAGGCCAACTGACCGAGAGTTGACAGAGTGCAAAGTTCTTCCTGTGCCGTGGTTAGGACGTCCTTCGGCACAAAGTGAGCGATTCTGTACAGCGCTGCCGGGGCAAATGAGCAACTCTGGGTCGTCCACAGGCAGGAAGTTGCTCATTCTCCCGGATTCAATCGAGATCCGATCAAAGGACAAAATATGAAAATAACTATATGATGTAGTTGGGGCGGTTACCACCTTCTCCTCTTTCAGGTTCCCTGAACTAAGTCAGCCCATCTGAAGATTTCTCTCCTTAGGCTTTTAGAAAGCCGTGTACCCCAATGCATTCCAATGCGATTCTGCACGAGGTTCAGCAACTCTACAGTGTGAGCGACCGTCTTGACTTGTTGGCAGAGGAACATCCCGTCGTGTCAGAAGCACTGATCACCATCTCGGGAAGCGTTCGTAACACAGCCACATTGTTGGAGGTGCTGGTTGCGACGAGAATAATGCCGCTTTCCGGGCTGGATCCAGCAAATGCCTGATTTCCTCTTGCTGCCTGGAAGGAGATTCGCGAAACTTGCAGCGTGGGACTTAGTCGTGGAGAACGACATTTAGAAGGGAACTATGAACTTGCAGCCCAGTCCCGCCATAATCGAGGAAGCCTAACTCTCTGAACCGATTCATGAAGAAGCTGACCCGCGACCGGGTTGTGCCAATCATATCCGCCAGGGTTTCCTGACTGATCTTGGGGATTACAGTCTGGGGTACGCCTTCTTTGCCGAAGTGAGCAAGCAACAGCAGAAGACGAGCCAGCCGCTTTTCGCTGGAATTGAAGAGCTGATCAACCAGATCCTCTTCGTATCGGATGTTTCGTGCCAGCAGATAGGCTACGAATAGATCGGAGAACGTTTGTTCCCGGTGAAGCGCAAGCATCATCGCTTTCTTGTCAATGCGCAGAAGTTCGCATTCCGTCATTGCGGTTGCAGACCCCATGCGTAGCGCCTGTCCCGCCAGGCTGCCTTCTCCGAAGAACTGTCCCTCGCTCAAGATGCCCAGAGTTGCTTCCTTGCCAATCTTCGATACGACCGTGAGTCGAACCTTGCCCTCCTGGATGTAGAAGACTGCGTCAGCCGCGTCTCCCTGCGCAAAGATTGTTTGTTTCTTGGGAAAGGCCAGGACTTTCCTGCCGTCGCCGATGGTGGCAAGGAATTTCTGCGGATCGAAATCGCGATGGTTCTTGGCCAACTTGGTTGACGCCATCACGGGACCTCTCCCAAACGTGAGGCTACACGTATCAAGATTATGTCAGAATCATGATCACCAAAGATGTTCACTTTTGCTCACAATTGAAAAAACACGGGGCGCACAGTTAAAACCGGACCGCATCTCGTCCCTGTGAGTAACTCTCTGCTGAGGAAGAGATTGTTTACGACATCGCCGCATTTTGTGATCGAGGTCACCGATGCCTGTGATGTGCGTGGAAACTGAGCAAAATTGTGCATTCTTGCAGCGGGAAATGTCGCATCATGTGGTCATGAAGACTAGGGAACTCACCCCGAAACAGATATTGTCCGTGCCTTGTACGACTTGTGGTGCTGCGGTCGGGGAGGTTTGTGAACTGCATACGGGCGCCCCGCGCACCGAGCCACACCGGGATCGGAAACTTTCCGCAGCCGATGCCGTGGAAGCGAAGCCGGTGCACGATAACAGCCAGTGAGGCCACGGGCCTCTTTGCGTACACGGATTGTCTTGCCGTCACTCGTTTCCGTAGACGTTGAGCACGTCCAACCAGCGGGGAATGCCAGGCTCGTGTTCGAGGAAGACATTGTCGTCAAGTCCCCCGATCCTGCGGTCAACAGCGCGTTAGGTTCTAGCCGGGCGGCATAAACTGCCATTAACATTGCATCTTGCCGAACGTAATTCTGCTCCAATAGCGAAGATGCACTTCCTTACGATCGTCCTGCTCGTGTCGAAAAGAACCGCCTTACGATGGCTGATTCATCTCGGCGGCCTGGGCCTGATTTTGCTCGGCGTCGCAGACAACTCGCTCATTCCTCTACCGGGTAGCTCGGACATCGTCACCGTCCTGCTGGCGGCCCACCATCGAAACTTGTGGGTCTACTATGCGATGATGGCGACAGCGGGAGCCATCCTCGGCGGCTACCTTACCTACCGCATGGCTCGCAAAGGTGGCAAAGAAACTCTGGAGAAAAGGTTCTCGAAGAAGAAGACCGACAAGGTCTATGCGATTTTTTCACGCTGGGGCTTCGCGGCGGTCGCGATCCCCGCTCTGCTTCCGCCGCCGTTTCCCATCGTACCCATGCTCCTGGCCGCGGGCGCCATGCAGTATTCCACCAGGAAGTTTCTGACTGCTCTGGCCGTGGGACGTGGCCTGAGGTTCACCATCCTTGCTTATCTCGGCTTCCGCTACGGGCGTCACATCGTGAGTTTCTTCGCGCGGTACTACTGGGATGTGCTTTTCGTTCTGATCGCGTTCTCAGTGCTGGGCGGACTGTTCGGCTTGTTCGAATACAAGCGCAGACAGAAAACGAGCGGCCCCGAAACTCCCCGTCCGAGATTGCAACTTCGTCGCCGGGGGGCCTAATCGCTTTACGTCTTTTTTTAGCAAATCCAGCAGGACAAAACAGTGCGACAGCACCTCGCTGTGGACAAGATTGTCGTGCTTGATGAACCCACCGACAAAACCGATGATGATTACGGGCGGCATCGTGCCGCTCACGTTGGGAACAGATTGCGCAAGGCCTGTCTGGGCAAGCGCGACCACTGCACCGAGAGAAAAGATCAAAGTGCGAAGCAAGATACCGAATCGACAAAGGGTGGTTGTGTGGATCATGTGACGGGCCTTTTCTGGAAAACATTGTTGTTGGTCCGATTTTATTTCGGTCGCCGGAATTGTAGTAGCCAACGACATGTTTGTCGTTGTGGCAGCCCTCGCCGTGGCACGGATCGGGATCACTGTGCGAGGCTGCCCGCGACAGTCGGCATCGGCGCCGCAGATTTCAACTGGTCCAGCTCAGTCAGCACGCCTTGCCAGCGAGGCTGGTCCTTCTTCGTTTCGATCGGTACCGAGAGGTCGGAATAGAACTGCAGGATGTTATCGCGCAGCTCCGGAGACGTCCGATCGAACTTGCGCTCTGACAACTGAGCGAGCAACGTCGCATAGGTGTCGTCGGTCAGCGAATACTCCGCTGCTTTGGTTACGTTCCCGCTATCCAAATCACAATTGGGAACGACCAGTGAATCGGTGCGCACTTCTTCGAGAAAGGCCCGGTACTGATCGACGGTCGTGTTGATGCTCTTGAAATACAGGTCCTCAGTTTGGGGAGTGGGGTTATTGAACGCCAGCCCTTTGAAGGGACCGATTTTCGGCATGTATCGCAAGAGCGTTGACAAGATCCGGGTGCCCGCGCCCTGCTTGACGTAGTCTTTTCCCCACTGCCTCTCGTAATCAGAGCGCGAAAGACGGTACAGGAATTTGCGTTTCGCGAAGTCTGGAGTTTCGCGCATCAGGTCCTTCTTGTGGGTTTGCAGCGCGACCTGGGTCATTTCCGGAATCATGCGGCTGACCGCAAAACGATACGAACCCACCGCCAGCTCCTCGCGGGTGAGCACGTCTTTCAACTCCACTCCGTAGACCACGGGGAAGACACGTTCCAGCAGGGGCTTGGACACTTGGAATCCGATGAAATCGTGGTACTGCTGCGACGCATAACGATTCTTCGCGACCTGCACCGTGTCGAATCCGAACTCCGTTTTCAGATGCGCGGTCTTGTCCTGGGCGTACCGGACGGACTTGCCGTACTTCGCCCGCAGCTTCGGATACTCGATCGCAACGGCCTGGTTGACCGCCGGGTGACCGGCGATATCCGCCGCATAGTGCGACAGGGCGCCCAGTGCGAAGGCGTACTCGTTGACATCCTGGCTTTCCAGCAGCAGCTCACGAACGAAGTCTCCGCTGCGCACGTAGTGCACCAAGTTGCTGAATTCTTTACTGCCGAACGGGTAGTAGCCGAGATCTTGGATGACCGCGCCTCCATAGGCATAGGCGTGTGCCTGTTTGAGCTGGTCTTCCGACAGTCCCGGATATCGCTTGAGAAGGAGGGGCTGGATCTCGTCGGTCCAGAGCAGGTCGACGATCTCCTCGTGCGTCAAAACGGAGTACGCAGACGAACCGCCGCTGTACATGAGCACGACGAGCAGAAGCGCCGTGGCACGGACAGAAAGCAGGCGCCAACCCTTGGCTGTGGAGCCTAACGACATTGCCGCGTGGCGCATGGTTCAAATGCGGCCTAGAACCAGGAGAATTACGACGACGCAAAGGACGAGTCCTACTCCTCCGGTCGGGTAATAGCCCCAGTCTCTGCTATGCGACCATCTTGGCAGTGCCCCTACCAGGGCTAGAATCAAGATCACGATCAATATAGTTCCAAGCATATTTGGCTCCTTTTTCCTTACGAGTCCAGCTTTGGTTATAGGCGCTCCGCCAGTCTTCTGATGGTCAAAACTGCTCAGTGAAGAAAAACTGATCGAAGGCGCGATCAACCGCCCTGGGAACGGATGCGCGTGAGGCGGCGAATGGACCCGCCTCTCTTCGAGGACAAACCTTCAGTCCATGACTGCTGCGCGCAGGCAGAAACAAAAATGGCGCGGGCCCGAGGATTGGACCCGCGCAGATACAAAAGTTAATCGCCTTTCTTACACCTCGAACAGACTGACGCACTACGTCGCAGTCATTCTGCTATTTCCGAGGGGCCTCTTCAGTTTTGGGCGCCTCTTTCGCTGGATGCGGGGCTGGCTGCGCATGGGCTACAGTTGCCGGCTTAGAAGCAGGTTGCGCATGAGCCGCAGGTGCCGGTTTAGAAGCGGTCTGCGCATGAGCTGCAGGTGCCGGCTTTGGAGCCGGCTGCGCATGAGCTGTAGTCGGCTTAGACTCACTAGGCGGACGAGTTTCCTTGGGCTTTGCTGCCTTATTCTCAGCGGCCTTGTTCTCGTTCGAGCGAGTTGCAGCCGCTTTATTCTCAGCCGCCTTGTTCTCATTCGAACGAGTTGCCGCTGCTTTGTTTTCAACTGCCTTGTTCTCATTCGAGCGGGTTGCAGCTGCTTTGTTCTCAACTGCCTTGTTCTCATTCGAGCGGGTTGCAGCCGCCTTGTTCTCAGCCGCCTTGTTCTCATTCGAGCGGGTTGCAGCCGCCTTGTTCTCAGCCGCCTTGTTCTCATTCGAGCGGGTTGCAGCCGCCTTGTTCTCAGCCGCCTTGTTTTCGGTCGAGCGGGTTGCAGCCGCCTTGTTCTCAGCCGCCTTGTTCTCATTCGAGCGGGTTGCAGCTGCTTTGTTCTCAGCTGCCTTGTTTTCGGTCGAGCGAGTTGCAGCTGCTTTATTCTCAGCCGCTCTGTTCTCGCTCGTGCGGGTTGCCGGTGCCTTATTCTCGGCCGCCCTGTTCTCCCTCGTGGGAGCCGAGCGGGTTTCAGTTGTCTTACTCTCGGCAGCCCTGCTTGTGGTGGCCTTGTAAGGTGCTCCCGCCTGCCTGGCCGCTACCACTCCCTTACCGCTAAACTCCGCAGGCTTGGCAGTGGCGGCGATTGCCGGCCTGCCATGATTCACGGACGCCAATAGTTCGTGGTTCTTGCCAGCGGCCTGTTGATGCTCTGACTGTGCCGCTGTTGCCGGAGTGTGACGCTCATGTGACGCGGTTTCTTCCGCCGCCGTCGGGCGAGCGTTAACCCCGCCATTTCCGCCGTTATAGCTGACGTGGTTATACGTGGTGTTGTTGATTACGGTCTTGTTGTAAACATTGTGAATGTTCGTGACGTTCACGTTATTCACCGAGCGGTTGTAGTAGAAGCCGCCATTTCTCCAATATCCACCTTGATAGCCGATCCCGCCGTAGCCGAAGCCGTAGTTAACGCCACCGTAAAAGCCGACATTGGTGCCCCAATAGCCTTCATTCCAGGCAAAGGCGTTGCCGCCCCAGCCCCAATAACCAGGCGTCCAGAGAAAACCAACTTCGGGAGCCATCACCCACGTACCCGGCACCCAGAAGTAGCCTTCCTCTCCGTAAGCCCAGTAGCCAGGCGTCCACAAGTAGCCGTCAGCGGGAGCCATCGGTTGCGCGTAGATCGGTAGCGCGGGCGGAGCGATCGTGATGGCCACGCCGAACTGCGCAAACGAGGCAGCTGGTATGGCCAGTATCAGAAGTGTGAGCAACAGCAAACGAATAGTACGCATTTTGAATCACCTTGCCAGATCATCCTTCGATTGCCCGGTTGGACTTTGCGGCTGCGGGCTGCGTGGAGTAAGAGGCGACGCCTCAAGCGTCATAGACGAGGATTACACGGACGCACTGTCAGGTCTGTGCACTACGGCTCACTTTTGCCAATGGCGCAAGTAAATCTGCTAAGTGAATCTCCCGAGATCGCCTGCTGGTGCCGGAAAGAAAAGTGGCGCGAGCCCAGAGATAAATGGACTCGCGCCGGCGAAGGTTAAGTTTGCTCGCTCCTGGTGCTATAGCGTCACATTGATTACAAGGTTCACGCCCGGATACATCGGGTTGCACAGGTAATACATACCGTCGATCTCGATCACATAAACGTCTTGCGTGTAGAGCCAGTTGCTGGGCCACGCGCCGCCAAATCCAAACCAATAGCCGCCGTATTGGAAACGGCCACTGCTGTAATCGCCCTGACTGACGCGAAACGTGTGTTCGCGTCCGAAGTTAGCCTTGTAACGGTCGGCCGGAATGCGGCCACCGCTGGCGTGCTGTTCCTGTTTTTCCGGCTTAGCCTCCGGAGCGCGTTGCTGCTCTTGCTTTGCGTTCTTCTCCTCGGGCTTGGTGTTCTTTTCTTCCTGCGCGTTCTTCTCCTCTTGCTTTGCTGGTTTTTCCGGTTGTGCCTTCTTCTCGTCCTGGGCAGGCTTGGCTTTCTGTTCCTCCTGCTGGTCGTGCTGCTCCTGCTGTGCGTATACCGGGGCAGCGACTCCTAGGGTCAAAGACAAAACTGCTGTACTGATCACGCCTACTAGTTTCATGGTGTTGCCTCCATTGTCTATCGATTGTTGCTTGCCATTGCTCTACTGCAAGCTTCCTGTTGTCGCGTTGACCGGGCTGCCGATGGCGTCGCCGGACACGAGAAGTTCCACTCTCCGGTTCTGCTGCCGTCCGGCGGAGTTGTCGTTAGAGGCTACCGGCAAAGAATTGCCGAATCCTTTGGCGCTGAGTGAATTGGTGGATACGCCTTCCTGCACCAGGTAGTCACGTACCGAGCCGGCGCGGTTCTCCGACAGCGTTTGATTCATGGCATCGCCGCCGACGTTATCGGTATATCCGCCGACTTCAATGTTGAGCCCAGGATAGGCGAGGAGAATGCCGGCGACTTTTGCCAGCTTCTCGCGTGCCCCTGGTGTCAATGAATACTTTCCGGTGTCAAACAGCACATCGGACATGCTGACAATGAGTCCCCGCGCGCTGTCCCGAGTCTCGAGAATCGAATTCAGTTGCTCGGACAACTTCGCGCGCATGGCCGCTTTGTCGGTCTCCGCCTGTTGCGCGGTCAACTGGGCCTGCTGTGCCGCCAAGCGCGATTGTTCGGCATCAGCCTGGGCCGCCGAAACCGCTTTTGTGGAGGCGGCCTGGCTATCAGCCATATCGGATTGAGCCTTCGCGGTTGCAGCTTGGGCATCAGCAGCATCGGACCGGGCTTTTGCCGCATCCGAGTCCGCCTGAGTCTGAGCGGCAGCGGAATCCTGGCGTTCGTTGGCCAGGCGCATTTCGTCCATCTTCTTGATTGCGATGGCGCGTGCATCTTCAGCTGTCTGTACTGCTTCGCGGGAAACAGCGATCAGCGGCTTTCTGTCGATATGTTTGTTTGTGGCATAGCTATCTGCGTTGTTCATCAACTGGGCAGCATGCTGGTAGCTATCGTTGGCGTACTGCTCGGCTCCCTCGGATTGAGCAATCCGCAGTGCATTCCGCGCCTCAAAGAATTCCAATGGCAAGTTAGCATTCAAGACCACGGGATCGAACTTGTAGCCAGTGGGAATGTAGCCGCCACGTTCCATCAGTTCGTACTTCGCATTGACCGCTTCTGTAGTTCCCTTGGTGTCTTCGCGAACCACGTTCTCGAGAATCACCGCATTGCTGGGCTGGCGAACGGCATAGTAAGGTTCCGCGGTGACAATCAGGGCGAATGCTTGAAGGTCAGTGGTGACATTCAGCTTGCTGCGATGGTTGCCGCCGATCAGGACTTCACCCAGATTCACAGCGCGGCCTTCGGGTGAGATTGCCCACAGCACGTAAGTTAGATACTCATTGCCGAATGTCGTCGGCTTCTGCAGATCGCCGAACTCCGCTTCGATCGCAATGGATCCGCGCTTGCTGTTTACTTCGGCCACGCCATTGGCGGAGGGCATCAAATCTGTGCCCGCGAAATCTAGTTTCGAGCTCCCGCTGCGGTGCTGATAGTTGACGGCCTGCACGCTACGGCTGATCACGGTTACGTGGAATATAGGCGTCGCACTCATCGGCTCGACGGTTAGGGTTGTTTGAGAATTAGTTTGAGCAAACGCGCTCAAACTGAGGGTGATTCCGACGGCTAACAACAGCTTGGTTTTCAAAGAGTCTCCTTCGTGGCAGGGATCTGCCTCCATCGAGCTTCGTTAAAGTGCGGGTGCCGCGGCGTGTGCTCTGAGTGCCTCGTCGCGATTTATCCTTTTCCAACATGGATACTGGAAAGGGAGTGGAACAGCCCGAAAACATTCATGATCCACAGAACCACGGCAATCACCACGACGCCGTTCAGAATTGACTTGATGGTTCCCTGCATTGGGATGAAGCGATTCACCAGCCACAGGAGAACACCCACCACGACGAGAACTTCCAGCAGTTGAATTAAAGGCATAAGTTTTGTTGACCTTTCTTTTGTCGAGGGCTAACTCCCGCTCATCCGCCTGGACGTGTTGCCCTGATCTCGATTTTCGGGAACTCTATTAAGAGTCGAATTCTGTTCGCCGCAAGGTTTGGCGGCGCACAGGGATGAAGAATGCTGATTGGCCCGACTCCAGCTTAAGAATGAGAGCTCCGAATCAAAGGTCGCGGCTCGCATACACAGTCAGTAAAGGAAGAATGACAGGTCCGAGAATTCGCGTCTGAGCAAGATAGCTCACACGCAGAGAATCGGATTGCGGGCCTGTGGCGAGGCGTGATCATGCTGCCAAGACTTCGGCGTGCCTTGCACTATGTAGTTATGAAAGCCAAACATGAACAAGCCCTGGCGGTTCGTTGCGTCACTTGTGGAGCGAAGCCAGAAAAATTGTTAGCTTAAACATTAGCCGGCCCACATAGCGCCGCGTCGAGAGCGAAGCCTCGCGGCATCGGACCGTAACTCGTCAGCAACTGAACTCGCTAACTCTAAGACGTTTGGAGACCAAGCCGCCCTTCTGATCCTCGCAAAACACGTTGCGGTCAATATTGACCAGTAATCGAAGCGCCCATGCTCGATACTCGCCTTCGAACAACTTTCCACGGTTCTGAAAAACAGCCGGACTTTCCGGTTGTAGATCTCTTGTGAAGCCGACAGCATATAGAGCTCTTGTTGCACAACAACGCCGGGCGAGTTTGTCGGAGAAAAATACAGGAGAGATCATGAAACTGCTTAAAGGGCTAGGAATCGCACTGAGTCTGGCTGTGCTCTGTGTCCTCGTCGTGCCAACCGCAACCGCTGATGATTGGAACCGGAAGACTGTTCTCACTTTCAGCGCGCCCTTCGAAGTCCCGGGCACGGGCGCTCAAATCTTGCCACCGGGCACGTATGTCTTCAGGATTGTGGACTCATCGTCGAACCGGCACATCGTCCGGATCCTCAACCCAGAAGAGAACCACGTGTTTACCACGATCCTTGCAATCCCCAACTATCGCCTGAGGACGACTGACAAGACGGTAATCACATTTCGCGAGCGGCCCGCCGGAGAGCCTGAGGCTTTAAGGGCATGGTTCTACCCCGGACGCGAGTGGGGCGAGGAATTTGTGTACGCAAAACCGAGGGCCATCGAGTTGGCGAAGGAAACCAATACGCCTGTGCTCGCAACCCGCATTGAGCTTGCAGCGGCTCCAATCGAGGCTCTGAAAACGGCGCCTGTCGAGGCCATTGCCCCAACCGGAGATCCAGTCGAATTGGCTCAGGTGGTGGAAGCACCCCCTGCGGCGGCCGCTGAACCAGCGACTGTTGCTGCTGCCGATCCTCTACCTGCCACCGCCAGCCCGCTGCCTTTGATTGCACTGATTGGGCTACTGACGATTAGCGCCGGCTTTGCGCTTTCGGCCTTCTCGAAGCAAGGCGTTTGAACAAAGCGGCGGATGAATGTCTTTGGAAGACCCACCCGTGTCAGTTGACCGGATGCCGGAAGGCGCGAAGTATTGCGCCTGTCCGGTTACTCCGGGCACGACATCAGATAAGCTGAAAGAAACACGGATGCCTGAGCGCTACTTATCCGCGCCGCGCCGAAAAAGTAAACTGAGGCGGCAACCCTCAGCACATTTCTCCCCGTCGGTGGCTGCTGTTCTCGTTCTGCTTACACTATCGAGTTGGGCTCGGGCGCAAGAACCCTCGCCGTCGTCAAGCGGCCCCGGCGACACATACACGATCAGAGCAAATGTAGATCTGGTGGTCTTGCACGCAGCCGCCCAAGATCGCAAAAACGTTCTTGTCTCCGGACTCGATAAAGACAATTTCTAGGTTTACGAGGATGGAGTACTTCAGCCGATCAAGTATTTCAGCCACGAAGATATCGCTGTGACGGTCGGCCTGGTGGTCGATAACAGTGGAAGCATGAAGCCGAAGCGGCACGACGTCATCGCGGCTGCATTGGCATTTGCTCACTCCAGCAACCCGCAGGACCAAATGTTCGTGGTCAATTTCAACGAAAAGGCTTCGTTCGGCCTTCCTGGCAATATCGCGTTCACAGACCAGGTAGCTCAGTTGCAACTTGCCCTATCCAGAGTCGCAGCCGATGGTGAGACAGCGCTATACGACGCGATTGCCGTCGCTCTCGAGCACCTGAAGAAGGGGAATCGGGACAAGAAAGTACTGATCGTGGTCAGCGATGGCGGCGACAACGCCAGCAAACATACGCTGGCCGAAATCATGGCCCTGGTGAGGCAGCCTGGCGTAATCATCTACACCATTGGCATCTTTGATGACCAGGATGCCGATCGCAACCCCGGTGTGCTCAAGCGCCTTGCCAACGACACAGGGGGCGAGGCCTTCCTGCCGGAATCGTTAAAGGACGTTGCCCCCGCCTGCGAGCAGATCGCGCGCGACATCCGCAATCAATACACGATTGCGTATGTCCCCACGAACCGAAAGCGGGACGGAAGCTATCGGAGGGTGCAAGTGAAGGCCAGCGCACCGGGTCGTGGGCGTTTGTCGGTCCGCACCCGGGCCGGTTACTTCGCGCCGTCCGCACTTCCATCAGCAGCGGCAAAGGCGACCGATCATGACGCTCACAACTGAACGCGAGATGCTCCCACCGCGAATTCGAAGGCTTCTGAGGTGGAGTCAACGCCTCCTTTTCATCACTGGCACTTTGGCGCTCGGCTACGTCGGCTTCACTCTCCTCGACGCACGGTTCTATCAAGTCTCTGCAAAACGGTCCCTCGAAAGCCAAATCCAGCTGGAAAAAGAGCCACACGAAATTCAGCCCAAACCTGCGATCAAACCAGGCGACGTTCTGGGCCGCATGGATATCCCGAGGCTCGGAATTTCCGTCGCAGTCCTACAAGGGACCGGTTCGCGAATGTTGCGGCTGGGTGCGGGGCATATCGAAGGCACTCCGCTTCCAGGGGAAACCGGGAACGTCGGAATCGCCGGGCACCGCGACACTTTCTTCCGTGGGTTGAAGGACATTCGCATGAATGACGAGATTCAGCTTCAGACGGCAACAGGGCTATTCCACTACGAGGTAGATTGGCTGAAGGTAGTCGAGCCTGATGACACCACAGTTCTAGAGCCTTCGACACCACAATCCACGCTCACGCTCGTGACTTGCTACCCATTTTATTTCATTGGTTCGGCACCGAAGCGGTTTGTCGTGCGGGCGCACAAGTATTAACCGCCAGCGCAGCCTGGAGTTAGGTGCTTGATTCAAATGAAGTAATGTCGTTGGCGCCAAAACGCAATGGAACTGTGGAACAACGTCAGCACGGCATATCGGACTCAACGGGCGCGGGCGAGAACGACGGTCACGTCATCGGGTTGTTCGGCACCGCCGATCCAGTCCGCCACGGAGCCGGCGATAACATCACCAATGCGGGAAAGCGGCTGGTGGCGATGGTTTTGGATCAGTTCGATCAGGCGTTCCTCACCGAATTCGCCGGATTCGTTCTCCGGTTCGGTGACGCCGTCGCTGAATGCAACGAAGATATCTTCCGGTCTCATCGCGATCGTGAATTCGTCATAGGTCGCACCATCAAAAAGATCGACGACGGTGCCAGAGGTTTCGAGGTGGGAGACCTCGCCATTTCCCCTCAGCACGATTGGCGGCAAGTGGCCGGCATTGCAATACTTCAACTCGCGCACTGTTGCGTCAGAGCAGCCCAGGAACATGGCTGATACGGTAGTGCCGGGAGCCGTGCGGCGTCATCTTCACCCCTGCATCCTTGAACACCTTGTAGCACCGTTCACGCCACTCACGGTAGGTGCCGGGGAACGCCGGGGAACTAAGAGCCTCAAGTTGCTTTGCCAACGACTGGCTAATGCGTACACGGAATCGCTCATGTGTCTTGGTGCGGTTTGCTCGGATGAGCGTGCCCTCCTGCAGATTCGCCGGGTCGAATTGTTGTGCGTCGACCAGAGCCATCCCCGTCTCGTGCATCAATTGGCATAGCAGCTTCACACGTCCGGTCGCCGCGGCAAGTACTTTGTCGACCTGTTTTTTGGCAGGCGGCACAACTTCCTTCTTGTTGTACCTAATGGCGAACTGTGGATTCTGCCGTGCATTCAGTATTGGCGACTTGTCGACGTAGCCCATGCCAACGCACCAATTGAAGAAGCCACTGACGACGGCCCAGTGGACGGACAGGCTGGACGAGTCCCCGGTACGGAACGGAAGGGACATGCGGAACTTGATAGCACGGTCGGTGGTGATGGCGGTTAGCAAAAGGATTTCGTTCTTCTCGCACCACTCGGTGAGCTTCCGTCCCATCAAATCCGCCTTTGTGTTATCGAGTCCGTTCTTCGAGCGGAATTCAAGCCATTCCTTGACGGCATCCTCGACAGTGACGCCTTTGCTGACGGTCTTGCCTTCCGCCAAGGCTTCCAGATTCTTCTCAAGCGCTTTCGCTTTGGATTGTGCTTCCGACCAGCTTCGGGTCTCTGCACTCCATTTGTTCTGGTAATTCAGCCTTTTGCCGTCGTAGACGGCTTTCCCCTTTTTCCACAGAAACTGGAACCAAAGAGGACAGCCGCATCTCGGTGCGTAGCGGTTGGACTTCTCCGGGCAATCGGCCCCGTGCCGGCGATAGACGGTGATGGTTATGGCTCTCCTGTCCGGGAGGGTTAGTACAATCGTAGGTACAATTCTGACAGGAAGTCGATGTTACGCAGGTTTTATGCGGGACAAAGAATGGCTCCTCAGGTAGGACGGTTCTCTCTGGACACCCCAATTTTCTCGGTGATGAAGGTAAAACAGTTAGCTCGACGGAAGCAAGGACAAAAGTGGTTTTCGCACAATTATTGAGCTTTTTGAGCCCTCGATTTTTATTAGAAAGTCGCGAAAACATTAGAAAATATTAGAACGCTCTGAGCACGCACGTCTGCCCGACGCTCTTGGTGGACCGGGCAGAACACGAGACACTTCTGCCATAATCTCCCAATGTGCGGACGCTACCGACTCTCGCCGAGAGGGAAAGGGGCGCAAAGATTGTGAGGGGAAGTGCAATTCCGAGCCGGAGGGAAGAATGAGCAGTCAGACAGGACGTAACGATCCATGCGCGTGTGGATCGGGGAAGAAGTACAAAAACTGTTGTGGAACGCCGCAACTCGAAGTTGCGAGCGTGCGCGTGAAGGATGTTAAAGATGTCGAATTGACACCCGGACTGGCGGAAGCGTTCACCGCCTCTCTGGACGCCTCGTATCTGGAATACTTCGCCGCCGCCTGTTCAGGAATGAGCACGAAGGAAGCTGAAAGACAGATTGCAGCCATCCCGGAGGAGAAGCGTTATCTCACAAGGGTACTTGACTCGCTGGATAGCGCATTTGCGGACTTCGATACGGAGACCGCGATGCTGGACTTACCTCACATGCAGAACTGCAAACCTGAAGCCATCAAACGTTATCTTGAAGTCCGCCTACAGCAACTTAAACTGCTGCTTGATGCGGTTGAAGATTACGTTGGAGAGAAGTATCCGGCAACAGGCGGACATTCTTAGCCCCTTCTATCCCGTGACCGCCCGGATCAACCCGCCTCGCTGAGAAACTGGCTAATGTGATCTTGACTTAAATCCGCCATACGTCAGGTAGAGACCGAGGACGAGTGAAATAGCTGCGTACACGTAGAAAAGTTGGCGGTAGTGAAGCTGCCCAAGGAAGAGTCCCGCTTCCATCTCATGCGGCAGGAACAAGAAGAATAGGCTCTTGATGAGCGCCATCCAACCGACGAGGGTGACCACGACGACGAGCGCACCGCCCGACCAGATATTGTGCGCGAGAACCATCGCCAGCCCAGCCGCCAGCGTGATTACACCAAGTATCAACGTCATCGCGGAGTTCTGAAGAAGGGTGGTCACCGTCTCCACGGTCGCTTGTCCACGGGTCATCATGGATAGCCCGATGAGAATGCAGTACAGCCCGATCAGCTTGCTTAGAAAAAGTGTACGTGGCGACATGGTGCCCTCCAAACGAATCAGGGATTTGTCTGCCAGAGCCTTTTACGAGCAAACTCGTCCTGCATCGATTCTGGCAGGCCATCTACGCCCTTGCTGGCTTGGCAAAGGGATGAGTTTTCTTGCTGACCTTCTTGTGCCAAGGTTGGTGCAGTCTCATTCGACCGTCATCATCCCACTTTACAAGTGCATCGTCTTCGTTGGTTTGCTCAACTGTTCCGAATTCGCCAGTCGGCTTCCCAAAATCAGTCAAGCCCTCTACCCGATCACCGGGATTCAGTTCCGAGTCGGGAGCAGAGGGTTGGACAAGCGGTGGCCTCTTCGCTCGGTCTGCCTCAGCAGGTGCTCCAGCGTGTGACAAAGGCGGCTGTGGAGCTTTGCGCAGTTTGGGTGTCAGTTTATTGACACGGCCCATTTTCCATTACCTCAGAGGCTTTGCTTCGCCTGTTTCATTTGCTCGTTAAGGGGAGCATAGGCTGGAGAAGCATGGCTCCGCTGATCCAAACCGCTCAGTCCTGACGATTCGCTTGGCAATCTCACAGATCGCAGAGCCGGAAACATTGCGGGGAGCTACGGATTTCGGCGCAGAAGCTAATCGTGGAGAACAACATTGAGAAGTGAACTGTGGACCTCAATCTCACCGCTATAGCGAACGAAGCCCAACTTCCTGAACCTGTTCATGAAAAAATTGACTCGCGAGCGGGTCGTTCCCACCATCTCTGCCAGAGTTTCCTGACTGATCTTGGGGATCGCAACCTCGGGCTTTCCGTCCTTGCCGAAGTGAGCAAGTAGGAGAAGAACGCGAGCAAGTCGTTTCTCGCTGGAATTGAAAAGCTGGTCAACCAAATCCTCTTCGTATCGGATGGCCCGTGTCAGCAAATATGCCACGAACATATCCGAAAACGCGTGTTCCCGGTGCAGCACTTCCATCATGGACTTCTTATCGATTCGCATCACAGAGCAATCGGTCATTGCGGTTGCGGAGCACAAGCGGAGAGGCTGCCCAGTAAGGCAACCTTCTCCGAAGAAATCGCCCTCGTTCAGAATGCCTATCGTGGCTTCCTTCCCGGTCTTCGACACAACCGTGAGTTTTACTTTTCCCCTCTGTATATAAAACACAGCATCGGCCGAGTCACCCTGAGCAAAGATTGCCTGCTTTTGGGGAAAGCCTGCGATTGTCCTTCCACCGTCAATGGTTGAAAGGAATGTCTTCGGATCAAATTTGAGGCGTTTCTTGGCCCCTGCCGCAACGGGTGTGATGATGGGCCTCCTCTCAAGAGTTACGAATGCGGAGAAGGTAACTTCCTATGATGAACAGGTGATAAATGCGCAGGAACAAAACGATGGAACCAATTTAAGTTATGATTTCACCCTCGATACCGAAAGTCAACCTGTCCCACCTTGCTTACTTCGATACCTATCGCGACTTTGTTGGTGGAAGCCGCTCCCTTGCTAGTCCAACAATTCTATCCGCTTGAGCACTGGGAACGCCTGCATTTGCCAAGCGCGGCGAGGCGTACCATTGGGCATGCAGCGAATCAATCCAGAACACCTCGACTCTGATCGCTCGGTAGCCGCCGATGTTTTCCTTAGGGAAGAGCCAGACGAGGACGAAGACGAAGAGGAAGACGGCCGCAAAAAAGAAGACGATTATGACGAGGAAAACGACGAAGGCTACTCGGAGTGACCGTTTGCCCGGCACTGTTTCGGTGGGTGAAAGATGAAGCGCGAAGATTTCGTCAAGGTTGCAGAAGAGACTTTGGATTCGCTGCCGGAAGAGTTCCGCATCCGCATCCAGAACGTTGCGATCCTCGTTGAAGATTTACCCGCGAACCAGCGACCACCCAAGCTGGGGCAGCGCAGGCGACTGCTTCTAGGCATCTTTCACGGCGTGCCTGCGACGAAGAGGAGCGTCTTCAACCTCCCTACCGGACCGGACCACATCGTGCTCTATCAGAAGAACATTGAGGCGGTCTGCTCCAATGAGGCCGAAGTGCGTCATCAAATTCGCCAGACTCTCATCCATGAACTGGGGCACTATTTTGGGATGACCGAGGAGCAACTGAAGGATGTTTAGCTAAGAAACAACTGGACTAGACCAAGTGGTAACAATCGGAAACGCTCGTCTTATTAGGTAGTGGTGCAGTGTGAAACCTCGCTTTGGTGTCAGGTTTGTGTCAAGCTGTCGGCATGGCAAAGAAACGCACCAAAGCCGGCAGATTGCAGCAGCAGGCTGAACAACTAGAAAAAAGGGTAGATCGCCAACCAGACGAGATCGAGAAAGAGCCATCAACACTCGCGCCGAAGTCGGACGAGCCGACCGTCCTGATCCCGATTGAGCAGCAGATTCAGCAACGCGCCTACGAACTTTACGAGCAGCGTGGAAGGACCGACGGTCACGATTTGGACGATTGGCTTCAGGCCGAGTGTGAAATAAAGGGCACGCAGGCGAACGCGGCAGCGGCATAGCTTCCGGGGATGAAGGATGTGACGTTGCGTCCGAACTGCTGAAGCCCTACGACGCTCGGCAGATGCGGCGCTATCCCGTGAACACCAGATCAACCGCGTGGCGAACGACGACTAGGAATGCTCAACGCCCGCGGAGCTCGCACACATTCAGAATTGGCCCTTCTTATAGGAAGAGCAGTTCTTCTGCCATGACTGCGCTTCACTTTGGCCGACGCCGAGCAGTCGACTTAGCTCCTTGGGAACTCTGCGACAGTTGGAACCACTGAGTCTCCCCCACACGGGAGAAGGTAATGTTGAGCGTTCCGGTGCTGGCGGATCCACCGCCAAGCGGCGTCGCGCTGACGCCCGCAGGCAGCGAGATGCTGTCCGGGCCCGCGGCAGCAGCGTGAATCACAAGAAGGTTCCCGTCCGTGAACACTACGTCCTCAACCGCACTCCACATATGAACGCCAGTGATCTGCAATAGCGCTCGCAAAACGTTTGCGCTGGGCGCCGTTCCGAAAGCCAGGGGCTGAAAGGGGCCGAGCGTGAATTCACCGATGAAAATCGATTCGAAATTGCCAACCTTCTTCATCGCCGACGAAACCTGGTTGTCTGATTGATACGTGCCCAGGACCTGGGCATTTGGGTCGGTCACCACCAGCCGCGGCGAGAGCTCATTGTGATTCGTGAGTCCCCAGCTGTAGCCTGCCATCGCGCCGGCGCCACTCGTGTAACCGTATCCATCCAGCTGGGTGAGTTGAATCCCTGTCAGACGCGAGGCACGATTGGCGTCAGGGCCGCTGGGACCCAAGAAGCCCGAGGCGTACTGCCAGATCGCTGTCGCTCCTTCTGCATTCAAACGCGATTGGATCTGGGTGATCTCGTCATCGGTAAGATAGTTCGCGTTAGCGAAAATGTAGACTTGGGACGGTGGCTCGGTTCCATCGAGACAGTCATCGAGAGTGTAAAAGGCGGAAGCTACCCCGGCTTTGGCAAGCGCGTAACGCACATAGGCGCGCTGCTCCAGAGCCATGTCGTAATCATTCTTCTGGTACAAGATCGAATTACGGTCAATGATCAGGGCTACATCCGCTCGATAGGGTTGCGGGTTGGCGTAGAGCTGGTTGAAGAGCGGAATGCCGTGCTCAGACATGGGAGCCCAAATGGCGGGATCGTCAAAGGCGCCATTTTCGCTGATATCAAACCAGACCGTTCCTGCCCGGTGGATAAGACCGCCCGCATTGACAGTCAACTTCCGGTTTGCCCGT
>Ga0181524_10001186_pt1 | contig 30401 bp, 27 predicted proteins | sample PEATcosm2014_Bin_34_FD_119761 | JGI IMG/M metagenome (GOLD analysis project Ga0181524, IMG submission 119761) | Peatland microbial communities from MTU Mesocosm Facility, Houghton, MI, USA - PEATcosm2014_Bin05_60_metaG | ecosystem: Environmental > Terrestrial > Soil > Wetlands > Peat | place... | reverse complement strand
TCGATGTCGTGCTAACTATCTTCATGGCGTTGCTTTCCTTTCGTGGAATCAGCACCCCGAGCCTAACGGCTCAAGGCGAGCAACGCCGCTCTTCCTATTTCAACATTCGCCGGGGCGATCCCATCGACAATGAGATAATGGGTTACGCTTGCCAGCCGAAAATAACCTACGAGCTTGATGGCAACGTCGAATTGGCGGGTCGAGGGCGACAGCACCTCCACGACGACCACAGGGCTCGGAACCTCGATCGCAGACGGCGGAAGCTTCTGTCCACAATAGATCAGAGCGTCCGGCACATAGGCCGTCGTCTCGTCGATGCGAACCGTCGCCCCGTCCGGGACGACGTGGCAAGGGAGCCGTTTCCCGCGAACGCTCGCGTGCAGGGCGCGGTAAACAGCACCCTTGATGTCAGCATGGCCGATCGTTTCCGGAGACATCGCGTAGACATCGCCTCTGAACAGCTCATGCCGTCCGGGCCGGCCTTCGGCCCAGGCGAGGAACTCATCGACCGTCATTCGTGACTTCGTCAACGCCGTCATGGGCCAGCATTATATACAAAATCGAAGCTGACCATAAGCCGACTGCGCAGTGCCAACTGCGCAGTGGCGAAACGGCTGCGGTCAGGCTGTCGCCTGGCTCCAATTGGGCTCTTCAGCTCGCCTTCTTGTTCTGCCGATTGTCCACCAGATCGTCGACCACGGCGGGGTCGGCCAGCGTCGAGGTGTCGCCGAGATTGCCGAACTCGTCCTCGGCGATCTTGCGCAGGATGCGGCGCATGATCTTTCCGGAGCGGGTCTTCGGCAGGTTCGGCGCGAACTGGATCAGATCGGGCGACGCGATCGCCGAGATTTCAGTGCGCACCCAGTTGACCAGCTCCTTGCGCAAAGCCTCGGTCGGCTCTTCGCCGGACATCAGCGTGACATAGGCGTAGATGCCCTGGCCCTTGATGTTGTGCGGATAGCCGACGACGGCGGCCTCGGACACTTTCGGATGCGCGACCAGTGCCGATTCCACTTCCGCGGTGCCCAGGCGGTGGCCGGCAACATTGATGACGTCGTCGACCCGGCCGGTGATCCAGTAATAGCCGTCCTCGTCGCGCCGGCAGCCGTCACCGGTGAAATATTTGCCCGGATAGGCGCTAAAGTAGGTATCGACGAAGCGCTGATGGTCGCCGTAGACGGTGCGCATCATTCCCGGCCAGGCATCGGCGATGCAGAGATTGCCGGTCGCAGGGCCGACGATCACCTTGCCCTCCGCGTCGACGATCTCCGGGATGACGCCGAAGAACGGCCGCGTCGCCGAGCCGGGCTTCAGCCGCGTCGCGCCGGGCAGCGGCGTGATCAAAATGCCGCCGGTCTCGGTCTGCCACCAAGTGTCGACGATCGGGCAGCGGCCGTCGCCGACGACGCGGTGATACCACTCCCACGCTTCCGGATTGATCGGCTCGCCGACGGTGCCTAGGAGCCGCAGCGAGGCGCGCGAGGTTTTCTTCACCGGCCCGTCGCCGGCCTGCATCAGCGCGCGGATCGCGGTCGGCGCGGTGTAGAAGATGTTGACCTTGTGCTTGTCGATCACTTCCCAGAAGCGCGACATCGACGGATAGTTCGGCACGCCCTCGAACATCAGCGTGGTGGCGCCGTTGGCGAGCGGGCCATAGACGATATAGCTGTGGCCGGTGACCCAGCCGACGTCGGCGGTGCACCAATAGATATCACCGTCGTGATAGTCGAACACGTATTGGTGGGTGATCGACGTATAGACCAGATAACCCGCCGTCGTGTGCAGCACGCCCTTCGGCTTGCCGGTCGAGCCCGAGGTGTAGAGGATGAACAGCGGATCTTCGGCGTGCATCTCCGCGCAGGGACAATCCGCGGTGACCACTTCCTTGGCCTCGTGGTACCAAACGTCGCGCACCGGATCCATGTCGACCGGGGCGCCGGTGCGCTTGACGACGATGACGTAGTCGACGCCGCCCACTTTGGCGATGGCCGCGTCGGTATTGGCCTTGAGCGGCACCCTGCGGCCGCCGCGCAGGCCTTCGTCGGCGGTGATGACGACGTTCGACTTGCAGTCCTCGATGCGGCCGGCGAGCGAATCCGGCGAGAAGCCCCCGAACACCACGGAGTGGATGGCGCCGATGCGCGCGCAGGCGAGCATGGCGTAGGCCGCCTCCGGAATCATCGGCATATAGATGGTGACGCGGTCGCCCTTCTTGACGTTGCGGTTGCGCAGGATGTTGGCGAAGCGGCACACCTCGTCGTGCAGCTCCTTGTAGGTGATGTGCTTGCTGTCCTTCGGATCGTCGCCTTCCCAGATGATCGCGGTCTGATGGCCGCGGCTGTGCAGGTGGCGGTCGATGCAATTGTAGGCGACGTTGGTGGTGCCGTCCTCGAACCATTTGATCGAAACGTTATGCTGGTCGAAGGACGTATTCTTGACCTTGCTGAAATGCTTGGTCCAGTGGATGCGCTTGCCTTGCTCCGCCCAAAATCCGTTCGGGTCGGCGATCGAGCGCTGGTACATCTCTTTGTATTTGGCGTCGTCGACGAAGGCGCGCTTGGTCCACTCGGCGGGAACTTCATAAATCTTATCCGACATCACACATCCTCCACGCGCACATGACCGCTATAGCATGACCGCTGCGGTCTGTTATTGCTTTGGCCCGATCTTATCCGAATACCGACAGCCGGTATCTTCGGGGTCATGCCCTGAAGCGTTTCCGCCTCCATTATGCGATAGCGCGCGGACGACCGACAAGAGCGCGGGCATTAGTCCTTAGTCCGGACCCGGACGTCCTTGGTCGGGACGCGGCTCACGGCGTGACCCCGCCCATCTTGCAGATCTGCTTCCATTCCTCGGCCGTCACCGGCTGCACCGACAACCGCGTATTGTTGACCAGCACCATGAGTTCGAGCCGCGGCTCCGCCTTGGCGTCGGCGAGCCGCACCGGCTTCTTCAAGGCTTCGAGCGCCTTGACGTCGACCGCGACCCAGGGTTCCCCGGGCTTGGCGGTCGGATCGGGATAATGTTCGCGGACGACCTCGACCACGCCGACGACCTCCTTGCTCTCCCCGGAGTGATAGAAAAACGCGCGATCGCCCTTTTTCATCTTCATCAAATTGAGCTTGGCCTGATGATTGCGCACGCCGCTCCACGGCTCGCCTTTGGCGCCCTTCTTGACCTGATCGTTCCACGAGAACGTGTCGGGCTCCGACTTCACGAGCCAATAGGCCATGGTCATTCCTTTCCTGAAAGCGCTCGCGTCACAATCGGATCAACACGACGCCGGCGACGAGCAGCGCGGCGCCGACGAGGCGGGTCGGGCTGATGGGATTCTCCGGCACGCCGAGCAGCGCGAAATGATCGAACGCCAGCGCGCCCACCATCTGGCCGAGCACGATCAAGGCGACGACGAGCGCGGCTCCGAGCCGCGGCAGCAAAAAGATCGACACGGCGATATAGATGGCGCCGAAAACTCCCCCGGTCCACGACATCAACGACGCACGCGACATCGCGGGCGCGGTCAGCCACGGCTCGCGTAAGGCCAGGATCATGGCGAACATCGCCAGCGTGCCGCCGAGATAGCTGATGAAGCCGGCCCACCACGGCGAGCCGATTTCCGCCCGCAGATTCGCGTTCACGGCCTGCTGAAACACAAAACTGACGCCGGCGCCGGCCGCCAGGATGTAAAGGCCGAAGAATAACAGCCACTGCGGCATCGTGATCGCATCTCCCTTGTTCATTCCTCCGCCTTCAACGGCCGCGTCAACAGCGACTCGATGGCCGCATCCACGCCCATGGTGCCGTCGAGCAGCGCCGCCACCGCGGCCGAGATCGGCATGTCGACCGAACGCTCGCGCGCCATGTCGAGAAGTACCGGCGCGGTGAAGACGCCTTCGGCGAGGCCCGTGCTGCGATGGATTTCCTCGAGCCTTTGACCGCGGCCGAGATTGATGCCGAAGGTGAAATTTCGCGACTGCGGACTCGAACATGTCAGGAGTAGATCGCCGAGGCCGGACAGCCCCATCAAAGTTTCCGGCTTCGCTCCATAGGCCCGCCCGAAGCGAACCAGTTCGGCAAAACCGCGCGTCGTCAGCGCCGCCAGCGCGCTGGCGCCAAGGCCGCGGCCGTTGACCACGCCGGCGGCGATCGCGAGCACATTCTTGGCCGCGCCGCCGAGCTCGACGCCGCGCAAGTCGCTGGAATGGTAGGGCCGGAACGTCGCGGAGCCGACCGCCTGCGCCAATGCGGCGGCGAGCTTGCCGTCCGCCGCGGCCAAGGTCACGGCCGTCGGCAGACCGCGCGCGACATCGGCGGCAAAGCTCGGCCCGGACAGAATCGCCGGCTCTGCCGCGGGCGCGCATTCGGCGAGCACCTCGCTCATGAATTTCTTGGTGCCGCGCTCGATGCCCTTGGCGCAGACGATCACCGGCGTGCCTTGCGGCAGCAAGGACGAAAGCGCCGTGGCGACCGTGCGCACGGCTTGTGCGGGAACGACGAGGAGGATGGCTTGTGCTTTTGCGGCCTCGGCGAGATCGCCGGCAAGAACAATGCTGTCGTCGATCCGCACCCCGGGCAGGAACAGGCTTTCCCGCTTGTTCTTAAGCTGTTCGGCGTTGGCGGCATTGCCTTCCCACAAAGTCACCCGCCGCCCCGCGCGCGCGCAGGTCAGCGCCAAGGCGCTGCCCCAGGCGCCGGCGCCGATAACCGCGATGCGATCGATTGCCATGTTTCCCAGCGCGCGCGTCAGGCCCGAAGCGGTGCGAAGTCTAAAGGGCTGGATGGCCGGAACAAGCGCTTAAAAACGCAACTCGTCACGACGGTCACAGCAGTTCGCCGCGCAGCAATTTGGGCACCGCGCCGACCAGTCCGGCCGCCTCGCGGATGAAGACGCGCTTGAGCGGGGGCAGCCGGTCGACCAGGCCAAGGCCTACGTCGCGCAGGAGCCGCAGCGCGTCGGACCGGTTGGAGAACAGCCGATTGAGGCTGTCGGTGGCGAAACCCATGGCCATGGTATCGAAACGGCGCCAGCGCTGGTAGCGATCGAGCACGCTTGATGCGCCCGGATCGAGGCCGAGCCGCGCCGCGTCGACGATCACCTCGGCCAGCGCCGCCACGTCCTTCAGTCCCATATTGAGGCCCTGGCCGGCGATCGGATGAATAAGATGGGCGGCATCTCCGATCAGCGCGATGCGCTCGGCGACGAAGGAGCGCGCGACGAAAAAGCCGAGCGGATGCACGCGGCGCGGTCCGACCACCTTAATCTCGCCGAGATGTAGCTTGAAGCGCTGTTCGAGCGCGGCGTGGAAGGCGTCGTCGGGAAGCGCGACGATGCGCTCCGCCTCGTTGGTTTCCTCGGTCCACACGATCGAGGAGCGCCGGCCCTTCAGCGGCAGGATGGCGAACGGGCCGGCCGGCAGAAAATGCTCTTCCGCGCGTCCTTCATGATCGCGCTCGTGCGCCACAGTGAGGACGATGGCGGATTGGCCGTAATTCCAGCCGTGCGTGGCGATGCCGGCGCGCTCGCGGATGCTGGAGCGGGCGCCGTCGGCGGCGACCAGAAGGCGGGTCGCGATCGCACTGCCATCGGCGAGGGCGACTTCGAGGGCCGGCGCCGGCGCCGGCGGATTTTCAAACCGCGCGACCGCCACGCTCCGCAGATCGATGCCGACCTGGCGGGCCTTGTCCGCCAAAGCGCCGACCAGAAGGCGGTTCTCGATCATATGGGCGAAAGGCTCGCCCGGTTCGACATCGCCGGCAAAAGTAAGGTAGGTCGGGCGCACCGCGTCATCGAGCCGGCTGTCGGTCACGATCATGTCGAGGATCGGCTGCGCCTGGTCGCCGACCTGCTCCCAGACGCCGAGCGTTTCGAACAACCGCCGCACCGCCGCAACAATCGCCGATGCGCGCTCGTCGTCGGCATAGCTGCGGCCGAGCGTCGGGTCGGCGACAGTGATGGAAAACACAGGTCCCAGCGCCTGGCGCAAGGCGACGGCAAGCGTCAGGCCGGCGAAGCCGCCGCCGGCAATGAGCACATCGACATTATTGCGAGCCATTGTTCCTTCCGAATCGCATCTCGTCCGCCTTGGTCCGCAGCCCGAGGGACTTAGCTTACCAGCTTAGCCGATCGGCCGCGCCCGTGCAGGGCTTGACCGCGAGGCCGATCCCGTATGCAAGAAAGCCAGCCGGAACGGTCCCGGCGCGAGGGTGAAAGCATGGCTTCCGCCGTCCAGGAATTGATCGATACCCTCAATCTCGAACCGATCGAACTGAACCTGTTTCGCGGCCGCTCCCCGCAATCGAGCTGGCAGCGGGTGTTCGGCGGACAGGTCATCGGCCAGGCCCTGGTGGCGGCCTGCCGTACAGTGGAGGATGTGACGGTGCGGCCGCCGCATTCGCTGCACGCCTATTTCCTGCTCGGCGGCGACCCCAAAGTACCGATCATCTATGAAGTCGACCGCATCCGCGACGGCAAAAGCTTCACCACCCGCCGCGTGATCGCGATCCAGCACGGCCACGCCATTTTCTCGATGTCGGTCTCGTTCCACGTCACCGAACAGGGCCTGTCGCATCAGTTCAATATGCCCGACGTGCCGAAGCCCGACGCGCTGCCGAGCGAGACCGAAATGAAGGAGCGGGTCTGGCCGATGATGCCCGAGCCGGTGCGGCGCTATTACGAACGCGAGCGGCCGATCGAGCTGCGCCCGGTCGAATTCGGCCGCTATCTCGGCGAGGAATCCAAGGACGGTCGCTTCCACGTCTGGATTCGCGCCACCGGCCGCTTGCCCGACGAGCCGGCCATCCATCAATGCGTGCTTGCCTATGCCTCCGACATGACATTGCTCGATGCAGCGCTGATTACGCATCATCGTACCGTTTTCAGCGATGACATCATGGCGGCAAGCCTCGACCATGCGCTGTGGTTCCACCGGCCGTTTCGCGCCGACGAATGGCTCCTCTACGCCCAGGACAGCCCGAATCTCGGCGGGTCGCGCGGCTTTTCGCGCGGCCTCATTTTCTCGAGCGACGGCACGCTGGTCGCCTCGGTGGCGCAGGAGGGTATGCTGCGGCTGCGGCGACCGGCGCCACCTCGGTAGTGACGAACCGGCCAAAACTTCTTGTGCAGCGTTGGAGCGCGTCGGGGAAAAGGGCTTAATACCCAAGCGCAATGCCTATATCGTGGGCATGTAGTTGCCTGCATTAGAAGCGGAATACCCACATGAAGCTCGTCGTCGCCATCATCAAACCGTTCAAGCTCGAAGAGGTGCGTGACGCGCTCCTCGCCGTCGGCGTTCACGGCCTGACCGTCACCGAGGTCAAGGGTTATGGCCGGCAAAAAGGCCACACCGAAATCTACCGTGGTGCCGAATACGCGGTGAACTTCCTGCCGAAACTCCGAATCGAAGTCGCCGTCCCGTCGGAGGACGCCGACAAGGTCGTCGAGGCGATCGGCACGGCCGCGAAAACCGGCCTGATCGGCGACGGCAAGATCTTCGTCGCACCGATCGATCGGGCGGTCCGCATCCGCACCGGCGAGACCGACGCCGACGCTCTCTGAAAAAAGCCTATTTCCATTCCGGGGGGAACAAAAATGGTGAGGATGAACCCGCTCGCGCGCGCGGCCGTAATTGCCGTCGCACTGACACTCTTGGCAGGCACGCCGGCCATAGCTCAAGCGACCGCCGAAGCGCAATCGGCGGCCAAAATCGATCCGGCCGATACCGCGTGGATGATCGCGGCGACGGCGCTGGTTCTGATGATGTCGATACCCGGTCTGGCGCTGTTCTACGCCGGGATGGTGCGCAAAAAGAACGTGCTCGCCACCATGGCGCAAACGCTGGCCGTGACCGCGCTGGGCTCCGTGCTGTGGGCTGCGCTCGGCTATTCGCTGGCATTCACCGGCGATGGCGCCCTGCTCGGCAATCTTGATGGTTTGCTGCTGCGCGGGTTGACGCTGACCGCGATCAGCCCGTTCGCCAAGTCCATCCCCGAAGCGCTGTTCATGATCTATCAAATGACCTTCGCGGTCATCACCGTCGCGCTGGTCGCCGGCTCGGTCGCCGACCGCATGCGATTTTCCGCCTTTATGTGGTTCGCGGCGCTTTGGCTCATCGTCGTCTATGTGCCGATCGCGCATTGGGTTTGGGGCGGCGGTTTTCTGCAAAGCGCAGGACTGCTCGATTTCGCCGGCGGTACCGTGGTGCATGTCAATGCCGGAGTCGCCGGGCTTGTCGCCGCTTACATGATCGGCGCCCGCCAAGGCTACGGCAGCGAAAATTTCGCCCCTCATGATCTGTCGCTGGCGGTGATCGGCACCGGAATGCTGTGGGTCGGCTGGTTCGGCTTCAACGGCGGCTCGGCGCTTGCCGCCGATTCGCGCGCGGTTTTTGCCATCGTCGCCACCCATCTCGCCGCCTCGGCCGGCGCCCTGACCTGGATGGCGCTCGAATGGTGGACCCGCGGCAAGCCTTCCGTCCTGGGTATGTTGTCAGGCGCGGTCGCCGGGCTCGGCACCATCACGCCGGCTTCGGGATTCGTCCTGCCCTGGCATGGCATCGCCATCGGGCTGATTGCAGGCGTGGTCTGCTTCTGGAGCTGCACCTGGCTCAAGCGGGCGTGCGGCTATGACGATTCGCTCGACGTATTCGGCGTGCACGGCATCGGCGGCGCCACCGGGACATTGCTGGTCGGCGTGTTCGCGGCGAGCTCGATCGGCGGCACTTCGGGTCTGCTCGAAGGCAATGGCAGCCAGGTGCTCATCCAATTCTACGGCCTTGCCGTCACCGCGGCATGGTCCGGCATGGGGACTTTCGTCCTGCTCAAGGCCATTTCGGCCTTCGTTCCGTTGCGCGTCGACAAGCAGAGCGAGATCGAAGGACTGGACGTGACGCAGCACGGCGAAGCCCTGCAATAAATTCAGTCACGATGACTCGGAACGTGCGCCTAGTTTTTAGGCGTAGTGACGCCTCTTTCAGCGCGTAACTAGCCGCAGCTCCCAATCTGGGGCGGCAAGGCGCTGCGCCGCGTCAAGTTACTCCCGATTTCCCGGCCGTTTAGAGACGGTTTGCGGACTTGGCACGGGGTTTGAATTCCCGATGCCTGGCGGTGACGCGTCGGGGCCGAGCCTTACGCGGTCATCGCTTAACTGTGTGTGCCCGATCGAGGACCGAGCGGGCGACTGGAGAACATTTCAATGAAAATCGTCATGGCCATCATCAAGCCTTTCAAGCTCGACGAGGTCCGCGACGCTCTCACCAAAATCGGCGTTCAGGGACTGACCGTCACTGAGGTGAAGGGCTACGGGCGTCAGAAGGGCCACACGGAAATCTATCGCGGCGCGGAATACGCTGTGAGCTTCCTTCCCAAGATCAAGCTCGAAATCGCCGTCCCCTCCAACGTGGTGGACAAGGTCATCGAGACGATCGGCGCGTCGGCCAAAACCGGACAGATCGGCGACGGCAAGATCTTCGTGTTCGGTCTCGACCACGCGGTCCGCATCCGTACCGGCGAGACCGACGCCGCGGCGCTCTGAAGACGCCCACTTCCATTTCACGGACAGGAGTGAACCCATGTCGTTGAAGAAATTTTCCCGCGCGGGGCTCGTTGCTTTCGCCGGGGCGGTCTTGCTCGGGATCGCGCTAAGCCTACCGACCTACCACGTCTCCTACGCACAGGCTCCGACCGCGGCCCCGGCGGCTCCGGCTGCCGAAGCGGCTCCGGCTCCGGCTCCGGCCGCGGCGGCGACCCCGCCGGCTTGCGACGCCAAGACGCTCGAAAAGTGCACGCCGAATTCGGGCGACACCGCTTGGATGCTCACCTCCATGGCCATCGTGTTGATGATGACCATTCCCGGCCTCGCGCTGTTCTATGGCGGCATGGTCCGCAAGAAGAACGTCGGCGACACGGTGATGACGAGCTTCGCCATCACCTGTCTGATCAGCGTGCTCTGGCTGTTATTCACCTACAGCTTGGCGTTCCGTTCCGGCACTCCGTTCATCGGCGGGCTCGACCGCGCCGGGTTGCAGGGCATCCTGAGCGACATCACGAACGGCACCGGCAATCCCAATCCGCTGGCGCCGACCATCCCCGAAACCGTCTACTCGATGTTCCAGCTCACTTTCGCGATCATCACTGCGGCGCTGATCGCGGGCTCCTTCGCGGAACGCATGAAATTCTCGGCGATGTTGTGGTTCATCGGCCTGTGGGCGATCTTCGTCTATTCGCCGATCGCGCACTGGGTCTGGGGACCCGACGGTTTCCTCAATTCGGGCAACGACGCGGCCTGGGTCAAGGTGCTGGACTTCGCCGGCGGCACGGTAGTGCACGTCAATTCAGGCACCGCCGGCCTGATGGCGGCGCTCATGCTCGGCAAGCGCAAGGAGACCGCCCCACCCCATAACGTGGTGCTGACCATGATCGGCGCCTCGCTCCTTTGGGTCGGCTGGTTCGGCTTCAATGCCGGCTCCGCGGTCAGCGCCGGAATGCAGGCCGGCATGGCGATGTTGGTGACCCACACCGCCACCGCAACTGCCGGCTTCACCTGGATGCTGCTCGAGTGGATGTTGCGCGGCAAGCCGACCGTGCTCGGGATTTGCTCCGGCGCGGTGGCGGGTCTCGTCGCCATCACGCCGGCCTCCGGCTTCGTCGGCCCGATGGGATCCTTCGCCATCGGTATCGCCGCCGGCTTCATCTGCTACTGGGGCTGCACCGGGCTCAAGCACATGTTCGGCTATGACGACGCGCTCGACAGTTTCGGCGTGCACGGCATCGGCGGTGCGGCCGGCGCCATCCTCACCGGCATTTTCGCCGTCAACGCATATGGCGGCACCTCCGGCGCCATCGAGGGCAATTGGGGGCAAGTCCTCAATCAAGCCATCGGCGTCGGCATCGTCTTCGTCTACGACGTAGTGGTGACGCTGATCATCCTGAAGGTCGTCGATCTGGTGATCGGGCTGCGCGTCAGCGAGGAGGTCGAGCGCGACGGTCTCGATCTCGCGCTGCACGGCGAGACCATCCAGTAGAGCGAACAACGGTTGGGGCGTAAACCCGGCATCGCCCCGTCCGTCGAGAGGCCCTGGCAGCCGCCAGGGCCTCTCACTCTTTCTGAGCCATGCGGAGCGCCGTCCCGATGCCGAACCTGGGGTGAACGCGCTCGCAAAACCTGCTAATCCACCTCGCGAGGAACAAGCCCAGCGAGGATGCCAATATGAGTGCCGGTTACGCTAATCTCGAACTTTTCATCGACGGCAAATGGCTCGGAGCCGACGGTCGCGGCGGCGAGGATGTGCTCAATCCCGCGACGGGAAAGCCGCTCGCCCGGCTGCCGCATGCAAGCCCGGCCGATCTCGACCACGCGCTCGAAGCCGCCAGGAAAGGGCTTGCGGTGTGGCGCGCGACCGCCGCCTACGACCGCGCCAAGATCATGCGCAAGGCCGCCGACCTGATGCGCGAACGTCATGACGCGATTTCGAAAATCCTGGTTCAGGAGGAGGGCAAGGTCTATCCGGAAGCGCGCGCCGAGGTGATCACATCGGCCGACATCATCGAGTGGTATGCCGAGGAAGGCCGCCGCGCCTATGGCCGCATCGTGCCGGGCCGCGCCAAAGGCGTCCGCCAGATCGTGGTGCAGGAACCGGTCGGCGTCGTCGCCGCCTTCACGCCGTGGAATTTCCCGACGCTGACGCCGGCGCGCAAGATCGGCGGGGCGCTGGCGGCGGGGTGTTCGCTCATCCTCAAGGCTTCGGAGGAGACGCCGGGCGCCTGCATCGAAATGGTGCGCTGTTTCGCCGATGCCGGCTTGCCGGCCGGCGTGCTCAATCTGGTGTTCGGCGTGCCGGCGAATATTTCCGAGCATTTGATCGCCAAGGACGAGGTGCGCAAGATCTCGTTCACCGGCTCGATCCCGGTCGGCAAGCATCTCGCGCAACTCGCCGCCAAAGGGATGAAACGCGCCACCATGGAGCTCGGCGGCCATTCGCCGGTCGTGGTGTTCGCCGATGCCGATCCGGAGAAATCGGCCGAGACCATCGCGGCGTTCAAATACCGCAATGCCGGCCAGGTCTGCATCTCGCCGACCCGGTTTTACGTCCAGGAGCCGGTCTATAATCGTTTCCTGGCGCGCTTCACCGAATACGCCAAGGCGATCAAACTCGGCGACGGCCTCGAAAAGGGCATCACCATGGGGCCGATGGCGAATGCGCGCCGCATCGACACCATGGAAAGCTTCGTCAACGACGCCAAGGATCGCGGCGGCAAGATCGCGACCGGCGGCAGTCGCCGCGGCAATCAGGGCTATTTCTTCGAGCCGACGGTGATCACCGACGTGCCCGACAATGCCAAGATCATGACCGAAGAGCCGTTCGGCCCGGTGGCGCCGGTGGTGCCGTTCAAGACTTTCGACGAGGTCGTGGAGCGCGCCAATTCGCTGCCGTTCGGGCTGGCCGCTTATGCCTTCACCAGTTCGACGCAGACCGCGACGATGATCGGGGATGCTTTGCAGTCCGGCATGGTCGGCGTGAATTCCATCGCCATCTCGACACCCGAGACGCCGTTCGGCGGCGTCAAGGAATCCGGTTACGGCAGCGAAGGCGGCATCGAGGGGCTGCAGGCCTATCTCAACACCAAGTTTATTTCGCAGGCCTGATACCGACGCCGGCAAATGTTAATCGTCATCCCGAGGTGGCCGCCAACGGCTGACGGAAGGGAGCCACAAGCTATTGCCGCAGGCCTGTTACATTTTAAGTTGAAGTGACCTGCGGCAACATTCGATTCGTTCACCAAATAATGCGAAACTGAATTGCGACGCGATCGCGTCACTATTTGATCACGAATGTGTAGCTCGCACGGCGGCCCGACGCCGTCGTCGTTTGCTCTTCCAGTCGCCCGGTTTTCAGGAACTAAATTCGACGCCGCCGCATTGTAGAGCGTGGCGGGCGAGAAGCATTGTGTTGTCGATGGATATCATAGCTGCGATGCTCGCCTATCTGACTTGCGCCACCGGGATTATCGGGGCACTCGCCATTTCGGCGTTCATTGTTTTCGCCACGCCCGACCGGACAGAAGTGCCGCAACATGTGTTAGTGCCGCAACATGCGTTGGCCTTGACGGCGAAGGCGAACGCAACCAAACCGACCGCCGCAGTGGCAGCAAAGCCCGCACGGGTTGCGGCTCGCGTCATCGAACATCAGACGCCGATGCGATCCAGCGTCGTCGCGCAATCCGGTATCGCCAAGGCTGCCCGCCAGAAGGCGCAATCGGCACGCGCGCAGCTACGCCAGATGCTGCAGGAAGAGCGCGCCAAGCGCTGGGCTTATCAACAAGACCCGGGCTTCGAGGCCCGCTTCCTCGGCTACGTGGACTGAGGGTGTTCCGGCGTGATCCGATCTCGCGTCTGCTGCCTAAGCTACGCGTAGGATCGCTCGAGAAGCGGGACCGCGGCGTCGGCAAGTTCGCTCGCATCGCGCTCGCCGCGTTGCGCCATCTCGGTGATGCGTTTGGCGATGATCTTCCGGGTCGCCCGTTGATATGCGGGCGAGGCTAGAGCCTTATCCGTTCTGATTGAATCAGATCCGGGCTCCAGCATTTCATTCGAGCATGATCGCTTCGGAGAACCGGCAGCCTTCCAAGCTGAAGGTCGCAGGTTCGAATCTCGCCGGGGTCGCCATTGTTCCAAACCGCGCTTTCATTCCGACAAAATTAGAACGAAACGCGGCCCCAGAGGCGCCGCCTTCCTTCGGCGCAGCCTAGGCGCCGGTCGGGCTGATGGGCGTCGGCTCGACCGCGCGGATCACCAGGATGGCGTCGAGAGAAAGTGGGATAACGTCGAGCGATAGCCACCACACTCGTTTGGGTGTGGCAGATCGCGCGTCAAATTCTCCCGAGGAGCATAGGAACGACCACGATGATCAGGCCGGAGCCGATGATGCCGATGCCGCCGTGTCCATAACCGTAGCTGCAGCTTTGGCCGCCGAACCGGCCGCTTAAGCCGCCGACAGAGAAGTCACAAGGGTGATAACCAGAATGAGAGGATGATAACGGGAATGAGGCCGATCGACATGATGTCATATCCGTCTTGATTTGCAGCGCTTCGCTCTGCGGTTGTTATGCCGCGTGGACAATCGATACGGCCATGCCTGACGACAGACTGGTTATCTCGACGCGGGCCTCGAGTTGATGCGCGAGCGATTCGACGATACTGGTCCCCAAGCCGGCACGTCCGCGGCGGCCGCTGTCCTGCTGTAACCCGACGCCGCTGTCAGACACCGTTAGACGCCAATTTGCCTGGTCGACTTCGTAGCTGACCAAGATTTCGCCGCCGCCGCCGTCTGGGAATCCGTGCTTGAGCGCATTGATCACGAGCTCCGTAATAATCAGCCCAATGTTCACCGCGTCGCCGGATATTGCCGTGGCGGCGTCCGCCTCCACTTTCAGAGTGAGCGGGCGGCTGTCGCCGATCATGGAGGCCGCCAGGGCGCCGCACAGCCGGGACAGATAAGGGCCGAGCTCGATCTGCTCGCTATGCCCCGAGGCTTGCAGTTGCTGCTGGACGGTCGCCACGGACATCACCCTGTCATGCGCGTCCCGCAGATGCAGGCGGGTCTCCTCGGATTGCACGCTCCGAGCCTTGAGCATGAGGATGCTTGCGATGATCTGCAGGCTGTTGGCAACGCGATGCCGCATCTCTTGCAGCAGAATTTCCTTCTGTTGCAAAAGCGTCGCCATCACTCGTTCGGCAGCGCACCGATCGGTGACGTCTTCGATCGCTACGAGAATGAGCTTGTGAGTATTTCTTCGATTGAACACCTCGCGCGCGTTCAAGCGCAGTGAGCGTCGTCCGACGAGGGGCAGATCTTGCTCGACTTCGTAAGCCTCCATCACGGAGTGCCGCGATCCGACCTCCTCCAGCAATAGCCGAAGCGCGGGGATATCCCACTGCCCATCGCCCAGCCCGTAAACTGGACGGCCGCGAATGTCCAGACGACCCAAATTGAACGTCCGATAGAAAGCGCGGTTTGCAGCGACGACGCGTAGGCTCTGATCGAGAACCAGCAGAGGATCGCCTATCGTAGCCACAATCGCTTCGACGAGTGTGCTCGCTTCGTCGAGGTCTATGATCAGCGGCCTCTCGAGCAATGCCAATGCGCCTGACGGTGGGGCGGGCTCTCGATAGCTTGACGGTTCCATGTCTGCCCTCAAATCACTGCCCTCCAATCGCCCCAAAAAATGCTCCGCCCAATTGATCCGTCCGAACGGCTCAACTATCAACGCGCTCTCCCCCGATTAATTCCGCGGCTTTCGGCGGACGCAGGAGGGAATAGACCCTCTTCGGAATTAGGCTATCGCCATCGCCCCATGCGAACTGTGCAAAATTGTTCACGCTGGCGACGGTGCCAAGTCTGCGATTAGACACATCGCCGGCGCTGTAAAGCCACGCGATTGGCCCCAAAACCCATTTGTTTCTCGTTATTCGGCGAGGACAGCAGTCGATTAGTTGCTGCGGAACAGACAATTGTGATGTCGGCCTTAACTGGTCCCATTCCACGATGTGAAATTGCTCTGCCGCCGCAGTGGGACCAGCCTATCTGAAGACCTTCCTAGCCGCGGAGAAAATGGCGCGTTCCACTCAGTTTACTTAATTGCGAGCGTTATGGATGATTGCGGCGCTGGCGAGCTATTTGTGGCACTTTCCGTTTGACCAGATCGAGATCGATCGTAGCCTGATGCAGAGTTTCGGCGGCTCCGAGACACCGCGGGTCTAATATCGTTGGGCTCGCTAACCAACAAGCTCACTAGAAGTTAGAGACGTGAGACGATGACATTATCCCCCACGGGAACTTCCGACTTCCGACGGCGTTTCCCAATCTCATAACAAGCACGGGAAACGAAAATGACCGGCCACTTGGCTATTCGACACGACAGGAAGATGTTGCGTAAATGGCGCCACAAATGGTTCGGAGTAAACCGCGGTACGCATTGGAGCATTGCCGGGTCTGTCGCCGTAATAATTCTCGGCAGTTATCTCATCTACAACAACCACGAGAGGAAACCCGGACCAGTCGCTGCCATGCCGGGGGCTGAGCCCACTGTAGCCCCGATGACGCACTTCGACTACTCGTATTGAGAAAATGAAGTCGCGTGTATCGGCGTGAAAACCTTTCGTCGTGGCCGTCGATGGACCACCGGGAGAACTCGAGCGGCGATTGCAGCTGCCACAGGAGGCACACCATGTCCCAGGCGCGTCTAAACGATAAATCGGCAGATACAATTCGCGACCGCTATCGAACGTCGTTCGCCATGGACTTCGCGCCCCAATTTCGGTACGAGCAAATGCCGGGCGCAGACGAACGAATTGCTTATGCGGCAGAGTTCGCGGCCTATCGGCTGGGGCAGATCGACGACAAACTGGGACGCCTCATAGCGATAATGCAGGAACGAGCCGATCAATCCTCGTAGATACGGAAGTACATAGCGGTGGCACCCGCCGAAGACATTTATCGTAAAACCGGCACTTGCGTGACGTGCCCGACGTGTTCTTTCGAAATTTCCGTGCTCAACACAAAGCAGTTGCCACGAGAGTTTTCCGTCCTGTGTCCGAATTGCCGCGGACGAAAATCGTACCAGGTGGCTCAGGTCCATGATCAGAAGCCGGAGGCGGAAACAACTCGGGGTTCCGCAAAGATCCAATTCGGGACGAAGGAGGCGATCGATAGCGATCTGCCGGTCGAGACGCCCATGCAACCAAAATCTCTCCTTAACGAATTGGCGCATTGGCTACTGAAATAGATAGGAACCAATACCGTACAAATGTCGATTATTTGTAGACGAAAGGGATGATATCCCTTCCTGCTTAGCGAAGCCCTTCGCTGTATGAACGTCGTCAAGAAGGAAAGCTCGCTCACGGTCTTTGACTGTCGGCGGACAACCGGAATGGTAGGGGCAGGCGGCTGTTTCGTCGAGCGTATTCCTTGGCGTACAGGTATCAATCGTCATCCACTGACGTGCCTTCTCACTAGCGGACCAATCCGCTTCGGCTTACCGCCCGACGCCTTCAACAGAATCGATCAAAAGTACCACTTCCGCGACCGCCGTAGAGGGTTCGCTGCCGCGGAAAGCGGACATGGCCCTGCCGCTTCAGTACCCGCCCTAATGTAAGCGGTGGGGTTGCCGCCATCCTGCTTTCGGCAAATGTGCGGCCCAAGTATGGAACGCCTACTCGCGCCGAGGGGAGGAAATGTTGACATGTAGGAGCATTCGCTAAATGTCGCGGTCGTCGGCTTCGGAAACGACTTTTACGTCAAGTGTGGTAGCCGGTCGGGTGCCTGCTAGAACAACCAACTACCCGTCAAATACGGGCCTTCGTCCGTGAAGCTGCTTTGAGAATGTTGTTCCGTTGCCAGGAAGACACCCACGGGTGGGAGCGTCGTCGATACTTGGGTCAGTGAATACTGACTGACGGCATTGAAGTACACCGCCGCTTTATAACCCACCTCGATCTTGAACAATCCGTAGTGCGTGAGCGGAAAGCTATAGGCGGCGGCCAATCTCGCATCGATACTGGGTATTACCTGGGTCGCGTTTGGCGATGTCAAGGATTGGTTATTGACCGCCACGAGTGCCGGAGAAACCGTTGTAAAATTGATTCGACTCTGCGCGGTGCCGATCAAGCCTGCTCCCGCGACCTCGCCGAGGAATTGGAAGGCGCCTAAAACATACCCGCCCTTTAATCCCAAACGGGGCCCGGCGCCGGTGAATAACGAGTTGGTGGTGTATCCACTGGAAGCCGAGCTATCCGCGCTCTGGAACAGCCCGCTCAGATTCTGGCCGATGCGAGCAAATTCCACGCCGCCGAAGGCTCGCAATTGGAAAGGACATTCGGCGCAGAAGGTATGCCCGCCGTCGAAATTGACTGCATCGTACGCGGATTTCACCGCGCCGTGCCCGATCGAGTACAAGGCCGATTCCGGCCCGATCAAATAAGGGGGCCCGACCATTTGCGTGGGCCCGGCAACAACAGAGGCGTTCGCGGTGGTGTTGAGATGCGTCCAATTCAATTCGATATCATTGGACCCGTTGGGCATATAGCGAGCCCCGACACTGAAGGTGGGACTGAATTTTGGTGTGAGCGACTGGTTGCTCCAATTTGGCGTCGCTATGGGGAGAGGGCTCACCAAGGTCCCATATTCGAGATCGCCGGCGCCAGGTTGCAGGAACAGGAGCGACCCGCTGATTTCGAAGCGGGGTGCCGGGTTCGACGTTCGGGTACCGACGACCTGGCCGGCGGCCAAGGTGTCCGCGTTCTGCGGTCGTGATATCGAGGCGAACGCCGGATTGGACTCCACGGTCGCGGAACGGTGCATTATCTTTGTTGCCTTCGACGCTTCGAGGCGGTTGACGCGCGCGCGTAACGCGGCATTTTCTTTTTCCAAGGCATCGAGCCGCGTCGAGGTCTGGTCGTCAATCGTGGCGGCAAACGCCGTGTGCGACACCGCAGAGGTCAACAACGCGAGACACAAGAGAAACCTAAGTTTACTGAAGCTGTTCATTGTCCGCGCTCCCCCAGGTAATTTCCAGTCGGTGGACTTCACAAATTGCCGGCAATCGCACACCTCAATTCAATGGCGAGATCGCCATTGAGGCGGCTTAGATTGCTTCCTCGAAGTCCAGTGGATACCGAATCGGATCCGTCGGTTTTAGTTACTCGGCCGCATTTTCGCGTCGCGCGGCACGAGAATCCGGATCAGTCGCCGTAACCACTCGGTACAGACGATTTGAGCCGCAAGGCGCGTCAGCTCTGCGCCTGTCATTCGCCGGAATTGCTATGAACGCTGCCTGGAACGCTGCCTGGGCGAATCACTAAATAAGAATTCTGAGCGCGTTCGGAAAACACGTCTGTGCAAAATCGAACAAGCGTTAAATCAATGTCGGGAGTTGGTTGTTCGGCCTCGCGAAGCGCTCTAATCCAACGCGCCCACGCGATTGCGTTTGAGCCACTTCAGGTGATCGCTACAAATAGTCGATCTCATTAACTAGGTGCTCGCGCGGCCATTTCGCTGCTATTGCTTGCTCGCGCAGCGAGGCCGTCGGGGAAGCGTTTCTCCATTGTTCTGGCTGGATTCTCATTTCATTGCGGAGGCATATCGCCGATCGGAGCGAACCAAAGCCGGGAGACAGGAAACAGGAGCACGCCCCCGCCAATTTCGCTCGATATCCAGGGCATTCGTTTGCTTTTGTCCTCTCCCCAGGCAGGCGATTCGCGACGCTGCCTGAATTTGGCCTGCGCCGCCGCGCCCCGGCTCAATAAGGGCGATCCCGTATTGAATTTAATTGCGGCTTAGCTACGCTTCGCCGCAGAAGTTGCAATGATTGGAACGCTGGCTCCTGGGCAATTTGGCCCGAAGGGGGCCCCAAGCGGTCAAACCCAGCATAGCGGGCTAATGGCAACTTTGCCGGGAGGCGAGGATGACAGCCCCGTTCGATCCACGCTCTTATCTTAGCAAATACGGCGGCGTGCTCGTATCCGAGATCGGGGAAAAGCAGACTCTCTTTTCGCAGGGGGACGCCGCGGATTCCATTTTTTTCGTCCAGAAAGGCCGAGTGCAGCTCACTGTCGTATCGACGGAAGGCAGGGAGGCCGTCATCGCAGTTCTCGATGCGGGTGATTTCTGCGGCGAGGGATGCCTGATCGGCGAACCAATTCGCATGTCGACTGCCACGACCATGACGAAGTGCGTCGCTGCGCGGCTCGAGAGAGCGGCTGTCATCCGCGCCATTCATGAGGATCGGAAGTTTTCAGAACTCTTTCTCACATACGTCCTGAAACGGACCGCACGATTGACGGATACATTGGTCGATCAACTATTCAATCCAAGCGAGAAGCGCCTCGCTCGAGTACTCTTATTGTTGGCCAACTATGGGAAGGAAGGACGAGCCGAGTCGGTGATCGGCAAAATCGATCAAGAGACGCTTGCAAAAATGATCGGCACCACCCGGTCTCGCGTCAATTTTTTCATGAATAAATTTAGAACACTTGGTTTGATCGAATATGATGGACAAATTCGGGTTCACAGTTCTCTGCTGCGCGTCGTGCTGCACGATCATCCGTTCGAAGGGCACGATGAGCTGGAGGGGCCCCCGGCGCCCAGAATGGCGGAACCGCATCGCGAATGACGCAAAGATCCTTCAAATGGCGATTTTTGAGGCGCCCTATCAGTTTGGCGTCTGTCGACGCTTCAGCTACACCACGGCTTGTTCCACCGGTCCGTTCAATCGCCGATCGGGGAAATTTACCGCCTTCTCGAACGGCCCGTCGGGGCGATGCGACGTGCAGCAACGCCCAATTGGATAGTGTTCAGAGTGTTTCGCGCATTGGGTTTTGGCTGAGCGGCGCCCGTCACTGGCTCGAGCGGTGATGGCACCTCTCGTATGCTGTTCCTTCAGCAGCTCGATATTCAGATAACGCTCGGTCGATCATGCGGTGCCGGCGATGTGCCGTAGCCCGGCTGCGGCGAGGTTGAGGGCCAATTGACCATCGCGAAACGCATCGACCACGCGGGCGCGCCGGCGGAAGCGGCGGCGAAATGTCTAAAATGCCATCTTGGATTATCTTGTCCTCCCTGTGCAAATTGAAACAGCGCAGCGCCATCGGCGGCGCAATCCTCCAAGCATGACACGAATCAGTCAGGCGGTGAGTCGGACGTTAGTCCCCGTGTTCGATCCCGCCCTATTTGTCGCCAGGTACGGCGGGGTGGTCGGGCTCAAATATGGAGCAAAGCATATCCTCTACTCGCAGGGGGATGTTGCCGATTGCGTTTTTTATTTTCAGAAAGGTCAAGCCCAAATCAAGGTCATTTCCCAGCAAGGCAAGGAAGCCGTCATTGCAGTCGTCGAGCCGGGCCATTTCTGCGGCGAAGGGTGCCTGGTCGGTGAACCGCTGCGCATGTCGACGGTGAAGACCGTAACGGAATGCATAGTCACACGGTTGGAAAAGGCTGCAATCATCCGTGCCATTCACGACGACCTGGCGTTCTCGGAATTCTTCGTCATGTACGTCTTGAATCGGACCGTTCGGCTGACGGACGACTTGATCGATCAGATGTTCAATTCCAGCGAAAAACGCTTGGCGCGAATCCTTCTCTTGTTGGCGAATTATGGCAAAGAAGGTCGCGTGGAGACCGTCATAGGCAACATCGACCATCAGACACTTGCACAGATGATCGGCACGACCCGCTCCCGTGTCACTTTCTTCATGAACAAATTCAGGAAGCTCGGCTACATCGATTATAATGGACATATCAGGATTCGTAGCGCGCTGTTGAACGTCATTCTCCTCGATCGCTCAACCGATGCGATCGACGATCCAGAGCCGCCGAAGTATTAAGGGTGGAAATACCGTTCGGTGCTTTAATGCCTCTCGCGACACGGATCGGCATGTGCTGCTGTAGGCCGCATTCCACAAGTCACTGTCGTCGCAAGTTATTCTACGCCGCTGCGCAAAATTGCACTGCGCTGTGCCTGTTCGATCGGTAGGTGGGTAGGTGTAGACCGAGTCGCACAACTCCGCATGAACAAATACATGAAACTACGTATCCCCGGCCAGTCATCAGCTGCGATGCCGCTCCCAGATACCGGAAGCCTTCGCGGACTGCGCCTGAGTCGGCACGCACACGTCGCGAATCCGAAGGGTCAGGCGTCAATCTCAATGGGTGACCGGACAGGTCCGCGGTGAACCCGAGCGCTGAGATATTCATCGTAACTGCCGATTCGCAAACAAGCACAGCGTTCGCTACTGTGTTCGCTCGCGTCGGATTTCAGGCGACCGTCTTCACGGATGGGACCTTCCTCGTCCGTTCCGCGCGGACACGAACACCCGCTTGTGTTCTTCTCGATATTTGTATGCTCGGATCATCGGGACGCGACATTCTCACGCTGCTTGAGGCCGCGGATTACCCTGCGCCGGTATTAGTCCTTCGCGATGAAAGCGATATTTCGGGCATGATCGATGCCATCAGGAAGGGCGCCTTTGATTTCGTCGACAAGCGACTGGACGCAGACACCATCGCCACTCGCGTACGGGAAGCGATCGATAGGTGGGAGCATCGTCGGAATATCGACTATATGTTTGATATCGCGTTGCCGTCCCTGCCCGGCTACGAACTGCTGACCACCCGCGAGCGCGAGGTGCTGTTTCAGATCACGGCCGCCGCCTCCGTCAAGGAAACCGGCATAAAACTTGGAATAAGTCCGCGCACAGTGGCGGTGCATCGCCGACGAATCATACAAAAGCTCGGCGCCGGGAATTCAGCCACGCTCATTCGTGCCGTGCTCACTAAGCTGCGGAGCGCGCAAGCCTGATTCGCACCGCCCTCGATTTCTCGTGTGCGCTGAAGCATCGGACATGGTATTTTCACGTAGGGAAATTGCTGTCCGGCCGACGAGCTATTTATTGCAATATTAAATGTTGATGCGGCAGTGTCGTCTCTCCGACGGTCGGTGATCGAGGTCGCTTCGACACGCCCTGCATTGCGACCGGAAACGCGCGGGGCTTCGTGACCCGCATCAATGATCTCCGGCCGACAAAGGTCGAGTTGCCGACGCACGGGTTACGCAGATGAGCACGAAATCGATCAAAACGATTTTGCTGATCGAAGATAATCCCGGAGACGTCCGTTTGCTCCGCGAAATGTTCGACGATTACGGCGCGCACGACATTGAAATGACGCAGGTGGATTGCATGCGGGCGGCCGAGGAGTATCTTGCGGAAAACACCGTCGACGTCATTTTGCTCGACCCTGGATTGCCCGATGCGCGGGGATTGGCAGCGATACGGCGCATCCACGCCGCCGCGCCCCGTGTCGCCCTCGTGGTCTTGACGGCCTTGGACGACGAGTCGCTCGCCGAGCAAGCCCTGCAGGAAGGCGCACAGGACTATCTCGTCAAAGGCCAAATCGACGGACGCGGAATTCTGCGAGCCGTGCGCTATGCCACCGAGCGCAAGCGTCTGGAGCGGTTGAAGGACGAGTTCGTCTCGACCGTGAGCCATGAGCTGCGCACGCCGTTGACTTCGATCTCCGGATCGCTGGGCCTGCTGATGGGCAAGGCGGCCGGAAACCTGCCTAAGTCGATGGCCCGTCTGCTTGCGATCGCAAACACCAACAGCCAACGCTTGGTACGACTCGTCGACGACATTCTCGATATCGAGAAGATGGAGGCAGGACGTGTCGTCTTCAATTTCCGTCGCGTGGAAGTGCGGCCGTTGGTTGTGCAAGCGATCGAGGCCAATCGAGGATTCGCCGAAGGCTATGGTGTGCGAATTCGGCTCGAGGAGGAGCGTGGCACCGCTGCGGTGCGAGCCGATCCGGATCGGCTTCTCCAGGTCGTCACCAACCTGCTGTCGAACGCAATCAAGTTTTCGCCTGCCAATAATGAAGTGGTGGTCGCGATCGCGAAAGAGGCCGACGTGATCCGTATTGCGGTGCGCGACCATGGTCCGGGCATCCCAGTCGACTTCCGGCCCCTCATCTTCCAGAAATTCGCTCAAGCGGATGCCGGCGATGCGCGGCAGAAGGGCGGCACCGGCCTCGGCCTCAGTATCGTCAAGCAGATCGTCGACCGGCTCAGTGGCGAGGTGAGCTTCAGCGATGCCCCAGGCGGTGGAACGATCTTCCACGTCCTGCTGCCCTGCTGGGATCATGTGGCCAACCTCGCAATCGATCGCGATTCGAAACCGGATGCAACGCGTCTTTTGCTTTGTGAGGACGATCTCGATACGGCCCTCACGCTGCGCGAGCAGTTGAGGCAAGTCGGATTTGCGACGGACTTCGCATATTCCGTGGGCGAAGCGGTCGCGCGCGCGATGGCAACTCACTATTACGCAATTCTGGTGGATATCCATCTGCGGGATGGTGACGGCGTAAGTCTGATCGTGCGCTTGCGCGCGTTACCGCAATATCACGACACATCGATTATCGTAGTATCCGGCGATCCAAGCTGCGGGCGTGACGACTTGCGGTCGTCCAAGCTCAATATTCTGGATTGGCTGAACAAGCCAGTGGACTTCGACCGCCTGGTGCGGCTCCTTGCCAAGCCTGTCGCGCAAGATGCGAACAGACGTCCGCGAATCCTTCATGTTGATGAAGACGACAACGTCGCTCGCGCGCTCAGCGAAATAGGCGATGTCGTTACAGTCAATTCGATCGAGGCAGCGCAACGCGCCCTGATGGCAGGCGACTTCGATCTTGCCGTGCTTGACGTAGCGCTCGCCAAGGGGGCCGGCCCCGATCTATTGCCTGAGCTGCGCGACAGCAAAGGTAATGTCATTCCCGTCGTCGTATTTTCCCCCAACGGCGCGAACTTGGCAGCGGATGCCAAGGTGCAAGCCGCGGTGGCCGAATTGCACACATCAATCGACAGCCTTGTGGCAACGGTGCGCGATCGCCTCGCATCCCGAAAAAATGGCGTACTCAGGGAGGTCGTATGACTGACATTCGCGTTCTTCTGGTGGACGACGAGCCGGACATCCGCGAGATCGTCGATGTATCGCTCGGTCTCGACCCGGATTTGAAAGTGCGGGCCTGCGCATCGGGCGCGGATGCGCTCGTGACGGCCGCCCAGTGGTCGCCTTCAATCATCCTTCTGGATGTGATGATGCCGCTCATGGACGGACCGACAACGCTCGCCAACCTGCGCAAGAACCCGCAGACTGCCCAAATCCCGGTCGTGTTCCTAACCGCCCGTACGCAGAGCGACGAGATCGCGCAATACATCTCGCTTGGCGCCCAAGGCGTATTGTCCAAGCCATTTGATCCGATGACGCTCGCAGCGTCGGTGCGCAACTACCTGCCGCCTTCGGCAGGCCATCATGCCGCCTGAAGCAAACAGGGGTTTTCGTCCGCTCTCGACACGCCGCCTCAAATCTGTGCCCGAGGCGTTGATATTCGCGAAGGCCGGTCACCGCGCAATAACCAGATAGACAAATATCCTGGTCGTTCTACGCACATCTACGCAAGCCGGCCGAGCTGCCTTGGACGAAACTCCGAATTGAGGCGGCCGCATCTTTCGCTTCGAGGCACGTAGCAGCGACGATAAACGTCACTCGCTCCGGCGACGGCTTTGACGGTGCTTCGCGCGAGGCGGTGGGCCGGCGCCGGGCCACTGCGCTTAAACGCGATATCGATGCACACGACTTGACGAGCGATCAATGATCGAAGATCGACACGCCCCCCGACACAATACATGCCTCTTTCGAGCCTTCGTATATTTTGAAGGTAACGGTGCCGCCATCAACTGTGTGGTCCGAGATATTTCCGAGACCGCTGCGCGGTTGCAGTTTCACACGCCCCAGGATTTTCCTGAATGTTTGGATTTGCACATCCCGGCCAAGGGTCGGAGTTTTCACGCAAAGGTTCAGTGGATCGACGGCGATGAGATCGGCATCGCTTTCCACGCAGCAGGAATACCGGATCCCGCGGATAGTAGTCTCGAGCAACGTCTGGATCGACTTGAGGCAGAAGTGGCCCTGCTCAAGCAATCAGTGAAGCATCTGCAGAAAAATGCCGAGAACAACGAGGAGGCGGCATAAAAGCGAGCTTCCACCGGATCCGAGGAACAAAAAAGCGTCGCGCAACCCCGTTCGTCGGAGACTGAACATACAATTTCGGCGTTCCGCCGTCTTGACCAATGCAGATGAGGCCAGATCCATGGTTCTAAAGAGGACGATATGAAATCGGTTCGCTCTCCCTCGACGGCCGCGATCCGCGGCCTCAGCATGCCCAGCGCTGCGGAAAAGCACCTCGCGCAGATGGAGAGCAAGTACCATGAGCTCCTAGAGGCGGCGCCGGATGCGATGGTGGTGGTGAACCAGGGCGGCGACATTGTTCTTCTCAATCTTCAGGCCGAGAAGCAGTTTGGATACCGCCGCGACGAACTCCTCGGGCAGAAAGTTACCGCCATTATCCCGGAAGGCTTCGCGGAACGGCTGATCGCGGACGATCTTCGATCCGCGGAAGATGCGCAGGCACAGCAAATCGGGGCCGGAATTGAGCTCATTGGGCGGCGAAAGGACGGCAGCGACTTTCCGATCGAACTGATGCTGAGCCCGCTGGCAAGCACTGAAGGCACCCTGGTGACGGCGGCGATCCGCGACATCAGCGCTCGCAAAGCGGCGGAAAAGCACCTCGCGCAGATGGAGAGCAAATACCGCGGGCTATTGGAGGCGGCCCCCGATGCGATGGTGGTGGTGAACCAGGGCGGAGATATCGTCCTGTTGAATGTTCAGGCGGAGAAACAGTTCGGATACCGCCGCGATGAACTCCTTGGGCAGAAGGTAACGAACATCATACCGGAGGGATTCGCGGAGCGTCTGGTCGCGGATGATCTCCGATCCGCGGAAGATGCATTGGCTCAGCGCATTGGCACCGGGATCGAACTCATTGCACGACGAAAGGATGGCGACGAGTTTCCCATCGAGATTATGCTGAGCCCGCTTGAAAGCACGGAAGGAACCCTGGTAACCGCGGCGATTCGCGATATCAGCGTGCGCAAGGCAGCCGAAGCGAACCTGCTGCAAAAGATGAAGGAATTATACCGGTCGAACGAGGAATTGGAGCAATTTGCCTACTTTGCCTCGCACGATTTGCAAGAGCCTCTGCGGATGGTGGCAAGTTACACGCAGCTCTTGTCCAAACGGTACAAAGGAAAGCTCGACGCAGATGCCGATGAATTCATTGCCTTCGCCGTGGACGGGGCGAGCCGGATGCAGCGCTTGATCCAGGATTTGTTGGCTTATTCGCGCGTCGGACGGAAAGGGATGGGACTGGTCAAAATCTCCAGCGAAGACGCGTTGAAGCAGGCTCTGGTCAATCTGCGGGGTGCCATTGAAGAAAGCAACGCCGTGGTGACGCACGATCCACTGCCCACTGTGCTGGCGGACGAGATGCAACTCATTCAGCTATTTCAGAACCTCGTGGCCAATGCCATCAAGTATCAGAAGCCGGGCGTTCCCTTGGTACACATCTCAGCCGCCAAGGGCGGCGCAAAGAAATGGCTATTCTCAGTGCGCGACAACGGCCTGGGAATTGATCCGCAGTACTTCGATAGGATTTTTGGTCTGTTCCAGCGACTGCATAAGCGGGAGGAATTCGCCGGTACCGGCATCGGCTTGGCCATCTGCAAGAAGATCGTCGAGCGGCATGGCGGGCGCATCTCGGTCGAGTCACAGCCGGGGCATGGTTCCACATTCTATTTTACCTTGACGGAAGCAAAGTGAAATCATGAAAGCCATCGGAGAAAACGCAGAGTGGCTATAGAAATTCTCTTGGTCGAAGACAGCCCCGGGGATGTCCGGTTGACGCAGGAAGCCTTCCGCGACGCCAGCATGCAGATCCGATTGCATGTGGCGTGCGACGGCGTGGAGGCAATGGCCTTTCTGAGGCGCCACGGTCCCCACATCGATGCCCCTCGCCCGGATCTTGTCTTGCTCGATCTAAACCTTCCCAAAATGGATGGCCGCGAGGTTCTGGCTCAGATCAAGAAGGATGACGCCCTGAAGACGATCCCTACGCTCATCCTGACCACCTCCGAAGCGGAAGTGGATATCGTGAAAAGCTATCGGCTCCAAGCGAACTGCTATCTAAACAAGCCCGTTCGGTTCGACGCGTTCGAAGGCCTCGTGAATAGCATCAAAGATTTCTGGCTGACCAAGGTCAAGTTGCCGCCGCAGGCGCCGGGCGGATGAGCACGAAATTGATCAAAACACTTCTTTTGATTGAAGATGACCTTGGGGACGCACGTCTTCTCCGCGAGATGTTGAGGGAGCAAAACTCACCTACCATTCAATTGACGCACCTGGAGCGTATGAGTGACGCCGAGAAGTATCTTGCAGCGCATGCGGTTGACATTATCTTGCTCGACTTGGTGCTGCCCGATGCACAAGGACTGGAAGCGATACGGCGGGCCCAAGCGGCCGCGCCCGCCGTCCCCTTGGTGGTGCTGACCGGACTGGACGACGAGACGCTGGCGGTGCAAGCTTTGCAAGAGGGCGCACAAGACTACCTCATCAAGGGCCAAATCGACACGCGCGGGCTGCTGCGGGCGCTGCGCTACGCGATCGAGCGAAAGAGGATGGAAATCACGGCCCTGGCGATGGCACGGCAGATGGCGCATTCGGCCGAGCACGACTTTCTGACCGGTTTGCCCAATCGAATGCTCCTGAACGACCGTATAAGCCAGGCGATCGCATTGGCGACGCGTCACGTGAAGAAAGTTGCCGTGCTGTTTTTGGATTTGGACGGCTTCAAGCATATCAACGACTCCCTGGGACATCCGATCGGCGACAAGCTCCTTCAATCCATCGCCAAGTGTCTGGTGAATTGCATACGCGGCTCGGATTCGGTCAGTCGCCAGGGCGGCGACGAATTCGTCATTCTGCTGTTGGAAGTTGATCAAGCGGAGGATGCGGCCGTCACGGCGAGAAGAATACTGCAGGCGGTGGCGCAACCTCATTTCATCGACCAACGCGACCTTCACGTCACCGCCAGTATCGGCATAAGCATCTATCCCACCGATGGCCTGGATGCGGAAACACTCATCAAAAACGCTGACACCGCGATGTACCAGGCAAAGGAAAACGGCCGCCGGAGCTTTCAATTTTTCAAGCCGGCGATGAACGTCCGGGCCGTGGAGCGGCAATCCATCGAAGAGGGCCTGCGGCGCGCCTTGGAACGGCATGAATTCGCGGTTTACTACCAGCCGAAGGTCAATCTGGCGACGGGAGCTATCACTGGGGCGGAAGCGCTGCTGCGCTGGACGCATCCGACGCAAGGATCGATCGCGCCGGCGCAATTTATTCCCGTCGCGGAAGACAGCGGCCTCATTCTGCCGATCGGCGCATGGGTGCTTCGTGAAGCATGCAAGCAGGCCCGGGCTTGGATGGATGCAGGTCTGCCTGCAATGACGATGGCAGTAAACGTCTCCGCGATGGAGTTTCGGGACGTGAGCTTTCTGGATCATTTGTTCGCTACCATCGAAGAAACCGGCATCGATCCGCGCGCGTTCGAGCTGGAGCTGACCGAGAGCGTTCTTATGAAGCATGCCCCGTCCACGGCAACGATCCTTCAGACCCTGAGGAAAAGCGGGATACGCGTGGCGGTCGATGACTTCGGGACGGGCTACTCGAGTTTGAGCTATCTGCGAAAGTTTCCGGTCGATGCCGTCAAAATCGACCAATCGTTTGTCCGTCAGATCAGCACCCCCGGCGAGGATACAACCATTGTAAAGGCGATCATCGGCATGGCTCGGGGTCTCAAGCTGCGGGTCATTGCAGAGGGCGTCGAAACGCTGGAGGAGCTGGCGTTCCTTCGGGCCTATCGATGTGAAGAGGCGCAAGGTTACTATTTCAGCCGGCCGGTGCCTGCTGAGCAATTCGCGCAATTGCTGAGAAACGGCATCCCGGAAGCCTCAGTCGTCGCTTAGCGACCGCACGCGATAGCTGCCGAGGTTGGCAGCGAATCAATGCAGAGCGGGCGTGTCTCACGCGGTACAGCGGCATAGTCGCGCGAGCCATCAGCCGGATTGGCTGATCAAGCCGCTCGCTAGGCGTTTCAACTTGGCGGTCGCCTCGGAAAGTTGGTCCAACGCGACCTTGTTATCATTGTGATTGATAGCCGCCCCACAGGCCTCCAGCTCGGTGTGCACTACCCGCCGAATGGCCGCTGCGGTTTGCTCGTTGCTCACTATGTCACCTGAACCGGTCGGGATTCTGCAAATCAGAGATGCTGTCGACGACAAAACCCTACGACAGAGAACGTTAAAAGGCCGGCACGCAAGCCTTTCAAACTGTCGCGGTCACCCCGATCACGGCAAGACATTGCCCGAACTCGCCTACCCGACAAGACGCGGATGAATCAGTATAGTTAATATGTTATAGTTAATGTTCTTCATTATTTCTACGCAACTCTGCGAATAGACAACTCTCAGCATTTTGATACGTTAATGAAATGTGAATACTTCTGTACTTCGAAGTATTCGTATCGGTCGTTGCGGGAGTTTCCGACCATGCGTTCGTGGATTGTGTTGCTTGCATTGACCATTACCACGCCGGTGTACGCCCAAAGCTTGGGAAGTACATCCGGTGCGTCGTCGTCGGTCAATATCAGCGACCCCCCGGTTACGAACTCCACAAACCACCTGATTACGACGCCCACGGTGGTCGCTCCCGGCCTCGCCGCAGCCGGCGTCGAGACCTGTCTCGGCTCGGCGTCCGGCGGCATATCGGTGATGGGCGGTGGTCTTACGTTCGGAAGCACCGTGGTCGACGCTGGTTGCACCATCCGACTCCTGGCGCGTCAGCTTTACGCCTTCGGCTTTCAGAAGGCGGCCCTGGCGCTGATGTGCCAGGACGAGCGCGT
>Ga0181524_10001183_pt1 | contig 30436 bp, 20 predicted proteins | sample PEATcosm2014_Bin_34_FD_119761 | JGI IMG/M metagenome (GOLD analysis project Ga0181524, IMG submission 119761) | Peatland microbial communities from MTU Mesocosm Facility, Houghton, MI, USA - PEATcosm2014_Bin05_60_metaG | ecosystem: Environmental > Terrestrial > Soil > Wetlands > Peat | place... | reverse complement strand
TCGGGCAACACCGCCACCCTTACCATCAAGAACATTGCGGACACTTTTGGGAACAAGCTCGCCTCCACCAACGTGGCCTTCACGGTGGCCACGAACATGACATGGAACAACGTGGGCGCCAACCAACTGGGCGGGTGGCAGGAAGCGGTGCCGGTGGGCCCGGGCGACTTCGACATTTATAGCGACGGCATCGCCGAGTGGGGCACCTACGACGAGACCACGTTCGTTTACGAACAGGTCACAGGCGACTTCGACAAGAAGCTTCGCGTCGAATACCAGGACGGCTCGAGCCAGTGGGGCCGGGCCGGCATCATCGTCCGCGACCCCGCCCATGTGAACTTTGGGGTGGACAGCGCCACGCAAACAGGCTCTGCCGCGGCGGCGCCGCCCTACGACGGCACAGCCGGGCGCTACCAGAAGTGCCATGTCAACCCCGTGGGAGCCTGTCTCACCGGGCCTGGCAACGGTGGCAACGCGAGCTGGGAAGGCAACCGGCGGTTGGACACAGGCGGCGCCTCCACGACTTGTTTGACCGGGGTCAACTCCACACCCTTGTATCCGAATGCATGGTGCCGCATCCAGCGCAAGGGCCAGACGTTCACGATCTTCCGGAGCGACGACGGTGTGAACTGGATCACCCTCGGTGAGACGACCTGGGGCGCTGACGATCAGACCAAGACGCCCATGCCAGCCACGGTGTATGTCGGGCCGGAATTTTCGCCGGAGAATGGGAACATTACCGATGCGGCCGACCAGGGAACATTCCTGGCCCAATTCCGCGATTACGGCGATTACCTTGCGGTGTTTAATCCACAGTTGAAGATTGGATACAATGCAGCCGGCAAGATCACCATCACCTGGACGGCCGGGACCCTGGTGTCCTCTCCCACAGTGAATGGCACTTATACGGCTGTTACGGGGGCGACCAGTCCGTATGTCGTGAGCCCGCCCGCCGGCCAGGCGATGTTCTATCGGGCCAAGCAGTAACGCTGGCCTCCCGCATCGAAACTTATCCAAGGACCGGGCGAAAGCCCGGTCCTTTTTTGCTCTGGTCTTAAGCCGAAGGAGGGAGAGTTGACGGCCTGTTCTGGGCGGCGAGCCAGCGCCGGTATGCGATCGTAATCGCCTTGTCAAGCGTTTGCCGAGTCAGACCGGGGCGGCGCGCGATTACGCCATCGAGCCGTAACTCGTACATGGCCCGGCAGCGGAGGTAGTCCGTCTTGTTCCTTGCCTCCCGAACCATGTCCAGGGCCCTGATTAGCCCTTCAAGCTCCGGATCCATGGGGAAAGCACTCGCGCAGGATCTGGTCGGCCTCCTCCTCTGACATGCCTGGGTCGTGAACCAGCCGCCAGGAATCATTGAGGCGGTCTAACAGTACTTGAAAATCATTAGCCACGGATTGGTCAGGGAATTCCGGATCAGAAGTCACCGTGTGCAAAAGCTTAATGGTTCGTATCAACCACTTGAGGTCCTGGCGGTGCTGTTGCAAAGCCTCTGGACAGGGCCCCCTTTTGAGCACCCAATCCCGTTCCCAGTCCAGGAACGCATTACAGCCCGCCCAGCACATTTGCGCGACGTGGCGCAAGGTTCTGCCGGTTTCACATTCAGGCATGGAGCTAACAGTTTCAGCGCTTACCGCCATGTGCATAGAATCGCTCAAACAGGCATGAAAAGCAATGAAATCCAGCTCAGAACTCCAACGGCACGCGCACCACTATGCCGCCCATGATGTCGCCAGGCTTGAAGTCTTTCCTCGGGCTGTTCGGGTGTTGGTTGTGGCACTCCACGCAGGCAGGCACGATCGCGCGGTCCGCATAGACCGCCGTGAAATAGCGCCGGCCGCCCAACGACTCCTCGAAGTAGTAGTTCGAGTCGGCGTGTTCGAGCAGATATTGGAGGCCGGCTTTTTCGGTGGCGGTCTCGGGGGCGTCCTTCGAGTTGATAGGCCAGAGAGAGCGCACGACATAGTGAAATTCGGCGCCCTTCTGCTGGACGGACTCCGAGGCCGCGCGCAGGATATGCGCGGGCAAGGGAGGAGCGCCGTTGGTCTTCCACGGCTCGGAGACGTTGGCGGGCTTTGCTTCGGCCAGGGGCTGAGTTACGTGCCGCGCATAAGCCTCACGGTCCGCCGCGATGACGGCATGGAGGGCGTCAGCCACCTCCTGCGGTTTGAATGTCACCGCCGGTATGCTCGTCTCGGGCTTTTTGCGCGAATCCTGCCTGCAGCTTGCGCCGGCCAAAAGAACGCAACCGGCCAGCAAGGCATTTCCAAATCGGACGATCGTTCGATCAGGCTTCATCAACGGGGCATTGAACACCCTTTTTCGCTCCGTTGTCCAGTTCCGTATCACCGCGGCTCGGTAACAACCGTTAAACGCTCGGTCGGTGGCGGAGGAATCTTCTGGCGGAGGCCGCTCGGCCAGAGGATGTCAATCCCGTCGACTTTTTCGCTGGCTCCCAGCCCAATGGTGACCGGCAGCTCGGATTGCGAGAGATAGCTGCGGGTGGGCATGACTTGACGCCATAGGATTTGGCCGTCCACGCGGACCTTGATCCAGGCGCCGATGGCGTCGCGATTGCTTTTTGTGCCGATCAATTTGAGCCGAATCCAGCGATGGCCGAGCTTCTGGTCATTGCGTAGCAGCAACGGGGGACCCCCGACCTGGGTGAGGACGACATCGAGGTCGCCGTCGCCGTCGATGTCGGCGAAGGCCGAACCCCGGCCGACGATCGGCTTGAGAAGGTCGTTGCCGCATTTCTCAGGCGGGACAAGGACGAAACCGCCCTTGAGATCGCCGCGGTTCCAGAAAAGCTGGGCTGGCTGGCGGTATTGCTGGTTGGCTTGGACGCGGTGGATTTCAGGCTCCAGGTGTCCGTTGGCGGTGAGCACGTCGAGGCGTCCGTCCAGGTCATAGTCGAAGAAGAACAAACCGAATTTCAAGAGGCCCTGGCTGGCGGGTCCGACGCCTTCCTTGATGGCCTCATCGGCGAATATGAGTGAATCGCGTTGGGCGACGTAGAGGGCGTTCATCTCATTGGCAAAATTGCCGATTGCAATGCCCAGCCTGTCATCCTTGCGGAACCGGGCGGAGTCGATGCCCATGGCGCCGCGCACCAGTCCGTAAGCGTCGTAGGCCACGCCGGAGCGCGCGCCGATTTCCTTGAATGTGCCGTCATGCTGGTTGTGAAAAAGGAAGTTCTGGACGGTATCGTTGGCAACGACCAGGTCTATCCAGCCGTCGTTATCGACGTCCACGGGGGAGACGGCCAGGGACTTGGCCATAGGCAGGCCGGTGTTGGGATGCCGAATCTGAATGCCGGCCTTGGCGGAGACGTCGCTGAAGCGACCGCCGCCCTCGTTGTGATAGAGGTAGGGAAAAGCGCCCTGGAAGTTTCGGGGCGGTCCGTACGCCCGGCCAATATTGGGCAGCTCGTAGGGGGCGGCCAGATCCAACTCCGGGGACCAGCGAATGTAATTGCAGACGAACAGATCGAGCCGGCCGTCGTTGTCATAATCGATCCAGGCGGCGCTGGTGCTCCAAAAGTCCGGGTCGCCTCCCACGTTGGCTTCACGGGTGACCTCGCGGAATCTGCCGCCGCCCTCGTTGTGGAACAGGTGGTTGCCGCCGATAGCCGTGATGAAGACATCGGGCAAGCCGTCGTTGTCATAATCGCCGATGGCTACCCCCATGCCGTAGGCGCTGATGTCCAGCCCGGAGCCTTTTGTGACATCGGTAAAGTGGCCGTGACCATCGTTGTGGTAGAGGGCCATCGTCGGCGGGGCCTTGCCCGCCGGGGCATGGCCCGGCCAATAGCAGGAGTTGACGAACAGAAGATCCTGGAAGCCGTCATTGTCAAAATCAAAAAACGCAACGCCGCCGCCCATGGTTTCAGGCAGCAGTTTGTCCCCATAAGCGCCATTCACATGGGTGAAGGTGATGCCCGCCTCGCGGGTTATGTCCGTGAATTTCGCCACCGGGATTTCGGCGCCCGGGCCCGGAGCGCCAAAGGAGCGGTTTCCCTCCACCGGGCACAACGCAAACAGGAGCAGGCACAGACTGCGCGCCGAAAAAATGAACCCTATCCCGGGCCGCGCCTTTCCGGCCTTCCACACATCCTCGCAGGGCCGCGGACGTCCGGACGAGTCGGGACCGGAGCGCGCCGGCAGAGCTTGCACCTTACACGGATCTTCGCGCAGATCGGTGCAAGCTCCGGCAGGAGCGACACGTTTATAGCGTCGCGGTCGTCCGGCTCTATCAAGCTCCGTAGGAGCGGCATGGCTCGACTGGAATCCGGTGGGCGGAGGCTCGCCAAAGCCCTCCATGCCGCTCCTACGGAGCTTGAAGATGGGTTTGTACGGCTGCCTTGCTATGAACATGTCGCTCCTACCGGAGCTTGGCTGAGCGGCTCCCGTTCTCTTGATGATCCGTATAAGGCGGAGCCGCTTGGCACCGCGCTCCAAAGTGACCTGCCCAGGACGGCTCGACAGACTTTGCCCACAGCCGTGGGCGTCCCCGGCAGGCGTATCCCGACACTGCCGCCGGAACGCCGGCTTTAGCCGGCAGGCTGCTGGAATTATCAGTCCACTGCCGCATAACCGGGGCGTTCCGGGGGCTGCGTCGGAATGCGCCCGTCCCCCGCGGACGCCGCAGAGAGGATTTGGTGATCATTGCAGATTTGTCTATCTTCTAACACGTGTTTACCCGGCAGGCAATATGACAATGGGCGCGGCGATTCAAATCCGCTGGGTGAGGTGGCTATTCGGCTTTGTGTTCTGGACGCTCATCGGGCTTTCTTTTGCCTGCCAGTTTCATATATCGAGTTCCAAAGCCGGGCTGGATGTTGCCTGGCGGCAAGCCATCGACTATGCCCTGGGAGATTGGTATGTCTTTGGCCTGCTGTCGGTGCCGGTCATCCGGCTCGCCCGAACCTTCCATTTCGAGGCCGGGAGCCGCGGTCGGTCCCTGGCGGTCCATCTCCTGGGAAGCGGTGTCTTCTCTGCGGCTTACATATTCGCCCGGGCGTGGGTTGGCGCCTGGCAAAGCGCCGCCCCCTTCACGGAGGCCTTTCAACCGCTCCTGGTCAAGACCTGGCACTTCAACTTGCTGGTTTACTGGGTCATGGTCGCCGTGACCTGCGCCTTCGATTACTATCGCAAATACCGGGAGCGCGAGCTGCGGGCCATCGAACTGGAAAAACTCCTGGCTCAGGCGAAACTCCAGGCGCTCCGGATGCAGTTGAATCCCCATTTCCTGTTTAACAGCCTCCACTCCATCTCCGCCCTCATGCACAAGAATGTCGATGCGGCCGACCGCATGATCAGCCGGTTGGGCGAGCTGCTGCGCGCTGCCCTGGACAACACGGAATTGCAGGAGGTGCCCTTGCGCCAGGAATTGCAGTTCCTCCAGCGCTACCTCGAGCTCGAACAGATTCGATTCGGCAATCGCCTGGTGGTGGAAATCCGCGCCGCTCCTGAAGTCCTCGAGGCGAGGGTGCCCAACCTTATCCTGCAGCCGCTCGTGGAGAATGCCATTCGCCACGGGATAGAGCCGCATGCGCGGCCGGGGCGGATTCGTTTGCTGGCCGGGCGTCAGGCCGACGAACTCACTCTCGAGGTGCATGACAACGGCCTCGGTCTCGCCTCGCAATCTCCGGTGGATGGCGTGGGGCTCTCGAACACCCGGGCCCGGCTGCGGACCTTGTATGGCGAAGCCCATGCCTTTGAGCTCTCCAACCCACCGGAAGGGGGCCTCCTGGTGCGATTGACCATCCCATTCCGTTCCGATTCCAACCGCCATGAAGATTCGAACGTTAATCGTGGATGACGAAGCCCTCGCTCGCGAGCGCCTGCGCCAACTTCTGGAAGCGGAGGCCGGGATCGAAATCATCGGCGAGTGCGCCGACGGGCGTGAAGCGGTGGCCGCAATTCGCGACGCCTCACCCGACCTTGTGTTTCTGGATGTCCAGATGCCGGAACTGGACGGCTTCGGCGTGCTGGAGGCGCTCGCCAACCGGCCCATGCCCCTGATCGTGTTCGTGACCGCTTATGACAAGTTCGCGTTGCGAGCCTTCGAGGTCCACGCGGTCGATTACCTGCTCAAGCCCTTTGATAGCGAGCGGTTCCAGGCAGCGCTGCGCCACGCCATGGAACAGGCCAGGAACAAGGCGGCCGGGCTTAACGTGGAACCGCAGGCTGCAGTCCTCACACAACTTCGGCCGCAAACCAGGCCGCTGGACCGGCTGGCCGTAAAAACAGGGGCGCACATCGTTTGGGTGCCCTTGGATGACATTGACTGGGTTGAATCCGCCGATAACTATGTCGAGTTGCACGTGGGTCCAAAGTCCCATCTGCTGCGAGAGACTCTAAACGCGCTTGAAGAGCGTCTGCCCGCAGGGAAACTTGTCCGTATCAGCCGCTCGGTCATGGTGAATCCGCAACGGATCAAGGAACTGCGCCGCCTGCTTTACGGTGGCTGCGAAATCAGGCTCATCAATGGCGCCACTTTGACGTTAAGCCGCCGATACCGCGACAAACTGCCCATGCTCGGGCTGGGCTGAGGGTAACTATTCACGTCGGGTGGCAGCGAAGATGGACCATGCCCGGTCGCGCGCCGGGTATGGAGGCTTCACGGATCACGGGCGCGCAAAGCCGGCTGAAGCCGGCGCTCCGGAGCGCCGGCTTCAGCCGGCTTTGGGCAGAGGACGTGGACTGGTGCTGAATAGTTGCGGCTGAGGCGGCGGGAGAAGCCGCTCATCCCGCCAAACGAGCCGTTTGTCCCCAATTGTCGCAAAGGTCTGCGAATGTGGATTATTGTCATTTTTTATGACGGCTGGAGGAGCGCCAGGCAGCGAGCCCATTGCCCGCAAGAAGTATGTGCGTGCTGTGGGACCGCGGTTGCGCGTCCTGCTGTCGTTGGTTCTGGGCTTGACTGCCGTCCTGGCCGCCAACTCGCTCTACCTGGCTGCCATCACCGTTCTGGAATGGCTGAAGGGAGATCCCAACAAGACCTATCAGAACTGGTTTTACATGGTGATGTTCGGCACCCACCTGGGGCTCGGATTGGTCCTCATCCTGCCGGTCGTCACGTTCGGGATTCTGCACATAAAGAACGCTCACTCACGCCCCAACCGGCGCGCGGTCAAGGCCGGCTACCTATTGTTCGGCGCCGCTCTGACGGTCTTGATCACAGGCTTGCTGTTGACGCGGGCCGACGTGTTTGAGTTTAAGAACCTCGGCCTGAGAGATCCCCGGCTGCGAGCATTGGCCTATTGGGCCCACGTCCTCACGCCCCTCCTGGCGGCCTGGCTCTACGTCCTGCACCGGCTTGCCGGACCGCGCATCAGGTGGCGGGTCGGATTGCGCTGGAGCGCGGCCATTGGCGTGAGCGTGTTCGGAATGGTGCTCCTTCATTCCGCTCATCCGCGAATGAACCGGGCCGGTTCGGCGGAAGGAGGGAAGTACTTTGAACCCTCCTTGGCGCGGACGGCCTCCGGGAAGTTCATTCCCGCGCGGACGCTGATGATGGACGATTACTGCCTGAAATGCCATGGGGACGCGTACAAGAGCTGGCTGCACAGCGCCCACCATTTCAGTTCGTTCAACAATCCGCCCTACCTCTTCAGCGTGCGGGAGACCCGCCGGGTGGCGCTCGAGCGCGATGCCAACGTAAAGGCGGCGCGCTGGTGCGCAGGCTGCCACGACGTGGTGCCATTCTTCAGCGGGGCATTTGACGACGTGGGATTCGACGACGTGAATCATCCCACAGCCCAGTCCGGCATCACCTGCACCGCCTGCCACGCGATCACCCACGTCAACAGCTCCCGGGGCAACGCCGATTATACCATCGATGAACCGATTCACTATCCTTTCGCCTACAGCACGAACCGGTTTCTCCAGTACCTCAACCAGCAACTGGTAAAGGCCAAGCCGGAATTCCACAAGAAGACCTTTCTCAAGCCGTTCATGCGCACGGCGGAGTTTTGCTCCACCTGCCACAAGGTCAGCGTGCCGCAGCAGCTCAACAAGTACAAGGAGTTTCTGCGGGGCCAGAATCACTACGACAGCTATCTGCTGAGCGGGGTCTCGGGCCATGGCGCCCGCAGTTTCTACTACCCCGAAAAGGCGGTGCCGAATTGCGCTGGGTGCCACATGCCGCTTCAGGAATCCCAGGACTTCGGCGCCAACTTCTTCAATCCCGCCAACACCTCCGCCCGCTACATCCACAGCCACCTTTTCCCGGGGGCCAATACGGGGATACCTTTTCTCCGCGCCCAGCCCGAGGTTGTCCTGGCGCAGGAGGATTTCCTCAAAGGTTGCTTGCGGGTGGATATTTTCGGACTAAGGGAAGGCGCAACAATCGACGGCGCGCTGAACGCCCCGCTTCGGCCGGGCGTGCCCAAGCTCAAGCCGGGGCAAAGCTATCTGCTGGAAGTGGTCCTGCGCACGCTGAGAATCGGCCACCAGTTCACTGAAGGCACCGCGGACTCGAACGAAGTGTGGGTGGAGGCGGAGGTCAGCAGCAAGGGCCGGGTAATCGCGCGCAACGGCGGGCTTGGACGATGCAACGCAGTGGATGCCTGGGCGGACTTCATCAATGTTTACATGCTGGACCGCGAGGGCAACCGGGTCGACCGCCGAAATCCACAGGACATCTTCACGCCGCTTTACAACCACCAAATCCCGCCGGGGGCGGGACAAGTGGCCCATTACGAGCTGGCAGTGCCGGTGGACCAGCAGGAATCGCTCACGGTCGAGGTGAAATTGCAATATCGGAAGTTCGACACGATTTACATGAACTATGTCTATGGCAGCAACTATGCCAAGGGGAACCCGTTCACGAGCACCAATTACCTGCCGATCGTCACGATCGCCTCGGACCAGATCACTTTTCCGATTGACGGGGCCTCCGCGGCCGTTAGTCCCCAGCCCTCGGCCATTCCCGAATGGCAACGCTGGAACGATTACGGCATTGGATTGCTGCTCGAGGGCAACTCCGGGGCGGAGAAGGGCGAACTGATCCAGGCCTCCCAAGCCTTCGAGCAGGTAGAGAAGCTCGGGCGGGCCGATGGTCCGTTGAATCTGGCGCGGGTGTATTTCAAAGAAGGACGGCTTGAGGATGCGGTGGCGGCGCTCGACCGCGCGACGCGATTCGATCCTCCGGCGCCGCGATGGACCCTGGCCTGGCTCAGCGGCCTGGTCAACAAACAGAACGGACGTCTGGACGAGGCAATTAGCCAGTTCCGAAGCATCCTCGAGGACCGTTATCCTGAACTGGACCGGCGCGGCCTGGATTTCACCAAGGATTACGAGGTCCTCAACGAGTTGGGCCAGGCCTATTTCGAGCGGGCCAAGAGGGAGCGAGCCAACCCGGAACGGCAAAAGGAATTCCTGCGTCTGGCGGCCCAGGCATTTCAGAAAACACTGGCGCTGGATTCCGAGAACCTGACCGCACATTATGCGCTTGGATTGATTTACACCCAACTGGGCCAGGAGAACGAGGCCGCCGATCATCGGCGGGAGCACGACAAGTATCTCCCCGATTATAATGCCCAGGATCGGGCAGTCAGCGCCGCCCGCCGGGCAAACCCCGCAGCGGACCACGCCGCTCAAGCCACGGTCATATATCAATTGCGCAGCCCTGACGAACCCGAATGAGCAAGCCAGCCGCGCCAAGACCGCCCCCGGATGAAGAACTGGTCTGTGCTGACGACCGGGTGATCGGCCGCGCGATGCGCTGGTCGGCGGTGGCGTTGGCAGCCCTGGCCCTCCTCGGAATCGGGGCGTTGCTGGTCGTTGGGCGCAAGCCGGCGCCCTCACCCGCCCAAGTCACAAAACTCGCGGCGCCCACCAACCCAGACCGGCCTCAGGTCGAACCGCCGGTCGCCAGATTCACCGATATTACCAAGGAAGCCGGGGTGAATTTCATTCACTGCAATGGCGCGTATGGGGAGAAGCTCCTGCCGGAAACCATGGGGGGCGGCGTGGCCTTTCTGGATTACGACAATGACGGAAGCCAGGACCTTCTTTTCGTCAATTCGACCTATTGGCCATGGCATGTCCCCGAGGGGAAACACCCGCCTGCGATGGCGCTTTACCACAACGACGGTCATGGCCACTTCACGGACGTGACAAAAGGCTCCGGACTGGACGTGAGTTTTTACGGCATGGGCGTGGCCGTGGGGGACTATGACAATGATGGTTTGCCCGATGTCTTCATCACGGCAGTCGGAGGCAATCATCTCTTTCATAACGAGGGCGGGGGCAAGTTTCGCGAGGTGACCAGAGAGGCTGGCGTGGGCGGATTGGCTGATGGCTGGAGCACAAGCGCGGCATGGGTGGACTACGACAATGACGGCAGGCTGGATCTCTTCGTTTGCGATTATGTGAAATGGTCGCGCGAGATCGACGCGGAAGTGGGCTATAAAATCGATGGCAAGACGCGCGCATACGGCCAGCCCGTGAATTTCCAAGGCGCCTTCGCGCACCTTTATCACAATGACGGAGGCGGGCGTTTCACGGACGTTTCAATCCCGGCGGGCGTTCAAGTCAAGAACCCTATTACCGGCGTACCCGTGGCCAAATCCCTGGGCGTTGCCCCGGTGGACGTGGACGGCGACGGCTGGATAGATCTGGTCGTGGCGAACGACACCGTACCGAATTTTCTGTTTCTCAACCAGCGTGACGGCACTTTCAAGGAGGCCGGCGCGATGACCGGGGTCGCCTTCGACAGCTACGGCAAGACGCGCGGCGCCATGGGCATCGACGCGGCGCGTTATCGCAGCGACGGCAGGCTGGGGATTGCCATCGGCAATTTCGCCAACGAGATGACCGCGCTCTACGTCGCGCAAAATGCGTCGACCAATTTCAGCGACGACGCCATCACCGAAGGCGTCGGCCCGGCCAGCCGGCTGCTTTTGAAATTCGGCCTGTTCTTTTTTGATTACGACCTTGACGGCCGGCTGGACCTGCTGACCGCCAACGGCCACCTGGAGCCGGAGATCAGCAAGATTCAGCACAGCCAAACATATCCGCAGCCGGCCCAGTTATTCTGGAACGCCGGCGAGCACGCGGGCGGGCGTTTTGTGGTTGTCCCGCCCGAGAAGGGGGGCGCCGATTTGTTCAAACCCATTGTGGGCCGCGGCTCGGCTTATGCCGACATCGATGGCGACGGCGACTTGGACGTGGTGCTCACGCAAGTGGGCGGACCGCCCTTGCTCCTCCGGAACGACCAGCAACTGGGCCACCATTGGATTCGGCTCAAGCTGGTCGGCACGAAGAGCAACCGGGATGCCATCGGCGCCTGGATAAGCGTCCGCGTCGAGGGACAAACCCTCTGGCGTCAAGTCATGCCCACCCGCGGCTACCTCTCCCAGTCCGAGTTGCCTGTCACCGTCGGTCTGGGCGCCGCCACTCACCCGGAGGCCGTCGAGATCCTCTGGCCGAGCGGCAGGCGCCAGAAGCTCCAAACCATCGCGACCGACCGGATGGTGACCGTGACCGAGCCTAGAAATTGAAGGTCATCTGCGCGTAAAGGAAATCGGCATCCTCCGCCCCGCCATGGCCGGCGAGAGAGTCTTTCACATAATCGCCTGCAAAAAAATGCCCGTATCCGCCCTCCACCGAGGCATACCTGGCAATCCTATATGAGGCCGTGAGGTCCAGTTCGGCGCCGACATAGTTCCCGGCCGATGGATTGATTCCGTAGCCTCCCGTCGTTCGCGGCACGCCGTTTGCCTGGTAAAAATAATCGTGAGTATCCGCCAGCCAAAACCCATGCAGGTCCAGCTTCACCAGCAGCCCCTTGATCGGCTTGACCGACGAGGACAGGCGCAGGTCGTGGAGGTTTTGCAGCGCGAAAAAGTCCATGATGCCGTAGAGGCCGTGGTTGGAGGGGAAGAGGTTGTCAAAGGTCCCATGCGTGCGGTCGTTGGCATCCCTGTCACCGCTGGCGTAGTTGTACTCCAAGCCGAGGCGCGGCGACCAGGCGGCGTTGGGCAATATGTAACCTCCCGCGGCATGGACGGCAAAGGCCTGCCGCTCCAGGCTCGGGGAGCTGTTGCTGGACTTAAACCGGCCAAACTGGCCGGCCGCCTCCGCTTCGTAGTCCCAGTTTCCCAAGGCGGCGGGCAGCGATTTCACCCGCGCGCCGATGGTGTAAATATCGCGCGGCGACGCGAGTGGATACAGCTTGTCGTATTGCTCCGTCGTCGGGCGCTGGTCCACGTTCCGCGAAAGGAAATACAGTTGCGTCTCCTGGAATGGGACGAGGGTTTTGGAGAAAGCGTATATCCCGGAGAACCGGTCGTGACTATCGGATTCGTCGAACTCGTACTTGTCCGGAATGACCGGCTGGCTCACAAACCCGTCTATCCAGAAAGCCGGGGCGGTGTACCGTAGCTTCACGGCGTCGAATGTGCGCCCGATGTTAAGCCAGTCCGCTGCCCCAACCAGCCGCTGCTCGCCATAAATCAACTCCTGCCGCCCCGCGATGAGGGTCAGCGGAAACTCGCGCGCGTTGCCCAGGCTGACCCAGGTCTGGCGCAAGCCGTAATGATCGGTGTCGGGGCTCGGGTTGCGATCATCGTTATAGGCGCCTGCATCTTGCATTTCGCCGTAGAGCTGAAGCCACGACCATGGCGTGTAGCCTAAGTGCATTCGCTCGCGCAGCAGGAAGTAGGTGTTGTCGGAATCGCCGTTGTGTTGAAAGTCCACCGCCTTCTCGTTTGCCACGGCGAACAACGCCTTGTGCTCGACCCGCGCCCGAATCTGTCCGCCGGCATCCCACGGCTCGAACGCCGCCGATCGCTCGCGCACCCAGTCGTTGAGCAATCCCGCGCTCGGAGCCGGCGCCGCTGCAGCCGCTCCGCTCGGCGAAGCGTAGGTGCTTGCCGGAACACCGGCTTCAGCCGGCAGTAATGCTCGACCTGCGCCGGCGCCACCCGCGGAACCGGAACTGCTCGAGGGAACGCTCTCCTGCTGCGCGTGCCCTGCAAGCCCCAGGGCCATCAACAGTAAACCGGCGAGCGAGGCCCGTCCGATGCGGCTGGTGCCGGGCGACGCGGTGCAACCTGGCTGTTTCCTGGTAATAATAGCTGCAAATAATGCTGTTAGTTAGCAACACTGTAAATTAGAAAGGGATGGGAGGCGGGAATCCGGGGACGAAAGGCCGGCCTCTCATCTAAAGCGTCCTTGCCGCGCCGTGAGTAGCCGCAGCGCAAGCTTGCGGTTGCCCGCGGCGTCGAAACTCAGGTCGCCCGATGCGCCTGGCAATGAGAAGGTCAAGGGGAAGGCCCGTGGAAGAGATTGCGGGTCGTTTTTCCTGAGGATATGCGCCAGGAGCGTGGCGGCATCATAGCCTTCGGCGGCCGTGACGTCCGCCTCAATGCCATAGCGCTGGCGGAAGGCGGTTTGAAACGAAAGCAAACGCGCCTCGCCGGCCTCATCCAGGACGATGGCTGGCACGACAAACCCCTCCGATGCCAGCGAAGAGGAAGCAAAGAACGCCGGCGAATTGCATCGGCCTGGCCCCGCCAGCTTTCCGGCAAACCCGGCGTCCCGAAGGCCCCTGGTCAGCCTTCCCGCCGGAACGGGGTCCACCCAGAGCAACACCGCCTCGGGCCGCTCCTTCAGAACCTGGGCGACAACGGAGTCAAAGTTGGTCAGAGTTGGGCTGACCTCGTGTATGTTCCCGAGTTTGCACTGGACTGCCGCGGCGGCGCGGCTCAAGTCGCGAGAGACCTCGCGTCCGGCCCGGCCATCGGGGACCAGCGCGGCCCAATGTTGGGGGCCTGGGGCCTGGGCATTCAGGCCCGCGAGCAAGAACCGGGCCTCCTCGATCGTGGTCGGGGCGATGCGGACCATCCACGGGACACCTGTTCGGCTTACGGAAGAATCAGCGCAAAGCGAGACCACCGGCACCGCTGTGCGTCCCGCAACCTGCAAGGCGAGATGCGTGGCGGCCCCGTTTGGCGGGGCGATCAAGCCCTGGGCCCCGTCATCGAGCACCATGCGGGCCGCTTCTACGGCATCCGCGCCCCATTGCCCGATTCGTCCCCGGACCACGACGCTGACCTTTGGAGCCGGTCCCCTGTTCGCATCTTCCACCGCCAGCAGCACCCCCTTGCGCACGCTCGCCGCCTCCGCCTCCTCAGGAGGCAACAGCAACCCGATGATCACATTCGTAGCTTGGTCCATCGCCCAGGCCCGCCAGGGGAAGCCCCAAGCCGCCATCAGCGCGGCGGCCAGAACCAAGGCAACCAGGCGGCGTGGAGGGAAAGCCAGCTTGACCGGCGGCACGTCCTCGCCTGCACTTTCCTGGCCAGAGCGCAGGGCAACGAACTCATGGAACAAGGTTTCGATTCTCAAGATATGGGCGACGCCACCTTATTCAGTACTGGGAATTCGGCGTGTTCCGTGCGATACTCATTCTGCCACGTTCTTTCTACGCGACGGATTTCTTTTACTGGCTTCTCAAGAAAATAAAACCAGAAGGCTTTTCCCCTAGGAGTCACTTGACATTTTTCCTTGGTTGCGAGGTGTTGGCCAAAACGCCGTCGTAGGTGCTCCGTCAGCCCAATGTACAGGATATCGCCTTCAAAGGTCGTCAGTACGTAGCAGCCTGAGGCGCCGGGAAGCATGACCCGAAGCCGAAGCTTGAATTGAACTCGCTGCGCAACGGCCGGCACTAGTTGGTCAACCGTCATATCTGCATGGTGTTTGGCACTCCTTGCGTCCTGTGCAGTGCCTTTGAAAGCTCGGAGTTGATTTTAGTGAGGCCGGCTGAATTCAGGTTCATGGCAGCACCCGTGCCGCTAAGCCACCAGTCAGGGTGACCGACTCCAGCGAATTCACCTTCCAGATTCCCAAATGTTTGGCTAAGGCATTGCTCCATCGTCCCGGTCCTGAAATCACTCCAAACCGCGAGTTTATTGAAAAAAGGAATTGAGAACCGAGAGAATAATTCTGAGCCGCCGAATTTAAATAACACTGTCGGCTTACCGGTATCGAGCAGCCTCGCGATTGCGGCCCAATAGTTTAGCATAATCCTCTGGCGTCTCTCCGTTGGGTAGGTTGAAAGAGGATTGTTCGCGGTTAGGACGAACTGTTTAATTGCCTTAACGAATGTTTTTTGGGTGATCGTTGCCGTTTTCGATTCCCTGTTCGCCATCTGTATTTTCTGGTACCACGGCGATTCCTTCGTGTTATTGAGATAGTCCGCGATTCTCAAGGCTTGTTCGTCGTCGCCGCTTTCAACAACCCGCTTTATCCACTTGGGTAGATTGGGGACATCGTCAGCGTCAACCGCAGCCGTCAACCGCGCAAGAATCCTCTGCTCTACCGACTTGTCAACGCTCTTCTGGGTCGTGTTGACAATTAGAAAGTGGCACATTTGGGAAATGTTCGGAAGCGTTGCCGCGATGTTTACAGCCAATTCAAAGTCCAAAAGTTCGGGACATCTGTCGGCTGCCATTTTCAGACCTTCAAGCCGGTGCTGGCCATCCACGACGCTGAACGGGCCTACCGTCGCTACGTCAAAGGATAAAGTATTCGTTGCTTCATCAAACTCGACAGCTTTATCAGTTGCGAGAAAAATGCTCGTAGGCAGAAATGCGTCGCCGTCTTGCTGTCCATCTATCAGATAATCAGCCAGCTTTTTGGCACGCCCCTTGTTCAAGACCCTCTGAAAACCTCTGGCATTCGGGTCCTCGGGGTCAAGCCGCTCGATGTCGTAAAAGTGTTCGGCTAGCAAATCCCGAACACGTAACGAGGTGGCATAAAGTTTCAAATTGCCTTGGACAACACGCGCAGCGGGTGGCCGGATGACGGTTGTGTCGCTCATAATATGAATTCTACGGGTCGAGTTGTGTACCCATGCGATTGTTTCAGCAAAGCCGCAGCCAATTCCTTTTCGAGTTGTCCGTCAAGCGCGAAATGCATTGTAGCCAAATCGGTCTCCACCCAGCACGGAATCTCCTCCGCCACGGCGGGCGTTGATGGTGGCTCCCAGGTTGGGTTCAACATTTTAGGCACTGGGCCAGCTTTGACGTGGATGCTCACGCGCGATCGCCTTGAGGACTTGTCCCGGAGGGACATCCCGAGAATAGCCCGGCGCTTCAGCGCCGGGTAGGACGCGCAACGAGCCCGGCGTCCCGAAGGGACGCTTGAGGCTCAGTCCCACAAATAGCGCTCGTCGTACTCAATTCGATGCCTCTTGAGTAGGGCCACAAACTCCTCCTTGAATGTCTTGCGCCGATGGTGCTCCTCCTGGCCCTGGATGTAGCGGATGGTTCTGTCTAATAGCGACACGCTTACGGCGAAAGCGCCGTACTTTTCCTGCCATTGGAACCGCTCGTGCTCTGGGAAGGTTTGATGCACCCACCTCGAGGAGGCGCCCTTAAGCAATTGGAGAGCTTGGGCAATCGAGAGGGTCGCGGGCATCGACAGCAAGATGTGGACATGATCGAGCGTGCCGCCAATCTCGATGGCCTTCATCCGGTTCTGCCGAGCGATGCCGCCCAGGAATGGCCAGAGCCGTTCGCGCAATGGAGGCGTGATCAGGGGGCGGCGCTCTTTGGTGCTGAAGACGCAATGGAGCCAGGAACTGATGTACGACATGCGGCTGATTCAGCCGTCCCTTCGGGACGGAAGCAAGACTAAACGGCTTCCCCCGGCGCTCAAGCGCCGGGCTATTGTCGGGTTGTCCCTCCGGGACAACAAACCACCGCAAGCCGCTTGACGTTTCGGGAGGCGCCGCCGACGCCAAGGCAAAATGCGTGGACGCGCACCTCATGGGCCTTCACGCGAGACAGAACCCTCGCCTGCGGTTAAACTCCTCTGCCCAGGTTCAAGGCTGGCCTGTTCCGTGTGACCCGGTGCTCATCCTGGCCTGTTTCATATCCACGGGCGGCTCGAAATGCCACTTGCCGCCTTTGTATTGAGCGAGAACGATCGGGGCGATGTTGTCCCAGCGTCCATCGAAGCGCATATAGCCGGTGACACCGGTGTATTCATCGATGCGGGTCATCAGGTCATGAATCCGGTATCGGTTCGGACCGGCCTTCCTGATGGCCTCGACAAGCATTTGGGCGCCGTCATAGCTGTAGCCGGCATACACGTCGGGTTTGATGCCGAACCGCTTCCGGAAGCGTTCGCAGAATCCGTTCCAGGCCGGGTCGGTTTTGTCGGGATCGAAGAAGTAAGCCGCTGTCGTGCCCTCGGCCGCCGGCCCTGCGGCTTTGGCGTATTCCGGCTCGACCACGCGGTCAAAGCCGAAAAACGCCGCCTTCACCCCGGCTGCCCGCAACTGCGCCGCCGCCCGGCCGGCGTCAGCCGGGTTGCCCCAGAACACGACGGCGTCGGGGTCCGCCTGCTTGAGCACGGCGACCTGGGTGCTCATCGCCTGGTCTCCATCCAGGAAGTTGATCTCCTGCAGCACAGGATGGCCCAGGCGGCGAACGGCGTCCACAAAGGGGCGAACGCCCATCCGGCCCGGCCGGCTGTTGGTGCGCATCACTACGATTTTTTTCAAACCTCTCTCTTTCACCATGAACAGGGCCAGCCGGTAGCCCTGCTGCCGGTTGTCAGGGAAGACGCGCAGGAGCCAGGGGACCTGGGTTTCGGTGAGGGTTGGATCGGGGTCCGAACAATTGACCATGAAGGTCTCGATCTTCAGCGCGACGCGCAGGGCGACGTGGGTCGCATCGCCATCAATGGTGCCGATGAACGCCAGCACCTCATTGTCCGCAAATTCGACGGCAATGTTCGCCGCGCTGCCCCACTGGGGCGAATCGGCCTTCTCGAAAAGCTCGAACGGCAGCGCCCCGGGCTTGCGGGCGGCGTTGGCCTCCTCGATGGCCAGCAGCACACCCTTCTTGCTCATCTCGCCTCGAACGGCCTCCAGTCCGTTGGGCGGCGGGCTTAGCAAGCCGATTCTCAACGCTTTGAGGTTGAGCGGGTCCGGGTAATCCTTGCCTGGCCCGCGGAACGGCAACCGGGTGAGCCAATAGCGGTAGTAAGGCTGGATATTGCGATAGGGCAGCAACTCGTCGGGCGCGTTGCCGTAGTAAGGGTAGTCTCCCTCCTCAACCTTCTGCGCGGTAGCGGCGCCGGGAGGAAGAATCGGTTCGGCCGGATAATTGGTGTTCGTGTCCGGCTTGTCCGCGTACTTGTATTGAGCGGCGGCGGAGGACACCAAGGCCAGCAGGGCGAACAGGATGAGCGGTGTTCTTTTCATATATGGCGGTTCCTGACCCTAAATTCGGCTATTTGTCCGGCGCGGCTGCCATGGGTTTTTGGGCCGGCGCCAAGGTGGCGTGGCTCAGCCCGTCCGACGTGGCGAACCAGGCCTCACGGTGGTCCGTCCAGAGGCCGAGCACAAAATCATTCGCCAGATGGGTCGGCATCGTCCGCGTCTCCATCGGCCGGCCCGGGCGCGCAATTTCCATTAACCCCTCGCCCTTCTCGCTGGTCCGATAATTCACCCAGGTGTCTCCGTCAGTTACAGACACCCCGCGGTCAGTCCCGACCCACGCCACCCGGCCGCGCGCCCAGATGAAATTGAGGAAATTGGAGGGCAGCGGCGATTTCTTTTCCTGCCAGGTGCGCCAGCGCAACCCGTCGTAACGGGACATCCCGAAATAGGTCGCCTGCCACAAGATGCCGTCGTCCCAGGCTATCCAGGCGGTGATGTCGTTGATCGGGCCATCGTCGGGCACGAGGTCAAAATGGAAATCCCGATCGGGGTCGCGGTGCTCCTTGAAAACGGCGGTCGAGAACTCGTACTCCAAAATGCCCCCGCCCCATACCCCGACAAAGACCCGGTCCTTGGCCCCTTTGACCGCATAAACCCACGGCTCGTGCATGACGGTGTTGCTCTGGTCGAAAATGGTCCAGGAGCTGGTCTTAAGATCAAGCACCCCCAGCCCTGCGGCCGTAGCCACCCAAAGGCTCTGGCCAATCACATCAAGGCCATAGATGACGTTGTTGGGCAGGCCGCTGCTGGTTTGTGTATAGGTTGTGATGCGCCCGGCGCTGTACCGGTTGAGACCGCGCATCGTGCCGATCCAAAGGTCTCCGCTCCGCACATCCTCTGCCAGGCACATAATCATCGGATGGCTTAAGCCGTCCTCCGTGCCGATTTTGCTGAACTTTCCATCTTCCCGGACCAGCAGCCCTTTGTAGGTGCCCACCCAGAGCTTGCCGTCGCTGGCAACCAGGACACAGTGGACTTTGTGCGACGGGATGCCGTCTTTCATCGTGAAATTGTCGAATCTCTCGATGAGCGGGAAAGGCGGGTCCAACGCCGTCGTGGCAGCCTCGAGCCGAATGGCCAGGGCGGCCAGGCCGAGCAGGGACAGCGCCAGCGCGGTGGGGCGCGTCCGGACACTGCCCTTGAAACCAATGCCTTTCGGAAATCCAGCGCTACTCAGTCCCGGAGGGACGGCACGAGAGTAGCCCAAGGCTTCAGCCTTGGGTTCAGGCGTAAGAAGACGTTCCCGTCCCGGAGGGACGGTTGAGAGGCGTGAATCGACGCGGTCAGCCGTCCCTTCGGGACGGGCGGCGTTGCGGAACGCGCACCCAAGGCTGAAGCCTTGGGCTATTCTCATATGTCCCTCCGGGACAGAGTCTTCCGCCGGCAGCGTGAATTTCCGAAAGGCATTGCCCTTAAAATCTAATCTGCCCGCGCAGAGCGCCGCACTCTTCTGCCCCAAAGGGGCAGCGGATACCAGCCCAGGGCAAGGCCCGCCGGAGCGTAGCGGAGGCGGGCCGCCGCCCTGGGTACCTGGCAAAGACAGATCACCCCCCTCCCATGCGCTCCGAGTGCATGGGAGGGGGGAAGGGGGGTGGGTTTCCGTCCCTGCTCGGAGGGGGCGTCCGGATGCGCCCGGCGCGGTGAGAGCCTGCCCGAAAAACTCGCCGAAATGAAAGCTTCGTCGTGTCTTTTGTCGTGTCCTTTGTCGGATTGCCTGTTTTTCGACAAAGGGTGGCGACAAAGATTCGAAGTCGGGGGTTTTCGGATGCGTTTTGCGTGAACATTTCTCTTTCATAGTTGGCTCTGTGCCTATCCGGTTGCTTGCCACGAACACAATACTGGTTCTTTTGGCGGGGTCATATTCTCCAAGGTTATTTTGCATTGGCTCCTCAGAGTGTTTTCAGGAATTCTACCAGATCGTTGAGCTGAATCTTGTTCATGTAGCTGCTCACGCCGTGCAGATCATTGGTGTTGTAGAGGGTCCAGAGTTCTTCCAGGCTTTGCGCCCGCCCGTCATGGAGATAGGGCGCGGTATCGGCCACTCCCAGCAAATGCGGTGTATCAAATGCCTCGGTGGTGTCGTGCTGTCCTTGAGTGCCTATGTTGAAGGGCAAGCGCACCGAATAGAGCGGCGGCGGATGACAGGTAACGCATCGGCGGGACAACGGGATTTCCTTGCCGTCAGGCGTTTTGACCGCAAAAAAGATTGCGCGGCCGCGCTCCTGGGATGGAGTCAATTTGGCGTTTTTGTTGCGCGCCGCTCGCGGCGGGGGCAGCGAGCGGATAAACGTCGTCAGGTCGCGCAATTGCTTGGGGGGGAACGGGTCCGTGCGCATGAGCACTTTGGCAAAGCGGGGGCCGCACTGAATTTCCAGCGTGGCGTTTTTTCCATTCCACTTGAAGGGCCCTGTGCCGGCCACGCCCTGGAGACTGCGGTTGTCCAGCAGGTTGTCGCCGATGCCATCGCCGTCAAAGTCGTAGCTGAGACCATCCACATGGCCGTCCGGGTGGCATGACCGGCAGGAGAACTGATGCTGGAAAGTGTAGGCAGCCGTGGTGAACACCCTTTCGCCCCGCCGAATGGGGTCTTCCACTCCCCCATCACCCAGAACGATTCGGCCCAGCGGAATGAGCCTGTTTGCGTCCACAACCAATATCGAGTCCTCCAGTCGTTCGGCCACCAGCAACCTGGCGCCATCGGGGCTTAAGACCAGATGGCGCGGATTGCGCCGGGTGGGAATCCGGCCGACGACGTATTCAGCGGAAAGGGAGAGGTCATAAATCGCCTCCTGTCTCTCGGCCGGGTTGGCCTTCCCCAACCAGGCAGCCAGGCGGTCCAAGTCCAGCACGCTCACCACATCCGCGCCGCCTGAGGCCACGAAGGCCCTGTGTGCCGCCGAGTCAACCGCCACCGCAGAAGGGTCGGCGAAGTAGTCGTTGGCCTCGTCCAGGGGCACTTGGACAACCTCTCCCCGTTTGATGTCCGAGATTGCCAGGCCGCTGGACATGACCCATCCGCCGGCAACCTGGGTTATTGGAACCATGTTCCTCACCTTCACCAGGGGAGTAAGGGCCCAGCATCGCTTTTCGTCCAGGCCGATCCCTTCCGAGAGGTGGGCCGATTCCAGGGAATCGCGCCGAACCACCCGGGCAGTCACGGGGTCAACCACCGTCACTTCGGAGGCTGGCATCGTTCTTATGGTGCCCAGGCCAACCAGACGATTCGCCACGAAAGCGCGCGCGCCGTCGGACGTGGCCGCCACCGCAAAAGGCTCCCGGCCCGCCGCCGGGCGGCCCAATTCCTTGAGCGGCGCCAGGGAAATCACAGAAATATCGTCCGACATCGAATTGGCCACGATGAGGCGCTCTCCGGCGGCGGTCCGGCAGAATGCAACTGCCGCAGGCCCCGTGCCCACCGGCAGCGAGGCGGTTTCTTTCAGCGATTGGGCATCCAGCACGGCCAACCGATCGCCGTGCCTGCAGGTGACAAACAGGTTTTTGCCGCCCGCATCGATGGCCAGCCCGTGAGGTCCGCCCGGAACCTTGGCCCGGCGCAGCACCTTGAGCGCGGCAATATCCGCCTCCGCCACCTCGTCGCGGTCGTCCAGCGCAATAAAGAGTCTCCTGCCATCCGGGCTGACCGCCAGGCCGGCAGGCGAATCGTGATGCGGCCGTGGCTTTGCCCAAAGCAGCCGGTCAGTGGACACGAAATGGCAGGTGAAACAGGTTGCCTTGCCCAGGGGCCGCTGACCGATCCTTTTGCGTATGTGGGCCTCGCTGCCGAAGTGATGGCCCAGGAGGGCAACCGTGGTCGCCACAACCACGATGCCAAGGCGGATGAGAATGGCTCTGGGTTTCATTTTATCGCCCCTTTTGGTCCCGCCTCGGGTTCCCCGCCCAAGCAGGGCACGGGGGCGTACACCGCCAGCGGGCGGTGGTTGTGGGGCGCCCGGTTGTGCGCCGCATGACAGCCGGTGCAGGAACGGTTTTCCCCGGGCCTGACCCATATAATCGGTTCGACACGGCGCAGGACCCGCCCCTGTTGGTCCAGGGCCTCGAAACCCAGGGCCATATCGGCAGGAACCTCCGCCATGAATGAGCCATCCTCTTGGACCGGCACTTCGCCCAACGCGCGGCAGCGCCCCGGCGCAACCCCCGCCAGGACCCGAATGCGCGTGGCGGCCGCCCCCGCCTGCTGCCCGGCATCATAAGTTGTATCGTTCGCATTCAGGCAGAGGACCTGGCCGGTCTTTTTGGCCGGGTCCATGCTGCTGAGCCGGCCCATGGGGCGCTGGCCCGCTCGCGCCACAACAATCTCGACGCAGTCCCAGCTCGAATCCTCAAAGAGCGGCGCGCCCAACTTTTCTGCGCTCCCGTCCGCCCGATAGACAGCCCAGCCAGAATGCGAATCCTCCGCACAGACCAGGAAGCCGTTTCCTCCCTCGGAGCACACTGAGCGAACGCGCGCATCGAGGCGCGGAAGCAACTTCGCCCGGCTCAGAAACGGGCGCGCCATCCGAACGCATTCCGCCGAACCTTGAGCGGCCGGGCTTTCAAGGCCCGAAGCCAGAAAGGCGACGCGGCCGTCAGGCAGTTGCCTGGGCCGGCTGATTACGGCGGGGGGATCATGCTGGCAGGCAAAGGCCGTGACCTCGGTGCCGTCGTTGTTGATGGTAAAGAGCGAAAGGCCCTGCGACGAACCCGCAGGGCCTGGGGACGTGGCCGAAACAAAGAGAATTCTGCCGTCCAGCAGCACCGTCGGATCCGCCGCTCCGGAAAGCCCGAAGGTGAGTTGGCGCGGCTTGGCCCCGGGCGGTTGCGCGTAGAGTTGAGGCGGCGGCGCAGCGGCGCCTTGATTGCCCAGCTTCGGGACGGGGGAGGCAAACACGAGGCTCCCGTCCGGGAGCAGCGCCGGAGCAGCGGCCCCACCCGGCATCGAGGTGACGGGGCGCAGACGGCCTCCGCCAACACGCGCTTCATAGACCTGCCATTCGCTTTGCGCTCCGGCTTTTCCCGTGAAATAGACGCGTTCCCCGTCCACCGAGACCACCGGGCCGCCCGCGGCCTGGAGGCCCTCGGACAGGACCCGGACCTTGGGCGCGCCCAAACGTGGCGCAGGCATCCCTGCCTGCGTCCCCTCCGCCCCCAAAGGCGCGGCGGCCACCACAACCCGGCTTCCTGGGCAATAGCACAGGTCCAATCGGTCCTTGGCCGCCCCGGCGCCCGTTCCGCCGCGCGGGGTTTGCGCCACCACGAGCGGCCCTGACGGGGCCGGCGGCCCGCAAAGGCCGGAGGCCGCGCACCCGCACAAAAGCACGGCGAACAACGTAGTGGCGGCTGCGGGGGTAACCTCAAAGACCGCAGAGATCGCAAAGAAGTACCTCATTTCTCTCTGGTCTTTGCGTTCTTTGCGTTCTTTGCGGTTAATTCTCCAACCGTCTCTAGTGGTCATTTCCGCGTCCCTGGTTCGCGAACCTTGAGAATTTGGTCCACCTTCACATTCGTCAGTTCTTGCAACTGTTTGCTGGGCCAGCGGATGTTGATGCGGTCCACCGTTGAAGCTTTGCCCAGCCCAAAATGCAGGCGGCGATCGCTCTGCATGAGGAAACCAAACGCGCAGCGCGCCTCGGCAAAATACTGCCGGCCGCCGGCGCTGACCTTCACGGAAGCGCCAAAGCCGTCACGGTTGCTCTTCGTTCCCTCCAAATCGAGGGTAAGCCAGTGATTCCCGGATCGATCCCGATTGTGGAGCAGGAAACAGCGGTCGCCCATCGCTGTCACAAGAAGGTCCATGCGGCCGTCATTATCGTAATCGGCCACGGAGCAGCCGCGCGCTCGGACTTTGGTCCTGAAGTAAGCCCCGCCCTTGGCTGCCGCGTCGGTGAAGGTGCCGTCGCCGCGGTTTTCCAGGAGCAGGCTCTCCCAGCCGACAAGGTAATGGGCGTCGCCATTGGCGATGAAAATGTCCAATTTGCCGGCGTTGTCAAAATCCAGGAAGCAACCGCCCCAACCGACAAACTGCGCGGTCAGCGAGCCGAGTCCGGATGCCATCATCCGATCATCATAAGCCCCGTTTGGGGTGCCCATATACAACGAGCCGTAGCCCAACCGCGTGACCAGGATGTCGTCGTAGCCATCGCCATTGCAGTCGCCGATGGTGGCCGCCATGGAGCCTGCGGCCTCTCCCATGGCGTTGAACGCCACACCGGCTTGGGGAGCCATGTCCTTGAAATGACCCTTGCCGTCGTTGACCAGCAGCACATTTGGCGTGCCGTCGTTGGAAAGGTAAAGGTCCGGCGCCCCATCGTGGTTATAGTCCAGCACGGCCACCGACATCGCCCGATGCCCGGGAATCTGGATACCCGAGGATACGCTGACGTCCTCAAAGGTGCCATTGCCGCGATTGCGGAAGAGTTTGTTAAACTGGGGTTTATAGGCCAGCGGCCCCGGATAGGCATCGGCGCTGAAGTACAACTGGTAACTGGGATCGAAGGTCAGATAGTTGGCCACGAAGAGGTCCAGATACCCGTCGTTGTCCACGTCTAGAAACACCGCGCCAATCGCAGTGCCCCCTATGTTGGCCACTCCCGCCTTGTCGGTGACATCCTCGAACGTGCCATCGCCCCGGTTGTGGTAAAGGATGGAACGTCCCACTCCCGTGACGAACAGATCCACATGCCCGTCGTTGTCATAATCCGCCGCTATGGCTGCCGTGCCGTAGCCGGCCCCTTCCACTCCCGCCTTTTTCGTCACGTCCTCGAAGGTTCCATCACCCCGGTTGCGATAGAGGGCGTTGGGCCGGCGAACGGTGCCCGGCGCGTGATGAGTCACTCCATCCAGCGGGCCCGAGTTGACGACATAAAGGTCCATCAGCCCGTCTCCATCATAATCCAGCCAACATCCCCCCGCGCCGTTTGACTCGATGATATTGGCGATTCTTGAATCGCAGAACTGGTTGACAAAGTGGATGCCGGCCTTCTCGGTGACGTCCTCAAAAACATCGTTCGGCTCCGCGGTGAGGGTGGGCGTAACCGACAGCGCCGCCACGGGTTGTTGAGAGACGCCCCCGCGCGGCGCGGAACGGCTGACCGACCCCTTGAAACTGATCACCACCCCCAGGCCGGCCGCCATGCCCACCACCACGACCAGCGCAATGCCCACGAATCGCCTGTTGGGCTTCCTTTTGGATGAGCTTTGCTCCCCGCCTGCGCGGGGTTCATTCTTCCGGGTTTCAGACATAGACAGTTACTTCGACAATGTTAATTGTCCAATCAGGCAGCGAAGGGGCCACAACGGTAGGATGAGAAACTTGCAGGCCAAAGGCCATGCAATTGGGATGAATGGCTCGAAAACCGGGGTGAAAGGCCTCCAAGCCCATGGCGGCCCTCCGTTCACCCCCGCTGGCCGCTGGTCAATTCGAGTTGGCGTTCCTTGTAGCGCATGGCGATGAGCATGAAGATAATCGCCACGCCCAACGTCAGCCCGGCATAGAGATAGAAGGTCGAGGAATTCACCGAGGCGCTGTCGGCCTCGCCCTCCCCTGTGTGGATGAGCCAGGCCTTGAATCGGGTGATGAGCGGCACCATCAGATTGCCGAAGGCGACGGTCAGCAGCCAGAAACTCATGATCGTGCTCTTCAGTTCTGCTGCGGCCTGAGTGAAGGCAAACTCCAGCCCGGTGGTCGAGAGCAGCACCTCGCCCGTAGTCAGCATGAAGTAGGGCAGCGTTTGCCAAAGCACAGATAGTTTCACGCCCCGGTCCACCCGCGTCTGCAGGAGGCCCACAACCACATAAGCGAGCGCGCCCAGCACCAGGCCCGCTCCCATCCGCCGCAGGGGCGATACCCGGATGCCGGTCAGCTTCTCGAAGCGGGGATACACCCACAGCATCAAGGGCACCAGGATCATCACCAGCGCCGGGTTCATGGACTGCATCTGCTCCGCGCCGATCTCGAAGCCCCCTAAGACCTTCACCGCGACCATCTTGCTGCCCTGCATCACCCAGGTCGAGGTGGTCTGGTCAAACAACGCCCAGAAAATGCAAAGCGGGGCAAAGACCGACAGGATGGGCGGCACTGTTGCCGCCGCGTTGACGGAGGCCTCGATGAACTTCTCGCGTGCCGTGTCCCAAAACCGCTGCCCGGGCTTCCTGGTGAAAAAGCGGGTCAGCGCGTACCAGGTCACAACCATGAAGCCGCCGATTTGCTTTTCACGGTTCGATGCCAGCCTTCGGTGCAAGCGGCGAGTGCCAACCGCCGAGATGACGGCAACCGGGACGAAAAACACCGCAAGGCCGGCGACCGTCGCCCAACCGCCCGGGAGGAGGCCATGGTCGACCAGTTGGCGCTTTGTGACCATGGCCGCGTAGAACAGGGCTGCCATCCCGGCCGCGAAAAGGACTTTCCTGTACCACCCGGCGTCACCGGGGGCTGGGAAACGGGTGTATTGCTTGCGTCCAAGCCAGAAGATGAGTGTGGCGATGAGCATGAGCAGGCCCGGCACGCCGAAGGCGATGCGGTATCCCCAATCGTCCTTGAGCCATGGAATGACCAGGAACGAGAAGAAGGAGCCGAAGTTGATGGACCAGTAGAACAGGCCGTAGGCCTTTTGCAGCAGTCCGCTTTGTTCCGCCGTGAACTGATCGCCGCAAAAGGCCGAGACGCAGGGTTTGATGCCTCCCGAGCCAAGCGCGACCAACCCCAGGCCGATGTAAAGCCCCCAAACTGAGCCGACCCCAAGAGCCAAGGTCAAATTGCCCACGCAATATATCAACGAGACATAGAAGATAGTATGGTAACGGCCCCACAACTTGTCGCTCAGCCAGGCCCCCAAGAGCGGCGTGAAGTAATTGGCGAAAATGAACAGGTGGATAATCTCGGTGGCCTTATCTTTGCCCTCCCCCTCGGGCAGGCCCTGGAAGAGGACTTTGCTGATATAAAGCGCCAGGATGCTTCGAATGCCATAATAGCTGAATCGTTCGCACGCCTCGTTCCCAATGATGAACTTGATCGGCGGCGGCCAGCGATTGGCGGCCGTTTTTCCTTCGGTCGGCCGCGCGGCGGCCTCTGCTTTGGCGCTCATAGAGTCCTGGTCTTTTTCACGGTGTACGGCAATCCGCCTTCAGTGTCCAGCCGAACCCTCGGCCAGACATTCGTTGACAGGCGCCTGAAAAACCTCTAAACCACTGGCAACTCGGATACTGAAAGCCTATGCAAAGCGTCCAACTCGGGTTCCTCGATTACGCCATCCTGCTCATTTACGTCATTTTCGTCATCAGCATTGGGTTTGTCTTGAGACGATACATGAAAAGCTCCTCGGACTTTCTGACCTCGGGGCGCTCGATTCCGGCGTGGGTGACCGGACTGGCGTTCATCTCGGCGAACCTTGGAGCGCTCGAGTTGGTGGGCATGGCCGCCAGCGGGGCCAAATACGGCATCGCCACCTGCCACTTTTATTGGGTCGGCGCGATCCCGGCCATGGTCTTCCTGGCGGTCTTCATGATGCCCTTCTACTACGGGTCGAAGGCCCGCTCGGTGCCGGAATACTTGAAAATGCGGTTCAACGAACCGGTGCGGGCGCTCAACTCGGTCGCCTTTGCCGTCATGACGGTGTTCGCCTCCGGCATCTCGATGAACGCCCTGGCCAAGCTGCTCAACCAGCTCCTGGGCTGGAATTACCATGTCGCTCTCTGGATTTGCTCCGCCGTCGTGCTGGTCTATGTGCTCAAAGGCGGGCTGACCTCGGCCATTTACACCGAGGTGCTTCAGTTCTTCATGATCGTGCTGGGTTTTGCGCCGGTGGTTTACCTGGGACTCCAGGATGTCGGCGGCTGGACTGCGATGACGCACGCCCTGAGCGGGGTCTCGGTCGACCCCGCCGCCTTGCACTTCAAAGACCCCGGCACCTCCTACGGCCCCGACGGATGGACCAGCGCCTGGAAACCCTTGCTGGCCGGCTCGGCGCATAACCCGATGGGTGTGGACTGTTTCGCCATGGTTTTCGGCCTCGGCTTCGTGCTTTCCTTCGGATACTGGTGTACCAATTTCCTGGTCGTCCAGCGCGCGATGGCTGCCAGGAACATGGGCGCCGCCCGCCGCACCCCCTTGATTGCCGCCGTCCCCAAGATGCTCTTTCCCGCCCTGGTCATTTTGCCGGGCATGATCGCCGTCGCCCTGACCTCGATACCGGCCAAGGGCTACCGCATCCCTCCACCCGCCCTTGAGCAACAGGCGATTGTGGCAGCAGCAGCGGCAGTCAGCCAGGCCGCAAGCTCCAATCCCCAGGCGGCCATCCCGGAGATTATCGAGAAGGTCAGCGGCGCTCAAAAGGGCCTCGACCCCAAGACCGGCAAGCCCAAGAAGCTGCTCGGCTTTGATCAGGCCAGGCTGGCCGAGGTCGTTAAGACCTACGCCGGCAAACCGATCGACCAGGACCAGACCCCGGAGCAAAGGGCGTTGCGTTCTGAGTTTGTGGCCGCCTTCAGCAACGCGATGACCGATTATGATTACGACGGTGTGATCCTCTCGTTAGTCAAGAAATACTGTCCCACCGGCCTGTTGGGACTGGCCCTGACCGCCCTGCTGGCCTCTTTCATGTCCGGCATGGCGGGCAACGTCACGGCCTTCAACACCGTCTGGACCTACGACCTTTACCAGGCCTACATCGCCCGCAACAAGAGCGACCAGCACTACTTCTGGATGGGCCAGGCCGTGACCGTCGCAGGCATCCTGTTCAGCATCGCTTGCGCCTATTTTGCCAAGCAATACAACAACGCCATGGACATCATCCAGCTCGTCTTTGGCTTCGTCAACGCCCCCTTGTTCGCCACTTTCCTGCTCGGCATGTTCTGGGCCCGCTGCACCGGCCCGGGCGCCTTTTTTGGGCTTTTCGGGGGCATCAGCGCCTCGGCCCTCTTCCACTCGCTGACCATTGCCGCCGGAAACAGCCCCGGCGTCAAAGGCGGCTACGTGAGCGTGTTGCAGACCTTTCCCAGTGAGATGGCCCAGAACTTCTGGCTCGCCAGTTTCGCTTTCATCGTCTGTTTCACCCTCACCCTCGTCATCTCCCTGCTCACCCGGCGCACCAAGACCGACGAGGAACTCAAGGGCCTGGTCTATTCCCTGACGCCCAAGCTCAAGGATGAAGAGACGGCCTGGTATTTGCGGCCGGCCACGCTCGGTCTGGTCCTGCTTGCCTGCTGCGTCGTGCTCAACCTCATTTTCCGCTAGAGAAAGGAACAACTCTATGGGTCTGGATATTCGCTTGCCAATCGGCCTCATGTTTACGCTCATCGGCGCAATGCTCGCCGTTTACGGCTTCGCCACCCAGTCCGAGCCTGCGCTTTACGAACGCTCCCTCGGCATCAATGTCAACCTCCGTTGGGGTTTGGTGCTGCTGGTCTTCGGCGTCACCATGCTTGGCCTGTTCTGGCGCGGCCGGAAGTCCGGCCCGTAGCCCCAATGCCCTTCGGCCGGGAGTCAGTCGGGTGGCCTCGGCCAGGCCACTTTGGAGTGCGGTGGCAAGCGGAGCGCGACACCGCTCTGGCTTGAGCAACGTCTGGCGTTCCTCGACACTGCGGACAGGCAAAACCGCGACTTGTCGGGACGCTTCGCTCTGCCCTACAGCTTACACGGATTCTTTGCCACTCAGCGCCGCGTACAAACTCGAGTCCCAACATCGGCCAGGCTTATTGTCCCGAAGGGACTGCCCGACGATAGCCTGGCGCTTCAGCGCCGGGAGAACCGGTTTGGTGTTCCGCCCGTTCCAAAGGAACGGCTGAAGGAGGCGCGTTCCTCAGGACGTTTCCTGGTCCGTTGCGCTTCAGCCGTCCCTTCGGGACGGAAAGTCTTGAGGAGGCACCACCCGGCGCTGAAGCGCCGGGCTACTGTCAAGATGTCCCTCCGGGACAAAGACCAGCATCGGACACATGGCGGGGATCGGGGTCAAACCTGGTGTGGGACCCGAGGAGCCACAACAAACCATGTAAGGTGCAGGCTCTTCCGCCGCACTCCGGGAGACCACTTTGTCCGCAGCCACGCACGCCACTGGGCGCATTCGCGAGAGCTTGGTGCCCAGGCGGAGCGCCGACTTGCAGTCGGCTTAGACCGAACCAAGAGCAACGAATTCGAAGACGGGGTACGCGCAAAGCCGACTGCAAGTCGGCGCTCCACCAAGCACTCGCGAAT
>Ga0181524_10001178_pt1 | contig 30515 bp, 21 predicted proteins | sample PEATcosm2014_Bin_34_FD_119761 | JGI IMG/M metagenome (GOLD analysis project Ga0181524, IMG submission 119761) | Peatland microbial communities from MTU Mesocosm Facility, Houghton, MI, USA - PEATcosm2014_Bin05_60_metaG | ecosystem: Environmental > Terrestrial > Soil > Wetlands > Peat | place... | reverse complement strand
GCTGATCGCCGCGATCGGGGTCTCGCTCCTGCTGAGCAGCCTGGTGCAGGCGATCGCCTTCAACTTCAAGGACCGCGCCGGAAACGAGGTCTCCTTCGCCGGCGCCAACTACACGAATTTCCCGAAGGACCAACTGGTCCGGTCCGCGAGCTACCGGCTGATTCCCGGCCGCGCGGTGTACGTCACGCGCATTCAACTGCTCGACTTCGGCGTCTCGCTGGTCCTGATGGCGGCGCTGTGGCTGCTGGTGCGGCGGACGGCGCTCGGGATGGCGATGCGCGCGTGCGCGAACAACAAGGACGCGCTGTCGCTGATGGGCGTGAACGTGAACCGGGTGATCTCGATGACGTTCCTGGTCGGCGGCGCGCTGGCCGGCGCGGGCGGATTGCTGAGCGCGCTGACCTACCCGCAGATCGTCGCGACGATGGGGCTGATGCCCGGCCTCAAGGCGTTCATCGCGGCGGTGCTCGGCGGCATCGGCAACGTGCCCGGCGCGATGGTCGGCGGGTTGCTCCTGGGCCTGGCCGAGGTGGGCGCGATCGCCGTGCTCCCGGGCGCGCCGGTGGACTACACGCCGCTCGCGGACGGCGTGGCGTTCGCGCTGCTCATCCTCGTGCTGCTGGTCCGGCCGCAGGGCATCTTCGGCGAAGAAGCGAGCGAGAAGGTCTAGGAAGACGGAAGGATGAAGGATGAAGGATGAGGACGGACAAAGCGTGCTATTTCCTCTTTCCGTATTCATCCTTCAGCCTTCATCCTTCATCCTTGCTTTTGTAGAGGCGACATGGAATTCCAACTGGGCGACCTGCTGAACTTCTGGCCGATCGCGCTGGGCCTGGGGCTGATGCTGCTGCCGGTGCGGTGGCGCTGGTGGGGCGCGGCGATCGTGGCGATCCTGCTTGCCGCGGCGACGGTCGGACTGGGGGCCAAGGAATGGTTCGGGCTCGATTCGGCATGGGTGAACCCCTACACGGTGCGGATCGAGGCGTTCATCTGCATCACGGCGATCATGGCCGTCAGCCTGAACCTGATCAACGGCATCACCGGGCTTTTCTCCATCGGCCACGCCGGGTTCATGGTGGTCGGCGCTTACACGGCGGGGATCATGACCAGCCTGCTGTTCCGGCTGACCGGCGAGACCGGCCTGGGGCTGGCGCTTCCGGCGTTTCTGCTCTCGCTGCTCGCGGGCGGCCTGGCGGCCGCGGCGCTCGGGTTCCTGGTGGGGCTGCCGACCTTGCGGCTGCGCGGCGATTACCTGGCGATCGCCACGCTCGGGTTCGGCGAGATCATCGGCGTGCTGCTGAAATTCATCACGTTCCACCGCGAGGAGTACGGCCAGGTGCGCGAGATCGGCGGACCCCGCGCGATTGACGGGATCCCGGCGATGCCCGGCCCCATGCTGTCGGGCATTGACGCGCGCGACATGCCGATCCTGATGGGCTTCGTTTTCTCCATCCTGCTCCTGGCGTGCATCGTCTGGGCGGTGCGGAATTTCGCGTTCAGCTCGCACGGGCGGGCCTGCGGCGCGATCCGCGAGGACGAGGTCGCCGCCGAGATTCTCGGCGTGGACACCGTGTTCTACAAGGTCGCGGCGTTTGTGATGGGCGCGTTCTTCGCCGGCGTCGGCGGCGGGCTGCTGGCGCACTGGTCGAACATGGTCCACCCGAGCATGGGCGGGTTCCTGAAATCCATCGAGTTCCTGATCATCGTTTACATCGGCGGAATCGGGAGCATCAGCGGCTCGATCCTGGCCGCCGTGGTCCTGACGACGGTCTGGGAACTGCTGACGATGCTGATCCACGGCGCGGACGCGTGGCGGATGGTGATCTACGGCGCGATCCTCATCGCCGTCATCCTCTGGCGGCCGAAGGGACTGTACGGCGGCAGGGAATTCCGTTGGCTCGTGCCGCGCGGAAGGACGATGGACGATGGACGATAGACGATGGAGCGCCGCATGGCGATTCTTGAGCTGAAAAACGTCACTCGTTCCTTCGGCGGCCTGGCGGCGGTTCAGTCGGCCAGCCTCGAACTTCACGCCGGCGAACGGGTCGGCCTCATCGGGCCGAACGGCGCGGGGAAGACGACGCTGTTCAACCTGATCAGCGGCGTCTACCGGCCGGACTCCGGCGACATCGTCCTTCGCGGCGAGAGCCTCGTCGGCCTGCCGCCGCACGAGATCGCCCTCCGCGGCGTCACGCGCACGTTCCAGAACATCCGGCTGTTCGGCGGGATGACGGTGCTCGACAACGTGAAGGCGGCGCAGCATCACCGGGCGCGCAGCGGGCTGCTGGCCTCGATGGTGCGGACGCGGTCGTTCCAGCGCGAGGAATCGGCGATGGAGCGCGCCTCGCTGGAGTTGCTGCGCGAGGTGGGCCTGGCGGACCGGCGCGACGCGCTGCCGGGCGAGCTGCCGTACGGGGCGCAGCGCCGGCTGGAGATCGCCCGCGCGCTCGCCGGCGGGCCACAGGTGCTGCTGCTCGACGAGCCGGCCGCCGGAATGAACCGCGCGGAGACGGCCGAACTGATGGACCTCATCCTCCGCCTGCAGCGCGAGCGCGAGCTCTCGATCCTCCTCATCGAACACCAGATGGCGCTCGTGATGGGCATCTGCCGGCGGATCTACGTGCTGGATTTCGGCGAGGTCATCGCCCACGGCACGCCCGCTGAAATCCAGAACAGCCCGGACGTGATCGAGGCGTACCTGGGAAAAGGCGTCCGCACATGAGCGCGCTGCTGGAGGTTGAGAACCTGTCGGTGCACTACGGCGCGATCCGCGCGTTGAAGGGGATTTCGTTCCGGGTGGCGGCGGCGGAAGTCGTCGCGCTGATCGGGGCGAACGGCGCCGGGAAAAGCACCGCGCTGCGGACGCTCTCGGGCCTGATGCGCCCGAGCGGCGGAAGCATCCGGCTTGCGGGCCGCGAGATCGGCGGCCTGCCCGCGCACGAGGTCGTCCGCGCCGGAATCGCCCACGTTCCGGAGGGCCGCGGCATCTTCACCAATCTGACGGTCCGCGAGAACCTGGAACTGGCCGGCTACGTCCGCCGGCGCGACCGCGCCGCGCTCGGGAAGGCCCGCGAGCGCGTCTTCCGGCTTTTCCCGCGGCTCAAGGAGCGGCTCAACCAGCCGGGCGCCACGCTCAGCGGCGGCGAGCAGCAGATGCTGGCGTTCGGCCGCGCATTGATGACCGGCGGCCGGCTGCTCCTGATGGACGAGCCGAGCATGGGCCTGGCGCCCGTGCTCGTCGAGAACATTTTCGAGATCATCCGCGAGGTCAAGGCTGAAGGCGCAACGATCCTGCTCGTCGAGCAGAACGCCTACCAGGCGCTCGGCGTCGCCGACCGCGCCTACGTGCTCGAGACCGGGCAGATCGCGCTCGAAGGGCCCGCGGAGGAACTGCGCAACAGCGCGGAGGTCAAGCGGGCGTACCTGGGCGGATAGAGGGAAGTCGGAAGTGCGAATGATGAGCGACGAAGGACTTCATCACTCCGGCTTCTGAGTTTCTTCAGGTTTTTTCACCGGCTGGGGTTCCGAGATCGAGACGGCTTTGTTGATTTCGACCGCGTGGGCGTTCGCGGTTTCCTGCACTTCGGTGATCGCCTTTCGGACGGGCTGGGTCTGCTCGTCCACGCTTCGCTCGATCTCCGACATCGCCTTCCGGAATTCGTGCATGGCGCGGCCCAAAGCCCTGCCCACTTCCGGGACTTTTTCGGGGCCGAAGACGAGGAAGACGATGACGACGATCAGAAGCATTGTGCCGAAGCTCACGACGGTCACCCTGGCTTCTTATCTGCTTCCTTGGTTTCGACGGCTTTCTTCTCCTCGTCTTCGCCTTCGCGCACGCCCTTCTTGAACTCGCTCACGCTGCGCCCCAGCGAGCGGGCGACCTGCGGGATCTTCGTGCTGCCGAAGAGGATGACGATGATCAGGATGACGATGAGCCAGTCTTCGCCTCGGCCCAGGAATGCCAATGTCTGCATGGCGAATCTCCTCTGGAATCGCCGGATTTCCACTTTCCGGCCGGGAATGGGGCACTTGAACTTGATGGCACTATCGTACTCCAACTCCGCACGTCAGTCAAGTTCGTTCAGCCGCCGGCGGTTTCCCGGTACAAAAACCTTGATGCGATTGATATAATGCGGCGCGGTTGGATCGAGCTGCCATCCTGTTTGGAAAGGGATCCTCTTGCCCATTCACGGCGTCCAGACCAAGCCGTTGAAAGTCATTCCCGACGAGCGCGGCCGGCTGATGGAAATCCTCCGGTGCGACGACGCGCTGTTCCGTAAATTCGGCCAGGTGTACATGACGACGGTCTATCCGGGCGTCGTGAAGGCCTGGCACTATCACAAGCTCCAGCACGACAGCTTCGCGGTGGTGCGCGGGATGCTCAAGCTGGCGCTGTACGATTCGCGCGATGACTCGCCGACGCGCGGGCAAATCCAGGAATTCTTCATCGGCGAACATAACCCGTTGCTCGTCCAGATCCCGCCCATGGTATATCACGGGTTCAAGGGGATTTCCGTTGAAGAGACGATCGTGATCAATTGCCCCACGGAGCCCTACAACCGCACCGCGCCCGACGAGTACCGCCTGGAGGCGCATACGAAGGAAATTCCGTACGATTGGGCGCGGAAGGACCAGTAACAGGGCTGTTGAAAAACGTCCCGACACGGAAGTATTGTGTCTCCATTTTCCGCAAACGGCCATTCTAAGCTGAACCGCCGGGACGGCTATGTCCTGGCCGGTTTCCTCCTTTTCCTCCTGATCTTCTTCTTCGGCGTGCTTACGCAGCCGGGCGAACGGTGCCTGGGCCGGCAGGAAGGGGACGGGCGCAACCAGTTCTACGGCTGGCGCGCGTACGGCTTCGGCGAAGTCCGCGCCGGGCGGTTGCCCCTCTGGAATCCTTACGAGTTTCTCGGGATGCCGTTCGTCGCCAGCCTGCAGTCGGCGATGTTTTACCCGACGAACTGGCTGTGCGCCGTGCTGCCGCTGTGCCGCGCGATCAATCTGGGGATCATCCTCAACCTGTTTCTCTCGGGCCTGTTCACGTATCTCTGGGCGCGGCGGTTCGGGCTGAGGTGGATCGGCGCGGTCGTCGCCGCGGCGACGTACGTCTTCGGCGCGCCGCAGATCCTCCGGATCTTCGAGGGGCACTGGAGTTTCCTCGCGCCCATGCCGTGGATTCCGTGCGTGCTGCTCTGCGTGGAGATGCTCGTCTGCGACGGGTTTCAGCCGCTCGCGATCGCGCTCGGCGCGGCGGCCGTGGCGATGGAGTGGTTCGGCGGAAATCCGCAATACGCCTTCTACGGCGGGATCGCCGCCGTGCTGTACTTGGGCGGGCGGCTGTGGCAGCGGCCCGAACTCGGCGCCCGCGGCGCGGCGCGCGCGGTCGGCGGCTTCGCGCTGATCTACGTGCTCGGGTCGGCGCTGGCGGGCGTGCAGTTGATGCCGGCGCTGGAACTCTTCTCCATCTCCGCGCGCCGCGGCCAGCTCACCTACGGCTGGGTCAGGCAATACTCGTTCGTGCCGGAAGGGCTGCTGAGTTTTCTCGTGCCGGACATTTTCGGGAACGACGTCGGCGTGCGGTTCTGGGGACGATGGAACCTTTGGGAGACGTCACCGTACGTCGGCGTCGTGGCGTTCGGGCTCGCGTTCATTGCGCTGCTCCGGGGCGTGCGGGCAAGGGCATTCCTGCCCGGTTGCATCGCGCTGATCTGCCTGCTGCTGGCGATGACCGGCGACGCGGTGTTTTTCGGGCTGATCCCGGGCTTCGACCTGTTCCGGGCGCAGGCGCGGTGGCTGTGTCCGGTCAGCCTCTTCATCGGCCTGCTGGCCGGGCTCGGCGCGGACGGCATCGCGGCATCGACCGAGAAGGAGGAGAGCACCGCGCGCGCCGACGGGCGCGGGATGTGGATATTGGCGTGCCCGGCGGCGCTGCTGATCCTGGCCGGCGGGGCGCTGTGTTCGGAAACCGCGTTCGGCCGGGCGGCGTGGTTGCGATTCATGGATGCCATGCTCAAGGTCGCGCCCAGAGAGCGCGTGTACCTCCACGAGTGGACGCCGCCGGCGGAGTTCAAGCTGGTGGCGATGCGCGCCGCCGGGCTCAGCACGCTGCGCGCGGGGCTCTTCCTCGGTGCGCTGGCGGGCCTGGGCCTGCTCGCGCGGCGCTCGCGGCTCAAGCCGGCCTGGGTCGCCGGGGCGCTCCTGCTGCTGGTGGCGATTGACGCCTGGACTTTCGGAGAGCGGTACCTGGTGACCTTCGACCCTCGGAAGGACGGCCTCTCGCCGGGCGCCGTGGAATTCCTCGCGAAAAGGCCCGAGCCGTTCCGGTTCTGGCGCGGCGGCTGCGGCGATCTCCCGGCGTGCGAGGGCATGACGCATCACTTCGCCTCCATCGAGGGCGTCCAGCCGAATGCCCCGGCGCGGTTCCGCGACGTGTTCTGGTCGTTCCAGGGCGAGGCTATCTACAAGCTGGCCATGGACAGGAAGTTCACCTCGTATTTCATTTACGATCCTCAGCCGGCGCTGCTGATGCTCAACCTGCGCTATGTCGTCGTGTTCCCTTCTCAACCGAAGCTGCAGATCGAGGGCCTCGGCACGGTTTACGAGGACCCGCAGATCCGAATTGACGAACTCTCCGATTCCTGGCCGCGCGCCTGGCTGGTCCACCACTATGTCGTGAGACGCGACAGCATGGAAATACTGGCGCTGCTCTCGCGGTTCGATTACAGGAAAATGGCGCTCTTCGAGGAGGATCCCGGCTGCGCCATCGAGGAGCCGTCGGCGGCGGAAGCCGTGCCCGAGATCGTGCGGTACGAGCCGGCGCGCGTTGACATCGACGTCCAGGCCGCTGCGCCGGCGCTGCTGGTGCTGAGCGACCTTTTCTACCCGGGCTGGGAGGCTACGGTGGACGGCCGCCCGGCGGAAACCCTGAGGGCGAATTACGTCATGCGCGCGGTGGCGATTCCCAAAGGCGCTCACGAAGTCCGGTTCCTCTACAGACCCGCGAGTTTCCGTGCGGGCGAGGCCGCGAGCGCGGCCGGATGTCTCGCGGTCGCGTTGCTGATTCTGTCGCACTTGTGGACGCGGAGGCGCCGTGGGGACACTTGACCCGGATTCGGCGAACTGCGGCGCCGAGCGCGACAGGAAGCTGACAGAGGCGCCGGGACGTCCGCCTGCGCCGATCTCCATCACCCGCCGGGACGTTCTGGTCCTCGGCGGCTTCCTCGTATTCCTGCTGATTTTCTTCAGCGGCATTCTGATGATGCCGGGCGAGAGATGCCTGGGGCGCCCGGACTCGGATGCGCGGAGCCAGTTTTACGGCTGGCGCGCGTACGGCTTCGGCGAGATTCGCGCCGGGCGGTTTCCGCTCTGGAATCCCTGCGAGTTCCTCGGGATGCCGTTCATCGCAAGCTTTCAGTCGGCCATGTTCTATCCGACGAACTGGCTGTGCGCCCTGGTGCCTCTGGGCCGCGCGATCAACTGGGGGATTATCCTCAACCTTTTCCTCTCCGGCCTTTTCACTTATCTCTGGTGCCGCCGCGCGGGTTTGAGATGGGTCGGATCGGCCGTGGCCGCGGCGGCGTACGTCTTCGGCGCGCCGCAGTTCCTCCGGGTCTTCGAAGGGCACTGGAGCTTCCTCGCGGCGATGCCGTGGATGCCGTGCCTGATGCTCTGCATGGAGGAACTGGCGGCCGGCCGATGGAGCTGGGGCGTGGTTGCGGGCGGCGCGGGCGCGGTGGCGATGCAGCTTTTTGCCGGACAGCCGCAATACGTCTTCTTCGGCGGGATTGCGGCGGTCTTCTACTTCGCCGGACGGACATGGCAGGAAATGAGAAAACGCCCCCGCGAAGCGTGCAAAGCCGCGGCCGGCGTTGCGCTGATCTACATCGTCGGCGCGCTGGCCGCGGGCGTGCAGCTCCTGCCGGCGATCGAGTTGCTTTCGATCTCGTCGCGCAAAGGGCAGCTCACTTACGAATGGGTCTCCCAGTTCTCCCTCGTGCCCGAGGCGCTGATCACGCTGGTGGCGCCGGATTTCTTCGGCTCGGACCTCGCGGGCAAATACTGGGGCCGATGGAACCTGTGGGAGACCTCCGCGTACGTTGGAGTCATCGCGCTCGGCCTGGCGCTCTTCGGCGCGCTCTGGGGAAGGCGGCGCACCGTGCTCCTCACCGGCGGCATGATTGTCCTGCTTTTCATCCTGGCCCTGGGTGAAAATGCGCCGCTGCTGCAGGTGCTGTACCGTTTTGTGCCCGGCTTCGACCTGTTCCGCGCCCCGGCGAGGTTCCTCGCGCCCCTGAGTTTGTTCCTGGCGTTCCTGGCGGGAGTCGGAGCCGACCTCTTCGTCGGCGGCGCCGCTGGCGGCGGGACGGACGCGGAGGTCGAGCGGAGACTTGGAAGAGTGCGATCATTCCGCGCCGCGTGGACCTTCGGCATCGCCGCGCTGCTCCTGGCGGCGGGAGGAATCTTTCTCCTGCCGCATCCGTCGTTCGCGCTGGAGGTCTGGCCTCGATTCATGCGCTTCATCTGGCGGCAGGGCTATGGCGAGCTGTTCTACCTGCACTACCGCGGTGGCGCGCCCCAGTTCGTAACGATTGCCCTGCGCGAAGCGTGTTCCTCCGTGCTCCGCGCCGCCATCCTCCTGGGCGCGCTGGCCATTCTGGCCTGGACGCTGGGAAAGTTCCGGCTGAAGACGTCGGCCGCCGTCGCCGTTCTCTTTTTACTGCTCGCCGCGGACTACTGGACCTTCGGCCGCAGATACCTGGCCACGTTCGATCCCGCCGGCAACGGCCTCACGCCGGGCTGCGTGGCCTGGCTGCGCGGCGTTCCCGGGCCGTTCCGTTTCACGCGCGGCGGAGACCTCGATCTTCCGCCCTGCGACGGCATGGCGCACCGGCTCTGCTGCCTGGAGGGCGTACAGCCCAACGTGCCCGCGCGCTTTCGAGACGCCTTCTGGCGATTGCAGGGCCAGCCGCCCGCGAAGCAGTTGACCGCGTATGACCTCACGACGGTTACGACGGCGATGGGCATGCTGAACCTGGACTATCTCGTCTGCTATCGCGATCACCCCAGGACGCCGATGCCTGGGTTACGGACGGTTTACGAGGACGATCGGGTGCGGGTGGACGCGCTTCCGCATCCATGGCCGCGCGCCTGGCTCGTCCACCGATGTGCGGTCATCAGCGACCCCGTGCTGCTGCTTCAGTCGCTGGACCGTTTCGACTATGAGAACAGCGTCCTCCTCGAAGAGGAACCGGGCTGCCGCCTGGAGGTTCCGCCGAGCGCCGAGCCTTTCCCGACGATGGAGTCTTACGAGCCGAGTCGCGTCGTCCTGAAAGTGGAGCCCGCATCGGATGCGCTGCTGGTGCTCAGCGACCTGTATTACCCGGGCTGGCGGGCTGAGGTGGACGGCCGGCCGGCGCCCATTCTGAGGGCGAACTACCTCATGCGAGCAGTCGCCGTGCCGGCGGGCCGGCATACGGTCGGTTTCCTCTACGAGCCGGCGAGTTTCAAAGCGGGGATGGCCGCCAGCCTGGCCGGCGGGCTGGCGATAGCGCTCATGGTCTTGTTGCACGTCCGATCGCGCAGGAACAGTGGGAGAGCGGCGTGATGGCTGAGACCTCGAAAGCGCAGGGGAACGGGCGCTTCGACGCGAAGGACGCGGGCATCCTGCTCGCGCTTCTGCTGGTGGCGGTCGTCGCGCTCTGGCCGATTCTCTGCGCCGCGCCGACGCAGGCGCCGGGCCTGCCCGGCCAGGACGGCCGCACGCAGTGGTATCCGTGGCGCGCGCTCGCGGCCGACTCGATCCGGCACGGCTCGCTGCCGCTGTGGAATCCGTACGTGCTCTGCGGCGTGCCGTTCCTGGGGGACTTCCAGTCCGCGCTGTTCTATCCGCCGAACTTCATCTTCGTCGTCGCGCCGATCGGCGTCGCCGCGCGCGCCAGCATCCTGTTCCACGTCTGGCTCTCGATGATCTTCGTCTATCTGCTCGCGCGGATGGTCGGCGCCGGCCGCGCCGGCCGGGCGGTGGGCGCGGTGGCGTTCGGACTCTGCGCCGCGCAGATCCTGAGAGTTCCCGCCGGGCATTGGGGCGTCTCGTGCGCGATCCCGTGGCTGCCGCTGATTTTTCTCTGCACCGAATGGATGATGCGCCGGCCGAACCGAGCGGCGTTGCTCGTCGGCGCGTTCGCCGTGGCGATGCAGATCCTCAGCGGCATGCCGCAGTACGTCTTCATCACGGCCGTCTCGGCCGGGTTCTACGCGCTGATCCGGCCGTTTGGCGCGGGCGGTCGCCCTGAGGGAACTCGAACGGGCGGCCCATTCGACCATGCTCAGGGCCGCGCGGCGCGGTGGGCGATGGTCGCCGGAATGTGGCTCCTCGGATCGACGCTCGCGGCGGTCCAACTGCTGCCCGGCATCGAGGCCGCGGCCAACGGCGCGCGCAGCCTGCCGATGTTGAAGAACTGGCTCATGGTGTTCTCCCTCGGACCGGAGTGCCTGCTCACGATGGTGGTCCCGGGCCTCTTCGGCGGCGGCGCGGACGGCAGCTTCTACTGGGGCCGATGGCTGTCCTGGGAGATGAACGCCTACATCGGAATCGCGGCGCTGGTCCTGGCAGTGTACGCGCTGATCTGCGAGCGGCCGCGGCGGACCGTCGCGTGCTTCGCCCTCACCGCGTGCGTGGCGCTGCTCCTGGCGCTCGGCGAGCACACTCACTCGACGGACCTCCTGGCGCTGACGCCGCTGGGCGGCATGTTCCGCGGCCCGGCCAAATTCCTGCTGCCCTTCTCGCTGGCGCTGTCGGTGCTGGCGGCCATCGGGACGGAGCGGCTGCTCTCCGCCGCGCCGCCGAAACTGCTGCGGTTCATCCTCGCCGCCGGCGTCGCGGGCGCGATTGCGCTGGCCATTCTGCTGACCGCGCCCGGAGCGGTCGCGTCATGGCAGCAGGCCGTCCTGAAGTCGGGCGAGTGCCTCTACCGGCGCGATGCGAACGCCGAAGCCGCGTCCGCGAGCGCGCTGCCGGCGGTCCACGACGGGTTGCAGGCGCTCCTGCTCCTGGCCGGGCTCGTCGGCGGGTACATGCTCTTCCGCCGCAAACGGCCCGCTGCGGCGTTCATGATCTTCTTCATCGTCGCCGCGGACGCGGTGTTGTTCAGCCGCGGCTTCATCGGGCCGGCGGCCACCTTCGGCGTGGAGAAATCGGCCTGGCCTGAAGGCGCCGGCGCAGCGCTGCGCCGCGAGGGCGGCGACCGGCGCGCCTGGGCGATGGGTATCCCCGAGATGGACGACGCCATGCTCGAACGCGTCCCGGTCGTCGAGGGCATCGAGCCGAACCCGCCCGCGCGGTTCCATCAACTCTTCCAGACCGGGCAGGGCCGCCCGGTAAATATCGCGCCGAGCCTGTATCGCCTGCTGTCGCCCGGCGGCCCGGTGCCGCTGCGGACCGCGCTGGGGCGCGTCCTTGGGCCGGAGGGCATGCTGGAGGCGTCGTCGAAGGCGCGCGTGCTGTGGAACGACAGCCGGTGGGAAATCGTCGAGCTGCCGTTCTCCTCAACGCGCGCGCAGGTGGTTTATCAAAAGCGCGTCGCCCATTCGGCCCAGGAGGCGCTGGAGATGGCGCTGACCGGCGATCCGCGATCGGCGGTGGTCCTCGAAGAGGAATCCACCCCGCCGGCTTCGCCCGCGACCGGCGCCCGGACGCTGGCCGGCATCCTCACGGACACTCCCGATGAAGTCGCCGTCATCGCCGAGCTCGAGAAGCCCGGCTGGCTGGTCCTGCGCGACAACTATTTCCCCGGCTGGAGAGCCGAAGTGGATGGCGTCCCGGCGCGAATCCTGCGGGCCGACTACGCCTTCCGCGCCGTCGCCCTGTCCGCGGGAACTCACCGCGTCGTCTTCCGGTATCGCCCCGAGTCGTTCTCCTGGGGGATCGGCGTCAGCCTCGCCGCGCTGGCGGCGGCCGCGATCATCGCATTGGCAAGCCTGCGAAGAAGTCGGAAGTGCGAATGATGAGCGACGAAGTACTTCATCACTCGTCACTCATACTTCTCACTTCGTTTAGAACGGTTCCGTGATGGCGTCCGCGACGCGGTTGATGTCGTTCAGTTTGTCGGCGCAGAGCTTCTTCGCGAACTCGACCGCCTCGGCGATCGGCACGGTTCCCTTCTCCGCCGTGCCGCGGAGTTTCCATTCGACCTGGCCGGCGGCGCAGTTGCGCTCGCTGACGATGAGGCGCAGCGGGACTCCGAGCAGGTCGGCCTCGGCGAACTGGATGCCCGCGCGCTCGCCGCGGTCGTCGGCGATGACGGCGATGCCGGCGGCCTGGAGACCGGCGTAAAGCTGTTCGGCCGTCCGCGCCACGTGCTCCTTCTTGATGTCCATCACGCACAGGTGCGCCTGCCAGGGCGCGATGGAGATCGGCCAGATCGGGCCGAACTCGTCGTGGCGCGCTTCCATGACCGAGGCGAGCAGCCGCCCGACACCGATGCCGTAGCAGCCCATGATCGGCGTCTGCTCCTTGCCGTTGGCGTCGAGGTAGCGCAGGCCCATCGCGCGGGTGTACTTGTCGCCGAGCTGGAAGATGTTTCCGACCTCGATGCCGCGCTTCGCGGAGAGTTTTCCCGCGCAGTGCGGGCAGCCGTCGCCCTCGCGCGTCGTGGCGATGTCGGCCGTCTCGCAGCCCTTCGCGTCGCGTTTCAGGTTCCAGTTGAGGAAGTGATAGTCGGCCTCATTCGCGCCGCAGACGAGGTTGTTGGACTCGGCGGCGCTGGCATCGGCGATGATGCGGCAGCCGCTGACTCCGAGCGTCGAGGCGAAGCCGGGGACGGCGCCGGTCTTGCGGATCGTCGCCTCCTCGGCGAGCGCCGGCTGCTTGAGCAGCAGCCGCGCGAGCTTGGCCTCGTTCACCGCGAGGTCGCCGCGGAGGATCGCCATCACGGGCTGGCCTTCGCTGTCGGACTCGTAGAAGACCACCTTGGCCGTCCGGCGCGTCTCGACCTTCAGGAATGCGGCCACCTCCTCGATGCTCTTCATCGCCGGCGTGTGAACTTTCTGCAGTTCCCGCATCGGCTCGGGGAACTGCTGCACGCGGCCGACGGCGACGTCGGCGTTGGCGAGGTAGTCGCAGTTCGCGCACTTGAAAACCGTGTCTTCGCCGGCGTCGCAGAGGAGCATGAACTCGTGCGCGACCTTGCCGCCCATCATGCCGGTGTCGCTCTGCACGACGGCGACCTCGGGGATTCCGGCGCGCGCGAAGATGCGCTTGTAGGCGACCGAGCAGCGCCGGTAGTACTCCTCGAGGTCCGCCTGGGTCGTATGGAAGGAATAGCCGTCCTTCATGGTGAACTCGCGCACGCGGATGAGCCCGCCGCGGCTGCGCGGCTCGTCGCGGAACTTCGTCTGGATCTGGTAGAGCATGAACGGGAACTGCTTGTAGGTGTTCACCTCGTAACGCGCGAGCTGAACGACGCCCTCCTCATGCGTCATCGCCAGGAGCATGTCGTGCCCGGTGCGGTCGGTGAAGCGCAGCAGTTCCGCGCCGACGGCCCCGTAGCGGCCCGATTCCTCCCACAGCTCGCGCGGGAGCACGACGGGCATGAGCACTTCCTGCCCGCCGACGCGGTCCATCTCCTCGCGGATGATCTGCTCGATTTTCCGCGCGACCTTGAGTCCGGCCGGGAGCAGCGAGTAAATGCCGTTGGCGACCTGGCGCGCGTAGGCGCCGCGGAGCAGGAAGGCGTGGCTGTCGAGCTGCGCCTCGGCGGGGCGTTCCTTATACCGTCGTCCGACCAGAGCGCTCATGCGCATGAAGAGAGTTTCCTCAATTTCCAAAGCCCAATTTCCAATATCCAGTCACTACCGGATGTTCCATTTTGCGACAATTGGATTCGTTTTTTCAAATCGCTTTTTGCAGCTTATCTCACTTCTATTCAGCCGGTTACGACTTCTCATGCGCAGTCGCCAACGTTTGCTTTGGCAAAGCGCGTGCCATTTCTCGTCCTCGTCCTGTAGCAGCCTGAATGGTCAGATCGCGGCGAATGGACGATGAACTATGGCCGTTCTTATACCATAAAAGTTCTTATATGTCAAGCGATATCCTGCTCGTTTCATGAGGCAGGCATGGGCGCTGATGTCGTAGTTCATATCGGAGACGCCAGTTATGGCATGTCTAACGGCGAGATGGTTTTTCGCTTATCCAGTTTTTCAGCCCTTCGGCCGTGAGCCATTCGGCGTTGCTCATGGCCGCGAGCGGAGTCGAATGGCTCAGGGCCGTAGGATGAGACAACAAAGTGAGCATCGCGTTATCCTGCGATGCCACGGAACTTATTTGCCAGTTCGATCATTTGGAAGCTAGGCCACTGTCGCCGATCTGCGGGGAGTCGTATTGGTCGCCCTAGATATTGTTTGAAGTCGCGCAGGCCGCCAGCGAGATTCAAAGAGGCGAGTTCCCTTTCCTCGGCCGCATTCGTGTTCATCACAAAGGAGTCATCGAGGTAGATCAATCCTCGATCAAAAGCACGGTGGTAGGTCGGTGATAAACAGAGACCGTTGTTGACATCATCGTTGCTCTGCCTTGCTCCTACGGGCAGAATATGTGCTGCTTCGACAAGCTTGAGTTGTATCCCCGTTACAGCACATTTCCGATCATAAGCAACAACAACCTTCCGCCTGAAATCCGAATCTCGTGAAAGCCGCGAGACAGTCGCTACTAGTTTCTGCCGTTTCTTGTTCACTTGCCGAAGGTCAGCTTCTTCGATGGGTTGCATGGTAGCGGCCTTTGACAAGAGGCTCACCATCTTGGTCTCTGTTCCTTCCGTATGCAGAAGTTCAGCGTTGAGACAGTAAGCCAGCATCTGGTCGGGACGGAACGCAACTGCGATTTCCTCGTTTCCCTTTTTAACAAAAGCGAATCCGTCTCGCTGGGCTTGGGTTAGAGTGTTGATGTTGATCTGAATAGATGGCGACTTCTTTGAGAACGTCATATGCTTGCGCAAATCAAACCCGGCGAAACACTGGCAGGAAGGTTCGTAGCCGATGAGTATCGTGGGTCCACGAGGATTTGTGTCGAGTGGAGCCGTTACGCCGGTCAGCTGAATTCGGTACTCGTCCTTTGATCGCGGCCAACCGCCATAAGTGAGAGTCCAAGCATAAGCCCACACATCTAACGACAATTGCCCGGATTGAACGAAAAACTTCTTGGGGTGCCTCTGCGTGCCTGATGTGCAGACAGCGGTCGAGCCGCTCTCGGCGAAAGCATCGATGATAAGCTGGCGTAAGACCGAGGGTTCAAGGCTTGGCATTTTTCTGCTTGCACCTCGTCGCATGGGATTTCATGGGGGGACGTTTCCGACCACCGTCACCGGCCAAATCGCCATCCTGCCCAAAAAGGCCGTTGTCATCCCAGAGACTCGCCGAATTAAACAATTTGTAATAGGCGGGTTCAGCGCGTCCGGCGCTGGCGGGCACAGAATCTCCGACGAATCTACCCGTTGCCCCACGAACATATTCCGGAACCGTTTCGCAGCAGACCCATCTTCGCTTCAGGCGTTCACAGACTTCACCTGTAACACAGCTTCCGGCAAACGGATCAAAAACGAGGTCGCCCTTGTCGGTCAACATCCGCACGAAATATTCCGGAAGCTCAGAAGGAAACCGTGCGGGATGCGGCTTCAATCCCTTTTCGCGGCAGAACCTCAGATAATGTGAATTGCTTTCCGTGTTCGGTATGGCGATCAGATTGGGCGGAATTGATGCTCCATTGTCGATACCAAACTTGCCGCTGATATCGTGGCCGCTTGGCCGCATCTTGGCTTGGTAACCGTTCTTCAGGAGGTCGCGCATAGAGTCGCTATATGGTGTAAGAACACGGCGGTTGCTGGCCTTGGGCCATGGTGTCTTTGAGAGCCAATAGACGCTATTCACGGCATCCTTTACTCTGACGCGGCGTATATTTACCCACTCTGCGGGCGTGGGTAGCTTCGCCGGATTCCACCAGTAGAATTCCTGAGCAAGATGGAACTTCAAATTCTTACAGAGCATTATGAGCAGCTCAAAGTGGTAAAGGCTGCGTGTCGGTTGACCGGGGATCCAAGAGCCTCCTATGTCAATTACGAGAGACCCTGATGGTTTCAATATCCGGAGGAATTCGGCAGCGAAAAATGTGAACCATGCGACGTACTTTTCAGCCTCTACGTTTCCGTAATCCTTCTTTCGCAGAAGAGCAAACGGCGGGCTGGTGAAAATCAGGTCTATGCTGTTAGCTTGTAATTCGTCTCGCATGAAGGCAAGGGAATCTCGGAGGTATATCGCGCCGCACTTAGTGTGGAATTCCGAAATTCGCGTCATTTGCAGTTTCCCATTCGAGTCGGTACAGCCGTCACCCCTGCGCCGGCGGCTTCGGAGGCGGCGGGGCGGGCGGCTTCGGCGGCGTATAGCCCGGCGGTCCCGAGGGCGCATTCGGCGGCTGGCCGGCGGGCGGACGGTGCCGGCGGCCGCCGCGATGGTGACGCCGATGGAAGTCCCGCTTCGGGCCCTCCGGCTGGTCGAGCATCCGCACGGTCCGGTCGAGCGTCCGCGCCTTGAGCTGCTCGAGCCGCTCGGTCAGCCGCCGCACGTGGTCCTGCCGGAAACGGTTCCCCTCGCGGAACGCCTCGTCGAGCATCTTCTTGTACTCGGCCGATATCTGGTCGTAGTAGGTTCGGACTTCGAGGAGCTTGACGGAGGAGCCCAGCGCCTCTTCCATGCGCGCGATGAGGCGCTCCGTCTCGGCCCGCTGCTGCGCCCGGAGACGCAGGTACACGATGACGGGCGCGACGACCGAGGCGACGAGGATGAGCGCCAGCAGCACCGTATGAACCATGTCCACGCCGATGTCCTTTCGAGCAAAAAACACAATTACGGCTCTCACCACGACGACACAACGAGCACGACGAACTGGCGAAAGACCAGTTTATTCTAACTTCATGCGTCGTGCCCGTCGTGGTGAGGCATTGCTTATGTAGTTCTCGACAACCTTCGCGAGGTGAGCTTTTAAACGCTGCTTACTTCAACGCCTTGCGGCACTTCTGCAGGGCGGCCAGAAGGTCGGCGGCGCGGCTGAACCGTTGCCCGGCCTGGGCGGCCATGCCGACTTCGATCGCGCGCGCCAGGCTGTCCGGCGCGTCGCGCCGGAGCCGCCGGACCGGCTCGTGCCCGCCCTTGCGGATCTTTTCCAGGAGTTCCTTCTCGGTGGCGGCCCGGAACGGCATCTGCCCGGTGACCATGAGGAAGAGGACGACGGAGAGCGAATAGATGTCGCACTGCGCCGTCGGCGAGCGCGGGCCGGCGAGGTACTCCGGCGGCGTGAACTGCAGTTCGTCCATGCGCCGCGCCGGGTCCGTCGGCAGCGGGGCGCTTCCGGCGGTGGCGGTGCGGACGAAGCCGATCTCGGCCAGCTTGGCGACGCCGTGCGGCGTGACGAGGATCGTGTCCGCGGTGACGTGTCCGTGGACGGTGGAGACCGAGTGCGCGTAGTCGAGGGCGCCGGCGATCTGCTCGCCGATCTCGACCGCCTGCGCCATCGCCAGCGGGCGGCTCGCCTCGCCCTCGCCCAGGAGCCGGCGGACGGACTTGCCGGCGACGAATTCCATGGCGACGAAGGTCAGGCCGTTCTCCTCGCCGGCGTCGTAAACCCGCACGATGTTCGGGTGGTTGAGCTTGCCGCCGGCGCGCGCGGCGCCGATGAACCGGTCCTTCGACCGCAGATCGCCGGTCATCGCGGGCGAGAGGATCTTCAGGGCCACCGAGCGCTCCATGGAGAGCTGCGTGGCGCGGTACACGCTGCTGATGTCGTCGCGCCCGAGCAGCCCTTCGATGCGGCAGCCGCCGACGACCGTTCCGAGCAGCCGCGTGTCTTCGCCGTGCATCTCGAGTTCGTACCCTGCGTCGGCGATCTCCGCCTCCGGCCGGGCGGTGGGCAGTTCCTCGACCTCGACGGGAACGACCGGCTCGACCTCTTCCTCGGCGGGACTCGTGTCGGGCGTGATGCGGACCTCCGCCAGTTCGGTGCCGATGCCCAGCGCATCGTCGTCGGCCAGCCGCGCCTCTTCCGTGAGGGCCCGGCCGTTGACCGAAGTGCCGTTGCGCGAGCCCATGTCCTGCACGTAGCAGGCGCCGCCCTCGACGCGGATGCGGCAGTGGACGCGCGAGACGACGGCGTCGCCGAGGGTGACGTCGGCCTGCGACCCGCGGCCGAAGGTCTTCGTCTCGCCTTCCTCGAGACGGACCACGCGGCCGGCGTCCTTGCCTTTGGTGATGGTGAGCGTGACGATCATGCAGACTCCCGGAAGTGCGATGGGAAAACCCCAAGAATCTTACCCGCAGCCGAAGAAAGCGTCAAGTTAAGGATGAAGGCGGAAGGATCAAGAAGGCTTATGCAGCCGCCCTTCATCCTTCCGCCTTCATCCTTAGCTTACGGAGGCTCCGGGTCAGCCGGATTTCTTCTTGGCGTGCATCTGGTCGAGGCGGTCTTTGGCCGCGGTGCCGTAGAAGGCGTCGTTGCCCGCGTCCAGAATCCAGTTGAACTCCTTTTCGGCGCCGGCGAGGTCGCCTTTCTGTTCCAGCGCCGCGCCGCGATGATAGCGCGCCTCGGTCAGGTTCGGGTCGAGGGCCAGCGCGCGCTCGAAGTCGGCCAGGGCGGCGGGCAGGTCGCCGATCCTCTGGCGGACGATCCCGCGCTTGCTGAACGCGGCGGCGTTTTTGGGATTGCGCCGCAGCTCCAGGGTCAACTGCGCGATCGCCAGGTCGAGCTTCTTGCGGCTGGTGTTCCGCGATTTGGCCTTCTGGTGCGCCTGGTACGCCAGGAAAGCGGCCGAGCCGACGATCAGGACCGCGACGAAGCCGAGCCAATACACCATCGAGGACTCCTTGATTATGGATGGACCGTCGCGGCGGGGGCGCCGCCTTGCGGCGGGGTCTCCGCGGGCGGCGAAGGCGGCGCTTTCAGACTCACCGCCACCGGGCGGAGCCGCGCGTTCTGCGAGGCGGCGATGCCGGTCGTGCCCCAGGTCAGCGGCAGCAGCCGGGTCTGGCCCGGCTGAAGACCCAGGATCGCGGCGAAGTCGGCCGAGCTCTGGCCGGCGACCTGGAAGTGATATTCTTTTGCTTCCGCCTCCGGCGCGCCGGCGCGCATCAAGGGAAGCTTGCCGACGGCGTCATTGAGTTGGGGCGGGTCGGCCAGGCGCAGATTCAGGTCCGCCGACACGCCCTTCGGCATCGGTTCCAACTGCGCCGAGAGCTTCACTCCCGACCAGGTCTGCTGGATGAGGAAGTTGTACGGGCTCATCGTTTCATCCGAATCGCGATGGATTCCGGCGACGTAGCTGCGTTCCTCGGCGACTTCGAATTGGGCCTGCGTCTTCACGGTCAGCGCGAGGCTCAACGTCTGCATGACGGCGCCCGGCGCGCCCTTCATCCGTCCGGCCGCTTCCTGGAGTACGCCCAAGTCGTCCGGCGCCGGTCCGGGCGCCGGCTTCGCGCGGTCCGGCGGTTGCGCGGGCGGCCCGGCCTGCTCGGATTCGAGCCAGGTCAGGGTCAGCGCGAAGCGCGGCGGGATTTGCGGGACGATGGGCAGGTCGCTCGGGGGTTCTTCCGGCCCGCGCCGCTCGGCGCTGAGGAGGTAGAAGACGTGCTCGCGGAGGTTCTCCGCGGCCTTGGGCGGCTGCGGCGCCGAGCGGTATTGCTTGACGCAGTGCGCCAGGATCAGCGTGTGTCCGGGCTGGAAGAGCGTCCGGGTGGCGAGCCGCAGGATGGACTGGCGCGGCAGCAGCAACGCCAGCGGAACCGCCTTCTCGCCCTTCCCGGCGAAGCGGTCCACGAGGACGAACGAATCGAGGTCGGCGGCGCCGATTTCGATGCCCGCGTTCGTCAGGAGGTCGCGAGTTCCGGGGATGAGTTCGGTTCGGACGCTGAATTTCGACTCGGGGGTGACGGCGGCGTTCTGCATTGCGAGGCCGCTGGTGTCCACGCGCCAATTCGCCTGGTACCGCTTTTCCGTCGAGTAGACGCTGCTGGCGGGCAGGTCCGGGCTGACGGTGAAAGCCGGCGCGGCGTAGAGCGTCGCTCCGGCTTTGCCGAGGTTGTCCATCCAGCGGACCAGTTGCGGCGTCGTCAGCTCCACGCCCGCGATCGTGTCCGGTTCCTCGACCGGGACGACGCGGTCCCCGGCGAACTGGAAGCCGAGCGCAGGGAAAGGCGCGTCGTCGGAAGGGTTCACCGCCTCGCGCAGCGCGAGCACCTGGAGCCGCAGCACGATCTGCGACGGGATCTCCTGAACGATTTCCTTCAGCAGCGGCGGCCGCGGGGCGGCCGTGCGGCAGCCGCAGAAAGCCGGCGCGAGAAGGATGAAGGATGAAAGAGGAAGGATGAAGGATGAGAACCGGCGAGTGAACTGTTTCATCCCTGCGCCCTCTCTGGCTGAGTTCGCGTCCTTCATCCTTGCGCCTTCATCCTTCTTCTTTACGGCGTGTCCGTGATCGCATCCGCCGCGCAGCGGAAGCCGGTCATCTCGTCGCGCGTCTCGCGCGGCAACCTCACGCTGGCGGTCGTCGCGCACATCGAGATCGGATCGGCGAAGGAGCCGCCGCGGCAGGCGGCGGTCGGCTCGGCGACCGACCCGGCCTCATCGCCGATCCACTCCCGCGCGTTGCCGGCCATGTCCGTCAGCCCGTAGGGGCTGTTGCCCCGGCGGAAGCTGCCCACGGCGACGACGCCGGAGGGCATGTCCTCGGCGGTCCGGGCGATCGTCGGCGGGCCGTTGCACATGCGCTGCCCGAGCACCGGTTCCCACTCGTTGCCCCAGGGATACTTGCGGCCGTCCACGCCGCGGGCGGCTTTCTCCCACTCCGCGTCGGTCGGCAGGCGCTTGCCGAGCCAATTGGCATAGGCGAAGGCGTCGTACCAGTCCACGCCGACGACCGGATAATTCGGCCGGCCTTTGGAGAGCGCATCCCAGTTCAGGGGCACGTGGTCCTTCTTCCACGCCGGCTGAAGGAGGTGGTCGAAGAAGGAATGGTCCGGGTTCTCGTTGCAGTAGTCGAGAAAGCGCGCGTACTGGGCGTTGGTGACCCCGTGCGCGTCCATGTAGAAGAGCGGCAGATCGCGGCGCTTCGCGGCCTGGTAAATGAACCGGCCGGCGGGGATGGCGATCATGTCCTCGAAGTATTTCGCGCGGACCTTGCCGAGCAACTCGCCGATCTCCGTCATGTGGCTCAGATAAAAGCGGCTGCGCTGGTGGCGGGCCTTGAGCGTGCGCAGGTGCGTGAGCGCGTCGGCGAGCCGCCCGGCGGCGAGATCTTCCTGCGTGGCGCCGAGGAGCGCGTTGCGTTCGGCCTCCCCCAGCCACGCCGGAAGCCTTCCCTGGTGTTCCTGGACCTGGGACATGTGGCGCAGGACGGCGCGCCATCGCCCCTGCGATTCGAACAGCGCGGCCAGGCCGCCGTGCAGGAGCAGCACGGGGTCGTCTTTGTCGGCCGAGGCGGCCAGGCCGGCCTGCGCGAGGGCCGCCAGGTCCGTTTCGGCCAGGTCGCGGAGGTTCAGCGTCCGCTGGGCCGTCCCGAGTTGGACGAGGACTTTTCCGTCGCGGGCGCCGGCGACGGCCGCGTGAGGCGGAATGCCGGTCGTGCCCAGCTCCGGCGGCAGCGGCTGCAAGGCGCGGCCGGCCGAGCGCGCCGCGCCGGCCACGATCATCGCCTGGATTCTCTGGAGCTGGAACACCTGCTCCAGTTCATCGGCCGGGATGCCGCGCGCCTGCGCCTGGTCCGGGTTCGAGAGGAACTCCCGGCATCGCCGGGCGGCCTCGTCGAAGCGTTCCTCCTGGATGAGGCCGGGCAGGGCCTTCCGGAGCGCCTCGAGGGTGCGCGCGGTGGAGGCTTCGCGCGTCGCGTCGGCCTCGCGGCGGGCGGCTTCCTCAGCGCGCCGGAGGTTCGTCTGGACATCCTGCGCGACCGGATCGGTCACGCTCAGGTGGAGCGCGGCGAGCTGGTCGGAGAGCGCCTTGGCCTGGCCGTAGTCGCCGCGCTCGATGGCGGTGTTGGCGCTGCGCGCGAGGTCCTCCGCGTACAGCTCGGCGCGCGTGAGCACGCCGGTGGCGGCGCGGCGCGCTTCTTCGGCCGAAGGAGTTCCCGCGTTCGCCGTGGTGAAATCCCGGTAAACCTGGAGCGCTTCTTTGAACCGGCTGTCCGCCATGTCCCGTTCAGCCTCTTCCACGGCGACGCGGAACAGTTCGCGCACCTGCTCCGTTTCCGGCGATTGCGCGGCGGCGGGCGGCGTCGCTTCGCCCTCTTTCGGCTCGACGGCGCCCGGCGGCGCCTCGTTCCGGAGGTGAAAGACGAGGGCGGCGATCACGGACAGGAGCAGCATCAGCCCGATCCCCGCCAGGAACGGTATCGCGGAGCGGCGGCGCGGCGCCTTCGCGACCGTCAGAAGCGGTTCCGGGGCCGAGAGCTCGCGCGCGACCGGCGGCGGCAGCAGCCGCGAAAGAGCGTCCAGGTCGGCCAGGAGCTGGCCCGGGTCGCGGTAGCGCTGCTCGCGGTCGGGCGACATCATCTTCTGGATGACGAGCGACACGTCCTCCGAGACGGCCGGCTCAGCGACGCACGGCGGCGGAACCGCGCCGGACTTGACCTTCTGGAGCACCTCGCGCGTCGTCGGCGCCGTGAACGGGTTGTGGCCGGTGACCATCTCGTAGAAGGTGACGCCGAGAGAATAGATGTCGCTGCGCGAATCGAGGTCGGCGCCGGCGATCTGTTCGGGCGACATGTAATGAGGCGTGCCGAAGATCACCTTCTTCTGCGCGTAGATGGGGTCCTCGTCCTCCATGTGGCGGGCGAGGCCGAAGTCGGCCAGCTTCGCGCAGCCGGCCGGCGTGACCATGATGTTGCCGGGCTTCACGTCGAGATGGAGCATGCCGAACCGGGACGAATGCTCGAGGGCGCGCGCGATCTGCACGACCAGTCCGCACGCTTCGAGCGGCGGAAGTTTGCCCCGCTCCCGCAGCAGCGCGCTCAGGGCGCTGCCCTCGACGAACTCCATCACGAAGTACCAATGCCCGTCGGACTCGGCGACGTCAATCGCCTGGACGATGTTCGGATGATTGAGCCGGGCGGCGGCGCGGGCTTCCTTTTGGAACCGCTCGACGAAGACGGTGTCCTCGGTGAACTTGGCGGCGAGCACCTTGACGGCGACGACGCGGTCCATGCTGATCTGGTAGGCGCGGTACACGGCGCCCATGCCGCCGCGCGCGAGCTGCGTGCGCAGGTGATAGCCGGGGACGTGGATCGTCTTGTCAGTATTGGAGCCGGACATGGCGGTCCCAAAATAATGCCGATTGCCGATTGCCGAATGCTGATTTAATTGTGAGCTACGGGCGCGCTTTACGCATGCGGCCACGCCTCGCCGCGGAGCGCCCAGCGCAAGTCGTGGAGCAGCAGACCGTAGGACCGGTAACGCGCTTGCGGGTCGGGCGCCACCATCTTCTCGGCGATGCGGCAGATGGAATCGGGAATCACGCGGTTGGTCTCCTTGGGCGAAGGAATCCGCTGGCGGTGGTCGCGCTGCGGAGGCTGGCCGGTCAGCATGTAGTAGAACGTCGCGCCGAGCGAAAAGATGTCCGTCTCCGCCTTCAGATCGCCTTTCGTGCCGAACTGCTCCGGCGCGAGATAGATCTCGATCTCCTGCGTAGCCTCCGCGCCGGCCGCCGACGTGGTGTTGTCGAAACCCAGCCCCGTCACCTTCGCGTGGTGCTGGTCGCTGAACAGGATCTTCGACGGTCGCAGGCCGAGGTGGAGAACGCCGCTGCCGTGCGCGAACTCGAGCGCGCGCGTGACGTGCACGAGCGCCTCCAGCGCCCGCTTGGCCGCGGGAATGCCCTCCTCGGTGGCGTCGCTGAACCGCTCCAGCGCGCTGCCGCTGTCCATGAACGGCAGGGTGAGGAAATACACGCCTTCCTCGCTGCCGCCGCCCAACGGCCCGACGATGTCTTCGTGGCGCAGTCCGCTGGCGCGCTTGGCTCCCGAGATGAACCAGGCGACGATTTCCCGCTTCGCCACCGCCTCCGGCCGCAGCATCTTGAAGGCCACCACGCGGTTGTGGCTCGCCTGCGTGCCTTTGTAGATCATCGTCCGCCGGCTGCGGGCCAGCGCGGTGATCAGCTTGGTCCCGCCGATAGTCCGCCCGATCAAGGCGAGTTCATCGGCCGTGAAGCGGGTCACGGTTGTTTCTTCCGACTCGTCCTCGTCGGGCGCCGGAGGCGGCAGCGGCTTCGGCGGGATCACCACCGGCTCGCCCAGCACTTCGAGCACCGGCCCGATCGGCGCCCGCGGCGGCGGCGGCCTCTCGGGCACTTGCAGCCAGAACCGGAACTTCACGCGCCCGATCTGGATCCGGTCGCCGTGCCGCAGCACGCTCGTGGTGATCTTGCGGTCGTTCACCAGCACGCCGGATTTGCTTTCGAGGTCAATGATCGTGTAGGCGCCGTTGCGGTACGAGATCTTGGCGTGCTTGCGCGAGACCGTCCGCATCATGATCGGAAGGTTCAGGCGCCGGTTGCGGCCGATCAAGAAGTCGCCCTCGAGCGGCAGCGGATACTCCGTGTTGGGCAGGGACCCCTGGATGACCGTCAAGCGACCTTGCAGAGCCATTTGAGCACCCGAAACTAAATTGCGGAACGCAGAGTGCGGGCCGCGGATCGGCGGCGACGGTTCGCTCGCAGATCAGCCGTTGATTCCGCATTCCTCATTCAATGTACGCGTTCAGCCCGCGCGCCCGGAGAAGCTCGACGAGCGCCTTCACGTCGGCGGCGCGGCTGCGGTCGCAGATCAGCGTCGCGTCGGGCGTCTGCACCACGATCAGGTCCTTCACGCCGAGCGTCGCAATCAAGTGGTCCGGCTCGGCCGCCAGGATGCAGCCGCGGGTGTCCACGCCCGCGTGCAGGGCCATGACGACGTTCCCCTGCTCGTCCGGCTCGTGGTGGCGCGCGAGCGCGTTCCACGCGCCCAGGTCGTCCCAGACCAGAGCCATCTCCACGATGACGGCGTTCGTCGCCTTCTCCATCACGCCGTAGTCAATGGAGATGCGCGTCAGCGCGGGATATTCGCGCGCGACGACCTGTTCCTGGCGCGCCGTCCCGATCGCGGGCCGGATCTTCTCGAGCCCGGCGTGAAGCTCGGGCAGGTGTTGCCGGACCGCCTCGAGGATGTCGGCCGCGCGCCAGACGAAGTTGCCGCTGTTCCAGTAGTACTCGCCGGTCCGGATGAATTCCTCCGCCTGCGCCCGCGAAGGCTTCTCCTTGAACTGCGCCAGGCGGAAGGCCGGCGGCGCGTCCCGCTCCTGCGGGGGCAGCCGCTCGCCGCGGCGCACGTAGCCGTATTGCTCGCTCGGGAGCGTGGGCTTCACGCCGAACGTCACGAGCGCATGATGCCGCAGCGCGATGCGCTGCGCCTCGGCCACGCAGCGCGCGAACTCCTCCCTCGGCGAAATGAGCTGGTCCGACGCCAGCACGAGCATCGCCGCGTCCGGGTCCTGGTCGAGCAGGATCAGCGCCGCCAGCCCGATGCAGGCCGCGCTGTCGCGCCCGGCCGGCTCAGCGACCGTTTGCGCGGCGGTGAGCCGCGGCAGTTGCCGGCGCACCTCTTCCGCCTGCGCCGCGTTGGTCATGACCAGGAACGATTCCGGCGGGAAGGAGGGCTGCAACCGCGAGACGGTCTGCTGAAGCATGCTGCCTTCGCCGAAGATGCGGATCAACTGCTTCGGCCTGTGCCGACGGCTCCGCGGCCAGAAGCGCGTCCCGGAACCGCCTGCCATGATCACGGGATGCAGCATACTCGCCCGGTCTCCCGCCACGAGGCCACTTTGGACGGCATGTGATACACGATATTAAGTAGGTGCGTGAGGAATGTCAACCGACTCAGAAGGATGTGCGCCGGGGTTTTCTCTTCGCAGGGGGATTCGATAGAATGACGTGACCTGAGTTCGTACTCGTTCTCGTCGTCGTCCTCGTCCTCGGTCGTTCGAAACGGCCGTTCGAGGACGAGGACGAGATAAAGGACGCGATCGAGGACGAGGACGATTAGAACAAGCCATGCCTGAATCCTTTGACATCATCGTCGTCGGCGCCGGACACGCCGGCTGCGAGGCGGCGCTGGCGGCGGCGCGGATGGGCTGCCGCACGCTGCTCGTCACCCTCAGCGCCGACCAGGTCGGCCAGATGTCCTGCAATCCCGCCATCGGCGGCCTGGCGAAGGGGCAGCTCGTCCGCGAAATTGACGCGCTCGGCGGCGAAATGGCCAAAGTGGCCGACGAGACCGGCATCCAGTTCCGCATGCTCAACACCGGCAAGGGCGCGGCGGTCCGCTCGCCGAGGTCGCAGAACGACCGCGTGGCGTATCGCGCCGCGATGAAGCGCCGGATCGAGCAGCAGCCGAACCTCTCGCTCCTCCAGGCGACCGCCGAGGCGCTGCTCGTCGAGCGCGGCCCGTTCGGCCACGCTCAGGGCCGCCCTGAGCAACGTCGAATGGGCGGCCCGGCGACCATGCTCAGGGCCGTCGGCATCCGCTGCCTCGGCGGAGTCGAAATCCGCAGCCGCGCCGTCGTCCTCACCACCGGCACCTTCCTTCGCGGGCTCATCCACGTCGGCCCGGCGCAGATGTCCGGCGGGCGCATGGGCGAGCCGAGCGCCGAAGGGCTCTCCGCCAGCCTCATCGCCGCCGGAATCCAGCTCGGGCGCCTGAAGACCGGCACGCCGCCGCGGCTCGACGGCCGCAGCGTGCGCCTCGACGAACTCAAGCTCCAGCCCGGCGACGACGCGCCGCAGCCGTTCAGCTTCTCGACCGTCTCGCTGCCCGGCCCGCAATTGCCGTGCTGGCTCACCGAGACGAACCCGGCCACGCATGAAATCATCCGCGCCAACCTCCATCGCGCGCCGCTCTACAGCGGCCAGATCAAATCCGTCGGCCCGCGCTACTGCCCCTCGATCGAGGACAAAGTCGTGCGCTTCGCCGACCGAGCGGCGCACACGGTCTTCCTCGAGCCGGAAGGCCGCGGCACAAGCGAGCTGTACTGCAACGGAATCTCGACCAGCCTGCCGATGGACGTCCAGGAGGCCCTCGTGCGCTCGATCCGCGGCTGCGAGGGCGCGCGGATCGTCCGGTACGGCTACGCCATCGAGTACGACTTCGCGCCGCCGACGCAGCTCTGGCCGCACCTGGAGACCAAGCCGGTCGCCAACCTCTTCCATGGCGGGCAGATCAACGGGACTTCGGGTTACGAGGAAGCCGCCGCGCAGGGCCTCATGGCCGGCATCAACGCCGCGCTCAAGCTGCGCGGCGAGCCGCCGTTCGTCCTGCGACGCGACGAGGCGTACATCGGCGTCCTGATTGACGACCTCGTCACCCGCGGCACGCTGGAGCCGTACCGCATGTTCACTTCGCGCGCGGAGCACCGGCTGCTCCTCCGGCAGGACAACGCCGACCGCCGGCTCATGCGGCACGGTCGGCGGCTCGGGCTCATCTCCGCCAAGCAGATCGCGCGGCTGGACGAGAAGGAAAAGTGCATTGCGGAACTGCGCCTGGAGCTCGAACAAACGAAGATAGGCGGCGAGACGCTCGCGCAGAAACTGCGCCGGCCGGGCACGACCTTCGCCGACCTGGCTAAGCTCTGGCCCGATCTGAATTCCGAGTCGCGCGAGGTGGCCGAGCAGGTCGAGATCGAGATCAAGTACGAAGGCTACATCAGCCGCCAGGCGCAGCAGATCGAGAGAGCGCGCAAGGTCGAAGACAGCCGGATCCCCGACGGCCTGGACTACGAATCGCTCGTCCAGATCAGCAAAGAAGCGCGGCGCAAACTCGGCGAAATCCGCCCGGTGACCCTCGGCCAGGCCTCGCGCATCAGCGGCGTCAGCCCCGCCGACATCTCCGTCCTAATGGTCCACCTCGCCGCGCGGAAGGGCAAATAGGAAAGCGCCCTCGCACGCGAACGCGAATCGTACTCGTCCTCGTCGTCGTCCTCGTCCTCGAATGTTCGTCTGAAGAAACGGCCACGGCCGAGGACGACGACGAGGACGAGGACGATTGGTTCCGCTTTATTCTATCGCCGCGCGCGCGACAGGCACCGCGACCGCCGGCCGGATGAAGAGGAAGTGGAACTCTTTGACGGGTTTGCCGAGCGCGGCGCTGATCGCGCGCATGTAAATCTCCGCTTGCGGGAAATACCGCTTCGCGTGCTCCGGGGCCTCTTGGGCGGCGACGGAATCGGTCTTGTAGTCCACGATGACGACGTTGCCGTTCTCGATGAAGACGAGGTCGGCATAGCCCTCATAGAGCGTGTCGCCTTCAGCCCCTTCGGCTTCGCTCAGGGCAAGAAATGCGAACGGGACTTCGCGGTAGAGTTGTTCGGCTTTGGCGGCGTGGCCGGCGATGAGCGGGTGCGCGAGCGCGCGCTTGACGAGGCCGACGGCTTCGCGGGCGTCGGCCGAAGCCAGCCCGAGCCCGCGCGCTTCGGCTTCGGCGAGCGGTCCCAGGTCGCCGGGAGATCGGAGATCAACGGTCTCCATCAACTGGTGAACGAGCGAGCCCAACGCCGCCGCGCGGCCCTCCGATTGCGGATTGTGGATTGCGGATTGCGGAGTTAACGGCTGATCTGCACTCGAACTATTGCCGTCAATCCGCATTCCGAAATCCGCATTCCGCAATACGGAACCGCTGGCCGTCAGGATTTTCCGCCCGGCGCTGAGTCGCTCCGCCTGGGCCTTGACGGTCTCCTTCCACTTCTCGTGATGGCGCGCCAATTCGACCGCCTCCGGCGGCAGCGTGGGCGCCGGCGTGGGCTTGAGGCGCAGCGTGTCGCGGCTGCGCTTGTCGAGGTCGAAGTGGCCCGTCTCGATGAACTCCACTTCGGGCTTCTCCACGGCGGCGGGTGCGTAGCGTTCGCCGAGGTACTTCAGGAAGCCTGCTTGCGGGCTCCTGGACCAGAACGCGGGAATGACGAGCAGGTCGCGCGCGCGCGTGAGCGCCACATAGAACATCCGCCGCTGCTCGTGTTCGGCGCGGTCGTCCTCGTCGGCCATCGCCGCGTCCCAGCCGCGGGTTTTCCTGTGACTGAGATTCAGATGCAGCCGCCCGCGCGCACGGTCGAGCAGCACGCTTTCCCGGTTCTCGCCTTCGTTCGCGAGATGCGCCAGGACGACGACCGGGAACTCCAATCCTTTCGCCTTGTGAAACGTCATGACCTGGACGAAATTCTCGTCGGCCTCGGCGATGGGACTTTCCGACTCGGCCTGCCGCGAGCTTTCCATCTCGCTGAGCCGGCGGACGAGCTCGCTGAAGGAGTTGACCTCGGCGTCGGCCATCGCGCGCGCGATCTCCTGAAGCTTGAGGAGATTCGCCACGCGCTGCTCGCCGTGCGGCTTGTCCGCGTAAATCAGCAGCGCGCGGGTGCTCTCGAAGAGATGCGCCAGCACCGCCGACGCCGGGTCGCGCCGGCGCCGCTCGTGGAGTTCCTTGAGCGCGTCGAACGACTCGGCCAGGTCGCGGCAGCCTTCGGGCGCGCCGCCGAGATAGTTGAACGTCCCTCCAGCGCCGAAATGACGCAGCAGGTCCTCGTCGGATTGCCCGAAGAAAGGCGAGCGCAGCGCGCCGACGACGCTGAGCCCGTCGAACGGGTTGTCTATCGCCTTGAGCGTCGAGAGCAGGTCCTGGAATTCCATCCGCGCGTAGTAATACCGGCCGCCGGAGACCTGGTACGGCACGTCGTTCGCGCGCAACGCCTCCTCGAGCGAATCGAGGCCGGTGGCCGTGCGATAGAGCACGGCGATGTCGCGGAATTCGACCGGCCGCCGCACGGCCGGCTTTCCGGCGCGGATGAGCCGGCTGCTGCCGACCAGCTCGGCGATGAACGCGGCGATGCAGCCGGACTCCTTCCGCCGCCATCCCTCCACTCCGAGCGTCTGCCCGGCCGGCAGCGCCGGCGGAAGAGGCACCAGGACGCACGGCTGCGTCCCCTCGTCCCGGCGCTGAGGGACGAGCGCGACGTGCGGCGGCTCGAACCGGTCCCCGACGGACCCTTGCATCAGCGGCTCGAAGATCCGGTTCACTTCGCCGGTGATCCGCGGAACGGTGCGGAAGTTGACGGAGAGCTGGAGCGTGTCGCCCTGGCGCGCGATGGCCTCGCGGACTTTGCCGTACAGATCGAGGTCGGCGCGGCGGAAGCGGTAGATGGATTGCTTCGGGTCGCCGACGATGAAGAGTTTTCCGGGGACCAGGTTGACCGCTTCCCAGCGGCCGGCGTGCTCGCCGGGGCGCTCGCTGAGGAAGAAGACGATTTCGGTCTGGAGCGGGTCGGTGTCCTGGAACTCGTCCACGAGGATGAAGCGGAAGGCGCGCTTGAAGCCGTCGCGCGCGGCGCGGCTGTCGCGGAGCATGTCGCGCGCTTTGAGCAGCAGGTCGGTGAAGTCCAGCGCGCGGCGCCGCTCCTTGGCCTGGCGGTACCGGTCG
>Ga0181524_10001177_pt1 | contig 30526 bp, 24 predicted proteins | sample PEATcosm2014_Bin_34_FD_119761 | JGI IMG/M metagenome (GOLD analysis project Ga0181524, IMG submission 119761) | Peatland microbial communities from MTU Mesocosm Facility, Houghton, MI, USA - PEATcosm2014_Bin05_60_metaG | ecosystem: Environmental > Terrestrial > Soil > Wetlands > Peat | place... | reverse complement strand
GATTACCGCCAGCTTTGAGAATACCGGCGCGGCGCTGGTGATCACCATTGCCGATCAGGGCAAGGGGCTAAACCCGGAGACGCTGCCCGACCCGCGGGCGCCGGAGAACCTGCTGCGCGGCTCGGGGCGCGGCATCTTCCTGATCCGGGCCTTCATGGACGAGGTGCGCTTCCGGCAACTGCATCCCGGAACCGAGCTGACATTGATCAAGCATCTGGCGCGGACGGGCGGAAAAGGATAGAGTAGCTACACAGGGGCTTCGGAGGCGGATGGAGGTCAATCTTTTCGCCCCAAAGCACAAGGCACCCGGGTTTTTCACGTTCGGGAGCGCCAGAGTTTTATCACCGTACGACCAACAAGGAGGAAAGATCTTGGCTCTGAAAATTGCATCCAAAGAAGTGGGCGGCGTTACAGTTCTGGCCCTTAGCGGACAAATCGTCCTGGGCGAGGGCAGCGTGCAGTTGCGCGACTCCATTCGCGGCCTGATCGGCAAGGGAACAAAGCAAATCCTGCTGGACATGGGACATGTAGACTACATCGACAGCTCGGGGCTGGGCGAGCTGGTGAGCGCCTTTACCACGGCCAAGAATCAGCAGGCCAATGTGAAGCTGCTGAGACTGACGCGGAAGGTGCATGATCTGCTGCAGCTAACAAAGCTGTACACGGTTTTCGACATCTACGACGACGATGCCAGCGCTCTCGCTTCCTTCAAATAGGCGAGCGTGCAGCCGCTAAGTAGATTCCTGTTCCGGGCACTTGCACCCGCGCTCAAGAGAAGAATCAACAAACAACCCTACCCGCCTGCACAGGCAGACGAGTAGGGTTTGTTCACTCTTACCGGGCCTACTTTCTGGCCGCCTTCGCGGGTTTTTTCACCGGTTTACTTTGTTTGGCGCTGGTTTTTGCCGGCGCCAGCAGCGGAATCAGATTGGCGGCAATCGGCGACCCAAGCCCGGTGCAGGCATCCCAGCCGGGCCCAGCGGAAAAGGCGCCGTTGTTGCCCACGGTGATGTCGTTGAAGGCCGAGGCAGCCTTGGCCGCGTAGATAGCCGGCTGGATGAAGCCCACCTGCGTGCCGAGTTGCTGGTTGGCCACCGCAATCAGGCCGGCCCATAACGGAGCCACGGCGCTGGTGCCGCCGATGACGGATGTCTGGCCGTCCACGCGAACCGTGTAGCCGGTGGTGGGGTCGGCATCGCCGGCCACGTCGGGCACGCCGCGCCCGCCCGTTTTGCCGCTCGGCGGCGGGACGCGCGCGCTGGCCTGCCAGGCGGGCATAGCAAATACATTGCTCACGCCGCCGCCGGTCGCGCCTTCCTTGTTGGCCAGCTCGTTCCACACCACCTCGGAGACGATGGTTGCTCCGTTGGCGTCGAGCTTGGTTCCGCCGCAAGCCAGCACATGCGGGCTGGAGGCCGGAAAGTCTACATTATTGCCCTTCGCTCCGTCCGATGAGCCGTCGTCTCCCGCGGCGACGGTAATGGAGACGCCCAGCGCCGCAGCCGACTGGCAAGCCGCGTCCAGCGCCGTCATCGACTGCTGCGTCCAGGTCGATTCCGGCCCGCCCCAGCTGATGGAGATCACGCTCGGCTTGTTTTTTGTGTCATGCACCGCGGTGGTGATGGCGTCGATAAACCCCTGGCTGGTGTTGGGCGTAAAGTATACGGCGATCTTGGCCCCCGGCGCCACGGATGCGGCCACTTCAATGTCCAGCATGACCTCCCCGTCGGAGCTGTTGGCGTTCGACGGAGCGTTCTTGCCGCCGTTGACGCTGACGGCGGTCATGGCCGGCGCGGGAAGCCCGAGCGACTTGAAGTAGGCGGTCAGATCGGCCTTCCGGTACCCCCCGTCGAGCTCGATGATCCCGATGGTTTGCCCGGCGCCGCTGGCTTTGGCGGGGAACTTGTACGCCTGGGCGACTTGAGGCGGGGTGTAACTGCTGGGCGCGGCTGTTGAGCCGGCACGGGGGTGATGGATGCGAAAGTGCGGCTGCGCCTGGGGACGGTTGTCGAACCCCAGCACAGCCTCCACCACGCCGGTCAGCGATGCGGGCAAATGAATCGCGCCCTCGCGGACCCGGTATTCCGCTCCGTTGATTGATTTCTGCTCGAGCACCACGCCAAAGGCCTTTTGCATGTCCGCGGCGGTGCCGGTAAGCTGCAACGTGCGCCGCGCGACAGCACTCGGATCGGGCTCGACCTTGAGGTTGAACTCCCGGGCGAAGGCCCGAACCAGCTTGATTGCCGCGGGGTCGGCGGCGTGATGTTTTTTGAAATGAGCGCGGCTTACACGAACCGGCCCATTCGACAGGCCACTACGAAGGTTGATCTTCAGCGGCTCCTTGCGTTTGACGATGACCGACACGGTCATCCTGGTTTTGGCCGGCGTAGCCTTGAGCCGGACGGCATCGGGAGCGGCGGCTTTCTCGCTCCCGGGAAGGGCGACGCGCGCCTGCTCCACAAACTGGGGCGGCTTGACGGACAGGGATTTTCTACGGGGGGAATGAGCCATGATTAACCTCTTCTTTCTCGTCCAGGTCTCGTTCGCCGAGAGTTGGACTTGATTACTCTGCATCATAGCGTGAATGATTGCGGCGGGAAACAGTAATCTGCGCAAAGCGGAGTTTTTTCATCCTTCATCCCAGGCAGAACGCACAACCGGCGCAGCGCCCTGAAAAAGAAGATTTCCGCTTAACCGGGTCAGTCGGTATAGTTCGTGCAGGGGCTTCCAACTGGCAATCGAGATTCCCGCCGTGGCACAACGTCTTCACATTCCGCTGCTAATACTTTTCTGGCTGGGCATTGGAGCCTGGGCAGAGGCCCCGACCGCATCAGACCAACCTGGGCCCGCGCGCAACGGAGGCGCGGCGCATATCATCCTTGGCCAATCCGCCGTACCGCTCTACGGGCCATGGAAGTTTTACGCCGGCGATTCGCCCGTCGATCCGCAGAGCCACGAGCCGCTTTGGGCACACCCGGACTTTAACGACTCACAGTGGGAGACAGTGGACCTGACGCCGAAGAACGGGACCTTCGACCCGGTAGGCGGATATACCGGATACGTTCCCGGCTGGACGGCCAGGGGCCACGCCGGGTACTGGGGGTACGCGTGGTATCGCATCCGCGTGATTCTGGAGGCGCAGCCGGGAACGAAGCTGGCCCTGGCCGGGCCGCCCGATGTAGACGACATCTACCAGGTCTTCGACAACGGAAATCTGATAGGCAGCTTTGGAGATTTTTCCGGCACTGAACCGGTGACCTACTATGCGCAGCCGATGATGTTTCCGCTTACGCAACCGGCCGGAGGAAACACGGATTCATCCACACGGGTTCTGGCTTTCAGGGTATGGATGGCGCCGGAGGCCCTGACGACCCAACTCGATGCGGGAGGCTTCCACACCGCGCCGGTGCTGGGCGAAGCCGGAGCGGTGACGGCAGGCTATCAATTGCGTTGGCTGGAAGTGGTGCGCGCGTACCTGCCTTTCGCCATCCAGGCCCATCTGTATGCCCTGCTGGCAATCGTGGCCTTCAGCCTGATTCTCTTTGACCGCTCCGACCGGGTCTATCTCTGGATTGGAACTGTCTTCCTGCTTCAGGCAGCTTCTTACGCACTGTCGTCCTTTGATGTCTGGACACGGTACCTGAGCATTTGGGCTGACAGCCTGATTATCTCTTGCTTGTTAACTCCGCTGATCTACGCCGTATGGGTGATGGTGTGGTGGATGTGGTTCGGGCGTCAACGGCCGTCGTGGCTGCCGCGCGCAGCCGCCGGGCTGGCCCTGCTGTTCATGATCTCCAATTTGATTGGGGAAGATCTGTTGTATACAGTCGTGCCACATCCAGTTGCCGCTGCGTTCCACATGGTATCCCTGGTTGCCCGGCTGCTCTTCCTGGCGCTGTTCGTGTGGATCATCGCCCAGGCCATCCGCAACCGGGGTCTGGAGGGCTGGCTGGTAGTTCCCGCCGTCCTTCTGCTGGGGATCGGAATGTTCGGTGGCGAACTTGCCGTTCTGCATATTCCGGTGGTCTGGTTTCCCTTTGGGGTGGGCATCAACCTGCCTCACGGCGCAAGCCTGCTGCTGGCGGCCACAGTGGCCCTGCTGCTGCTGCGCCGGCTGCTGGTTTCGGTACGCATGCAACGGCTGATGGAGCTGGACGTGAAGCAGGCGCGGGAATTGCAGCAGATGATTCTGCCCGAGGCGCGGACCGCGATGCCGGGGCTGGTGATCGAGAGCGAGTACCGGCCTGCGAGGGAGGTGGGCGGAGACTTCTTCCAGATCATCCCCCGCCCCGCCGACGGCAGCCTGCTGATCGTGTCCGGCGACGTGTCCGGCAAGGGCCTCAAGGCGGGCATGCTGGTGGCGCTGCTGGTGGGGGCCATTCGCAGCGCGGCGGAAACCAATTCAGATCCGGAGTATCTGCTGGGCGTGCTCAACCGGCGGCTGCTGGGGCGCGGGGATGCGCAGGCTACATGCCTTGCGTTCAGCATTGCCAAGGATGGCAAGGTCACGCTGGCCAACGCCGGACATCTGCCGCCTTACCTGAATGGGGAACCGGTGGTGATGGAAGGCGCCCTGCCGCTAGGGATGATCGAAGGCGCAGAGTTTTCCGTGGTGTGCTTCCAAATGGCGGAAAACGACCGGCTGGTGCTGATCTCGGACGGAATTGTGGAGGCAATGGACACGGAGGGACATCTGTTCGGCTTTGAGCGCGCACACCAATTACTGCGGACGGCGATCAGCGCCGCGGAGCTGGCCGGCGCGGCACAGAGCTTCGGGCAGCAGGACGATATCAGCGTAATCTCGGTGACCCGGGCGGCCACGCACTACCCATCGCGTGGATGAACGAACCTTCTACAACCCGGCCAGCGCCTCGGCCTGGGTAGGAAAGATCCCGGCGTATTTGGGGATGCCCACCATGGTGAATACCTTGACGAAGTGCGGCGAAAGCCCGAAGGCGCAGACCTTCTGGCCAGCGTTGGTGGCCTCAATCAGCAACTGAATGACCAGTGCGATGCCGCTCGAGTTGATGTAATCCACCCGGGTAAAATCCAGCAACACCAGCCCGGTTCCCCCAGGCAGCGCCTGGAATGTGCCCAGGACCGCTTCCTTCGAGGTGCTGGCGATATCTCCCTCGAAACGCAGGATGGCGACCGGATGGCCGGCCGGAGAAGTAAGCTGCTCAACGCGCGCCTTGGTTTCGTTCTGCACGATCGATCGTCTCCGTATCTTGTGTGGTTATTCCGCGTTCTTATCCAGCCGGATCACCAGCCGGACATAACTGCTGTTGCCATTGGCGCCGGCTACCCACTCCGCTTCGTCCACCAGCGACTGGATGAGAAACATGCCCAAACCGCGCGCGTCTTCCTCGCCGCGCATCTTGCGGTCGATATCCGGCGCAGTCTGTTTTCCCGGCTGCCGGATCAATCCCTTGCCGTCGTCCATGACCTTCACTTCCAGCGCATCGGGGCCGGCTGACAGAATCACTTCAACGTTCAGTTTCTCATTCAGACGGTTACCGTGCTCGATGGCGTTGATGCAGGCCTCGGCCACGGCCGTCTTGAGGTCTTCGATGCGATCTTCACGGAAGCCCATCAACCTGGCTACCGAGGCAGCGGTGCTCATGGCCACCTTTTCAAAGCCCAGCCGCGAAGGCACACGGACTTCAACGTTCGTGGTCTTGGGCTCGCTCATTTGGGCATCTCCGTTCCGCCGGTTGCACGGCACAGCGCCAGCGCAGTCATATCGTCACCTTGCGGGCCGCCGGCGGCAAAAGCCTCGATGGCCGCCCACAATGCATCGAGAATACCATCAGCCTTGCTGGATGGGCACCTTGATAAATCAGCAAGAAGCCTTTCCGGACCAAACTCCTCATCCCCTTTGAAGATTTCCGTCAGCCCGTCGGTGTAGAGCAAAAGCCGCGAGCCCGGCGTTAAGCCGCATAGCTCGCTCGAGTATTGCATTCCCGGCAGAAGCCCCAGCGGCGTGCCCGTGGCCTCAAACTGGCGCGGCACCGCGCCCGGTTGCGCCAAAAAGCCGGGATTGTGTCCCGCGTTCACTACCTCAATCTCACCCGCCTTGGGGTGCAGCCGGAGGAAGATCGCGGTCACGTACCGGCGGCGAGCCTCTTCGCCCTCCGCCCAGTGGTGTTGATTCATGCGCGCCGCCAGTTCATCCAGCGGCGGCCCGCCAGCCGCCATCGCCCGAAAAGCAGAGCGAAAACTCATGGACACAATCGCCGAGGCCAGTCCCTTGCCGGCCACGTCGGCCACCACCATCAGCAAGCTCCCATCAGGCTGGGCAACGATGTCGAGATAGTCGCCGCCCACCTCGTAGCAAGTGGCAGAACGAAAGGCCAGCGAGTATCCGGGAATCGAAGGCGGATTCTGGGGCAACAGCGAGCGCTGAATGGCGCGGGCCGCGTCCAGATCCTGCTGCACGCGGGCAAACTCCATGTTGCGCTTGTGGTTGCGGGCGTTTTCCAGGGCCACCGCGGCCTGCAACACCAACCCTTCGATGAAGTCGTCCTCGTAGAGCGTCAGCTCCCGCCCGCCGGGAGTTGCAACCGCCAGCTCCGTCATGCGCTGGCCTTCGCGATCCTCCAGCGGATAAGTCCGCAGAGAAGTTGAATCTATGCCCTCGTCGCCCGACGTAAACGCATCTCCATAAGTCAACCCGGCGCCCGGAAAAGCCGCCCCGGCCATCTCCAGCTCGCGCACAACGATGCGCAGCACCTGGGCGAGCACCTCTTGTTCGCGCAGATTGGAGTGGACCTGCCGCGAAGCCTCCAGCAGCGCCTGCAACCGCGCGACCTGCTGCTGCAAGTCGATGATCTCGTCATTGAGATGAAGATGATTTCCAGCCGCCATCGCGCATACCTCTTGTGGAATTCCACTCTAGCATGACCCCGCCCACGCTGGCGATGGTAGGCTTTTTGCCCTCCACGATCATTGATTGTGATTGTCAGCACGCAACGCAGCGCCGCCGTGAGAGAAAATGGTACGGATGGAGATAAAGAAGACGAGCATCGGATCGATTTCTCACCGCGTTCGCATTGGCGCCACCGGCCATCGCAAGCTGGACGATCCGGCGGCAATGGAAGCGTTGGTGAAAAAGGCCATCGACGCGGTAGTTGAAGAGTTGCTTGCAAAGGAGGTACGGCGAAAGATCGTGCGCGACCGGAGCGCGGGAGCGGCGATTCCGTTCAGCGTGGTGAGTTCGCTAGCGGAAGGGGCGGATCGCGTGGTGGCGCGGGCGGTTCTGTCCTATCCCGATGCGCGTCTCGACGCGGTTCTTCCCCTGGCGCGGGAAGATTTCATGGAAGACTTTGCGACCGAGGCGTCGCGAAAGGAGTTTGCCGAGCTGCTCAACCGATGCAGTGAGCCGGTTGTGCTGCGGACGAATAGAATCCGGAACGAGCGCCACGATGCAAACGGCCAGGCCGAATTACGCAGCGATGCATACGCCCAGGCGGGCCGGTACGTGGTGGATCATTGCGACGTGCTTATCGCGGTTTGGGATGGCAAGCCTGCGCGAGGCGGCGGCGGCACGGCGGAGATTGTTGAGTACGCACTTCGAAAAAATCGACCCCTCATCCGCGTGTGGGGAGGGTCGTTTGAGGCGCTGAATAGAATCGTGTGACTCTGCAAGCCGCAAGGCGAAAAGACAAACGCCCTTCCCCTCGCGATTGCTGATCTGCTCATCTTAGCCGCCATTTCTTAGGGTTACGATCTTGAAGCCGGCGAGCCCTGCGTAGTCCGGGTATTTCCTTATAGTGCGACGGTCTTTTTCTTTTTCGTCATCAGGTAACTCGGAGTATGGAATAAAGAGCGGGTGAGTTCTCTTCTCGTTATCTTTGGGCGGAGGACCATAAACCCAACCCTCCATACGCTTCTGCTCCTCCCACCCCAGGTGTTCGGCTTCAGCGAGAAAATCCAAGTTCGATTCAAGGGACTTACTAACTTCTTTCTTTTCCTTTGCTGAAGCTTTTCCCTCCTTCAGGACGAAACCCGCCAGTGCGAGAATATCAGGAATTCGGCTTGCGGCTGCGATATTGGCCGCCTTCCCTTCTTGATCGAGATCATCGTACGGCTTGTCGTAGGGCCCGCCTTTTTCTTTCGCTTTCAGATGAGTACGCCATTCTTGATGAAGCCCAGGAGCGAGTTTTTCCGCTTGCGCCAGGAAGGCGTACGAGCGCCGAATCAGATCATGGAAATCCGTAACACTATCTACGTAAAGCGCCAGCAGGTCATCAGGAGGAAGATGAGCGCGCCTGAGCGGCAGGCCGCCGTTATCCTTCATGGTGGAAATCAGCTTCTCCATGGATCGCGCGCCGTTGCGGTAGTGCTTGATCTCCAGAAGAGCAGTCAATAGCCCGTGATCAATGTCGAGTATCTCGTTCTCTCTGCCGCCTTCTTTGCTCTTCACCAACCCTAACAGCGATCGCAGCAGGATCGCGCGCCGCACAGGGAAGCCCACATCTGTCGGGTCATCCACCCAAGGATCCAGCCCTTTTTTTGCAACTGCCGGGTCGAAGATCTGTCCAGGGTTGGGACCCAGCACATCAAAGAAACCGGACAGCCTGCTCTTGAAATCCGGCCCCTTCTTCATCACGAAATCATGACGAGCCATTTGCTGTTCATTATCTTCTTTCGCGACGGCTTTCTCGGGCGGACCGAAATGAGCGAAGTCGCGACTGGTGCCGCCAGCAAAAATAAAAACGCTCTTCCCAATAGCGTGAGAGAGTTGTCCATCCAGGAAGGCGCCATCCTGCATCGGCGCCAAAAGGTACTGCAACCACTTGTAGTTGGCGGAGTCGAACTCGTCCCAGAAAACGACCGGCGTAAAACCCGCGAGAGCCTGGTCGCGCACCTGGTGATAGGCCCCGATCAACTCCTCCGGTTCTTTGAACTGCGAAAGATTGAACTTCAGAATGGGGTTGTCTTTCCCGAAAACTCCCGCCGCAATCTGTTCCAAGCCAAAAGATTTACCCGATCCTGGCGCCCCAAAGACAGCCAGTGATAAGGGCTGCTTTTGTTTTTTCCCCTCCCTATAGTTCAGCATCAACCGGCGTATGGATCGCAAAGATTCTATCTCTCGCCGCTCCATCGTCAACAGCTTCTCAAATCGCGCGCAAGGAACATTCTTCAGCGCCGTGGGTCCAATCAGCGCCAGCCGCCGGGCAGGCCCATAAAGTGGTCCTCGAAAGGCTGATGAGTGAGCGGCTCGGCCCAGCATCGTCCATTTGTCGCCAGGGACATTTTCCTTTTTGCAGCACTCTCCGCAACACTGCACATCGGATGCGGCATACTTTGTTGTTGGAGACAGAAGATGACCCGCGGTTTTATTGAATGGGAATCCCGGCATGGCGTCCACCTTGACCGGTCCGTGACCTTCCTCGCGCAAGAAACGCGATGCGGATAACCCCGCCTTGAGCGCGGGAAAAAGGTTAACCCTGCCGGTAGACTTAGCCTCATTCAGATTCCAGGCAATTGCAGCCGTCATTGCTGACAGGAATCCAAATGCATTGCCATTCTTTTGACTTTCTTCCCATTCTCCTTCCCCGCGCTCAGGATCGAAGACCAGCCGGCAGGGGCCGTGCTTTTCGCTCCCTGGCCCATCGAGCCAGAGCGCAGCGTCTCCGCGCAGAGTGACCACTAAGTGGCGGCACAATTTCAACTCGCTGATTGTGGGATTCGCTTTGATTTCATCCACCAGATCATCCACGGTGCTCTCCCATGACAGCCCGCGGCTGACGCGAATATCTTCCCGACGCAGGTTGTCGGCGCTCACCACAACAAGCAAACGATCACTCCAGTTTTTTGCCAGCTCTCTCCATAGATCTCCGCGCGCCAGCGGAGCCGACATCTTCAAAATTATCCACTTGAGCGACGAATTCTTTCTGTTGGAATTCAGGCACTTAGGCCAACATTTATTCGCAGTCTTTAAGCGAAAGCCCAGATTGCCGTCATCGATGACCAGGATATGCGGCATCCTGCCGTCTAATTCATGTGCCGGCAAAGCCGGGTACGCTTTGCCCTCTTTTTTGCCGTAGCCGAGCGTTTGAGAAAGCCTCCAATGCTGATCCTTTGCCGGGCCATCGAAGGCATCCCAGACTGCACCTACCTGAAAATCACTTGGCCAACCATGGAGAGCGTCCTTGGTTGCTTCCTTAATTCCAAAGAAAAGGTCGGCTTTCGTAAACTGACTGCCCTTCTTTGCGGCTTCAGCGGCAACGTCGTTCATGGCTTTCAGAAGGCCATAGGTCAAGGCGGCCCCTCCAGGCTCTGTCCGGTGCAGCATCCCCACGACAGCTTGGGAATCAGATGTGAGTCGTTTGCCTGCGTAAATGTTGTGGTCGAGAACCACGTCGCCTGTGACTAGAATCATCTTCTCCTCCGCTCCCCTCTAGAATAGGCGCCAAATCCCGGGGCGAAAAAATCGTCAAACCAGTCTACTATGCAAAATCGAGCGCGCCAAAGCAAATTTTCGACACTAGAACGGCTGAGAGGCGGTGACAGGGAATAAAATCGTCATTGGCTCGAGCCACGTTCCGGCACTGGAGATTTCCGCACTTGCGCCCGACGTGCGGTTTAATCGCGTACTTCCGCGCTAGTGACCGGCAGTGTTTGCAATCGAAGCGCCTCCGGCCTATCTCTCTATTTCTATTACATTTGGCCTGGCCGGTTGGGCAAATCACGAAGTGATGGATTGCCGCCGCCGCCACTCCGCCATACTGGCCATGGAGAGGTCTTTCCTATGGCGGAGCTGTTGTTTGGAGTGGAAACCGAGTATGCCATTGCCGGCATCTCGCCCAGCGGAAGCGTGAACCGCGAGGGGATTCTGCACATGCTCACGGAGCAGGCCCGCACGCGGCTTGTCCAGTTGCCCGACCTGCACTCCACCGGAGGCGTGTTCCTCGGCAACGGCGGCCGGATGTATGTCGATTGCGGATTGCACCCGGAGATCTGCACGCCGGAGTGCGCGAACCCTTGGGACGCCGCGCGCTACATTCAGGCCGGGCACCGGATTCTGGCCGGCCTGGCCGCGGCGGTTGAATCCGCATGCGCGCCGGGCACGGAGATTCTGTGCTTCCGCAACAACGTGGACTACAGCGGCACGCAGGCCACCTGGGGTTGTCACGAGAGCTACATGCACCGCACGCCGCTGGACGCGCTGCAACCGCAAATCATTCCTCACTTGGTTACGCGACTGATCTATACCGGGGCGGGCGGATTCAATCCAATTTCCAAGGGGCTGGAGTTCACGCTGTCGCCGCGCGTGGCGCACATTGAGCTGGTGGTCTCACGAAGCTCGACCAACGAGCGCGGAATATGGCACACCAAGTCCGAGTCTCTGTGTTCCGGCTACAGCCGGCTTCATGTGCTCTGTGGCGAGAGCCTTTGCTCGGAGACCGCGACCTTTCTGAAGATAGGCGCAACGGCGCTGATTGTCGCCATGGCCGACGCGGGACTCGCTCCCGGCAACGCGGTCAGGATGGCCGATCCGCTGGAAGCCATGCGGATGATTGCCGGGGACGTGACCTGCAAGAAGCCGCTGCGGATGGCCGACGGAAGCTTGATGACGGCCCTTGCAATTCAGCGCCATTACCTGGAGATAGCCGAGGCCCACGTGAGCGCGAGCTTCATGCCGGCCTGGGCCGCAGAGGTTTGCCGGCGCTGGCGCGCCGTGCTGGACCAGCTTGAAGGCGCGCCATCCGCCGTGGATAAAACGCTGGACTGGGGAATCAAGCATGCGCTTTATGCCGATCAGGCGCGGAGCATGGGCATACGCTGGGAGGACCTGCCCTTCTGGAACAACGTGATTGGGCAGTGCGAGGGCGCGCTCGCACCACGTTCCAGCCGCGCAAAAACCGTTTCCCTGGAGACTGCCGTCCGGACGATGCGGCGGATTCCCAGCGTGCTTGCTTTCATTGAGCCGGTCCTGAAATCCCGCGGCTACCAGTGGAATGACCTGAAAACAGTGCTGGGCTGCCGGCAGAAGTTCTTTGAAATCGATACGCGCTTCGGGCAAATCGGGCCCCGCGGAATTTTTGAGTCGCTCGACCTTGCGGGCGTGCTGCGGCATCGGGTGAGCGGAGTGGACAATATCGAGCACGCAATGGCGGAGCCGCCCGCCGTGGGCCGGGCACGCATTCGCGGGCAGGTGATTCAGCGCCTGGCCGGCGCAGGCAATACGCGCTGCGACTGGCAGAGCATTATCAACTACAGCGAGAAACAGTTTCTGGACTTATCCGACCCTTTCGCGAGCACGGAATCCTGGAGGCCATTGAACAGCCCGGAAAGTCACCAAGACCTGTTAGATTTCAGCCTCTTCGCAGGGAATGATCCGTATGCGCGCCGTCAGGATGCGGCGGATCGCATTCTGACCGGCGACTTCGAGGGAGCCGAGGCATTGCTGCGTGAACTGCTGGCGGAGCGGTTTTGCCTGCCGAGCACGAATTGCCACATGGCCCGCGTTTTGCTCATGACGAATCGCGAAGCTGAGGCGCGCGAGCAGATCGTCCAGGGCTGGATTATTCATCGCAATGCGCCAACGTATGTTGTGGGGCGCATGCTGTTCTTCCGGATTATCTTTGCGCTCTTCGACGGGGCTGACATCTCCGACCTGGTTGAGCAGCTCAAAGCCATAATGCAGCAGCCCGGCGCCGACCTGGATTGGACGATCCGCCCCATGCTCGAGCATTTGCGCCCGCGATTCAGCGAAGTGGACTTCCGCTTCCTGGATGCGCTGGCGGCTACGCTCAGCAACATCCGCAACTTGCCGCTACTCGAGCCGTTCCCGCAGTGGGCCGGGACGGCGGTTCTCGCTACCCCGTAGCATGATACCTATTTGTATTGTTCGATAGCGTGCCAAGGCCCGTGAGCATTGATCTGTTCATTTGCCCGGCAGGCTGATAAGCTATTGGCAATTCCTCTTCAGCGAGGTTTCCCGCTATGTCGATTCAGGGCGTATTGTTTTGCCACGGCGGCAAGTCGCATATTCAGCGCGTGATCGACTCTCCGGCGGCGCTGCGAGAGGAAGTCGGCGCGTGGCTGCGGCCTGCCGCCGTGGTGGTGCGGGATGAGGATCTGGAGTTATTTCGAGAGCGCGCCGAGCTGTTCAAGGATTGCCACAAGAAAGACGAGCGCAAGGGATTGTCGGAGTATCTGCTGGGGCAGAACAAAACTATTCCGTTGATTGACGCGGATTATACAGACTTCGGACGGCTGAAATTGGGCATCGAAACGCTGCTCCAAAATGCCGAGGAGGCCGGCGAGCGGGGCATCTATGTTCTTGGTGTAGGAGGAGAGCACTTTCTGAAGATTTGGAGCGAGGCGCTCCCCGAGGATGCACTCTTCCGGAATGTTTCGCACGGGAACGGCCTTGCGGCAATGCTTCCGTCGCTGCCCGGAGAGGCGAAGCTCAGCCGGGATTTCTGGGGCGACACCGAGGATTATCACGAGGTAAGGCAGCTGATCCTGTACGCGGCGCGCATCAAAGATCCAGTGCTGATTATGGGAGAGACGGGCTCGGGAAAAGAATTAGCAGCAAAGGCAATTCATGAGCTGGGACCACAGAATAAGAAAGACAAGCCTTTTGTCGCGGTCAATTGCGCAATGATCCCCAGCGAGCTGTTTGAGGCGGTGGTCTTCGGTTATGAGGCGGGCGCGCTCCCCGGCGGGCTCGCCATAGGGAAGGCTGGCCTGTGGGAAGAGGCGAAGGACGGCACGCTTTTTCTGGATGAAATAGGCTACCTGCGACCGGATCACCAGGTAAAGATTTTACACATTCTAAAAGACGGGTTCATCTGGCATGTGGGCGCGTTAACGCATACTCAGGTTTTTGCCCGGGTGATTGCCTCCACCAGCCGCGACCTATACGGCATGATGCAAAGAGAAAAATTTAACAAGGACTTATATTACCGATTGCGGCAGTTTTTGATCCGTACTCCCGATCTGCGCGGCAATATCCAGAATGTAGAAGTGATTGCACAGAAACTTTGGCGGGAGATTACCGGTTCCGATGCTGTTCTGCCCGAGGAAATTGTGGAGGAACTTTGCCTGCATCGCTGGCCGGGCAACGTGCGCGAGCTTCGCTCGGTACTGAGTTCCCTCTATAACTTCTTTGGTGCGAGCGATCTTACACGCAAGAAACTGAATGGAGTCTTCCAGCACTTTGGCCTTGCCGCGGGGTATACGCTTAGCGAGCCGGACGCCGGCGAGCCAGCATTATTGCAGATGGAATGTGTGCGGATGATCAGCCGCGCCGACGATACGATTCATGCCTGCGAAATAGAATTACAGCCACTGGCCGGCGGGCATCCGCTGAGCGCCGCGGCACGAGAATCGCTGACGAGACTGCGCCTGGAATTGAGAGCCCTGTTGCGCAAGCGGCTGAACTTCGGCAGCAAGGAAACCTATCAATCCGTTGCGCAAGTGGAGGAGAGCCTTGGACAGTTGCTGGAGCTTCCAAAGAACAAGACAAGCGAACAATCCAACTTATGGAAAAAACTCCTGGCGCCGGAGATTCAACAGGCGGTGTCCCTCCTTTTTACGGAACATCAGAAGCTGCGCGATTTATTGGGCGCAAGGGCATAAAAACATCCATTTGTTTCTCTGTAATCTGGGAATTTGATCTGTTAATCATCCGCCGCGCGCAAATTCTGCATGATAACTCAACTTATTTGTCCGGCTTGCTCGTATAACTCAACATGATAACTCAACTGTCGAGGTGATTATTTTTGTATGTCATTGATTTACATAGAAATATACGCTCATTAACGAACGAATTCAGACACGCTCAACTGATGGTAAGCACATAGCGAAGTGCATTCGCTGGTGTTGCCCAAAGGAGCGTATGCTATGACAGTCTCGAATCCGTTGCCGTTTCCGCCAAACAAAAATGATTCTATCAAAGAATTGCGACGCCGGCTGAGGCTGGTGATGCGCGCCATAGACGAGGCGTTAGACAAATTGGGCGCGATTGAGCTGGGTTTGAAAAATTTGGAGAGTTTAGCCCCAGCTTACACTGGTTGTGTCGTCGGTCCCAGCTCGGGGCCAATTGTCTACAACCTGGATGTTCAAAAGCGCTACGACGAATCAATCGTAGTTTCAATCAACGGGGGCGAGCCGTTTATCCTTGGCCCTCGCCTGGCCGGAGTTTTTCAGTTTATTTCTGAAGGGGGCTGCAGCAGCGATGATTTGATTGGCTGGCGCTCCCGGGAAGAGATTCTGAAATCTCTACCCAACTTTGTGGGGACTGAACTTCGCATCGGCTACGTCAACAGCCTGATTAACCTTTTGAAGAATAAGCTCACCAAAGCTGGCTACGACCGCGATTTGATTCAAACAAGCAGGGAAAAGGGAGTTCGCCTTGCGCTCAAACGCCGCAATGCGCGCGGTGTGAAAGGCGACTATGCGCTCTCGTCCAGCATTCTGGAAGCGGCGATGTAGACATCTGTCAGAGTTACGCTGCCGCATTGCACGAGATTGGCGCGCGCCGCCGCGGCATCGAGGAGCTTGACGGCCTTGCCGGGCAAGGAGCCTTCCATCGCGAGAGAGCGCTCCACCACGGCATGCTCAATCTCCGCGGTGATCTCAACGCGATGATGGGAGGCGATGGAGGGCCGCAGCTGCTCCAGGATGCGGTGCGCGTCGCTGGCGCAGAGCTCCTTGAGCTGCACGGCTTCAAGCCTCGATTCGAGGGGATGCGCAGTGAATCGGCAGGCATGTTCCGGCGCCGTGGTGGCGATCAATCTGACGCCATGATCCAGCGCATCGCGCAGCAGCACCAGTCCGCGCGGCGCTCCCATCACCGCCCACTCCGCCTGCTCCATCGCCAGCACGACGCCGAGCTCATGCGCCTCGCGCAACAGCGCCCGCAGCAAGGCTTCGCGCTCGCTATCAAAGAGCGTGCCGGCCATCACGGCGCCCATATTCACCGCGAGAACTTCTCGCCCGCGCTGGGCGAGCAATCTCGCGACCCCCTGCAGCAGATTGCTCTTGCCCGTGCCGGCGTTGCCAACTATGAGCGGCAACCGCCCCTCCCAGCCGAGCGTGCAAGCCGCGACCTGCTCCATCTCCTCGTCGCGAAAGAACGTAGAAGCAGTCCGGTTGGCGGCAACTATGCGCGTAAGATTGTCCGACCATGCCTCCAGCAATCGTTTCCTGCCCGGAGACGCAGGCGCGGCAGACTCCCTGCCCGGTTCTTCCTCTGGATCCAGAATGTCGAGCGCGTATTCCAGCGCCTCCGTCAGATCGTCGTGCAGGCAGCCGCCGAAGGTAAGTACGCGCCAGCCCTGCTGCGTGGGACTGGAGGCAAAGGCCTGGGCCAGTGTGCGGTCCGATCCCAGATACTCCAGGTCCTCGTCCACGCAAACTACGCAAGGCATTCCCTCCGTGGAGCGCTTGATCAGCAGATTGGTCCGGGCCTTGTTAAAGCAGCGCTGGTTGGCGGGAACGCGCTTGACGGTCAGGGTGTCCTGGTCGGGAAGCTCCAGCCGCAGGCGCATGCGTTTCAGCTTTGCGGCCAGAGCGGGATCGAGATTGGTTTCCAGCGTCATCGTTATTCAACATTCCAGACGACTATTCGCCGCCTTGCTGCCGGCTGGTGCGCAAGAAATCCTCGGAGTTGCTGCCTGCCAGGGCGCGGCGAATCGCCTCGTCGCCGGCCGCCAGCAGGTTGTCTCCCTCAAAGCGCAATTGCTGCAACAGGCCGTCCGTTCCCGGATCGCCATCGCCGCCGTTGATTTGCTCGTCATGTTGCCGTTGTAGAAAGCGCATGGTGTTCTTCTCCTTGTGGTTGCCGTGTGGTCAAAGCATCCGCCGTGAGCGTCGTGCCGCATGGATCGGATTCCAACGCATCCAGCAAATCCGTGAAATCAAGCGAGCTATCGAAGATCTCCTGAGCGTCGGCCTGGGTATATCCAAGCGGGTTTGCCATGTTGAAGGTGCGATAGGTTGGCCAGTTATAGCGCCCGCGCATCTTGAAGGTGATCGTGTCCCAATCAACGCTGAATACGCTGCCGGGCGAGGCGCGGCGCAGCAGCATTGCGCGCGTCCATGCTCGCGTGTCCGCCGGAGGGTTCTCCGTAAAATACGCAATGTTCTCTGGAGTCACAAGCTGCCGGGTTAATCCGCCAGACTCGTATGCCCAATACAAGCCATCGTCGTCGAGGCTTGAATACAGATGATCGATGACTTTAACCTCGGGCGAGCCCCAGTCCAGGCCGGTGTGCTGATCCATGGACCTTTCAACGGCCATCAACTTCAGCACCCAATCGATGCCGCCGCGCGCCGCCGCCATCAAGTCTCGTTTCGCAAAGTTGTTGACCACTCCTTCCCACAGGGCAATGATCTCTTCGTAATCAGGCACAATGCCCGTGAAGACGCCCTGCGCGGCGTAACGCTTCACCTCTTCGAGATAAGCGCTCTGCAGCTCAACAAGCGTGAGCAGTTCTCCGTTGATCAACGCGGCGCGCGTTTGCAGGGTTGGATCGTGGCTGTAACTCTGGAGGGCATCCAGCGGATCGTCGAGGATGAGGCGCGAGTTGACCAGCTCGAGTTCGAGCAAGGTAAGGATGAGCTGCATAGGGCCGACCCGGAACAAAGCAGACCCATGCGCCAGGGCGCTATCGAAGAAGATGACGTGAAGGCGCGCGGGAGCCGAGGGGTCATCCGCCACACCGCGTCCGCAGAGCGTTTCGTCGCGCGCATTGACGATTGGCCTCTTGAAGGTGGTCTGCGGCCCCTGAATAATTTCAAAGAAGTCGGCGCGCTGGCTAATCTGGTAAGGCGTGGAGGGCCGGCCATTCTCCGCGCCAACCTTGCCTTGGCCGGTCAGCAGGATATTCGAGATCTGGAACGAAGCCAGAAACGAAAGGTAGTGCGACTTGCGCAAGAAGATGTTATCGAAGGTGCGCCGGGTAATCATGAAGTTGAGATGGCTGCCGTAGGAGTTGCCTTGTCCATCACTGTTGTTGACCAGGACCTGGATGCGGCTATTGGGCGAGCGGGATTGGTTGGCGCGATGCAGCGCCGCTCGCATGTCCCGCAACATGCCGTGCCAGGCGGCCACATGATCGAAGGCGTTGATGACTTCGGGAAGACAAAGCTCCACATGATCGAGATCGATATAGGCGCATCCGCCGTTGCTCAATAAAAAGCGGCGGCCTACATCCTGATAATCGTAGGCATAGGCGCCTGAGGAAGCGCCGTATCCCGATTGCTTGCCGTATTGATAGCCGGAGGCAGCGGAGGATGACCACCAGTTGTTCACGTAGCTGTCGTGGCGGATGGGCAGGCCGTCGATCTCCGCCAACAAGGCGCGTGAGGCTTCATATCCGGTTCCTCCCGCGCGCACGACGCCGGCGATGAAGTTTCCCAATTCAATGTCAGCTCCGCACAGCCGGGGGAGCAAATCAGCGGATACGTTTGCAGGATGCATGCTCATTTATGCGGCCTCCAGGCGGTACAGGTGAGGACGGCGGACCTTGCGGTCGACAAAATCGATGCGAACCACGTCAACGTCCTGGGGAAGATCGTGCAGGTAGTTGCGGGCGTTGCGCGGCGTCAGCGCGCAGGGAGCGGAGACAAAGAAGTCGGAGATGGCTGCTTGCATATCCGTCGCGGAGATGCCGACAGGCCCGCCTTCCGAAGCACGAACGCAGGCCTTTTTAATCGCAGCCCTGGCGATAGATTGAAGCTGCGCGCCGCTCACCAGGTCGGCGGCCCGCACCACGCGCTCTTTTCCGTCACGCAGCTTAATCCGGGCCAACTCAGTATCGCTGTTCTGCGCAAATAGTTGCGCAACGGCCAGGTCCAGCAACGCTTCGCGTGCGGCCTCCATGCCCTCGCCATTGGCGACATACGGAATGCCGGCGGGAAGATGACAGCTGAGAATCGCGCGGGCGGCCTTGCTGTTCGGCTGAGGAAAGTTGAGGATGAGATCCCCGAGCCTTCCAGCCCTTGCCACCGCTGGGTCGATGGAGTCGATGCGGTTGGTAGCGGACAGGATGATAATGTTGCCGGAGTCTTCAAAGCCCTGGAGTTCGGCCATGAAGGAATTCAACAAACGATCCTCAATCCGATTGATGGATTCGCCCCTGTTCCCGCCCATGGAATCAATCTCATCAAAGAAGAGCACCACGGGAAGGCGCGGGTCTTGCGCCGCCGCTTCGCGCGCAATCCGGAAGATTTCGCGATAGCGCTGTTCCGTGGCGCCAAACCACATGCTGTTCATCGAGCCTGGTTTCACATTGATAAAAAGGGCGCGCCCGCTGGGCGAAATGCTGGCCAGCCAGTGGCACAAAGCGCGCGCGACCTTGGTCTTGCCGTTGCCGGGATGGCCCACCATCATTATCGATTTTGTGGGTTGCAACTGGAACAACTGAATAGTTTCCGGATGCAGGAGCTGCATGGTGAACAACTGCTTCAATGTTTCGATCTGATCGTCCAGCCCGCCGATTTCATCGAAAGTATCCTTGGGAGTTTCTTCCACAAAGAACTCTTTGCCTTTGGAGGTTTCGATTTTTTCGAAGGCCAGGCCCATGGCGCGGCTGAATCGCACGCAATCTCCGGCTTTCAGACCTGCATTGCGCAGTTCCTCCGTGGCCAGCACTACCACTTCCTCGTCGTGAGTGCTCAACACCAGACGGCCGTCGGCCGTGCAGCGGTTATAAATGGCCACATCACCTGTCAGAAAACTTGTGCCGGCGGATTTGGCGATGAGGCAGTTGCGCTCGTGGCTCAGAAATACTTCGTCGCCCGGCCGCAAATCCTCCAGCGACACGCCTTCAGCCAGTTGCACGACCCGCCGGTCATTGTCGGTCTGCACCATCGCGCCCTGCACCGCCGGCGTGCCAGCGGGAGCAAGAAACACGGCGGGAAAATATGGCGGCGCGGTAAGGTCCTTGATGATTTCCCGCAGCCGTCCGTGCTGCTCCTGCACCGTCGAAAGTGACTCGCGCAGGTTGAGAATCTGATTCAGCAGGTAGCGGTCGATTCCCGCGGCGTTTTCCATGCCGCTCTCGCGCAGGCGCGCCAGCAGCGACAGCCGGTCGTCGAGAGGCATGGAGCCCTCTTCCGTGCTGCCGATCTCTTCCAACATTCGGGCAGCCATGCTCATTTGCTCTGCGTTATTTCGCGGCACTGGTTGTCTCCTCCACAACATAAAAACCTCGCGGTTTCGTTATGCCTTCACGGTTGCCGAACATGCTGAACGTCAGGTCAGTGAAGGCGGTATCGTTGGCCACGATGGCGATGCTGTAAGCGCGCGGAAACGCCGCGCGCATGACAGCCTCGTCATCGGCTGAAAAGAAATCCCTGCCCAGGCTGCAAGTCTTTTGCGCCTCGGGCGTGCAGGCCTTGTTCTTGCACCATTCGCGCACCGGATGGGAGTGCCAATAGCCCAGATAAATCTCTCCCTTGCGCCGCAGCCGCAGCGCGGTGTCGGCGTCGGTCCAGACCTGCGGCGTAAAGGTCAGCTTCACGTTGGTGCCGCTGGCGTGCTCGGCGGGAATCTGCGCGGTCACCTCGGCGAAGATTTCGCCGATAATCGCATCGCGCCGCAACCTTCCGATGAGAATGCCGCCGGTCTCCGTGCCCTGGTTTGCACGGGTTTGTTCCGCGGCTTCGTCAAGAACCCGCCGGGAAACAAAGACCGGCATATCGCCGTCGTGCAAGACGCCGCTGGGAGTGGCACGAGAAAGAAAGTCGTCCAGCACGGCATCCTGCGCGGGCACGCCGGGGGAGGCGTTGGCGACAGAGATCCCGCCAGATTGCGGCTCCTCCGGGGGAGCTGGATGAGCCACGACCATGTACGAGTACATCTCCCCCTCGCGGAGCAGCTTTTGTTCGACCAGTTGGGAAGCCGCCACGCTGGCGATGCCGCGGAAATGGGTTTTGGGAAAATCAGACGCCACCGGTCTGCGGCCCGGTTGCGTAATCTGGATGCGGTAGCCGCGGCAGTATGGTTCTCCCAGCGAATACTCCCAAAGAGGAAGCACGGACGCGCTTCCATTCCCGTCAAGAGCCAGTTCGCCCTTGCGCTGAAAATAGAAGCGTGTCCATTCGTAGTCCGGTTCCCAATCGCGATTAGCAGGCACGATTCCGAGGCTTGCGCCGTCCTCGCGGAACAGCGCCACGGCAAAGCAAAATGGAAACATCAGAGCCATTTTGGGTCCTCGTTGTATGTGGTTACAGCGGTTCCACAATTGCTGTACCCCGAAATCACTGCCCTCAAGTGGCATTTTCCTCAAGAAAATGCCACCCTGCTCGATGCCAGAAAGGGCACGAGAATTGTGGAACCGCTCTAAAGTTGCGCTCCCGCATCGATGTTGGGCTGGAGCGTAAGCTTGTCACCGCGCTCCAGGGCATCGCCGATGCGCTCGGATGCATTGAGGTGCCTGCCTTCCCGCTCGAGCCGGGCCTGGTAGGTGAGGGGCGCGCCGCTGGCATCATTGCGCGGCAGGTTCATCTTGCCCAGCATCTCGTGGACAAGCTCTCCAACCGTGTTGTTGGCGGGCGCGTTGGTCACAGAAAAGACTTTTTGACCGGAGACATCGCTGATCTCCAGCGGAATTTCGAGTACGCTGTCTGACTTGCCCATTTTCAGTTCTCCTTTTCGAGGTTGTTGTCATCGGTGGTTGAAGAATTGCGTGCAGCCAGGTAATGCCGGGCCGCCGCGATGTGAAGCAGGACATTGGCCTCCCGCGCACACATGCGGTAGGCAACGGAGAGGGCGGAGAGGGCGTGATGAATCTCCTCCGCGAACGGAGTGGATGGCAGGCTTACGAGAAAGCCAAAGCTGATCTGCCCGCCGGCATGAGAGGCAAACGCACGCGCCATGCGCAAGGAACCGCTGACCGAGAGAAGATAGAGCGCCAGCGCCTGGCGGGTAATCTCCGCCGCCGCGTCGCAACGCAGCAGTTCCACGCTCATCTCGAGGCCGCTTCCATTCATCCGAATGCGTGCAGGAGGCGCCGCGCTTGCATCCAGCTCCGCGGAGAATTCGTTAGCTCCCCGCTCTGCGCAGGGCCAGGCGCTCTCACGCAGCAAATCGGCGAGAGCGGCATCAGAGACGTGAGCGGCTTGCGAACGCGGACAGCCACCATGCGCATCGGGCGACTCCAACAGGCGAGTGCCGTCGTGAAAGCCATCCAGCGCCCATTCCATCCGATCCCGCAATTGCATCTCATTCAATACAACGATGTCGGTGCGCAGATGAAGGCCGCGGTCAGCGGGACTCAACGCGAGCTTCACTCCGCCGGCCAGCGTTTTGTTGTGCAGCATGGCGTCTTCAAGCGCCAATGCGGTCTTGTGAATCGAATCCGGGCGGCATACAAGCTGCATAAAGCCTTCGTCGAAGGACGCGGAAAGAGGCAGCCGCGCGCCGTTCTCGACAACGCATTGCCAGCTCCACGGGCCGGATGATTCCATCTCGCAGGCGCATTTGTTCAGCACGCGGTAAGCCGTTGCTGCGGTCTCGTTGGCGAGCATCATAGAGATTGCACCTCCAGGTTCAGCGAGCGGCGCTTCAGCGGGCGGCGATCGATTGGAAAGCGATCCTGATTGGCGCGCGCCCAGGAACAGGCCTCCCGATTCAGAGAATCGTCTTCTCTCGGGTTGTACTTCTGGTAAGTGAGTACGTCGTAAATCTGATAGAGGATGTCGACCAGCGATGTGTTGGGAGTCAGGCGTCCGATGCAGATCATCGGAAGATCGGCGCTGACATTCGGGTGCCACACGCCAGGCGTAAAGACGCGCAACATCTCAAATGGATCTGCCCGCCGCAGGTAATCATTCGGGAACCAGATGCCAACCTGAAAACGATTAGCCTCTTTGATTTCCCCATTGGCGTCGCGAACCAGCCCTTTGCACAAGTACTCGGCCACAAAATTCGGAGGAACAAGCGGCGGAATGTGCAGACGCAAAATGTCGCTCGATTCCGCCAGCGCCAAGCCTTCGGCACGCTGGCGCTCCATGAAGCGCTGGTAGATGGTATCTCCATTGCTGAACTGATTCGCGCTCATGCCGCCTCCAGAAGCCGGTGTTCGCATTTGCCGCTGCTGATAATGTCTCCGGCGCGCAATCCGATTTGCGCCAATGTAAGTTCGGCGAACTCGCCTGCCGTTTCGTCATTCAGGCTCTCAAGCGAGCCGAAGCCCGAGGAGACCATGCGCCGGCCGCAGGCAGAACAGCGCGCCAGCGGACGGTTGAGGCGCAGCGCGCGTTCCTGATGATGGCATCCAGGGCAGATCAAATCCTGAACAAAGCGATGCCCTTCGACGCGCAAGCAGCCCAGCGCCTTCAGCGCGGCTCCGACCGTCGTCGTTTCAGGCTTGAACCGCCATGGCTGAAGATCCCAGAAGCGATGATCGAAGCGGCACCATCTGTTGCGCCTGCTCGAAGAAATCCGAGCGATGTGATTCTGCGCATCAAAAAGCACTTGCTCTACCGCGACCTGCGCGGGCGATTCAACGGAGAAGAGCCGGGCGATTTCCAGCGCCATTATGGAAGCCGCCAGCGCGCCCAGCGCGGAGGATGCCATGGTGGGAAAAGCCGCCCCGCGGCCCGCGCCGCAAAGATACTCCTGCTCAATCAGCGAGTAATCATCCGGCCCCCAGGCACACTCCAGGCAGGGCGCATCGGGCTCCGTTGAGTAGAGGTTCACCCGGGCCAGGTTCTGGCTGCCCAGAATTCCGCAGTCGATCCAGGGCGTGTTCAGCCGCCAGGCAATCTCATTGACATGCTGGCGCGCCACGCGCGAATCCAGGCAACTTACCAGCAGATCGCAGCGCAACAACCCGCGCGGCACATCCTCGATCCGCTCATGCAGAGCAGTTACATCAAGATTCGGATCGATTTTCCGCAACTTATCCGCCTGCGCGGCAACCTTCGGCTGGCCGATGTCCATTCTGTCGATGTTCTGCACCGCGACATTGCCTTTTTCGTAAACATCGGGATCCACTAAGATCAGCCGCGCCACCTGGGGCATGCGCGCCAGGTGCGGCAACAGGTGAGAGCCGGTGTTTCCGCCGGCGCCGGCCACGACAAGAGTCTTCTTCTTCATATCTCCTCCGGTGTCCACGAGAAGCCCGCGTCCAGCGCGGTGGGGAAGCCGCAGAAAGGGCACTTTTCGGTGTATGACCAGCATGGGAGTTCGGCCGACTCGTTGAACCAGATGCCGCATCGCGGGCAACACACGGCCGGCGCGCCCGCCGCAATCGGCTCCCGGCAGCGGCCGCAGTACACCGGCCGCTCAGCGCCCGGAAACACAACCACCGCAGCCAGCGTCTCCGTGGAAAAGAAGTACTGAGTTCCGTCGCCGGTGCGAATCTCGTCGCGATCGGAAAGAACACACAGGCCGGCAGCCACGTTGCGGCTGTTCACGCGAACGCCGGAGTTCCGCGCGGAGATCAGCGCCCACGCCGGCACTCCGCCTGCGTCCGACCGGATGAGCCGCGCCGACTTCCCGCTGGATGCGGCCACCGGCGCCTCCGCGGCCAACGGAATCGGCACGGCGGCCAACTCATACTGCGCGCCAGCCAGCCTCCGTGCGCCCCAGCCATCTGCGTCCTGCAACCAGAGATGAGCCATCGAAACAGATTTCTCCTCGCGCAAATTTCTCGTCGACTGATATACAGTGTGATTTATGAATGAGCGCGGGGAGCCATCACTATATCTCGTATGAATTAGTCGTCAAAATCTATTGGTCTAAGGAACTGAAACCATAACAGTTAAGAAATAAAACAGAAAAGAAGCATCATCCTTCACGAACACCTCCGGTCACTCGATCAGAAATGCGCGCGGAGAGTTCATTTGGCGCCTCCGCAAATCACTTTCGTTTCGCCACTTAAAATTCTGCTGTACTTGCCGGGATTTTTCACGCTAGATTTGCAGTGTTCTCTACGCTGCGACGCGCGGCTGTTTTATAAGCGGCAGCGCGGCGAATGTGAGACTCTATGACCTCCATCTTTCTCTCTAACGAACGGGAGGCCGATAAGGCAAACCGCCTTAAAATTGAAAGTGATATACTGTTTTCTGTTCATTCAATAGAGGAAGGTATGTATGACCACGTTTTTCAGTTATGCAAGTGCAGACGCTGAATTTGTGCATCTTGTCAGAGTATTTGCACAGCCAAGTCTCGGCGAGATCTTCGCGTTTCAACAGTCTCCGGACGGATCCAAGGATATCTGGGAGAAGATGATCGAAAATCTGAAAGCTTCGGATTACCTCGTAATATTCGTAAGCGCGCAATGTAACAACTATCTACAATGGGAAGTGATGCGGTTTTTCGAGCGCATTCACGAGCCCGGAACTACGCTTAAAGCGATCGTGGTCGTGATGGAGCCGAAGGAAAGCGCATTGCTGTTTTTAACAGGAGGAATGTCGCCGGCGGCTGATTGGCCACGGATTGACGCTAAGCAGAAAGACTCAAAAGATGAAAAGGCGGCAGAGAAAGTTGCAATAGAGATCGCAAAAAAATGGGGACTGAGATGGAAGCCTTTTGATGGGCTTCCCCTTCTATCGAGAATCGACAACGTACATTATTTAGTATCTTGTCCTTCTTCTGTCCAATTTGGAAGCAAGTTTCTCGTAGATGTATGGGCGCATCTGGAACAACAGCGTGCCGAAGTTGAACGCCAAGTCCAACTATCGAACCCCAAATCAGAGATTCCTCTTGTGATTCGTCCTAAAGGCCCGTTCAAGATTGAGCGAGGAACCAAGCTTTTCGTTTGCGTGAAATTCCAGGATTTTCAAGTTGAACCTTCCGAAGAGGTAATTCTATGGGATGGAGAAATTACAAACGCATCATTTAGTGTCGATGTTCCGTTGGACATAGCGTTAGGGAAAAAGACTGGGTTGGTAACGATTCATTGGGTAGGCGGCTTTCAAATCGCGAGGGTCCCGATCCAAATTCTTGTTGCAGAGAAAGTTGATCGCACCATCCCAATGACACATCCAGTCCAACAAATCCATAAAGCATTTGCATCCTACGCCAGTGCAGATAGAGACGAGGTGCTGGGCCGAATTCAGGGAATGCAAAAGATCGCGCCTAATCTCGACGTGTTTCTTGATGTGGTGAAGTTCAGATCCGGAGAAGATTGGGAGAGAAAGCTCTGGCAAGTGATTCCAGAAAGCGACGTACTTTATTTGTTCTGGTCTGCTGCTGCAAAGGCGTCGCCGTGGGTTGAAAAAGAGTGGAGATGTGCTTTGAGCACGCGTGGCGAGGAGTTCATCGACCCTGTGCCGCTTGTTTCTCCTGAGGAAGTGCCCCCACCTGAGGAATTAAGCAAGAAGCATTTTAACGATTGGGTTTTGGTTTACCGCAGAGGGAGGCCGAAGGCAGATTAGAGAAAATGACTTCCATCTTTCTCTCTTGCGCGCACCAGGCCGCGGAGCCTGAGGAGTTGAAAGGATCGAAGCCGGCCAGTCATTTTGCCGCCGGCCTGGCCATACAATGCAGCCGCGATGGGGCCGCATAGGAGCGGGTTACGTGCAGCCGGTCCATGACGATGTAGCGAACGCGCAGACTGTCCACGGTGGCGGGCAGTTGCGCGGGAAGGCGGTTGCGGTCCACGTAGATGACCAGCGCCGCCTCGTGCGGGTTGTCCAGGCTCTGGCCCACACCCACGCCGAAAAATGCCGGGTTCTGCCGCATCAAATTGGCAGCCATCTGATTCTTGACGGCAGCGGCTTGCGCCAGCGCCGGGGACGGCAGGCTGACAGAGCCGGCTTCGAACGGAGTCCTGGGAGCCGAGCCGTACGCTACCGCGCGGGCCGTGGTGGGAATCATGACTGTACGCACGCCATCGACCGTAGAAGGCACCGTCACCGTTCTGCTCTCGTCGGTGTAGAGAATGACAGCGGCCTCGCCAGGGTGGTCGCTGCTTTTGCCAATGGCCACGCCTAAAATTCCCGCCGCCGAGTTCACCAGCATCCGAGCCTGCCCAAGAGCCTGCTGGGCGCGCGCTGTCTCCGCATCGCTGAGCGCGCGGCCCTGCGCCGAGGGGATGGTGTTGTCGCCGTAGTTCAAGCAACTGACCGCATGGTCGGCCGCGCCCACGAAGGTATAACTCCCGCCTGACTGCGCGCTTAACTCGGAGAGCACTTCGGACGCCGGGCTGGCCACGCCCTGGCTGACGCCGGAGAGATCTGTCCCGCCCGCAAAATAAAGTCCCACCGGCTCGGCGTTTGCCGCATCGACGACCAGTGCGCCCGAGTCGCCTGCGTCGCTGAACTGGTTGCCGCTCAGCCCCATCTGATGAGTGAAGGTCTTGGTCAGGTAGGGCCGCGTCTCCGCGCAGTCCAGGTAGTAATCCACGGTAACGTCGAGATCGACTGCCGAGATGCCGCCACAGGTCAATCCAGTGGTCCGGCCGCTTTTGGCCACCTGCAGGCCAACCGTTGCGGACTCGCCATGCCCACCGCTCGAGCTGATGCCGGGAGGAGCAGCGGAGAGAGTGCCGTCCACTTGACGGCCGCCCAGTTCCAAAATGCTGCCGCTTAAGTCCACGGAGCGCGAGGTAATTTGCGCAATCGCCGCATCAGCGTTGGTCTGCTTTGCGCTGAGCGGCAGCCATCCGACGAGAGAAGCCACCGGCTGAACGCCCGCGCTATCGCCCAGCGGCGCGCAGTTGTTGTCGATGAGCCCCGGCTGGATGATGACGTCGCCCACGCCAGCGTGATCGCTCCTGGCCAGCACGTGATTGTTGCTCAGGATGTACGGGCGCTTGCCGGAGTCCTCAATGAGCGCGCCCAGCGTGCCGCTGCAGCAGTCCACAATCTGGTTGCCGCGGGTGTCGTAATCCGCGTTGTTGCCGCCCGAGCTGCCCAGCAAAATGGCCGCCTGCGGCTGGACCTGATGCATGGCGGGATTGCTGGCTACTCCAGCGGAGTTTACCAGCACCACAGCCGCAGTTCGGGAGCCCGGCCCCAAAGAAGCTCCGCCCGCGGTGGCCACGATATAAGTTGCGCCGGTGGACTGCACCGAAGAGGGCGCTGAGTAGGTGACCGCGCAGGAGGTGAAGGCTTGGCTGTCGCGCTGACACGTGACCGCGCTCAGCGAACCCTGTCCGGCACCCTGGCCGTTGGCCGAGCCGGCCAGCTCGAAGTGGATGCCGGCCGAGCCGCCCGCTTCGGCCAGTACGCCGGTGATGGTGACCGTGCCATTCGCGCCCAGAGCCGCATTCTCCGGCGTCAGCGGCTGCAGGAATCCCGGCGTCACGGACAGCACGGAGTAGGCCCGGAGGCTGGGGTTTGCGGCCAGGGTCGCGGTTACCACCACCTCGGCGCGGTCGGCGGTCAGGTAGCTGGGCGGCGTGTACTGGCCGAGCTGGTTGATGCTTCCCGGCCCGCTGACCGCGTCCCCGCCAGAAACCGACCAGAGGACCTCTGCGGCGCCGCCGCCGGCCAGCTTGGCCGTAAACTGCAGGACTGAACTGCCTTGCACATTGGCCGCATTGCAGCCGGTGCAGTTGGTGTCAATGAATCCCGTGATGGGGGTGACGGAAAAGGCTGAATTTGCAGGGGTTGCCGTGACCGAGCCGTTGCCGCAGCCGGCCAGCGCGAGCAGCGCCGGAACCAGAAGCAGCGATAATTTTCTGAAAAACAGCCGCATGGTCACAATTCCTGTGTAGACACCTATTCTATCGACTTTCCTTACGAAGAAAGTGAAGCAAGCCCCCGGCCACACTCAGCGAAGCCAGCGCATCAAGTATTAGAAACATATAACCTACGACAGCACTCTGCCCAGAAATCCCTTGAAGCCCCAGCGGCCCAGCACGGAGGTGAAGAAGAGCAGCGCGAGGAGAATCGCCCACCAGGGCATGTGCGCCATGCCGGGGGTGACGGCGGCGCGCAGGCCTTCGCTCATGTAGACAATAGGGTTGAAGAGGACGCCGTATTGCAGCCAGGGAATCTTGTAAAGCCATGCCCAGGGGTAGTAAACGCAGCCCAGGAAGGTGATGGGAACGACGATGATGGAGAAGACCAGGCCGATCTGCTTGGGGTTCACAGTGGAGCCGATGACCAGGCCGAGGTTACCGGCCAGCAGGCTGGCCAGCAGTAGCACCAGTGCGAAGAGGAACCAGTTGTGCACGTCGGCGCGGACCGGAGAGGCGGGAACGTAGTAGGCCATCGGTATAACTAACAACGCGGCGATCATGCTCTGCATAGCGCTGAAGCAGACCTTTTCGAGAGCCACGCCCCACAACGGCAGCGGGCACATGACACGGTCGTCGATTTCGCGGGTAATGCCGAACTCGCTGGAAAGCGGCAGGGCCACGGCGGCGATACCGGAGAACATGATGGCCACGGCCATCAGGCCGGGCAGCAGGATGGTGCCAAAGTCCACGCCGCCAGAGACGGCCATGGGGTTGCCCCCGCCCATGCGCGGCAGGATGAAGGTGAAGACGAAGAGGAAGAGCAGCGGCTGCATCCCCACGCGCAGCAGAAAAGGAATAAACTCGCGCGAGAGCACACGCAGGTCGCGCAGAAAGAGGCCGAGGAAGGACTTGACGAAGATTCTCGGTTGCAGCTCGAAGTTATTCACGCAGGTCTCTCCCGGTGAGTTCGATAAAGACGGTTTCCAGGCTCGGCTCGACAATCTGCAGGTCGCGCAGGCCGTGGCCGGCGCCTGCCTGCACCAGATCGGGCAGCAGGCCTTCGGAACTGGCTGCGATGACGCGCAGGCCGTCGGCGGTAATTTCGGCGCTGGTCACATCCGGGCGCGCCTTGAGGCTGGCCACCAGAGTCTCCAGCCCCTCGTGCGATTTCAATTTCAAGTCGAAGATGGTGTGCGCGCCGAGGGTTTGCTTGAGCTTTTCCGGCGAGCCGAGGGCCAGCACGCGGCCATGGTCGATGATGGCCAGCCGGTCGCTGAGCGAGTCGGCCTCCTCCATGTAATGCGTGGTCAGCAGGACGGTGATGCCTTCCTTGTGCAGCTCCTGGACAGCCGACCACATGGCCATGCGGCTCTGCGGATCGAGGCCGGCGCTGGGTTCGTCGAGAAACAGGACCGTGGGCCGATGGGCGATGGCGCGGGCAATCTGCACCCGCTGCGCCAGGCCGCCGGAGAGCTGCGGCGGATAAACGTCTTTGCGCTCGGAGAGCATGAACTGGGCCAGCAACTCAAGGGAGCGGCTTTTGGCGTGCGCGTGGGAAAAGCCGAAGTAGCGGCAGTGAAAGTAGAGGTTTTCGTAGACAGTCAAAGAGCGGTCGAGGGTGTTGAACTGCGGCACCACGCCGATGAGCCGCCGCGCGTGAGCCGGCTGCCGGACCACGTCGATGCCCGCGATGCGGACCGTGCCGCTGGTGGGCAGCGTGCGGGTGGTGGCAATGGAGATGGTGGTGGTTTTGCCGGCGCCGTTGGGGCCCAGCAGGCCGAAAATCTCTCCCTGCGTCAGCTCCAGATCGATGCCGTCGACAGCCGTCACGCTCTGCTTTGACACGTAAATCTTGGTCAGGTTTTCAATTTCAACAATCAACAGGTTCACCGGCGGGAAAGGGAAGTCGGTACATATTC
>Ga0181524_10001171_pt1 | contig 30602 bp, 37 predicted proteins | sample PEATcosm2014_Bin_34_FD_119761 | JGI IMG/M metagenome (GOLD analysis project Ga0181524, IMG submission 119761) | Peatland microbial communities from MTU Mesocosm Facility, Houghton, MI, USA - PEATcosm2014_Bin05_60_metaG | ecosystem: Environmental > Terrestrial > Soil > Wetlands > Peat | place... | reverse complement strand
TTCCAAGAAATTTTCGAAGCCGAATGCCAACTTTGAGAGCTTGGTTAGGCAGGCTCGGCATTGCGATGGGTTTTTTGGGGGTAGGCCAGGGGGCTACGAGTACAATATGAAGCGCGCGCACAATTTAGTATGTTGAAAGGCATGGAGTATTGATTAAAGGCATGAATCAAAACCCTAATCAAAACTCCGTTATTTTTTGCGACCATTGTTTTCCATACGTACGCGTCCATTCCGAGCGTACGTATTGATTCAATAAGTCGTACGTACGCGTCCATCGTTTCCATACGTACGAGTTTAACTTTTCTTTTTGTCGCGTACAGTACCGTTAAATATATTAGTGTACCGTACGCTAATAGGGAGCGAGGACTGAAATCGGGAAGTGTCGAATGTGCGTTCGAGTCTTAACCTTCGGATCATCTTTTCGCTCGCATACTCGCACTTCTCGATTTCGATTCTCAAAGGGGGACGCGGAGTTATTCTTCCTTTCCCCGATTTCCGAAACCTTCTCCCGTCCCCCCTAAAATTTCGAAGTGACTGAAATGGGAAAATTTGATCCATCGAATCGCGAGAAACAAATGGTTCTGAATCAGCTTCCCGCAACAAAGGAAACTTTGATCAACATAATAGTCAATGAAACAAAGCTCGACGACAAATATGTGCGTTCTCTCATTTGGAACATGCGTCGCTTTGGAATGATCTGGACTGATTCACAACATTTGATTCGCGACATAAACGAAGAGAAGTGAATGAAATGGCACGTCCAGGATACAAACTAATTACTCTGAAAGGACCGACGTTCCAGAAGCTCGAAGCAATTCGGGAAACTCTGAACTCGCGACTTCCAGAGTACAAACGAAAAATCACCATTCCCCAAACGGTCCTCTATTTGTGCGAACAATTCGTCAAATATGAAGGACTGAACACGGGGATCCAAAAGCTCGAAACTCACGCGGAAGTAGAAACAAAAATCGCGGAATCCTTCTCCGCTTCAAAGGGGGGATCCGCTTGAGTAAATGTCCGACATGTGGAAAGGAGCTTATCGTTTCAAAAGACAAGTCACACGGACGGACGTTCCTAGTTTGTCCCGACATGGACCGAGATTCTTTCGAAACACTAGAAGACCTTCTCCATTATCGAAAGTCCATAAGACGCGGGGGAAATCAGGTTTGAGAAAGATAAGTCCGAAACGCGCTTTCGAAATCTTCTTTATCGCGCTCTTCCTTCTCTTCGCGTTCCAGGGATCCTATTTCTTCGCGTTCGGAATCATGCACTTATCGCTTGTCCTGGAGAATGTCGGATTCGTGGAATGGATCGTCGCATACGTCACCGTGATAATCGCGTCCGAAGTGTCGCTCGGAAAATGGGGGGAGTCCTAAATGTCCGACGAACCAAAGAGCGAAAATGATTATGTTCGTTTTCCGACGATCGGACGGATCCCTCAGAAACTTCTCGACGACGTGCAAAAGGACGCGACGGAAAGAGGATTCGACAATACTTCCGCGTATGTGATTCAAGCGGTTAAACATTTTCTTGTGTGCAAAGAAAACGAAGCCATGAACGCGATGAAACCGATCTTCACGAAATACGCGGGAAAATGTCTTCTCACGGGACACGTCGTCCCCGCGAATACGTGGGTTATGTATGGAAAGGGAGTCGGGATCGTTTGCATGGACCATTTCATCGAACGGTTCGGGGACAAAGCTCTTGTCGCGAAGTATCTGAAAAACCGAGAACTCGAACGGATACACGACGCGCTTTCGAAAGAATGTTCAAGAGTCGCGGGAAATGTCGAACGCTTCCGCGTACTCGATAAGATGGTTGATCTTCAGAATCAACAAGAGGAAACGGTCCGACTGATCCAGGATTTTCTCACGCATAAAGTCGGGACGGACGAAGAACGGAAAGCTCTCGAAGATGTTCTCCGCAATATGGGGGACGGAAAACGAATCATGTCCGACATGGACAATTTCATAAAGACGCTGATTCGCTCCCGAAAATGGAGAAAACAAATCTACCGACAAGACTACACGGAAAACGAAGACGAAGAATCCGAAAGCTCGGAGAGTCCCCAACAATGAAAGCAAAACTCCCCGCGCTCCCGTGTCCGCTTCCTGGGGGATCTTGCGACGATAACATTTTCTCGGAAAGATGTACGCACACGATCCAGAATTTAGCATGTCACCGTTTCCAAACCGTCCAGGACCGCGACGAATTACTTCATCCAGGACCACGACGAACTAACGCGCTCAAAGCGAGAAAAAAATGTGTGTGAGTGTGTGCGATCTTGAACAAGCGAGAACAAATCGTCGAGATCCTCAACGAACTTTTCAAGACAAAACGGAACATCTGGACCAAACAAGAAATCGAAACCGCGATAATGACGTGTCGGGGAGTCGATCCGAGGACTCTTAAGAATTGGTTCGCGTACTTGTGGAAACTTGAGTTCTTCGAACAACCGCAAAACGGAAAATACGTCCTGAACTTTGCACGACTCGAAGCTCTTGAAATCCGCGCTCCCCTGGAAAACGATCCCGTTCAAACGCGTTTCGTCGTGATCCGAGGGGGAAAAGACGAATGAGTATCTTAAGAGAGAAGATAAGAAGAAAAGATCAATTATCGTCGATCACACACACAACACACACACGCACACACACATTTTATTTTCGGAAGTGAACATCATGGACGCGCTGTTAATTTTTTTGGGGGGAATCCTTGTCGGAGTCCTTCTTATCGGAGCGTTCGCGGGAGTCGCGAACTGGATCAACAGCAAAGGAGAGAACCCATCTTGAGAGAATATCCCGTTATGAGTTATCGAGACTACATTCTTAAACACACGTCCGTTTCTCCAGGAGATCGGCGTTTCTTTTGTTGTATCTGTCAAAAATTCTTCGATAAACATCGATGGATTCATTTCAAAACAGAACATCGATTCAAAAAGTCAAAGTGATTAGCATGGCAAAACAAGACTTGATTGATCTTCAGATCAAAGGACTCGACGCTCCCGCGACTGTGATTCAAAGCGTCGTTTCCCCGTGTGAGTTTTCGGACCTTTGCGAGAGTCCGTCCCAAAATCCGAAATGGGCCTGTTCGGGATTCATAAGCAAAGAGGACCGCTTGAAAATGTGCGTCTTCTTTTATCGCTTCGAGAATCCCCGCGAAAAACCTGAATGGATGAACGATCGGGAATGGATCCGACGACTTCGACAAGAAATCCGAGCGAACCGAACCGACGAACGGAAAGCTCACGAAACGAACAGAGGGAAGGATCGTTAATGTCCGAGAAAACCGTTCGACATCCCCACTTATTCTTTAAAAAGAGTATGACGTGGGAAGGGGAAGTCGAAGTCTTCGTCCAGGACCATCTTAAAGGCTATTCTCTTAACGCTCCATGCGGAAGCTCGAAACTCGGAAGCGTCCGACTTGATATTGATCCCTCTTTGAATCCCGACAAAATAGGGGACATAAAAAAGCTCCCGTTTCCCGACTGTGTATTCGATTCAGCGGTCCAGGATCCCCTTTGGAAAACAAATTTCTTTCAACGTATGAAACCCTTTTTCGAGCTTATCCGAGTCGTCAAAGTCGGGGGGACGCTCATTTATAACGCTCCCTGGATTCCCACGTCCAAAGCGGTCCGACTCGAAGAGGTTTGGATCCGACAAAGCGCGAATTTCGGAAACGTGTCGCTTCTTTCCGTCTTCACGAAGACTACGGACGAATACGACGGTCCTTAAAAATGAAAGAGCGGAAGCGATCGAAATTTATTAATGGAAACCGAACTCCCGCACAAAGAAGAGCGAGATACTGTTTTCTCACGAACGGACTCAGACTCTCCAGGACCATCGCGAGAAGAGTCAGGGGATTCCGAGACAAAAACATCCGTCGATGGATCGAACAGAACGGGATCCCTGAAGTGTGCGTTTTGTCCGTGTCAATTCGAAACCCTGTCGGACTTGTCCCTTCACATACGAGCGTTCGGAATCGATTCCCGCGAACACTTCCAGAAATGGAGAGATGTTCATAAAAAAGCGGAATGGGGAATCCGCGATTAAGCTCCGTTCTTCTCAACCGCTGAAAGGATGAACTCTCCGAGATCCCCGTCCCCCGCGAGCTTCAATAAACGATTATAAGTTTCCGTTTTCAGTCGGATTTTTCTTTTCATTTTTGTCCGTTCTTTCCCCGTTCTTTGACGTATTTTAAAGTAAATAGACGACTGATCCAGAAGACTTTAATAAAGTGTACGGTACAACATTATACGTGAAGACTCGGAGAGAGAGATAAGTAAAAGTGAACGTGAAACTATGCCGAAGGAAGGATACCAGTCGATCACCGTAGAGGATAAAATCTACAAGTTGATCGAAGACGAAATGAGGAAAGCGAATCAAAAAGCGGGATACCGCAAATATCGAAGCGTTTCCCACTTCGCTGAAGAGGCCATTGTCAGTTTTAAGCCTTGAACGATTCTTCCCCCGCTTTTTCTTCGTCCTGAGTTAGTCCGAGAACCGAACCTTCTCCCTTTTTCCTTCATGGATTAATCAAAACTTCGTACGGTTCGATAGCGTAGTGTACCGTAAATCTTATAAGCCATTGTACCGTACAGTAAGGTATAGGAAGGTTAAGACTTTGGAAACAGTTAATCCTGAATCTTCCATCATTCAAAAACAGTATCCCGCGAAACTCGAAGAATACGTTAAAGAAAAAGTCGAAGCGAACGGAAAAGGGGGAAGGCCACACATTTTAAGCGTTCTCGCGAAAGCGGGACGCGATCCAAAAGAAGAAATCCTGAACATTATCGAGCGCGCATGGATCAAGAATCAGGGACTCAAAGCGATCGCCAAAGACTACGACACGAAAAGACAAAACATCTATCGAACGCTTTTCGACATCGAAAGATTAACTCCGACGATCAAAGAAGAAATCGTCGCATACATTCGGACCGCTTCCCGTCGAAAGCGATGGTACATCGAGGAAACCGATCATAGCGACTTCGACACGGTCCAAAAATACATTAACCGAGGAAAACGCGACGGACTCAAAAAATATCGGGACAATATCAAGAGCGCGGAGAAAATTTGGATCGCTTTGGACCGAAAAGATCCTCAATATTGGACCGCTGACGAAATTTCCGTATATCTCGCGACTTTGACTCCTGGAAGTCAGTCGGGAGCTTTGGACGCGATTCGACAAGTCGCTCCCCATTTACAAGACGAAGTTAAAACGGGACGATACCGCGAAAAGCTCGGAATCCGCAAAAAAGACGTTTTCGGACACGAAGTCCAGATGATTCGAAAAGCTCTTGAAAATTATCCCGAAGAATTGATCGCTTTCGATCTGCACATTTCGATCGGATGTCGTGAGGGAGCGGAAAATCCGAACAGCGGATTAACGGGTTTGAAATGGGATAACTTGAAAGCGGACTTCACAAGACTCGACGACTACGAAAGCAAAGTTCGCGGGGGGATCACCTGGAGAGATTGTCCCGTCGATATATTCTTCGCGGATCTTCCCCAAAGACTGAAAGAGCTTTGGACCAAAAGGGGAAAGCCGACAAGCGACAAAGTCTTCCCCGACGGATACAAACAGATAAGGAAAATTTACAAAACGATTCGAACCGTCCTTGAAACGACATACACGGGAAACGTCGATCCCGCTCTTCTCAAAGAATTTATCACTTTGAAACCACACGAAGCGGACAAAATTCACTGTAATCTCTTGTGGGAAGCGGAGATCCCCCTGGAAGTCGTCGGGGGACAATTTCTCGGAAAAAGCGAAGGAATTGGACTTGTAGGTCGTGGATGGTTAGACATCAACGTCATAAAGAAACATTATCTCAGCTTAACGGGACGGTCGGACCGAATGAAGAAAGAACTAAACAAAGTCCGAACGTACAGTCAAAGATTCAGGGACGGACAAACCGCGACGGAAAGCGTCACCGTCGCGACGGAGATCCCCGAACAAGTCGAAGCTCCCCGCGTAACCACTCAGAACGGATTCACACCGTCGGGAGCGCGATAAACATGAACATTCTCGCGAGCGTCGTTTTGTCGTTGCTTCTTTCGATGTGGGTTCTTCTCGGATATGCTTGTGTCCGCTGGATAGTCGAGAAACTTCGAGAACTCAAGAACGGAACGAAAGTTTTCAACATGTAAGGGATATGTATGAATCCACGCGTCAAAGGTCCGAAAGAGTCCCACATTTTCCGTTGTAAATCATGCGGGATTCAAATCGATTTTCAAGAGTCCGAAGTCTATGAGGGAAACTGTGAAGGATGTTTTCACGGACTCCATGACAAAGCGGGGGGAAATTAATGGATCCAAAACTTGAAAAGAAATTCGCGAAATACGGAGTCGTCTTCAAACCTGGAAGCGAAAGCGGATTCGTCGCGACCTTCAAAACAGCGGTCGAAGAGGGAGTTATCGAGCGAAGGGATCCCCCGCAAATCGTCGCGGTCCAGAATCTTCACATGGAAAAGGACGGGACGAAATACGATCTCCTTGTGTTCAAGCTCAAAGGATCCTTTGGGTTCGGAATGTGCGGAAACGTGACGGACGGATTTCTTGTTATTGAGGGACTTAACCGTCGTGCGTATCTTCTCCCGACATTCATTCCCGACGGGGGATATATCGGAGAGAAGTTCAACGGGGGAAATAGACTCTCGACAAAAGACATCGAGAACGTCCTTCTCCTTATGCGAATCGCTCTCACGGGAGAAAAGACGGAAGACGAAAAACTCGAAGAACTTTATGAAACGGGACGCATGGAAACGGAAGAGGAAGAGCGTCAAAGGAAGGGGGGATCAGATTGAAGTGTCCCCTTATTCTGAAATGTCGGGACGCTTCCCCCGCGTGTGAAGATGTCGGAGAGTTCCATCAATTCGAGGATCCAGATCTGGAAGCGGAAAATGAAGCTCGCGACTGTTGCTTCGTCGAAAAGCGTGTCCTGGAACACAAAGGACCGATTTCTTGTCATAGAACGGAGTGATTTCGATGTCGGAGATTCTTCTCGGATATGAAGTTCCGACGGGAGATCCCGTTCGGATAACCGTCCATCATACCGCGATCTTTGGAATGACTCAACACGGAAAGACGACCGCGCTCGAAGCGTTAATCACGCGTTCAAGACTGAAAGCGATCGCGTTCACCGTGAAGCGCGGAGAAGGGGGATTCCACGACTTTAACCAAGTCGTTCCATATTATAAACCGCGCTCAGATTGGCAATATGTCGAGGGACTTCTTAACGTCGCGCTCCGCGAAAAAGTGCAATATCAACCGTTTATGAGATGGGCGATCCTTCAAGTCACGAAGAAACATCCCGCAAATCTTCGCGAAGTCCTGAACCGCTCCCGCGAATGTGAAACGACGTATCCCCGACGGAAAGAAGTCTTCGAACAACTTTCCGCTTATCTGGAAATCGTCGTCCCCGAACTTGAAAAACAAGTCTTCGCGACGACGCTCGAACTCCAGGACGGAGTTAATGTTATGGACCTTGTCGGGATGTCGCTCGAAGTCCAACAAATCGTTATCGCGTCCACGATCGAGTTCGTCTTCAAAAATCTGGACCATGTGATCGTCATAATCCCCGAAGCGTGGGAAAGTCTTCCACAAGCGAAAATGACTCCGATTAAATGGATCGCGGAAGAGTTCGTCCGAAAAGGAGCGGTTCTCCAAAATTTTCTTTGGTTAGACTCTCAAGACATCGGGGGAATCGACAAAACACCGCTCCGTCAATGCGATAATTGGATTATGGGACGCATGAAAGAAGCTCACGAAGTCGAACGGATCATAAAAACGCTTCTCGGAGCGAAGATTCACGCGGAAGAAATCCAAACGCTCCCGCTCGGAACATTCTACTCCGCGAGCGGAAACACGGTCCGAAAAGTGTATGTTCTCCCCGCGAACGTCCCCGAAAACATGGGAATCGAAGTCGCGAAAGGCCAAAGATCCCCTGACACGGTCCGCGAATTTCTCAAAGGTATCGGAATTAATGGAAGTGACGACGAAATGTTTCGAGAAAAATATGAAGAGTCGGAGAAAAGAGTCCGTGAACTTCAGGAAAAACTCAAAGAAAAGGAGAATGAAGTCGCGTTGATACGCGAACAACAAGCGGGAAAAGACGAACAAGCGTTCCGAGATCTCCAGGACGAAATGACGAAGCGGATTAGGGAAATCAATGAAAAGGACGCTCGGGATCTGTTGGAAGCTCAAACGAAAATCGAAGACTACGAAAAGAAGCTCAAAGCGACGGATATGATCCGCGAAGCATTGAAAGAGATTATCGGTCCGTTTCCCGTCGTGAATTATCCGACTTCAGAACCTAACGGAAAAGTTTCCGTGAATCTGAACGACGAAGAAACGTCTTTCACCGTGTCGCATACGGAGAAGAACGTCGAGCTTTCAACGACGGACGAAAGCGGAAAAGTGATTCTTTGCGCGCTCAAAGATCTTCCGAAAGAGGGATTCACATACGAAGAAATGATCCACGCTTTGAATGAGCGGGGATGGACGTTCGAGGAAAAAGCGTTAAAGTTTCTTTTGAACGTGCGACTCCGACAAAGAGGACTTTTGATCCCGATTATTCTCGGACGTGGGGGAAAGAAGTATCGGATCCCTGGAAAGGTAAAAATGGACGTGAAAGAATGACGTACACGTTTGTTTTTCGGATTCGACAAGTGTATTTCGATCAGATCGTCGAGGGAAAGAAGAGAACGGAATATCGGAAAAAGTCCCGTTTCTGGATGTCGCGAGTCGCAAAAATCGCGAATAAAGCGGGAGTCTTCATATCTCCGACGCGAATCGTCTTTCCAGAAAATCCCCCGCTCGGACTTTTCCTTTGTCACCATGCGACACACCGACGCGAAATTCTAGAGATCAGATCGATCGATACTCCGACGAACTTCAGCGTCCAGGGAAAAACCGACGTAAATACTCCGACTTGTTTCGCGTTTGTTTTGGGGGATGTGCAAGAATGAGCGGAAAACTTGAAAAAGTCCATGTTCTCGCGTTCCGTCGGGACGTTCTCGCACTTATGGATCAAGCTCTTCAAGATCCCGAGATCCGTCTTCAGATCGATCTCGCTCCGACGTGGGGGGACGCGTACGCGATTCTCTTCGAGTATGCGAAAGCTCACGGAGTCAAAGCGGAAACGATTCCGCTGAAAAAGTGAGGGACGGGGACGGTGTCGCTTGTGGGATTAATGGAGAAACTTGTCGGGAAATCAATGTCCCTTAACCGAATGAAAGAACGTCGGAAAGCGGGACGTTCCAGATATGAAAACCGCGCTTATTGCACGAAAGAGGGACTTTGGTTCGATCGCGCTCGGATTCTCTGGAAAGACGGAGTCGCATATTGTCCGACATGTCGATGTAAAGTTCGAATCAAAGGACGACGGGAATTTCGAAGAATGGAAATGCTTGTTAAGGCACGATAGACCATGTCTTTCAAAAAGTGCGAGAAATGCGGAAGCGATAACGTCTTCCAGAACGGAAAAGACGGTCCGTCCCTTTGCTATAAATGCGGAAATTGTGGACACACCTGGAAGGATCCCTTTTGCTAACGATCAGACCTTTCAAGAGAGAAAACGCTCGACAACATTTTTACAATTTCGCGTTTTGGTGTGCGAAGTGTTTCACATGGATACGTAAAGAAGACGCTGTCATAAGGGACGGACGCTCTTTTTGTCCGTTTTGCGGGACTCGACTCCGTGAAAAGTCCAGACATTCCAAATATCAGTTAGATCGCGATAAGCTCCCCCGTTTATAAATAGTGTAGATGATCCACGCTTAAAGTTCTCTTGTGACGGTGAATCATTCTTCTTTGCGTACAGTCCAGATAACGAATAAGAGTGTGTTTCGTTAATATCTGATCTCCATGTCACCCGATCGGAACGCACGAAATAAACGGTCCGCTGGACCATTGTTTAAGGAAGATACCGTCGAGAAAATCGGATTAACCGTCCTCTCCGCGCTGAAGACAAAGAGTCGCGTCTTTTATTTCACCGTCGAACCGAAAGTCGTCGGAGCGTATGACCTTCTCCCTGGAGATATATGCAAACTCCATTATATCGAAGTTCGGAAACACCGAGAAAGAGCGGAAGCTCCCCCTCTATAATTTTGTTTCATTTGAACGCTGGCCAGAGCTGGCCGAGGCTTTTCATCCGGGTCCAGGAGAATCATTCAAAACTAAAAGACATTATGACATTTCAAACAGCGAGTCGGTTTCTTTCCGATAATGTAATTATGCGCGTGAAAGTGTCCGCATTTCGAACATTTAAAAGGCTCTAGGGGTTCGTGTTGATTTGATCTGTATCTTTGCGCTCTGTAATAGTACGGTTTCATTCCCGCTTTTTCCGCTTCGATCTGTAAATCCCAAATCAGTTTTAAGAGAAAATCGTCCGTATCAGGAAGCGGACACGGAAAATCTTTCATGTTATTCTCCGACGTTAATGTTCAGATCGAACGAAACTTCCGTTATATTCGACGCGATCGGATTCCCGACGACCTTAAGCGTCACATCGACGGGAGAAATCATACTCCCTGGAAGCTCCGTCGTGTTCATAGACATCGAAACGAAGTCGCTCGCGTTCACGGGGACGAAATTATCAAGCGTAAAATTAAGACTTTGAGGATCCGCGTTCGCGGTGTTATCGATAAAAATCGTTTGTGACACGGGGATCCCTGGAGTCACATTTCCCCACGATAAACTTATCAAAGGTTCGAGCGACATGTTCTCAAACGTCACCTTTTCCCCGTTCACATTCTCCTCTGGACCACTTCCCCCCGCGGATCCCCCTGAAGTCCCATAAACGGGGACGTTGCTATTCACCGAAACCGAGTTATGAATCCCCCCGTTTGAAGAGGAATAAAGAGCGGGAAAAACAATTATCCCGACGACGACTCCCAAAAGGACGCACAAACAACCGATCGCGAAAACGTCTTCCGCTTTCAAAGTTTTCCCCCTAAAAATGGGAAGTGTGGGGAGTGTCGCTTTTCATCCCGTTCTTCGCGGTCCGATTCGTTTCTCCCACTTCCCGACGCTTTGTTTCAGTTGTTCAAACAAAGGATCGTTATGCGGTTTGTTTTCTCCATTCTTTCCGCGCTCCCTTAAGCGGATCCGTCTTCCGTTTCCCTGAATAGTATCCGACGACTCCGACGATCAGGAAGATACATACGATTCCGAAAAGCAAAAGTTGAGGTTCGAAAGAAACGGGGACTTCGATGTTTTGCGGTGTTATTCCTGGAATCGGATTCGTCGAGTTAGGTGTTCCTGTTGATCCGATTCCCGTCGAGTTCGTGGGATTCGTGGAGTTCGTGGGATTCGTCGAGTTCGTGGGATTCGTTCCGCTCGGTCCTGTCGTTTGTGGGAGTCCCGTATATTCGAGGATTTCATTCGTCGTTGCTCCGTTCACATTATCTATGAATCGGATAACTTCGTAATTTCCCGACGTGTCGTTCGCTCTCATTCCCGACGCGATCGCCTTAACGCTCGATTCCGCTTGGTTTCCCGTCATGCACACGGACCACGCAAAAACAGCGGTGAAAGGATCAAGTATGTATTCTTCACATTGACTTGTGTTCAGCGTTGCGTAATTGTTTCCCGTAAGAATGTTCCATGTCCCCGCGTAATAATCGAGCGTTATGAGGTAATGTTCAGAAAACAAGAATTGAACGTCCTGAATCTTCTCGATTCCCGCGTTATCCGCGACTTCCATGATCACATAGAAATATTGTCCTTGAGCTTGTGAGTTTCCCCCCGCAAGATTCCACCATTGAGAAGTGTTTTCAGGGTTTGACATTGACACGGACGAATAATTTCCGTTTCCGACTCCGTTGTTCGCGGGAAAACCGTTCGCGAGCGTTCGCATAAGCGCGTATTCGTTATCGAGCGAAACGGGACAAACCGAGAACGTCATGTTTTCATTAACGTAATTACTCTTAACCGCTGTGATCCATTGATAACATTCTCCATAAAGCGGATAACCATAGTCCATTAAAGCGGGATTATACATCGCAAATCCCCCCGACGTTGCAGAATCCGCTCCGCTCAAAATAGAAAAACTCGGTCCTGGATAATTTCCTTCCGAAACAAGCTCATTCGTCACGTTCAAAGTTAAAGTCGTCGTGTACGAAATCGCTGTTAAATTGAAAACAGTTTGATCGTTCACGTTCCAAACCGTGATCGTCGCGTTCGCTCCGTCCAGATAAATCACGTAATTATCAAACGTCCATGTATCCGCGCTCGGATTATCCTTTATCAGCGTGAAGTTTTGCGGACTCGCAAAGTTTAACCATCCCGTATTAAATCCGAAATGGACGCTTGAATCGATAATGATTCCTGAATCCGCGCGGACCTTGATCGTGTTTCCGAGGACCGCGAACATCGAAACTGTCAAACAAACTGCGAGAAAAATCGACATTTCCTTTTTCATTCTTGTCCCCTTCCTTCATATCGGACCTTTTTCTTATTATTTGTTACGGTACGATACCTTATCGTTCCTTTCCCCGCTTCCTTTTCCTATTTCCCGCGACCAATAAGAGGACCACACACGCGAAACAAGCGAAGACAACAGTCGATTCTCCGATCTGAAATCCGTTTCCCGTTGAACTTTGTTCCGTCGAGTTCGTCGAAATCGTCGTCACATTTTGCGCGCTCGGATCTTTCGGAATCGGATATTGAACGGGGGGAGAATTTACGGGGGGAGAAGGACTCGGAGAAGGGGGAGAAGACGCGCTGAATGGGTTTTCCACAACTGAAAAGGGAGTCGTCGCGACTGTCGCGTTCGCGTTCGCGAGTTCTATCGTTGAGCATGTGACATAAAAGAGCTTTCCCGCGTTGTATGTTGCTTGTCCGTATTGCGCGATAAATTCGTCCGAGAAATTCAATATTAAATGATGGAATCCCGTTCCTGGAAGAAATTGTCCGACTTTGAAGAAATGGAAATCTCCCCCCGCGTGGGGAGTCGTTCCAGGACTCCAATAATAATCGAACTCCAAATACACGACGTTCCAATTCGTTCCTTGATTCGGATCGTGATACGGAGTCGCGAGATTTACACAAGCTACGACCGCGATTCGAAGCCATGAAGCGGAAGAACTAACCGCGACGTTTTCAACGCTGATCGTTATCGTGAGGTTTCTTCCGATCATCTGAATTTCTCCGTCGTTTCCGTTTGTTCTGTTCAAGTGTCCCGCTAAAATGCAAAGTTTCGTAGTTGCGGAATGTTGTTCCGCGTGAATCTGAACCGTCGAAGTTCCGGTATATGCGTATGTTGCCACGTCCGAACTATTCCAGGGAAGATAATCTCCCCAAACAGCGGGAGAATAGACCGCGTATGAATGTCCGAGGGGAATCGACGCGAAAACTAACAAGAGAACCAAAAAAAGGGGAAAGAATGTTTTCAAAGTCTTCGACATGTTTATCCCGTGAATCCGCTCGATGCGGTCCATGAGATAGGGACTCCGACGGTAACAGCGGTTACGGGACTAACATTCGCTCCCGTGAAATCTAAGGCTTGAATCTCAAAGATTTCGATGCTTGCGCTTTCACTATTCGCTCCCGTGACAAAGGCTAATCGGATATACTGAGCGGTGATAGTTTCTGTTTGTGTGTCTAAGTATCCTTCAGATGTCGAAGTTCTTTGACAAGCTCCAGATCCGGAAGTTTGATTCCAATTCGCTCCATCATACGCATACCAATAGGCCGTTACGGAAGACGTGTTTGAATAGACTCCGACTCTCGCTTCGACTGTGACTGTATAGACCGCTCCAAGATTGAGATCGACCGTTCCGATAAGATTTCCTTGTGTTGATACGTTTGAGCTTCCGATTCCTGAAGATGTCATCCAATTTCCATCGGTGATCGCTGTCGCGTTTCCAGGGTTGACTCCCCAACTGTTAAACGTGGGGGTTATTCCTTTAGCTCGGTTTATGGGAGCTTGTGGAATATTCACCTGGCACAATCCGACTTCGAACATCGTCGCGTTTTGTGCGATAACTGTCGGTTCAAGATAGTATGATGTGCTGTTTATGTATTCAGACGTTCCGTTAAACTGAAGCGTTATCGATGTCGCGTTTGTCCAGAGGCTATGGGTGATCCATGTTCCGTTAACTACGTTTTGAAATCCTGAAGTTTTCGTCGGAGAAAATACACTTGTGTTGTTGTTCCATATTTCCGCTTTTCCAAGATCCGTTTCCGCTGTGAACGTGACCGTTCCAGGATAGATCGAAATGTCGTTTCCGACGTAGTTATGCCGAGAGTCGGTTGCTGTGCTTTGATCGCTAAAAGCAACTGCCGTCGTTAAGGAAGAGAGAGTTCCCCCGTAGAACATGTTTGCGAAGGAGTTTCCGATCATTAGGACCGTGTAGTTTTGCGAGCTTGTCGTGTAGGTCGAATAAAAGTTGATTTTATTCGTGCCATTAAGGAGAATGGCCGTTCCCGCGTTTTCAACGTCGGAATCATAGAAGCTCATTAAACGGTCGTTTGTGATTTCGATTGCCGTCGTGTTTGCCCATATTGAACCGAAGGGGACGAATTGAAGTCGGTCGAATTGCGCGAGGTTCATTGAATCGTTGCTTGATTGTGTTGTTGGGGAAGCGGTTATGTTTAGTCCGATTGAATTCGGGCCTTCAGGATCCAGATCCAAGAAATCGATTATGCTGTTTCCATAGTTGGACGTGTCGAGTGTTCCGTGATAGAATGTGACTCCCGTTCCGTAATAGTCGATTCGAACGCTGTTCCAATTCATGCCGGAAGGATCGCCGAAGTTTATTCCTGAATATCCGACGGCGACATCTTCTATCCCGATGTCCGTGAGTGTTGGCATTGATCTGATGCTGTTTTGTGAACAATGTGCGGAGGCGATTCCGTTTCCGTTCAGATCGTTCATTTCAATCTCTAAATGTGTGATAGCCCATTGAGCGGGACAATTTCCCGTCGCATCTATGTCGATCGCATCCGCATTTGTCGTTTGGTTGAAAGTCGTTCCAGGTTCGCATATTAACTGTGTATAACGTCCGAGCGTGACCGTTCCGTTCAAATTGTAATTTGCCATACGAAGGAAGATAGTCCCCGCGTGGATCGGGATGGAGTTGTATGTTCCTCCTAATTGATTCACACAATAGTCAACGACGTTTGAAGAGTTCGCGAATCGGTCCATAAACGATATGAAACTGTTGTTTCCGCTTTCCGCGTATGTGTACGTTCCATCCGTATAAACCGTCCAGGACGCGCTTTCATACATCGATGTAAGAGGGACATAAGTTCCCGTCGGCGTGAACCATCCATACGCGTTTTTGATCAGGTCCATCGAAGAGAAATTATTCGCTTGTATGCTGTAAAGATAGACTCCCCCGTCGAGGACGTTCTTCATACATGCGAATTGTGGATTCGCTGTCGTCGTCGTACTTTCGTCGTCGTATGGGACTCCCCACGTCGAATATTCTCCCCCAAAAAACAAATTGTCGAAGCTATTTCCGATAAGGCGGATCGCATAAGTGTAGTTCTGAACGCTCGCGCTTGTGATCGCGACGGAGAACGTGTTATAAAAGTTAATTTCTGTCGCATTGTTCAAAAGAATCGTGTTTGACATTCCTTCGATGTCGCTGTCGTGGAAACTGATCAAGCGTTCGTTTGTGATCGCGACTCCGATCGTTCCGTTCCAATATCCCCCATAAGGATATGTTTGAAGTCTTTCAAAGTCCGCGAGATTAAGAGAATCGTTTCCCCCTAAATATCCCCCCGTTATGTTCAGTCCGACCGCGTTGTTCGCTGTTGGATTCAAGTCGAGAAAATTGAAAATGCTGTTTCCATAGTTCGCGGAATCGACGTTTCCATGTCCGAAATAAACTCCCGTCCCCGCGTATTGTATGCGAACCGTGTTCCATGTCATTCCCGACGGATCATTCATCCAGATCCCCGTGTATCCGCTCGCGACTCCCTGAATCAAAAGGTTCGAGAATGTGGGTTCTGTGCTTATACTATTGTGCGCTCCATGTACGGAATAAATTCCGTCCCCGCTGAAACCGTTCATTTGAATCGTTAAGCCTTGAACGGTGTATGTCATGGGTTCGACATCTGTCGGATCGATCGTTATCGCGTTAATGTTCGCTTGAACGCTTAGAACCGTCCCTGATTCCGCTTCGAGTTGTGTTCCTTTTCCGAGAACGATTCCCGTGAAAAGCGGATAAGTCGCATTTTTAAGAGCGATAATTCCGTAAGCTCCCGAAGACAAAGATCCAAAAGTTGCTCTTGCCGTATTTATAACCGCTCCCGCGTCCGTTCCCGACGTTAAGAACGAACTGTTCAGTCCGTACCATGCTTCGATATTTGTTCCGAGCATGTCGATCAGAATCGCGAAGTTATTGTTGAGAGTGACGTTGACTCCGTTAAACTGAAGATTTCCGCTGAAATTCATGTTTCCATTTTGAAGATAGATCGAGCTTGTCATTCCCGTTTGAGCGAAGAGGATTCCACTAAGCAAAGAGCAAATCAAAAGAGCGATTCCAAAAGTTATGATTTTTCTTGTTAGACTGTGCAGTTTTTTGATAGACATTTCTTTTTTCACTTTTCCTTATTTCCCTTTGATCCGTTATCTCTCATATTTGTTTCGGTACGATACCGTACTCTTGAAATCCATGACAAGACTACTCTTCTTTTCCTTTCCGTCCGAGAATCTTGTTTATGACTCCTGGATTCGTGACGACGATTATCAGGACGATAACCATCGCGATGATCATCCAAAGTTGCGCGAGATTCCAGGGATTCGAGAGCCACGCGTCGAGTCCCGTTCCGATTCCCGCTTGTGTGACGGTGACGATTTCTTTGTTCGTCCATTGTGCGGGGGGAACTTGATAATTCGCTGTCGCATTGTATCCGAGAGAGAGCGCGGTGTTCACGGTCCAAACGAAAGGTTGAGATCCATAAACCGCGAAGATAAATCGGACAAGATAGGAAACAGCGGGATAATAAACCGTCCATCCACTCCAAACATCCCCGTCCGTGTACGTTCCGATAGAATTGATATGTATCTTGAAAAATTCAGCGGGAAGAACGGTTTGATAATCGGGACTCTGGAGAAGTCCTTGAGCCTGAAGATCCAAAGATCCCGAAGGTTCTCCGTTTAACATGTACGCTGTCGGAAGAACATAAGAGTCGGACGCTTTCGTATAGAGTGGAATACTTTGTCCGTTGTATTGCGGAGCGAGAGAGATAGATCCCTCTATGTTCTGAAGCGTCGAAAGAGAAACTCCCGTCGCACTTACGTTAATGCTTGAGCTTCCCTTGCATTGTTCGATCGAGCTTATGTCTTGTCCGTTCATTAGACTTTCGTATTGTTGGATCCATCCTTGAATCGGAAATCCCCCGACGCTGTTAAATTGTTCCGCTCTCGCGTTCTGATCCATGACTGAAGAGGGGGGACTTCCCGCGTTCTGTTTAAGCGTCATCGAATACACGCTTAACCAATTATACCAATAAAGCTCGAACCACAAATCGAGATTCGTCCAGGATCCCTCTTGCCAACCGCTTCCCGTTCCCGCGTTGCTTCGACTCGACGGGATGGAAATGTCGATCCAAAAGTTTCCAGGAATCAAAAGGAGATTTTCCACTTCTCCCGTGTATGTGACCGAGTTAATTCGTGTTCCATTCGCGAGAGTCGTCGTCGTGTTGCTTTGGATTCCCGTCGGATTCCAGAACGAAAGCTCTTCTCCCTGATCCCATGTCGCGATATTTTGGGAAATGTTGAGCGGAGTCGCGGTTTGATAGTTGTATGAAGCGAGCGGTATCGGACTTTGAACGTCCGTTTCTAATTCTTGTTCCGTCGAAGAAATTCCGCTTAACGGGGGAGCGTTGAAATCGTGAACGATAGTTAAAGATGTCGAAGAACAGTCTCCCCAATAAACAACGTCGTTTCCGTTTATCGCTGTTGAATGGGAAAGAATCGTATGAACTCCGTTTCCTGCGACGTGAACTTCATTCGTTCCCGTCCATCCTTGAAAACCTTCGAAATTGACTCCATAAGTCGCACAATACGCTCCAGGGAATCCAGGATTAACGACTCCGACATCCGAGAGAAGATTCAGTCCGATCGGAGTCACGATTAACAAATACGCGATCAATCCGACGATTATCAGTTTTGCATGTTTCGAAATATACTTTCCGACTTTATCCGCGTCCTTTTCGATACTCAAAGTTTTCACTTCTCCTTTTTCTTTCCTTTTTTGCTTCCGATTAAAACCGCGATTATAACGACGATAACTAAAAAGATGATCCACGTTTCGACGTCTTTCGGATTAACGGTCCATTGAATCCCGTGATCGTTCAGTCTAGGAGAGGAAGAAGGGTTCGGGCCTGGACTCGGATTCGGTGAAGAGTTTCCAACGGGACTTAATTGAATAGTCGTAGAAGAGGACGGATAATTTCCCGTAAATGTTGTATATCCGTTTTCCTGGACCGCGTACGACGTGATCGTTATTCCTGAAGGGATCAGAAAATTGACGTTTCCGTTTTGGTCCGTATAAGCTCCGTATGGAATATCCGTTAAACTTCCCTCTGATCCCTGAAGAGAAACGAACGCTCCGCTTAACGGGGATCCTTGGGAGTTCGTGACGTGGAAACTGAACGATTGATCCGCGAAAGCTCGCGACGCTGTCAAAGTTATAAGGAGCGTCGCAAAGCAAAGGACGAAGACGATTCGAGTTTTGTTTTGTGTTTTCATATTGATCTCACCACTTTCAGGACGACGGACGTGGTGACTCGGAGCGAAGTATTGACATAAGCTCCGACGTTGTTGAGCATGTGTCCCGTCATACATGGGGAAACGTGAAGACTGTGATAAGCGGTCCAAGAGAGAATGAATCCTCCGCCTAAAACGTAGAATAGACTTGCGGGGTTTGTTCCATAAACCGCGAAATGGTAAATTAGAAACGCGCTTCCCGCTATTCCGAGTTCAGGATATGGATAATATCGCGTTTTGACGCTTGTTAGGATCCAGTCGGTTAAGAATCCTCTGAAGAACTGTTCTTCCGCGATTCCGATCAGAACTTCGAAAAGAAACTGATACGGTCCTGAAAGTCCCGTACTAACCGCGAGCGAATGACTTGAGTTAATCGCTTGATTCACAAGAAAAACACCGAACAAAGCGATAACCGTGTCGAAAATAAGGTTCTTCCAAAGATTTTCATTCGTGATTTCCGTGTCGTCGAAGTCGTACTCTTCAGAACCCTTTCGGAATTTTGACCGGTACAGATTATGAAGAATGATTCCGCTTAACAACATGACGACGGGGAAAAGAACGACCGCTGTTCCGACGATAGTGAACATATAAAGGAAGATGGAAACCGCTAATACGATGAACATGAAGCTCACGTTATCTTGTTGTATCACGGTTTTCCATCGTCCGATTATCGATATTTTCCCGACTAAAAAAAGGGGAAAAACTTAACGCTCTTTCGTTGATTTCTTCGTGAGTGATCCGATCACAAAGAACACAAGTCCGAACAGTCCGATCACATAATAGAAATCGCTTAACGGTATTGAATTGCTTGATTCCCCGCTTCCGTATTCTTCGACGATCGTCATTCCGAGTTGAGTTTGTCCCCCGTAAGTGACGTATCCGTTTAACGTGTATGTTCCGAATCCTGGAAGTGTATAAGATCCCGTGAGGTTTTCGTCCGCGTAGTTTTGCATATCTGGGGAAAGCGTGATTTTCTGAAGTAGATTTCCGTTCGAGTCCAGGACGTTCATATAAGCGGTTATTTCCCCGCCTTGTGCCCATGATGTCCCCGTCGTGACGGTGTATGTGAGAGTTAAAGTCGGAGTTGATACACGAACGACGCTTGTCGGTGTGACTTGTTCTCCATTAATCGCAAAATATCCCGTGAGATTTCCCGTTTCGATGTATGCGAGTCCCGTGAAAGATCCCTGATCCGAAGTGACCATCGCGTAAGAAATCGCGTATAAGATTCCGACGGAAGCTCCGAGCGTATATGGTCCTTGATAGACGTTTTGAGTTGGACTTAAAGCATGGACGAACGATAAAGGAGTCGTTGAGAGCAAAGTCCAGGATGATCCCGTCCATTCTGAAAGCTGAAACGACGCGTTGAGAACTTCGATTGTCGCGAGTCCCGTCGTTATTGCCGTCGCGAAGGTTTGTTGATTACAATATCCGAGTGCGGGACTGTTCGGAGTTGTTTGTCCGACTCCCCCGAACATGACGGACGCGCTTGATCCGCTTGAATATTCGACGACGCTTCCCGTCGTGAAGACGAAAAGCAAAAGTGCCGAGGCCATGAGGATTAATCCGAGTGTTTGAAAGTTGTTAAGTTTCACATGGATCGCCTTTTTGACAAGTCAAAGACAAAGAAAAGAAGAGGGGAGTTTATTTTTCGCTTCCGCGTTCACCGCTTTCTTTTCGTCCCCACTTTTCCCACACGAAGAGAATCGCGATCGCGCTGATTCCCCCGCTTACGATCCAATCGACGTTCGGATTTCCCGTCTTTGGAATAGACGGAGAAACCATCGACATTATGAACGCGATCGCGAGGAAAATCAAAGCGAAGATTCCGTATTTCTTGTAATTCAAAGCGATTCCCCTTATGTGGAAGTCGTGAGCCACGTTTCCAACTGTGAACTCGCTGAAGATCCGCTTGAGGTTGTGTAGGCCATGTTTTCAACGATCGAAGTGAGTCCGTATTGAGTTAAGAATCCGTATGCTGTCGGTGCGGTTGTTGAAACTGTTCCGAGTTGTACCGCTGTCGGACTTTGACAGTCAACGATCCAGAATTTGAAGACGTATTGTGTCGAGCCTTGTGCGTTTTGACTTTGTATTGGAATCGTTAAGGACACGGTTAATTTTTGTCCTTTCGGAGCGAAGTACGGTCCGACTTGAAGGAAGAATCCTTTTTCAGCGTATAACGTCGTATCTCCGAGCGAGGACCATCCCGTCGGAGCGGTGATTCCAAGCATGTTTGTAGTCATGATCAAATAGCTGTCGTATGCGACGATCTGTCCCGAACTTTGTACCGTGATCATGGGGAAACCGAAACCGAGATTCGCGTATGACGCGAACAAGTTGAAAGCGATGTTTTCATTCCTGGACGCGAGCGTTGCGTTCACGTTTAGTTTATGCTGTGAAACCGTCGCGTTTTCCCATGTAACTCCGTCCGTGACGTTGCAAAGTGTCGTTCCTTGATAGGTGACGGATTCGGTGAATGAAGCTCCCGCGAGTCGTGGTTCGATGTAGAGTTTTCCAAGATTCCAATACGGAGTAGTGCCCGACGTGTATGAAACGTATCCGATTATCGGATCGTTTCCGATCGAGATCGTGTATGTGTAGGATGGACTTGATCCCGCGACCTGGAAGTCGTTCGGACTCATGGCATATATTGGATTTCCAACGTGTAGGACTGTGTAGTACCATCCGTCATAATATCCCGCTCCGTTTGTCGGTGTTGCTTGACTTGAAACATGAACGACGATCGGACTTCCGTCCGAGATCATGCTGTTCATAGCTTGTGGATTCGCGCTTTGAGCTTTCGAGTCGAAGGGCTGAAGGAAGTTGAAAACTCCGTTAATGTCTGCTTTGCATACGTCCACATACGCGGAAGTCGCTACGTCCGTGTATGCGATTCCGTCGGTGATTTCAAGTTCTAACTGTGCGGGAAGTTCTGTCGTCGAGGACGGAGTCGTTTGTGTTTGTGTCGGTGTTGGGAATGGATTTCCTTGTGTCGAACTTCCTGGAACTGTTCCGAGTTGGATCGTGTGTGTCGTGTTGTTGTATGAAACGTATCCCGTCGCAAAAGCGAGAATCGCGAGAAGAGCGATTATTATGACGATGTGTTCCATTTTAACATTCATGTTGATCCCTCTTTTGACTTCTGGATCCTTATTTCCCCCACTTTATCGCGTCCCATGTTTGAAAGGCAGGGTTGCATCGATCCGTTTCCCTCTTCCTTTGAGAATAGGACGAAACGACTTATCGACTTTGAAGGTTCAACCGGAGAGATTGAAAAGAGATTCTTCGTCGATAAATCGCTCCGTTGTGTCGCTTGTGGGACGCACATTTAAACACAATTATACCGTACGATACAGTAAGAAATAAGAGTATGCACATATCAAACATACTGATGTGAAATCGTTATGTCGCGATGTGTGGGACGTTGCTTAAATTATGGAGAGAAGGCATATTGATTAAGCCTTCTCTTTGGAAGCGTTTTCGAAGTTGGCTTCGTCGGGATGTAGTCGAAATCCGCGTTCTAGATCAAAAGCGGGGACTCATTTCAGAAAAAGACATGGAGAAAATCACGATTACCGGAGTCGTCTTCGCCGAAGACGCACAAGAATCGCGGAAGATTCAGGAAGTCGGACCGAAAAGTTACGCTTTGACCATACATCCCCCTTTCGTTTCGATGTTGTGTCCCTTCCAGGAGAAACAAACCGTTCAAAGACTGATTCGCGAAGAAAACGGAGAATATCTTCTCCTGATAAAAGGAGTTATTCCGAATGAATACGCGAAAACTTAAGTTAATCGGGGGACTCGCGGGGACTCTCGGAGTCGAAACTCTTCTTTGTTTCGGGATTCTTCATTATAGCTCTTTGCGCTTGAGTCTTCCCGCTTTGTATATGGTCCTTTTCGGTCCGAGTCTTGTCGGAGTCTTCGCGAGTTTTAGTCCATACATACGCGCGGATCCTGAAAGTCCAGAACTGAAAGACACATTCGAAGCGATTCCCACGCTTTCCGAAGAGGAAATCTTCGAGAAAACACGAAAGGACAAAGCGGAAGAGAAGACGGAATCTCCCACGATTCCCGAAGTCATTCCCCCGACGAATCAAATCGTCCCCGTCCTAAATATCGACGTGAACGATAAGGACGCTCTTCGAAAAGCTCTTCTCACAAAAGTTCTTATGGAAATTAGTCGGACGGACGTGAACATCGAAATCGATACACATCTGTCGCTTGACGGAGAGTTCAAAGATCCCGACATAAAAGTCGGATTCCGTACTCCCCCGAAAAAGACGGAAGAGAAGAAACAAGCTCCCGCGTCGGATCCCCCGAAACAAACGGAAGAGCGGTCCGAACAATTACATAAAGCGAGGGTTTGAACGTGGACTCGGATACGATTTTCGAACAGATTCCCGCGTTCGTCCTGATCGCGGTTATGATTCTTATGGATCTGATCCCTCAACAATACCGCTTTTATCTGATAGTTTCGGGGATCGCTGTCGTTCTTATCTTCATGTTCGGAACGGAATACGTCTTCAGAATCACCGCGTCAAAGTATCTTTATGGATGTATAACGCTCCGTCCGACGAATCAAGTTCTCCATGTGTTTATTACCGAACCGAGCGGGGGAATACATTCTCGCTGTATCGATAGAAAATTAAACATTTATGAAACTCCCTTAACGCTCGGACTAAAACTTCCGAACAAAGGCTTTTCAGACGTTAAGCAATTCGTTATAGAACACGAACACGAATGGGAGAAGCGGTTTAAAGCGTTTCCTGGGAAGGCTATTTATCACGGACAAAGCGTCGAACATTCTCGCTGTTTTCGAATGACTCTTTGGATTCCCCGTTCGGGACAAACCGTTATAGATCACGCGGAAACGATCCCGATTTTCTGGATGATGGAAGGCCCTGGAGATTATTATCTTGATACCGAACCACGCTTCGACAATGTTCCAGATTCAGCGGGGACGGACATCGTTCCACAAGACGGGAAGAACGGAGTTTCGTATCACGATAGATATGAACAAGAACGGACGAAAAGTATGAATCTCGAACGCGTCGCTTTCACGGAACACCGAAAGCTGATTCGAATCGAGGGGGAGTTTAAGCAACTTAAGAATGAATTTCGGGGAGCTTTGAGTCGGACGCGGGACGTGTCGAAACTTGTTCTCGAAGAACTCTTAACGGTCCTTTCCGCTCATAGTGAAATCGAGGAAGCGGTGAACGAATATCGGCATCGTCCGCTCTTCCAGATAACGATCGGACTCGCGATCCTCATTCTCGGAATCTTCGGAATCTACGAGTATTCGTATAACAAAGACTTCCGGCAAAGCATAAGCTCGAACATCCTGGTGATCATCGTCGTCGCGGTTATTCTGATATTCGTCGCGATGTATCTTCTCGGAAGACGGGGACGACGTAGATAATGGCAACACAACCAAAGCGGAGCTTAAGCGATCGAATCCGATCCGTATTCGGACAAGAGGAAAAGGAATCGGACGACGCTTTCGAGCGGACTATGCACAAGCTCGGAATCGACGTTCTTAAGGACCAAAAACTCGAACAGCGTGTCAAGTTGTTAATCGAGTTCGAGGAATACATGGAATCGGAAATTAAGACGGACGACTTGATTCCATACGTTCAGGAATTGAAACATCGACAGAATCTTCTTAATCATGCGCTTTATGAAATCTCCGCTCCGTATGGACGCGCGGGGGATATTCCCCGTTTTGGAAAGATGTTTCACGGGTGGGGACGCTTGAACGCTTCCGCGTCGTCTTGGGTTCTTCGAACTTTCGACATCGTGAACACGACGGAAAAGGCCAAAGAGGAAAAACAGAAACAAGAACGCGAAAAGGAAGAACGCGAACGACGACAAGCGGAAGCGGACAAAGCGAAAGATACGCAGAAAAAGGATGCGGTCCAGGGAGAAGAAAAGACGGAAGAGAAACCGAAGACGGAAGAGGAAAGGGACGACATCGAGGATCTTCTCGAAGAGCTTGAAATCGAAAGCGTCGAACCGCGTATTTTGGTCCAAAGTCTTCACGACGTTCTCTTAAAACACATCTGGAAAGACGGATTTCTCATTCTCGGACAATGCTTCTTAGATCGGGACATTTCTCCGCGAGCTTCGACCGTCGTTCAAAACGTGAACGCTATGAGAGAACGGGAAGACATGACGAAAGAACAAACATTCTAGGCTGATTGAACTTGCCGAAGGAATACGGGACGGAATACAATTTCGAGGAAATGTCGTCGTGTAAAATGCCCGTTAAAGTTCGGGGACGCTGGATCCGTTTCACTGAAGAAATGCGTTATGATCTTCCGAACTGTTTTGAGATCACGGGGGGAAAGGGGACGGGGAAGTCCGCTTTGTGTGAAGCTCTCGCGACTCAAACAGCGGAGAAGGATCCCGATTCGAAGATTCTGGATTTTTGGGGGAGTCGTGACTGTGAAGGTGTCGCGTGGTGTCGTAGTCCGTACAAAGACAAAGTCCTTTTGCTTGTCGGAGATTCCGTTAAGATACGGAGTCGCTTTCCATCCGTGAAAGTGTCCGACTTCAAGCTCGAAAGCATGAAGCATTATAAGGTATGTGTGACCGTGTCCGCGTTCTACTCTTCGGATCGAGAGCGACATCATGCGATTCAAACCATCATGTCCGTACTTTGGAGTCGCGAAGGATGGAATCACGTCTGGACTTTGATTCTTCGGGAAATGGCAAATCTGATTTATTCCCGTTTGTCAATAGGGGAAGATCAAGCTCAAGCAAAAGCATATTTGATTAATGCACTTCGAGAAATGCGACATTCGGGATATGCTCTTTGCGCGGATTCGATTAAGTTTAAGAGCGTCGATTCGGATGTGCGTTCTCTTGCGGATTATCAATATATTAAAGCATGTGGAAAGGAAGGACTCCCCGACGATCTGAAATATTTGTACGCGTACTTCAAACCGTTCTCCATTATGCGTATGCCCGTAGATCAGTTTATCGTTATTTCAAAGAAGGGGACGATAGGACGCGGATATTTCGAGTTTCCCCGATGGCATAAACGCGAGAATGAACATATCTTCGACTTGTTGGGGATTCATATTGAACATGAAGACGAACCAGATCTTAACACGCGCGGGGGACGAATCAATGATCCCGAGCATATCGAAATCATAAGGAAGCGACTCGCGGGGGACAATGGGAAACCGTTAAGTTTCACGCGACTCGCAACTCGGACCGCTCGCTCGAATTCGACGGTGTTTCAACAAGTGAAATACCATAACGAAGAGGTTGAACGCGTCGGATATTGTGACAAGTGCAAAAGGTTAAGCGGACCGTTTCAAGCGGTGAAAGTCTAAGGTTCGTTTCCCATATTTCCAAATTGCGCGATTTCTGTTTCGGTCGATTGTCCTGATAGATTGTTTGCGATTATTCTATAATTTCCCGTGATCACGTAATACTGATAAGAGTTTAAATTGATGTATCCGCTGAAGCTGTCTCCGTTTCTTGTCATGGTTTCGTTTGTCCAGGTTAATCCGTTATTGATGGGAGATAAGGATCCCGTTTGATTCCAGCACATAACGGTATATTCGAGAACGCAATTGTCAGCGTTGTTTGTCGTTGCTGTGATGTTGACAAGTCCATTTGGAAGAATAGACCAATCAGGATTGCCTTCGTAAAGATTAGTTGTTACGTTGAGAATCAAAGGATCAGTTGCTTCTGTGTTCTTTGTCGGGAGAGCTTGACTTTGATTTTGACGAATTATCCATACAAAAGAAGAAGCGAATACGACACATAAAATCAGCATGATTCCTAATAGCTTGTTCACGGTCTTATCCTTCCCATTATTGAAGGGGAAGAACTTCCTATTAAACAATATCCTGCGAACAGAATGAAAATAAAAAAAGGGAAGATGAGTTTAGATTGGACTGTTTGAATGGTCACGCGATATTTACTGTCGAGCTTGCCGTTGATGTTGCTATGTCGTTTATGTTCCAATCGAAAAGGTCCACGTTACTAAGGCTTAAGGTTGTGCTTGTTCCATTTCCGAGAACTTGGAAATAGAACTTTGCGATAGCTGTTGTTCCTGTGAATGTGTCGTTTGAAGTATCATAGAGTCCTTGTGTGTTTCCAGCGTTGTACACTCCGTTTGTGTTGTCGATGTCAGTCGAACATGGTAGGGAAGAGTTCCAGGACGTACAGTTATAGATGGTTGCGTTTATGCAGGAGAGAAGCGTTGAGTTCCAATCAAGTTCGAATGACCATCCCGAAAGATTCGATACAGCGACTATTTGAACTGTGAACGAAAAGGTCGCGTTCTGTGTAGTGTTTATTTGCGATGGATTGATCATCATTGTCGTTGTGACTAAAGGTTTAGGTTGTCTTGGTTGAATTTGCATTTTCGTTGCTGTTTGGTTGGTGAGAAAGTTTTTTTCTCCTTCTGAGAGACATTCGATTTCCTGAAGCATTGTTCCGTTCAAATTGTCAGCGTTTGGATGATGCTGAAAGTTTGGATCCGACCAATTTCCATAATCCCAAACGTCTAGAGTAACTGAGGGAATATGAGAATAGAGTGCGTCAGTTCCGGCTGTTCCGTTATAGATAACTGGTCCATAAGTAGTGTATTCGTTTGTGATACCATCGGTTGATGTGACAGCGGTATAGTTACTCCAGATGTTTGCTTCATTGTCAATATCCTTTTGAGTTTCAGTTGGGGGAGATGCCATAGTAAAGAATGTTCCGTTCGGATTGCTTCCTGCGTTTGCTCCTCCAAGATGTATGTCATTGAAGACTCCGAGATGTGCAATATTAAAGACTTGTTGACATTCTTGAGTTTCGTTTTCGCTTTCTGAAGAATTGCCTCTGTAGTCATAGAAATACGTTCCTGTCGGCGCGCTGTTGTTTTGTCCCCAATTGAAATCATTCCATCCGTACGCGAAGTTTCTGTTAATGCAGACTTGGTTTGAATCTGTTCTGTTTCCCGTCCCGCCTTCCTGATATGACAGTCCGAACTTGTCAATGTCCACAATGGGTACGATGTAGAATTGTACGCTGTTGATAATGCTTGAAGCTCTTGTATCTGAGGTATTGTCTAGGAATTGGGCAAGGTTGTATAGCAAAGTTGCAGTTTCATACTCATTCCCGCAATTCGCTCCGGTGAACATTATTGTTTGTGAGGGGAATCCCTTGGTTTGTGCGAAAGCGCGACAGACAATCGCGATGTCTTTCATATTAACCGTGCCATCGCAATTTATGTCCGCGCATGGATTCCATGCTGTTGCGCCTGGCGATGTTCCGAAAGCTCTTGCTACCATTGCGATGTCTTTCATATTGACTATTCCATCATGATTAAGGTCACAAGCGACTGTTTCGTTCGCTCGGATCCAGTAGGCATATATTGTTTGTCCTTTGTCAGATGTTCCGAATGGTTGTTCCCAGATCGTCCCCGTACTGTTTGGAAGGGATTCAAACGCGGAATAGACTTGTGTGGAAGTCGACAATATCGTGTTTGTCGTCGTTGCTTTTGCTTGTTGAATGGTGAAGACTATTCCCGAAGATAGGCATAATGTCAAGAGCAATATCGAAGCGGTTAAAATCTTGTTCATGTTTTTCTTTTCTCCTTATATTTCGGTACAGTACCGTACAACAAAGGTATTAATTATTGTTACGGTACAAAGTTATAGAAGAAAGTTCTGTACGGTATCGAATATTAGCGTCGAAAATTTGAAGGAAAAAAGGGGAGATTGATCGTCGATAGTTGTTTTTATTTGAACCAACTTAATGGATGATGCCCGATCAGTGTCGGAAGCGTGAACTTTGGCGGATCTGGAATCTTTGGAACATAAGCATAGTACGGGTTAAACTGAACTCGTAAAGTCACGTTTTGACATAGAGTTAAGATATACGTTGAGTCGCTTAATCCCGATACGTCGGAAACTTGCACGTTGTTAATGTAGAACGCTTCGAAAGTCCATCCTGGAGCGGGATGTGCATATACGATTATCGTCGTCCCCTTTGGGACGGTGACGGTGAGTCCTGATCCGAAAATATTCGTATTGACGTATCCGAATCCCGTTTGTCCGTTGCAACTAAAAGCGGAGATAGTTAAAGTCACGTTTTGAGTATGTCTTGAACATGCGAACGCGGGGACTGTGAAAGCGAAAGCAAAGAAGAACAGCGGTATCAACAAAGCAAATAGTTTCTTTTTCATTTCTATCCCTGAACTATGTCGGGAGAAGCGGTTAATTATTGTTACGGTACAGTCCACTAGAACAAAGTTCTAGTACCGTATTCGATGTTAGTTTATTTAGTTCCTTGTTCTGATTGATAATGTGGGGGTTAAGACATGAAAACCGAAGATTATTTTCTGATTGCTCTAATCTTGGGAATAGTGGCCTTGCTCAGTCTTTTAATGAGGGAGAATCCTTGGGGGATGTGGCTTAATTCGAACACTTTTCCGCTTGGAGTTATGAACGTGCAACCTTTTACAGAACTTGAAATGTATGTTTCCGCGTTGAGTCTCTTTGTCTTTTTGCCGTCAAGCTATTTTGCTGTCGCGTTCGTTATTGCTGGAGTGTTTAAGGCTATTATTGAGAAGATTAGAGGCAGAGAAGGAAGAGCTTGAAGGGAGAACTGCAATTCCCCCTTCAAGCGAACCACATTCAAACAAAGGTTATTTTCCGAATGTGGTTGTGAACCACAAAGGCATTTTGCGAGTCTTCCTTTGTTTGATCCCGTTAATATATTTAGCGTACTGTACCGTATCGAATATTAGTGTGTTCCGAGAATCTTGTTTCGGTGAATAGAATGAAGAGAAAAGCCTTAATCGCTGTCGTCGTTGCTTGTGCCTTGTGCGTGTCTTTTGCGGGACTTGGAATCGGTTCGCTCTTGAATACGATCTCGCTGAAATATCATATCGGTCCAGGAAGTTCGACAATGAACGCGGTGACTCTTGACATGGGATATATCAACGAAAGTTCGTCGTGGGGAAGCGATCCGACGGGAAACGGTTCTCCTATTGACACGACGGAAACTATAACGATCGGAGTTCCCGCGAACGTGACCATAGCTTTCGACAATGTGACCGCGCTTGATCCTTTCATCGCGCTCAACGTCTTGATACAATTCGACCAAAGCGGATCAGCGATCGCTGAAGGAACGATCTCGGAAGGGATTTCGACTTCTGTGATTTCAAACGTCCCGTCGGGACTGTACGAAATCTTTGTCGGCTATACTTACACCGCTGGACCGAATCCCGCGAACGGGACGATACAGATCGACGTGTCGCAATAGGAAAGTGAGACTATGAGGACGGCGGACAAAGTCTTTGCTGTGCTGATGCTAGTTCTCTTTGGTTTAATTCTGTTTTCTGGAGCTATCTATGCAAAAACGGATTATGCAACAACTAATACGATCGCTTTCAAGGAAATGATGTTCTTTAGCTTTCAAGTTCCTATGTGGGCAACCGTTGGACTACTGTTCGTTCTCGTGTTGTATGACATGGCACATAAACATTTACAGAAAACTACCAAAGCGCACAATGACGAATAACGCGTTTTGATTAACGCGTTCAATATCCCTTTTTCTTTCGTTCGTTCTCTATACTACTCCAACAACAACAGAAACCGCGATGTCTCTCGATTCATGCTTTCAAATATCCGAATGGATGTTCAGTCCGAAAACGAAATTCACAAACGAACAAACCGAATAAAAAAGGATTTTGATTAATCCGTATTGCGCGCGCTAATAAACCTGATTTAGTTCTTTAGTCAAAATAATTTAGATTGACCTTTCTAGGAATCCACGATTGTTTTTCGTTTCTCAAATATTGAGCAAACAGCAAAGCCTCTTCATTAATCAACGTGTCAAGAGTCTGCCTACTCCCCTGTATAATACTA
>Ga0181524_10001170_pt1 | contig 30617 bp, 17 predicted proteins | sample PEATcosm2014_Bin_34_FD_119761 | JGI IMG/M metagenome (GOLD analysis project Ga0181524, IMG submission 119761) | Peatland microbial communities from MTU Mesocosm Facility, Houghton, MI, USA - PEATcosm2014_Bin05_60_metaG | ecosystem: Environmental > Terrestrial > Soil > Wetlands > Peat | place... | reverse complement strand
GCTCTTTTTCATGTGGCCACCATGCCTGACGACCCGCCACCTGCTCAAGACGGGATTTCGGCGGGCGCACTCGGACCCTGCCCCCGCTTGGCCGTGGTGTAAGCCTTTGGGTTGCCGTCGTGCCCCAGGCAAACGTACAGGAGAATGTCTCATCGCCTCGACTCCTTTGCTGTCATCGCGTGTTCAGCAGAAAGCTCGCTGGCGCCTCAAGCGTCAGCGGGGCAGCCAGAGGCCAGTCCCACTTTTCCGGCATGGGCCGGCGCTGCACGCGGATGTCGGCCCCTTCTCGGTGTGCTTCGTTATCGAGGGCATATTGCCATCGCGCGTCGCCCGCGGGCGTGTTCGGGTCTTCATCGGGCACCGCCAGGGCGAACAGGAGCGGACCGTGGGCTACGCTTAGCATAGCAATCCCGTAGATGAGCATTGTCGAGCAACTGCCTTGCATCTTCGCGGCTTTCGAGCAAGCGATGCCGGTTATACCGTAGAGGAGGCACGCTATAAGTGATAGTGTTTGCCAGTTCATTCAAATAATAGTGATGGCGGGAATTTGCTTTTTTGCCGCGCCGCCGGTCATTGACGCTACGCGGGTAAGGGAGAATGGGTTTCCGCTCGCACTTATTTTCGCAGGATGGTGGCAGACGGTCAGGAGGGTGTCAGGCGCCACGTGCTGCCGCTTTTGGGTCCCGCAGAGGGGCGCTGACAAAGGCAGGCATACCATCGCCATGCTTATTTTCATTCTGGCTAATCAATCCACCGGCCTGAATTTCTGGAGGGCGGGGTGCAAGTCCTTAGGCGGCGCGCTTTCGTTGGCGGGCCAGACGACCTCGGCGACGTAAATCGCCCCCTCCCGATCAACGCAGATTCCGTGAGGGGCGAAGAAATTGCCGGGCTTCCAGCCTTCGGGTCCGCCGAAACTCGCCTGTTCAACCCCGGCGGTGTCAAAAATGCGGACCCGCGACCACGGTCCCTTACCGTCGGGGGTAAACAGCACGTTATCCACATACGTCCTGTGGCCGAGCTCGGTCACATAGACCTTGCCCTGATGGACGCAGATGGCGGACGGGCGATAGATGTTGGTCCATATAGATTTGAGGTTGCCCTCGACATCGAACACCTGGATGCGCTCATTCTCGCGGTCCGCCACATAGACGTTATCCTGGTCATCAACGGCGATGCCATGAGGCAGATTGAACTGGCCGGGGCCGGTTCCCGGCTCGCCCCAGGATTTTATGAGCTTGCCCTCGGCTGAAAAGCGATGGACCCGGGCGTTGCCGTAACCGTCCGAGACGAAGATGTCGCCGGACTTGGAAGTCGCCACTTTCGTAGGGACGTTGAAGGGACCCGCTCCCCTCTTGACGGTCTTGAAATTGCCTTTCACGCTGCCAGAATCGGACGGCACGCCTTTGGTGCCCAACGTCATCAGCAGTCTGCCGTCGGTTGTGAATTTCAAGACGACGTGGTCTTTTGTGTCATCGCAGAAGACATTGTCATTCGAATCAATATAAATGCCGTGCGGTCCAGCGATCATGCCTTTGCCCCAGCCGTAGAGGAACTTGCCCTGGGGATTGAACACGAGGATGGGGGTCTCACCCCGCACAATCGTAAAGACGTTGTTTTTGGAATCGACCGCCACGTCCGCGACGTTGTTCATGAGCATTCCATAATCTTGGGGCACAAGAACGTAGCGAGCGGAACTGGCACCGCCTGCGTGGGCGGCTGGTTGTGGCTCATGATTCCAGATCTCCTTTATCGTTTCTTCCTGAGAGTAACCGACCGGGCAGGCCGGGCCCTTGATGTTGGCGAAGTAGGTGCGCAGGGTTTGGTTGGGACACGAGATCATCCGGGTCACGGGCATTTGCAGGTGCCCGTTCGGGTCGGTTCGCTTGATCCAGTCGTAAGCGTACCGGAGCCAGTGGTTCCGGTATTCCTCGGGTTGGAGGGCAAACCACGAGATCTCATCCCAGCCCCAAACGAAAATGGTCTTGTCGTCGGCGACATTTGGCGTTCGGGACCGGCCAAAATTGTCGAACTCGACCAGGTACGGCAAACTCTCGCAACGCCAGCCGCTCGGGGAAATACAACCCTTGCTCCGTTTGAATAGGGCATCGAGGTGGCCCACCTCCAGAACGGCCTCGTAGGGCTTCTCCGGGACCGCTTTGATGCGCAAGGGGAACGAGTTAAAATCCAGCAGACTGACGCCATCTTTGACCATGCCACCGCTCGGGACATGCCCATCCAGGAGGACGAGATGGCGGCGCGCGCGTGTCTTTGCATAAGCCCGCACTCTTGCCAGAAACTCCGAATAGACTTTCAGGTCCCGATCCTCCGCGCCGATGAGTCCCACTTGCCCCAGGTGGAAGGCCTCACAGCCGAGATTGATGTAGGAGACAGCCAGGTAGTAGAACCAAAGCTGGGTTTCGAGATTATTGATCATCGGGACTCCGCCCCGTCCTCCGGGACGGTTGGAGCCCCGGCCCTGCCGCTTGATCATGGCCTCGCACGAAAACGTCCGGTCCTCCACGGGCAGGCCAAAATCAGCAAATACCCAGGCGGGGATCTTCAAGTTATTCACGTCGGCGGTCACCTGCTCGAAGAGGCATCCCTGGAAGATCACCTCGGGATCGAACGTATGGACAGTATCCACCATCTTTTTGGCATAGGCCAAAAAGGCGGGATCATTTAAGCGGCTCTCCTGTCCCCACCGGTATATGGCCCGGCCAATGAACTTGGCTCCAATGTTCCGAATGAGGCGGATGTCATCGTCTTTGTAGGGAAACTCGTAGCCCTCGGGCTTGCCCGGCACCAGGAAGTATCCCATGGTCACCGACCGATCCAGATAGTTCTCGAGGGTCTGACGCGAAATCGTGCCGTCAAAATAATACGGGCTGGTCCTCGGAACGGCAGGGACGGGCGTCGCTTGTGGCGCATTTCTCTCCGGTTCAGCCGTGGCCGGTTCTGATTTGAGCCCCACACTGTTGACCGTAATGAGGGCGTAAGCGTGTTTTTCGCCCGCTTTGGCTGAGGCATCCACGAAACGCATTTTCGGCATCGGCTGATCCGGAGTATCGTGATACGTCATCGATTGGAACAATGGCCGTCCGAATCTGCCCACCGGCTTCTCCGGCACCTGGGCAAACTCTTTCCCATCGCGCATGACGATGAAGCCGCCGATGCCGCTCTCGAAATCCGCCTCCGCGTCCCAGGTGATTTCTGTTCCCTGATCCCCATTTTGGGCCACCCGCACGCCGAAAGGCGTGGGCGGCGGCGTGGTGTCGTCCACGGCGCCGGTCTTGACGTATTCCATCCAAGCCTTGGCCACCGCTTCGTTCGGCAGCCATACGGACTCCTCGGGCTTTCCCTTATAATTGGCCGCCGGCACCGCCGTGTCGCCACCGAGCGGCGCCAGCCAGGCCTGGCTCAGGTCCATCGGCTTAAGGGTTTGATCGTTGCTCGACTTGTCCGGCAACCGCATCGCCAGGCACGCGTCAAGGAACGGGATGGCGAAATAGCGGCTGTCGCCGCACTCGTGGCCGGTGCGCGGGTCCTGCGCAAAGCCGGCGGGCGCGCCTTTGCTGCGGTAAACCCCGTAGGTGGCCAGCAGGATGCGCGTCAGTCCCGTTTCCTTCACGCCGGTGCTGCACATCCTTGGGATCGCATAACTTGCGGCTGGAATGGTGACCGGTGGGTACATGGCGGGTCTGTTGGTCCACACGAAAGCCGAGCCGGAGCGGTAGTAAACTGCGATGACGCGTTCGGGATGCAGGGTGCTCATGACATCGGCCCATCCGGCGCCGGCGGAATGACCCCAGAGCGCCCAGGGGACCGTCGCCAATTCAGGATGGCCGGTCTGGGCCGCAAACTCGCCCAGGGCTTTGACGAAGGTCTTGTCCGAGCCCAGGCGCGGGTCGAACCAGTAGTCCGAGCCTGCGGGCCCGAGGTCTCCATCGTTCAACACATGGTAGCAGGGACCGAGCAGGGCGCAGTCCCACTTCTTGGCCAGGGCCTGCCAGTGCAGGTCGTAGGCGGCAGTGGACCCTTCCTTGGAAGCCGTCATGCCTGCGCCGTGCTGGTGGACGATGAGGCCGCGGAGGCTCTTCACGCCGTCCGGAATCCAGAGCGTGTACGTGACGGCAATTCTCAGTTCGCCCTCGACCGTTGACGCCGGATAATCAACTTTCACATATTGTCCGGCCCCGCGCATCGTTCCCGCGCAGCCAAACACGGCGGCGATAAGCAAGGTGAGCGCCTTGAGCCTCATTCGCGGGTGAGGACAATGGCCGGTTCTGGCGGTAATCCATTTGGTTCGGGTCTTCATGGGGTTTATTGTGCTCGCGTGGTGATGAAATCCACTACTGGTTTCGGATCTCTCGGTGCGGTTGGAAAATGCCCTTCGCCCTCCCTGACGATCACCGTGATCTTCCCGCCGAGTTCCTTATAACGTTTCTCGACGACGCGAGTCTGGCTCTCCAACCAGGGGTCCGAGGCGCCGCAGTCGTGCAGGACCGGCACGCCTGCCTTCGCCAACGCCGCAAGGTTGTCCATCGGTTGCACTTTGCCCGCCATGAGACTGCGCATGAGCGGATTCCGGGCATAAATGCAGGCGACCTTGCCCGGGTTAGCAACCGCCCAGGCGTAGGCTTCGCCCGCCTTCGGCCCGGTCCCTTTCAACACCGGTTTGCTGGAGAATCCATTATCCACAAGGAGTTTGTAGGTATCGTCCCACCGCTTTTGCTCCGCACCCCCTCCGCCGAGCCGGGCGATCACAATGTGGTAGCCCTTCGCCAGCAGCGCCTGCTCGACCGTCGAATCCCTCTCGATAAGATCCCCCGTGAACATCCAGGGTTTTCCCTGCGCCACGGTCTTGGGCACAACGATCGATATGCCGTCCGACCTGAAGGCGCCGGGGTTGTTGGCGTAGTAGTGGTCGTAACACTCCGTGAACCCTGGCCCCCGGGCCGTGGCATAGGTGTTCTCTTCCTTAAGAAAGATGTAGGAAGGCTCGATGCTGTAGTAATACCTCTTCGTGTAGTTCGCATCCACGAAAGCGGGCCGGTTGGCCGTGGACCGTGTCATATGCTGCTCGATCCAATCGGCAATCGGCTTCGGATTCTGCAAGCTATGCGGGTGATGGGCGTGGCCTTCCTTGATAATCACCGTGATCAGGCCGCCCGCCTGATGGTACATTTCCTCGATGGCCAGGGTATTCAACCGCAACAACGAATCCTCAGTGCCGCCAACCTCCAATACAGGGACGTCATGCTTGGCCAACTCTGGAATTTTGGCGAAGTCCTCCTCGAACAGTGCGGGATTATCGGCATAGATGCACGCCACTTTGTCGGGATTGACCGCGCCCCAGTTGAACTCGTTGACCCCGCCTTTGCTCATCCCGATGAAAGCGGCCTTCTTCGCCATCCCATGCTCCTCCGTCAGGAATGTGTACCACCGGTCCCACGCTTTGCCTTGCTTGCCGCCATCGGGGGCGACGAACGCGATATGGAACCCGCGCTTGAGCAGCTCGACTTCGGTTTGGGGCTCGTGGTTCCAATAGCAGCCCCGCCAGGACCACGGATAGCCGGGCGCGGCCTTCTTGGGAACGACCACCACGCACCGGCGTTTGCCGTCCTTCACAGCGGTGTCGACACCAAACCCCGCCACCTCGCCCGCCGGCGCCGTCATGGGCGTGATCGCGCCCGTGACATCGTCCATGACGAAGTCATAACGGTCGAATCCCTCATGCCAGGTGGTCTTCTCGCCCGCGAAAGCCGCCGGGGATGGTGGTTGGGATGGTTGCGCGCCGCATGTCCTGCCCGAGACTCCGAATGCGATAGCGGCGATTGCCGCAAGACCGATGAGTTGTGTGCGCTTTATACCGGCAGAGTTGGTCTTGTGCATTTTCACTTTGATACTGTTTTTCATAGCGCTTTTGGTTCGACGCGGTAGTTGCGGCCTGCTGTAGCCGGGAAGACGATGCACTCGCCGCTGGTCGTATTCAATTCAAAGGGCGTCACCTCGATCCTACCGATTTCATGCACGACGTTGTTGATCGAAACGACGGCGTAGGTGTGCTGTTGGCCAGTCATGTGGATTCGGCATTTGGGCTTCAAGTTGGGGTCTATTGTTCCGCTGAGCCGATGCAGTAGAGGTTCGTGGCACCGCGCAGGAAGATTTGGCCGCCGCTGATAGCAGGCGAGGCAAAGCATTCTTCTCCAAGGTCGTTTGACGCCACGAGGTCGTATTTCTCGCCGGGCCTGATGATTTGGGCGACTCCTTTGTCGTTGAGGAAATAGACCAATCCTCCCACCGAAACCGGCGAGGCATAGGTGTGGCCGAGGGGCTCATGCCAGAGAACCTGGGCGGTGGCAGCGTCGAAGCAATAGATTGCGTTGCCTGCTTCCGCGACTGTGAGGAAGTAACGGTCAATGGCGATGGGAGAAGGGACGTAGGGCGCGCCCCGAGTGCTTTTCCAGACGACTTTGGTGTTGGTGGCATCGCCCTGGCCATCCGGTTTGATGGCCTGCAATTCCTTCTTGGGCCAGCTCGACGAGGCGAGCAACAGGCCCGTCTGTTCGCTGAAAACCGGAGTTATCACGAAGTCGGTGGAGGCGTTCTCCACAAACCAAAGGCGCGCGCCGTCTTTCGGATTGAAGCTGGTGACGGCTTTGTCGCCGTAAAGGATGACTTGAGGACGCCCAGCCAGGAGCCGGGCCAGCGGCTGGCCGAAGCTGTTGGAAGGATTTTCGAGAGCGGTCTTCCAGACGGTGTGTCCATCCACGTGGCTCAAGGCGACGAGGAAGTTCCCTTGTTTGCTCTGCGCGCTCAGGATGACTTTGTCTTCGTAAAGAATGGGCGAACTGGAAAAGCCGTGATCGTTTCGGAATTCTCCCGGACGCACCAGCCAGAGTTGTTTGCCGTTGAAGTCAAAGGCGGCGACCGCGACTTGCTTGACGTCGAGGAAGGCCACATAGATGCGTTCGCCATCTGTGGCCGGCGTGCCGGAGGCGAAACTGTTCTCCCCGCTCTTAGGTTCGAGGGGCGCGACCAAGACGGTTTGCCGCCAGAGCACTTGGCCGGTACGGCGATCGAAACAGAGCAGCGCCCGCTCTTGCTTATCGGGAAAGGCCGTGGCCGTGAAAATGCGGTTGCCCCAAACGACAGGCGAACTGTGGCCGGCGCCGGGAACGGCGGTCTTCCAAAGAACGTTTCGGGTGGCGCTCCACTGCGTAGGCGCGCTTGTTTCCAAACTGGTGCCATCGCCTCGCGGGCCGCGCCAGGCGGGCCAGTTCTCGGCAGAAGTGGACATCGTCAGAACTGGCAGAAGGAGGGAAAGTGCGAGTGTGAGAGAGGGACGTTTCATGGTGTTGAACAATCTGGTGTACGCAGGATTTTGTCTTTCGTGGCCACGACGGTCACGGCACCGGACACCTCGCGGGCGTCTATGGCCTTCTGGATCGCCGGGCCAATGCCGGCAAATGGGTTTGGGATCGCACAAGCTGTGCAGATGATGCCCGGCCCCTTCCTTGATTACCACCGTGATCCGTCCGCCCCACTGTTGGTAGATGTTCTCAATGACCGAAGAAACCCGGCCCAGCAAGGGATCAATGCTCCCGCAGACGTGCAAGAGCGGCACGTCGTTCGAGGCCAGATCGCCCAACTTCGCGAGCATCTCCCGGTTGCCGCCCGGATTGTCGGCGTAGATGCACGACACCTTGTCGGGATTCATGAGCTTGCCTCAAGGCGCAGCTTCCTCGGGAACCGGGGTGACGATCCACCTGGCGCCTCGTTTGAATCCCGATGGCCCAGGCTCGGTGCGCATCAGGCCGGTGAGCCTGAAATAGTTCTCGAGATGTTTGTTGAAGATGGCCTCTCCCGCGCCGACCTCGATCATCCCGCGGTCCTGGTCGGCGCCGAAACCCCCCAACGCCGCACCCTTGATGCTCGGAACATATCCGGGCCACTGACCCGCGTTCCAGGTGTATCCGAAGTAAAAGGGATTGGCCGCCTCGGCTTGCATCTTCGCCTTCCATTCGAGCCCAAGCTCGGCAAACAGCTCACCGGGATTGGCCGCGATGACGATATTGTCGTTGATCACGATGGTAGTCACGCGAACGTCAAAGTGCCTGGCCGGATCGAAGCGCCCCGTAAACGCAAGGGCGGCGTCCTTGTATTTGATCGTCGTTTCCTCGCCCTTGCCGCACAAGGACTTCGCCACCTTGATCGTTTCAAACGCCAGCAACTCTCCCATCCGTTCCATCGGCGCGTAATCGGTCTTGAAGGGATCGTTCGGACCGTCTCTTCGCGGGACCGTGAACAACGGGGCAACATTGCCGGCCGCTCCATTGACGAAGAGGCAGGTCACCCCTTTGCCAAACGCCTCCTCAACCTTCCGCGCGGCGACTCCCGGGTAATCGGCGGAGATCGCGTAACTCTGGCAGACCACGTCGGCATGGCAGGCATAGTTCATGATAATGGCCCGGGCCTGGCCGTTGGTGTCCTCCACCCGGATCACGCCCACTTCCTGGTCAACCGGCCCGAAAGGAATCCGGTCCGGGTTGATCGCGCCGTAATGATCATCGCCCATCCAGGACTCGCGGGCATGGCCGTCCTCACGGACGACCAGGCGTTTGAATCCCAACTGGGGAAAACTCTTGCGCCCGGCGGCAATCCTGGCTGGGAACATATTGGTCACCGCCAACCCCACGGCCTGGATGATTTGCTTCTCGTAGAAGGCCTTCAGGTCGCTGTACTCGGGGGCTTTGCCGGGCTTCGAGGGGCCCGTATGATTGTGCGATGAGCAGAGGAAAACCTTTGAAATCCCGTGCGTCTCTTTGCAGGCCGTTTCGACCTTCTCGCTTGTGAAGACCCCTAAATCGACCGAGACAAATGCCAGGCGTTCGCGGTTGATTTCCAGCACCAGGCTGCGGGCGTACACGGGATCATGCAGAGGCTCATCCGTTACGGGAGTGATGCTCACTTTGGCCGTCCCGGCCATGAGCTTTCCCGTCGCACCCTGCGCCGGGCTGGTGAAGTTACAAACGCCGCAGAGCACCAGTGCCGCGGCGAGAATTCTCGTCGGTTTCATATATCTTCTCATTGATTGACTGATTCGCTGATTCAAGGCCTGATCGGTTTCACCCGCGAGTCCGGTTTCAGTTGCCGGGGGCGAGCTCCGCGTTCAAATGCGCCGCCTCGCCGGGCTTGAGGGTGATGGTTGCGGTTTTCTGACCGTAACGAACCTTGACTACTCCACCCTTGAGGGTGTGGAGGTCGGCAGCCTGCAATTTGCCGTCCTTCCACTGCAGGCTCACGTCATACTCGCCGCGGGCGCGCAGGCCGGAGACGGAACCGTCCTCCCAACCAGCGGGCAAGGCGGGCAGCAGGCTGATTTCGCCGGCATGGCTCTGCACCAACGCCTCAGCCACCGCCGCGGTAAAGCCGAAGCTGGCATCGGACTGGTTGGCGCCGGCATTGTGCAAGTTCGGCGCCGGGCACCGGCCCATGTAAGTCTCGATGCACTTGGCAACCTGGTCGCCACGCTCCAACCGCGCCCACATGGCGATGCCCCACGAGAGGATGAACCCGCCGCCCGGCCGGTGGGCTTCCATCCATTTCTGGTAAGCGGCGGCAAATCCCGGGTTGCCGCGCAAAGTAATCGAGCTTCCGGGATAGAAGGCGAAATTGGGCGACACGTTGTGCCCCTGCGGGCCGGCCTTCCAATCTTCGATCCATTCCTGGACAAATCCGGAGCTGCCGATCTGATAGGGCGGAATCTTCGTCAGCGCGTCTTCCAGTTTGGCCCGGAAATCAGCATCCACGCCCAGGATTGTGCTCGCCTCGATACAATGCGGGAATAACTCGCGCATGATGGCGACGTCCATCGTTGGCGAGGGTGACAGGACAGCGGGCTTGCCATTGGCGTCGAAATAACCGTGCTCCGGCGACATCGAGAAGGGCGTGACCAGCCAATGGTGCTTGGGCTCGACGATCATGATGTTCAGCAGGAACCTGGCGCAGTCTCTCAAGGTCGGATAATACTTCCTGAGAAAATCCACATCCCCGCCAAAGGCGTAGTGCTCCCAAATGCTCTGGCAGAGCCAGGCGCCGCCGACCGGCCATAGGCCGAACCGGGCGGCGTCCACGGGTGCGGTTCCGCGCCAGAGATCGATGTTATGATGGGTGACCCAGCCGTCCACGCCGTAATAGACCTTCGCCGTCCTGGCGCCCGTTTCGGAGATGTCCTGAACCATGTCGAACAAAGGCTGGGCGCATTCCGGCAGGTTGCAGACCTCGGCGGGCCAGTAGTTCATCTCGGTGTTGATGTTGACAGTGTATTTGCTGCCCCAGGGCGGAAGCAGGTCTTCGTCCCAGATGCCCTGCAAGTTGGCTGGCTGGCCGCCGGCACGGCTGCTGGCCGCCAGGAGGTAACGGCCGAACTGAAACACCAATGCCTCCAGGTTCGGGTCGCGAGTTCCCGCCTTCACCGCGGCGAGCCGCTCGTCAATGGGCTTGTTGTTTTGCGCCGCGTCGCCCACGTGCAGATGGGCGCGCCCCATCAACCCGCGGAAATCGGCCTCATGGCGGGTTCGAAGGCCCGCGTAGTTCTTGCCGGCGCAGCCAGCCAGGACCTTCTGGCACTGCGTGGCTGGATCGCCGTTGATATCGTGGTAATTGATGTAGCTGGTCGCCGTGGTGAGAATCAACGTGACGACGTCCGCCTTCCGGATGCGCACGCTGTCCGCAGTGGCCTCCGATTGGCCGCCTTCGGCGCGGACCGCCATGGCGGCTTCAAAGCGGAGGCCCTCTCCCTCGACCGGGGCGATGAGCCAGTTCGTTTGCGAGCCCGGCTTCCTCCACGTTCCATCCAGGACCAGCTTGCCGGGCGCGGCGGTGACCTTGTCCACAAATGCGGCTGGACTCTTGAGCCGCGCCTCGACGGATACGGAGCCGGGCTTGTCCGCCGAGAGGCGCATCACCAGCACGCGGTCCGGGTAGGAAACAAAGGTCTCTCGGGTGTACGAGACGCCGCCGGAGCGATAGGTCACCGTGGCGACGCCGGTCTCCAGGTCCAACTCGCGGCGATAATCGGCGGCCTCACCCACGTCGTCGAACGAGAGCGACAAATCGCCGATGGGCTGGTAGGCCTGCTGGCCCTTGGGGATGCCCCAGAAATGATCGTCAGCCATTTTCTCAGCCTCCTGAAATTTCTGCTCCGCCATCAGCGCCTTAATCTGCTCGAAATACTTGCCCGCCTCCGGGTCGTCGTAATCATGGGGCTTGCCGGACCAGAAGCTCGAATTGTTCAAGGCGATTCGCTCCGTCTTTGTTCCGCCAAAAACCATGGCGGCGGTTAGCCCGTTGCCCAGGGGCAGCGCTTCCAGCCACTTGACAGCCGGTTGGCGATACCAGAGCGTCGTCTCGCCGCGCCGGCCGGGCCTGGAAACGGACTCAGCAGAACGCGTTGCCTTTTTCTCCCCTGGGGTAGCCGCGGCGGACGGCTCGGATTTCAGGCCCACGCTGTTGACCGTGAGGACGGCATAAGTGTGCTTTTCGCCTGGCCTGGCGGACGCATCGACATAAAGCATCTGCGGCATGGGTTGGCTTGGCGTGTCGTGATAGGTCATCGACTGGAACAATGGGCGCCCGAATCTTCCCATCGGCTTTTCGGGCACCTGGGCCAATTCCTGGCCGTCGCGCAACACGATGAAATTCCGAATGCCGCTTTCGAAATCGGCCTCCGCGTTCCAGGAGATTTCGGTTTCCTGGTCTCCTTTGGGCGACACGCGCACATCGAACGGAGCCGGCGGCGGCGTGGTGTCGCTCACGGCGCCCGTCTTTACGTACTCCATCCAGGCCTTGGCCACCGCCTCGTTTGGAAGCCACACGGCCGCCTGGGCGTCACCCTTGAACGCCGCGGCCGGCTGTGCCTCTTCGCCCAGCAACGGGGCCAGCCAACCCTGGCTCAGGTCCACCGGCTTGAGCGCCTGGCTCCGGCCGCCCTTGTCCGGCAGGCGCATCGCCAGGCAGGCGTCGAAGAATGGGATCGCCAGGTAGCGGCAGTCGCCGCATTCGTGCCCGGTGCGCGGGTCGGGAGCGAAACCAATGGGCGCGCCCTTCGCGCGATATTCCTGGAAGGTTGCCAGCGGGCCGCGCCACGGGGTGTTTGGCTTCTCCTTGACTCCGGAATTGCACATCACCGGAAGGCCATAAGCCGCCGCGGGAACCTCGGGCTGAGGGAATTCAGGCCGGGTGCGAAACATCGCGGCCGAACCGGAGCGCAGCCAGGCGGCGATCACGCGCTCGGGATGCAGCGCGGTCATGACGTCGGACCAGATGCCGCCGCCCGAGTGTCCCCAGAGCGCCCAGGGGATGGTTTCCAATTCAGGGTGGCCGGACTTGACTGCGAGTTCGCCGAGGGCTTTGAGAAAGGTTTTCTCGGAGCCACGGCGTGGATCGAACCACCATTCGGAACCTCCCGGAGTGAGGTCGGTCTTTTCGTTCAGCACATGGTAAGAGGGCCCGAGCAAGGCGCAGTCCCATTTCCGGGCCAGGGCCTGCCAATGCAGGTCGTAAGCCGCGGTGGAGCCTTCAATCGAGGCCGTGGTGCCGGCGCCATGCTGGTGGACGATGATGCCGCGCAGGCGTGGGGCGCCCTCGGGAATCCACAGGGTATAAGTGACGGCGATTTGCAGTTCGTTCGTGGCGGTCGAGGCGGGGTAATCCACTTTCAAGTACCGGCCGCCCCGCGCCGTAGCGGGGGGGATCAATGCCTGGACCACGTTCGTGTTGAACCGGCAGTTCTCGGCTTTGGCGTTTTCGGCCAATTGGAACAAGGCCTTGGCCGCGATTTCGCGGGAAGGCCGCTCTCCGCCTCGGTTCCAATACTCCACGACCTTCCTGAAATCATCCGGACGCCGAATCGTGAGCGTGCATGACCCGGAGCTCACCTTCTTGTGTGGCCACCACGCCCAGCCAATATGGTTTCTTTCGACCAGGGCCACGCAGTCGCGAAACCATTGGTCGTTATTCTCGCCGCTTTCGCCGAGCCACAGTGGGACCCGGTGCTTTTCCCGGAGGGCGAGGAAGCGAGCGATGGCTTCCTGGGTGTTGGGGTTCCAGTATTTGTGAAAACTCAGGACCATGTTCGAGTCCCACGGGCCGGGAAATCCGTTGTAGTTGTTGCCCCAGCCGTTGCCCTCAATGATGACAATGTGGTTGGCATCGACTTCCCGGACCGCCTTGCTGATGGCCTGATACAGTTCCCAAAGCGGTTGGTTCCGGGTATCCTCCCTGCCGTTCTTGTCTTTACCTTCAAAGGTCCAGTTAGGTTCGTTGAGCAGATCATACCCGCCGATCCACGGCTCCCCGGCATAGCGCTCGGCCAATTTGCGCCAAAGCGCGATGGTCTTTTGCCGGTTCGACCCACTCTCCCACAGCGAGGGTTTGGCCGGATCGTAATCCGAAATGTTGGCGTCCTTGCCTTGCCCGCCGGGGGCGGCGTGCAGGTCTAGAATCAAGTACATCCGGTTCGCCTTGCACCAGGCCACCAGGTTGTCGATCATGGCAAAGCCCGTTTCGAGCCAGGTGTTGCCGCCTTTGACCGGCTCATCTTCAATCGGCAGCGTAAAGAGGTTGTAGTGCATCGGCAGGCGGATGCTGTTGAAGCCTGACCTGGCCAGCAGATCCACGTCCGCCCGGGCCATGTGGTTTTGCCGCCAGAGCCGGTAGAACTTCTCGCAATCCTCCTTGCCGACCAGGTCGGTGATCCGCGCCTTGATCGAATGCTGGGTGCCTCCTCGGTTGATGCCGAGCATGTAGCCTTCTTGCAGCATCCAGCCGCCGAGTCCCATCCCGCGCAAGATGACCTCCCGTCCCTGGGCATCAACGATCCGCCCCTCCTGAGCCCGGAGGAAACCTGCAGGTTCGGCTCGCCCGGCCCCGAGGATGCATGCGAAGAACAACGACAAGATCAATACTCTCTTCATAAGCTTTTTATGCTGTCGGCTCACGGCTCACTGGCACTGTTGTTCAGTGTCACTGCGATTCTGGTGTGGTTGGTCACGCGCGGTTTGCCACTGAAGATGTTGTCCGACACGGCCGCTTGCCGCACCCCTTCACCCAACTCGAGCTGCGGTTTGTCCTCCCGGAACTCGCAGCCGCGCACCAGGATTTTGCCGCTTTGGGCTTGGATCGCGTGGCGGCCTTCCTTCTTTTGGTCCCATTGCACGAACGTGCAATCGCTGAAACCGACGGTGCCGCGTCCGCCAATTGTGGCGATCTGGTTGCAAGGCCCCCAAAAGGCGCAATTCACAAAGCGCACCGCGCCCGTGTGGTTGGTCCCCACGGCAACCATAGTGGGATCGGGGCCGTGGAAGGAGACGAACTCGCCGTTGGAGATAAGCAAACCGAAGGGCGCCGAGTTCTCGACCACGACCGCGGTGAAGCAGTCATCAGCGCCAATGCCCAGGAAGTTGCCGTTGCAGACGCCGGCGCGGGTCTGGGTGAACTTATAACCGATGTTGTAGCCAAAACAGAACGTGTTAAACACGTACTGCCAGTCGCTTCGAGCGAAGATGAAGGCTTCCCCGTGCTCCTGTTGCCACTTGAACAGCTTCGGCTGCATGCTCCACCAGGGATTGAAATGGACGTTCTCGATCCGGCCAATGTCGTAGATGTCATCCACGTAGATGCCGCGGCGGAGGGGCTGCCCCGAGACATCGCGGACCAGGTGCCGCTCGTTGTGGGCGGCGTCGATCCCGTTGTAGGGGTTGAGCAATTCGACGGCGAGCACGGCCGGGTTCTTCCCGCGCATGGCGATCGCATAGGGATAAGGCTTGGGTTCTTCGGCCGGGTTCTGGTTCGGGTAATAGAGCACGACGCCTTTGAGCGTGCTGTTGTCGTGCAGCGTAAGGAACGCCTGGCCCTCCTCCTTGTCCTGGTTTTCCGTGACCAGGAAAGTCGTTCCATCATCGGTCGGTTTGGCCGCGCCCCGGTTTCGTATGCCCACGTGCGACGGCACCGATTCCCAAACGCCCCGCAGCGTGACCGCGGCCGGGACATTGAGGTGGCCCGCGAAGAAGTAGTTGCCGCGAGGCGCATAAACCACCCCGCCCCCGGCCTCCCTGGCAGCGTCCAAGGCCTTCTGGAAAGCGGCGGTGTCGTCGGTCTGGCCATCGCCCTTGGCGCCGAAATCACGAATGGAGTAAAGGTCCGGGTTCGGGGCCGCCGCGGCCGGAAAAGCGGCGGCAATGAGCGTCAGGAGCGTGTTGGTGAGTCGTTTCATGCCAGTTTTCACGGTTTGCATAGCACCCGTCATGTCGCAAAAGGTCCGCGCTGGGACCCTAATCGAGCGAGCGTTTGAAACAGAATGGGCATTTTTCGGACAGGGCGCTATCCCCGAATACGGGGATAGCCAGAAACCACCCGCAGAGTTGCCATTCTCCACCAAAAGAGCCAACACTGGCGCGTGAGCCGATTTCTCACGATCGCCGCCTCGGTGGGTTTGGCTTTGGCCATGGAATCCGCCGGCGCCGAAACCGCGCCGGCCAAGCCGAGCCAGACCGGGGTGGAAATTCGCTCCGTGACGGTGGGCGGCAAGGCCCTCCCTTTGCGCCCCGGCGAAGCCGTGCGCCTGCCGACCTTTCCTGAAAATGTTGCCTTTGGTTACGGGGCGGCCGATAAGTCAAACCGCGTCCCGACCCGGCTGCGCTACAAGTTGGAAGGATACGACCACCAGTGGCACGAAAGCTGGGGGCAAATGTTTCTGGCGATCCGTTTTCTGGACGAAGCAGGGGAGCAAGTCGCTCACAAGACTTGGAACGTAAGCGGCGAGAGCCCGGGTTGGACTGGTGAACTGGCGAGCGCCACGCTCAATCATCGGCGAGAAACCGTGGTGGTGCCGCCTGGGGCGGCCCGGTTCCAAGTCTCAATTTCCTCTGGGGGCCCGGCGGGGACAGTCGGTATTTACGCGGTGGATGGATTGGTGGTCTCGAAACTTTCCGGGGCGGCGAATACCGTGGTGCTGAGGTCGCCGGTTGGGCAAAGGCCTCCAGAGCGGTCCGATGGAGAGGTTGGGTCAGATTGGGTGCGCAACGGGACGCGGCCGAGCATGGCAAAAGTGGTGGAAATTGGGCGTAATCCTGCAACCAAGGCCCTGGCGATCGTGGATGAAGATCCGTTCGGTCACGCGGATTGGGACAGTCCGAAAGGTGCTGCGCCGCGAGTCTCGCCCGGCGAGCAACTGTTGTTAGAATGGAACGAGGTTTACTCAATGGGCATGGCGACGGACTGGGAGGCCAGGTACAGCAAGCTGCCAGAAGGCAGTTTTCGGTTTTGCGTGGCCGGACTGACCACGATGGGCCAGCCCACAGGCGCACAAGTATCCTTGGGGGTGCGGGTGCCACCGCCTTTTTGGAGAACGGTTTGGTTCTGGGGGCTGATCGCAATTCTGATGGTGGGATTTTCAGCCGCTACGGGCCGATACATTGCCTGGCGCCGGGTGCGAGCCCGACTGTTACGACTGCACCAGGACCGCGCGCTCGAGCGGGAACGGCTGCGGATCGCGCAGAATATTCACGATGACTTGGGCGCCCGTATTACGCAGATTTCTCTCCTGAGCGGCATGTCCCAGAACGATCCCCAACTCCCGGAAAAAGCGCGCACCGCATTCGACACGATTTCCCGCATGTCCCGTGATCTGGTTTGTGCGCTCTACGAAACCGTTTGGACCGTCAATCCCGAAAACGACAATTTGGAGGCCCTTGGCGGCTATCTCTGCCAGATGGTCAATCAAGCCTGCCAACCGACGCAACTCCCCTGCCGGCTCCATCTCTGCGAGCTGCCTGCTGGCGTCCGGGTTTCCAGCCACACGCGCCACCACCTGACGTTGGCCGTGAAGGAAGCCGTCCACAACGTCATCAAACACGCTCAAGCCTCCGAGATCGCAGTGCGTGTGGTCTGGGCCCAAGGCGAACTGACCGTCTTCATCCAGGACAACGGCCGCGGTTTTTCCGCGGACAGCGCGCCGGTAGGTCATGGTTTGTCCAATATGAAACGGCGCTTGGCCGAGTTGGGCGGCGCCTGCGCCATCCAGAGCGAGGTGGGCCGCGGAACAACGGTCCAGTTGAGCTTGGCGACGGGGCTCCAGACGGACCTGAACGACACCTCGGTCCATGCCGACGCTGGCGATTGACCCATGAGCAGCCACATCATTTGTCCGGGTTATGAATAAGACAGTCGTGTTGGTGGAAGATGATCGGGGCTTGCGCGAGCAACTGGCCCAAATCCTCAACAGTGCCCCGGACATTCGCTGTGTGGGTGCGTTTGCCTCCGCCGAGGAAGCCCTGGAGCAAATCCCGGCCTGGCATCCCGACGTCGTGCTCATGGACATCAAGTTGCCGGGCATGTCCGGCATCGACTGCGTGGCGCGGCTCAAGCGGCTCATGCCTGGGCTGCAAATCGTGATGGTGACCGTTTATGAAGATAGCGAGCGCATTTTCCGGGCCTTGAAAGCCGGGGCCAACGGCTATTTGCTCAAGTCCAGTCCGCCGCAGCAGTTGCTCGAAGCCGTGCGCGATGTCCATGGGGGCGGCGCCCCGATGTCCAGCCATATCGCGCGTCAGGTCGTGCGGCATTTCCACTCGGCGGGCGTCGTGCCGGAGCAGAAGCCGCCACTGTCTCCCCGCGAACGCCAGGTCCTGGAATTGCTTTCGACGGGGTACATCTACAAGGAAATCGCCGACAAACTGGGCATCGGCGTAGAAACCGTGCGCACCCACGTCAAGAACATCTGCCAAAAGATGCACGCACGTAACCGCCTTGTGGCGGTAGCCAGGCATCACGCCAACCTGGAATGACGCCATCGGCCATGACGACCTTTGATCGGCTGCCGCCGGCAGTGGTATGCCGATCGTGAACTCGAGATTTCGGGCCGTCGAGTACGGCGAATTGGCCGGCTTGTTCTTTCTGCAGTCGCTGGCATACTCGAAGAACGTGGTCGCGCAGCTTCAGCTCACGGCAACCGGAGCACTCTTGATTTCCAGAACGCCGCTTGCGCCCTTGTAGGATGGCAGGATCTCGTACATCGATGGCGAGGCAAAGCCGGTCATACAGGCCACTGTAAAGGCTGCAATGAGCGGTGTGGTGGGTTTTGTTGTTGTCATGGTTTTCTTCTTTGTCGGTTGCCTAAAGAGGGCGAAGTCCAATGTTGGAGAACAAACCCTGCTCCGGAGCGCCTGAGGCGTAGAAGCCGATCGCGCCCTGATGAAAACCGGCGTCGGTCTGAGAATGGACCTTCGTGCCATCGAGGAATACTGACACGCGGTCGCCTTGGCATTCGAGGACGATGTGGTGGCTCTCGCCGCGTCTGATTTCCTTGGGCAGCGGCACCGGCTCGGCGATAGTCCACTGGCCGTTGTGGCAAACGTGGGGTCGGAGCGTGTTGGGGCGGGTCTTGAATTGGGGTTGATTGAGGCTGGAGTCGGCGCTCTGCAACTGGAACATCAGGCAATTGCCGGCATCCGTTGCGCGAACAACCCAACCGGCGATTCCCTGGCCCTCTTTCGGCAGGACCAGGTCAAATTCGAACCTGTAGTCGGTGTAACCTTCGCTCTCGATCAGACCGACGTTCCCACCTTCGACACGCAATCCCTGCGGGCTAAATTTCCATGCGCTGATCGCCGGCCATGCCGCCGGCCGTTTCTCCAGGCCCGTGCCGAAGACGGGTCGGGTGAAATTCTCCGCGAAGTCCCGGGCGCGCTGGAGGAAACCGGCAACAGCCCGAGGCGAAACAAGGTTACCGGGCACGATCACCAGGTTGTGCGCGAAGGCAGCGCGCTTTCGCTTCGGCAATTCCGACCATGGACGCAAGGCGACGGGGTGGCTGGAATTCAGCGCCGAAAGCAACTCGTCGGTCCCGAGGTCCGCAGACGGCAAGCCGACGGTGAAAAAGCCTCCCCCGGCGGCAGCCGGGAGGCTCAGCCGCCCGGCGTTATCCACCGTAGCCAACAAAACCAGGCGATTGGTCTCGTCGGCCCCCGCAAACAGCACGTCCGGCCCCGCTACAAGGCACACGTCGGTGAGCACCGTGCGCCGCCCGGGCTCAAGTTCGATCGGCTTGAACCGGCGAGCTTCGGCGAGCAATTCGCTGCGATACCTGACGATAAGCCGATCGCCGGACTTGATCTCATTCTCGATGGTTGAAGGCGTATTGGTTAAGCAGCAGGCGCTCGGCCATGTCGAGGTAGCGCGACTCGCCGGTGAAACGCCAAAGCTCCAGGTTGAACCGCAGCCAGTCTGACTCGCTGCATCCTTCGTCACACGCAAAAAACCGGTACCAATGCTCGCCCACGCCGCCGATGGGCCACACGTAGCCTCCGTTGACCGCCGCGTCCCACTTGGCCTGGGCGCGCTCGAGGTAGCTGCGCTCGCCAGTCAGATCGTACAACTCGAGGATGCCTCGCCAGGCGCAAAGGTTGCCGTGGCTATGATCGGTCGGCAGGGCGTCGAACTTGCCGAACAGGTCCGCCATGCGCCTGGCCTGCTGGAGATATCTCTCGTCATGCGTGGCGCGGTAGAGCAACGCCAGGCTCTCTATCGCCGGGAAATAGCAGCAGGCAAAACCGTCGCCGTAAGTGCCTGTCGCCAGGAACTCCTGCTCGCGCGCCGGGGAACAGAATTGGCTGGCGCTCGCCACGTAAAAATCCCCCAGCCGGCGTGCGGCCGCCAGCAGGTTTGAGTTGTTAAACACCTGCGCCGCCGTCACCAGGCCAACCAACAGCCGCGCGTTGCCCCACAGCATCGGGATGGGTGGGGAGCTTTTCTGTACCGGCTGGGTGAAGTCCATCTCCCGGCCGAAGTGGCCGTCGGGCTTCTGCCAGCGGACGATCGCGGCCAGAACGGGGGCCAGAGCGGGTGGGGACATTTGTCCCCGAGGCGAGGTTAAGGAGGCAAGTTCGAGAAACCTGCCGGACACGTCGCCGCTGTAGTCGGTGAACATGCGCTCGACCTTGAAGGCGACGTCGGCCAGAATCCAATCCGCCGTGAAAGGCGGTTGGCCGAGCCGCTGCACCCCGCGCTTGAGTGCGACCCCCACCGCCCCGCCCAACTCCACCGTCCCGGGAGCAGCAAGGGCCACGCGCGGCCAAGCCCCCATTCGAGCGGGCAAGCTGTTTGTCGACGAATCGCCCGCCAGAGCAGGCGCCTGCCTGCCCGCGCCAACTGCCGCCAAAACCAAAATCAAACCCGCCCGAATGTTCCTGCAGCGCATAATCAGTCATTCCTCCATAAATGCACGTACCGGCTCTCCATCCAGGCATGGCCCAGGATACCGTGCTTGCCTGGGGCCCAATACTCCAGCTTGCTCAGGATCGGCGTGTCGAGTTGCCATTGCCACTTCTCCGGCATGGCGGAATTGACCGCCTGGATCCGATGGTCCTGGCGCGTGGCATCAATGTCCAGCGCATAATTCCATTTGGCCCGGGCGACGGGCGTATTCGGATCGGCGTCGGGCACAGGCAAAGCCATCAGCAACGGACCATAGCACACACAAGCGTAGGGGTTGGTGGGTTTGGGTTCCGGGTGGTTCAGTTCACGGCCCTCGAGAAACCGCGGGGCCATCGGCGAGCTGGTACAACTTGCTCGGGTCTTGGTTCAGGGAGTCGCGGCCCGCGGCCGACCCATCGGCACGTCCGGCATTGGATTGGACTTGCGCTCCCCTGGCCGCGGCAATGGGCGCCAGCAGAACGAGCAATCGCAACTGAAGCATCAAACCATGGTTGGCCGCCAGGGCCAGCGTGAAAGGCCTCCATGTTTATCGGGCCTTGGGATCCGGCCGGATGAGAAGGAAAATGGAAGCGTTACCTTGCATGCGCACATCGAGGTGCCAGTGGCCCTGGGTTTCCCGGACGCGCGATGACGTCTTCGAGAGATATTGGCAGGCCTGCCGGAACTGCTCGAATTCCGCCTTGGTCCAAGCCACGGGCCTTGGACTGACATCGCGCAGGCGCATTTTGTCCGCTTTCTTCTTCACCAAAGGGAAAGGGGAGTTGTGGTCGCGGTCAAAACGGTATTCCTGCACCGATGCGGCTCCTTTCCAGCCCAGCCCGGTTAGGTCGAGGTTGACGTGAAGGGACGTGTCGGAACGGGATTGAGTGTCTTGCGCATCATGGGTGTAGAGCAGGACTCGGATGACACCCAGTTCATCGCATGAGGCGAAGCCGCCGGCCACGCGACTTCCCGCGGTCCACTCGGGCAGCGCCCAGTAACGCTCACCCATGTCCGAGAGCAATCCCAGTACGTGGAAGATCGGCATGGGCAGGGTCACGGCTTGCTCCGGAGCATTGCGGTCGCGGTAATGGACAACGGTTGTCAGCGCATTCAACGCCGCGAAATTGTCCGGCGGCGGCCACACGGTCAAAATGGTCTCGCCGTAAGCGAAGCGCGGGTCGGCGGCGGCGCGCAGCAGCAGGCGGTGGACGACGTCAGCGCACCAGGTTACAAAGTAGCCGTCGCCCCGGTACACGTCCCCCGCCGCTTCGTCGCAGGGCGGCATCCAGTCCGGGCATGCCTCATGGGAATCGACCCAGAGCATTTTGTAATACTCCGGGTCGATTTCCAGCGCCAGTTCTTTGGCCCGGAGCAGTTTGGCCGCCGACATCTCCGAGCGGTTGTAAAGGTGGACGGATATAAAGTCACAAGGAGCCCCTTTGCCTCCATGCTCCCGGCACAGCGCCTCGACGCGGCGCGAGCGCTTGCCGTCCAATCGGTGGTCGGCCACGGCGGCATTCCGCGACAGAGCGTCCGGTGCGGTCGCTTTTGGCGAGCAATGGACCAGAAAAGTCTGGAGCAGAGCCGGGAAATTGGTCCCGGAAATCGCGCCCAGTTCCAACCCGCCAATGAAGACCTTCGTGGAATCGTATCCGCGATCCTCGAATGCCCGCAGGACGGCATCGGTCGTATAGTCGTAGTATTTTTGGAGCTCGGTGTAGTCGCTGTGCCAGAAAAGGACCCACAGATCGGGTTCATTGAAGATGCTCCAGGTGAAGCCGAGGGCGTCCTTGCCGTAGCGGTCGAGAATATGGCCGGTCATCACGCGGGCGACTTCGTGCCACTGGGCGTAGTCCTTCACCGTGGTCCAGCTTTGGCCTTCGCGGGACAGGTCGCCGGGAGCATCGGCGAAGTTGGGCATGAGCCGTCGCCCGCAGCGGCGTGCCAGGTCCCACTCCTTGTCCAGCCGTCCCCAGTAATAGCACGCCGTCCCCGAAGGATCGTACTTGCGCAGATAGCAGCCTCCCGACGGAAACAGGCCCGGCGCGTCTGGATCTTCCCTGGTGGGCAGAGGCCCGCTATAGGCGATTTTCCATCCGTCGGCCGGTGTCTCGATCTGCCCAACGGTGACCGTGCCGGCAGCGCCGTCCGCGGCGACCACCTTCGTGCGCGCGCTATGATAGCCGTCGGCCACCAGCACCTCCTCACCCGGATGATAATCCTCACCCACCGGCCGGCCGGTGGGAATTCCATACTGCTCGTGGCCGAAGAAGTTCTCGAGTCGCAACCGAATGCCGCCCAAGACGGGCTCCATTGCCGTGATGCGGCGGGTTTCGCGTTCGCGGACGATGTTGGGCAGGTGGCTGGAAAACAAACCCTCCGGGCCGCGAAACTCCATGCCGGTGAGCCAAAAGTCGCGCTGCAGGTCCCAGGCTCGGGGATGCTCCCGGCGCGCTTGGGCCATCAATTCCCAGGTCGGCCCATAGTTCGTCCCCCGGGTGCAGAAAATCACGTTGCAGACCCCGTCGAAAAACCGGCCATGCCAATGCACGGGCTGGGATTCGAGATCGAGCTGGTAGTTCAACGCATGCACCGACTGGGCCGCCTCGGTAGTGAAGCTCCAGGAACCCACCTCGACGCGCTCCGTGGCCCCCCTGGATTTGACCGACACCCGGACCGTGTAGCGCGTCTCCGGTTTGAGTCGGCTGCCAGGCTCAATATAGACGAAGAGCGACTTGCCGGAGGTCCGGAGCCATCCGGAGGCGCCGTGAGCGAATTGTCCGCCGGGTCGGAGCAGTTCGGCAAGGCGGCCCTGGTCAGGCTGCAAGCTTGCGGCCACGGATGGTTGGAAGGTCTCGTTGGTGCGTGTCTCCGGGCGCGTCAACTCAAAGTAGATGCTCGTGCGCAACGGCACGTTTTTCGCACCATCGAACGGCCGGGGGGTGCAGTTTACGTCCCCGCTTGCGCCAGGCGCCTTTTCGGCCAGCTTAGGCAGCGCCTCAGCTCCACCCGCCGCCGCCTCTTCGCCTTCGGCGGGCAGTGACGGCGACGTGAGGGCGATTAGGCAGGCAAGCAGCCCTCGGGACATGAAGGCTGGGTTCAGTGGATTCGATTGTATTCTCATCGGCCTGCCCTTCAGTCTCGTTGTGCCGGCGCCAGGCGCGGGTTGTAAAACGTATAGTTTTGATGGCTGAGCACCTTAACGGCTTTGCCCCAGGGACCGGTGGGCGCTTTGGCCTCCGCATACCATAACTCGCCGAAGGCTGAAGGTTTGCCCAAGCTCTGATCGAAAACCGAGACCCAGCGGTTCCGAGGTCAGGAGAGGGGCGCGATCATTCCCGTCCGCCCCAGTGCCAGCAGAGTTCCGTGCGCTCTCTTTGCCGCCGCTTTTCGGTACTACGTTCGGGCTGCCGGAGGTCTCGGAGCCGTCATCGGATGGGGCGAAGCTGCTGATGGGACCAGCCTCGTCAGGCAGGGCGACGCGGAGGTCGAACGGGGTGCTGTGAATGGAATCGAGGACTTCGAGGCCAGCGCAGTCGAAGAACCGTTTGTTGGCGACGCGGTATTGGACGAAGCGGGCAGACACCGGCTGCGCGGGAATGAGCCGGAAGGTGCCGCTGGTCATGGTTTCCTCATCGGTCCACACATAATTGGCCGGGAGGTCTTTCCAATAGAGGTTGAGCTTGAGGAAGCCTTGGGAGCGGTAGCCTTTACCGTCTGTCGAGGTGAGCACCTCGACCTGGTCTTGCACCTCGCCCTTGAGGGCGTCCCACCACGGATAGCCGTGGAGATTCATGCCGAAGCTGGCACACGTCGAGGGCGCTCCCAAATCCAGCGTGATGACCGGGTCTGCCTTCTCCGGCCAGATGGCCCCGGAACGATAGGAAGCGCCGCCGGCGTAGGAGGGCCCGCCGGCGCCGCAGGTGAGTTTCTTGCCGTCAGGATCGCCGGCGCCCCAACTGTCGCCCGAAGGCGCCGACAGAGTGTAGGACTTGCCGATAGCCAGGTTCCGGCCACAGGTGAGCCAGTGCGGGACGAACTTTGTGGCCCCAGCGGCCCCTTTCCCATCTGAATACCCCGCTTTGGCGTCCGGTATCGCGCCAGCCAGATTCACGCGCAGGGAGTTCATGACCGGGTGGTCTTCGCCCCCGACATCGATAAAGTACTTGAAGGGCAGGTTGTTGATAATTTGAGTGTGGCTGCGCTCGACGAGCGAGCGGTCCGGCTGGCGCTCGGACCAATTGAACGTGACCCGTAGTGGCCGGAAGGTGGCGTCGGCCGGGAGGTGGTCGGCCTCGAGGCGCACAGCATAGATGCTGCAGCCCGAGGGAGCGGCCTCGCTCGTGTTCATGGCGTACTTCATCCACACCGAGCGGTGGCCTTTGGGGAGCTGCACCGTCTCATAGTGGATGACATCCCAAGGCGGGCTGGTCCGGCGGAGCGACCAGGACTGCGTCCATGTGCGCCCCTCGTCCAGGGAATACAGCAAGTCCAGATGGCTCCTGGGGGCCCGGTTGTAGAAGCGGCCGCCAAAGTGGATGCGCGTGATGTCGCCGGGGGCATCCATACGGTAGATCAGAAAGGCCTCCTGGCCCGCCGCGGCCGGATAGACCGCCCCCTGGTAGCCGATATGTTTGGCGACCGAGGCGATGTTCTTCTCCTCCACAATGCGCTCCTGGTATTTGTCTTTCTGGAGGTCCGGCCAAAAAACGATGGATTCAGTCTGGTCGCCGGCGCCGACATAGACGGTGTTGCGGCCGAGGTTCAGCCGGGACAGTGCCTTGGCATTGAGCATGGTCGTGGTGTGGATTTCGAGTTGGCGCAGGCAGGCATTGGCCCGGGAGGTCCCGGCCTTCAAGCAGACCTTCACCAGGACCTCGTAAGCGCCCTGGACCTCATCCGCGAGTTCGAGCTGGGCGACAACATCGCCAGTGGCCGCGGCCTTCCAAACCTCCTTCCATTTGAGGCCGTTGTTGATGCTTACGGCGATAGCGGCCTCGTCATCCGAACCGGCGCGGTTGAAGACGGCTTCGATCCGCTGACAGGTGATGACGTTGGCAGCCTGGACTTTGAAGATGACTTCGGCGGGCTTCCCGGGTGTGATCGGGGTGAGTCCGTTTGGACCGGGGGTAATATTGGCGGCGCTGTGAAACTCCTTGGCGCAATCGACGGCAGTGAGGTCCGGCTTGAATTGCCAGGTCCCATTGCCGCGGATGTGATAGCGGTCGTCGGGGTCTTTGCCACCGTTGGGGATGAAGAAGTCGGGAGAATCGCCGAGCCGGTGAAAGAAGCGGGTATAGACCTCGTGGTCTTTGAGGTTCAGGATGTAGCGGTGGCCGTAATCCCAATTGAGGCAGTAGTAACGGTACTTGAGGCCGTTGGTGTTGAAGCAGCCGGCCTCGTCCTCCAGCGAGCGGATCGTGTCGGCCCCGGTCAGGAAGCCCTTGGGGCCGGTGGCATAGAGGCAATGGTACTGGGCGATGTGCCCGCGTTCGGCCACGCCGCCGGAGGCGGGACAGGCGCCCTCGCGCCCGATGTCTTCCACGCCGGCAATGGTGGCGCCGTCGCAGAGGGTGTAAAGGGCGGACATCGAGTTGTCGTACATGTGCCAGCGGCCGTCGTAAAAGACCTCAGGGACCGTGTGCAGGGTGACATCCCAGAATTTGACCGGCATCCCCATGTTGTGCCAGATGCCGCAGTTGATGCCGGCGACGGTGCTGCACATGGTGTAGCCGTAGTCGTTGAATTGGCGGATGGGGTCGGTCAACTCCATCCCGTGCAGGATCATGGGCGAGGTTTGACGCCGGGCGATGTGGTTCCAGTAAAACATCGCCCAGCACCGCTCGGCCGGCGTGGGCCACTTGGCGGTGGCGCTGTGGATCAGGCTGGGCAGGTCCGTGTAGTCGGGCGAGGCATCCGTGACGACGCGGAGATTGCAGACCTCGGCGAGCACGCCGCCCTCAAAGAGGGGCAGCGCCGCAGTCACGAGCGCCAGAGCGAGGAATCCTTGCCCGTGCGCTTTGATTCTACCGAATCGCTCCGACCAGACGGCCAGGCCCAGGGGCTCGTGCATTCTCATAGCGCCTGTGGGTATAAAGCCAAAAGTGCGTCGGTTCAAGAATGGGATCGTAATGCACCGCCATCAACGACGATGGCGGGCACGCCGGCGACCGCGTAAACCGATGAAGCGGATGTTTGATTCGAGAGCCGATACCTGGAGTTCGGCCTGCGCCGGGCCAACCAGTGACAGCAACAGGAAAAACCCAAATCGAATTCGCACGCTGCGTTCTCCAAGAAATGAATTACTCCTGTGGACCATAAGGCTGGCCGGCGGCTTCCAACTCGATGATGGCGGCGCGCCACTCGGCATCAAGCGACACGGTCAGCCCGGAGTCCGCGAGTTGGCGGCCGGTCTGGCGGCCACGCGCCGCGCCGTCGAACGTTACGGCGTAAGACTGACCCGGCGCCAGGCCGCGCAGGCGAAACGTGAATTCACGGGCACTTTGCTCGAGGCGATAGGCCATGAGCAGCGCCCGCCGGCGGTCGGCGGAGACATACTCCAGGCCCATCCAGCCCTCCGGGTGGCTGCGGGGCGGAGGTGGAGTCAGGTGGTACACATCGGCCCCCTGGATGGTCCCGCGGAGGCGCTTGTAGTCGCGAATGGCACGCGCAGCGTGCTGCTTCAGCTCGGGATTCCAGTCGAAAACGCGGCTGGAAACCCCAAACTGTCCGTTCATCGGCACCCGCAGCATGAAGTCCCACCAACCGGGCGGCTTGGCCGGGTCCACATGGCCGTTGGCGCTGTCGCCGACCATCCAGTGATTGCAAACCTCGGGCAGGAACTCGAGGGTGCTGCCGTATGCCAGTTGCACCGACCGTATCGGGTCCACCATGTCGGACAGCCAGGTGGTGTGCGTGTGGGCCAGTATCCCTAGATCAAAGCGCATCCCACCGCTCGAGCAGTTTTCGATCACCAATTGGGGATGCGCGGCGCGCAATCGGTCGAGCCAGGCATAGTAGCTGAGGACGTGGCCGCTCAACATGCCCCCGCCACGCTCCGAGTCCGGGCAGTCAAAGCGCTCCCCGATATCGATGTTGTAATCGATCTTGATCCAGTCCAGCCCCAGCTCGCGCACCAGCCCATCCACCACCTGGTAGGCCCATTCGCGCGCGTCCGGCCGGGCGAAGTCGAGCTGGCTGCGGCGGTCGTTCCGCACCGGCTTGCCTTGATAGGACAGGCACCAATCCGGGTGCTGCCGGAGCATCTGTGACCGGTCCCCGAGGTTCTCGATTTCCAACCACAGCCCAAACTTCAGGCCGTGCTGGTGCGCGTGGTCCGAGAGCTCCTTGAGGCCGTTGGGAAAAGCCACCGGATCGGCCTGCCAGTCCCCCAACTCGGCACTCCAGTCGGTCTTGTTGAACCAGCCGGCATCGAGCACGAAGACCTCCGCGCCGAGCCCGGCGGCCACGTCCAAGCACCGTTTCATGTCGGCGAGGGTCATCTTGCCGGGGAACGGGTACCAGGAATTGAACTGCACGAGCAACGGATCGTTGCCGGGCGAGTGGGCCGCGACAAAGCGGCGCTGATACCGGTGAAGCTGGTTGGCCGCGTCGTCGAGACCCCCGGCAGTGGCAGTGAAGGCGACGGGCGGGGCCGCGTACGATTGGCCGGGAGCCAGGGTCAGCGCTCCGCCGAAGTCAAAACGGACGCCCAACTCGGCGCGCAGGGGATCGTCCTCGAGCGGCCGGTCCGTTGGCGGCCGCTCAAACTGCATCTGCCAGTTTCCCGACCAGGCAAGCTGGGCCAGGAACCGCGTTCCCAGGGTCTGGTTGCGCAGACAGAACCAAGGGGAGAACAGGCGCGTCGACCGGCCCCGGTCCGAGACAAACGAGCGGGTGCCCGGTCCCAGCCGCTCGGTCATCAACTGCCGTTCCTGCCCCCAGCCGCCCCACAGGTAATCCAGGTCGTAAGCGCCTGCCGGCAGCCGCCACGCCAGCGAGGGCAAAGACCCGACGTGCAGGTTAGTGGTCCCGTGGTTGGCGAGGCGCGCCTGCCGCACGAATACGCCGGTCTCGCCCGCTTTGGTGTAGTCGACTTCCACGTCCAGGGGCAGAAAGCGGTGACGGAAGGAGAATCGCAACTGATCTGCCCCCATGCCCAGGGAGGTCATCTGGCAGTCCCTTAGAATGAGATTGGCCGGGGAGAGCTCCTGGCCTTCGACACGTCCGGACGTCTCGCAAGCACCCTCCGGCGAGACCGCCGTGGCCGGCCAGTCAGGCCCGCCTGCGGGGCCAAGGTACCGGAGATAGACCGCGCCGTTGCGTTGCTGGAGACGGCACTCGACAGGCCCGGAGCTGAGATTCCACGTCCGGGTGACCGTCTCAGGTCTGGCACCGGTAGCGTCCAGGGCCGCGAGCACCTCGATCTCGTTGATCAGGTCCGGCGGTTCCGGCCCGGTCATCGGTTGGATCGAAAAGTTGTCAAACAGCGCCACGTTCCAACCCGTGCCCACGCCGGCCTGCCCGTGTGTATAGGTGAAATCCTCGACCGTGGCGAGTTCGATGTCGTCGAGCAGGCCGGTGATGCGGCGGCCGAGAAAGCGCAACTCGAGCTTGTGCCAGATGCCGGGACGGAAGTCAGTCTGTCCGGTCGCGAGGACGCGGGTGAAGGCTTTGAGCGCCCAGTGGCCATCGGTATCGAGGCGCAGCCAGTAGCCTTTGGCGGGGTCGGCGGTTTGGGGTGAGGAGGTCACGCGCCCCCACACGGAGACTGCACCGGCCGTCTCAACCCGAGCCTCACAAGTGACCTTGTAATTGCGCCAGTCGGGCGAACCGATGAGGGAATACGGCTCCGGAGTAGGGTGGCCTGGCCACTCGATGTTCCGCCCGGTGATCGCCTGGCGCAAGGCTTGGCCTGCGCCATCGGGGCGTTGGCAAATCTCGAACACGCCCCCCTGGTCCGAAAAGTAGCGGGCGTATTTTCCGACCGCGTCGGCTTCGAAATCGTCCGCGTATGGCAATGGAAACTCCGTAGCGGGCGGGCACTGGCCCGCCCCCTTCTGCTGCCCGGTAGTGGTGGTCAGGGAATAAATCGAATCGGGTTCGACGGTGAGGGTAAACGAATCGCCGGTCACGGAGACATCGTCCACTGCCTCGAACTGGCGGCGCTCGTTGCTGCGCCAGACATGGAGGGGTCCCCTGGGGAATCCGCCCGCCATCCGGAAGCGAAGGGTCTGCGACTCCCGGGCATCCATGGTCTCGACCACAATGCTGTATTCCTCCGGGTTCGAAGCGTTGCGCAGCGCCACGCAACTGCCGCCGCCCGGCAGCAAAACGCACGCCGAATCCATGTATTTCCAGCCGGGCTGGGCGAACTGAGTTGTATGAGCGACGGCCCAGGTCGCCGGCTGCACCTCGTAATGGCCAGACCAGGGCTCCTTCGCTTTCATCGGACCGGAGTTTGGCAACGGCAGGGTTTCGTAATAAGCCGTGATGAGGCTCCAGATGACGGTCTTGGTCATGCGGCCCTGCACATAGTTGCGATTGAAGAGGCGGGCGAGTTGGCGCGCGCCTTGCCAATCACCGCGCCAGGGCCCGTCCTCGCTGGCCCAGACTCGCTTGCCCGTGGCCTGCGCCTCGGGGCTGGATTTGAAGCCCACGTAATGGGCGCCGACCACCTGCACGGCGCTCATCAATTCGGGGTCGGCGCTCATTTCGCGGGCGATTCGCCAGGGGTCCTGGCCGACCTGGTCCGAAGCCACGATTTGGACGCGCGCCAACCCGACGCGATCCAACGTGCGGCGCAGCAGCTTGATCCAATCGCGGTTATGGGGAGTCTCGTTCCAGATGCCGCAGTAGTTGATGTCGACGCCGTGATACTGGCGCGCACCCTGGATGAACGAGGCGATAAAATCTGCGTTGTCCTGGCTGAAGAACTTCTCGGAGTCGGACTTGCCCTGGCCGATCCAACCGGGCGCACCCCACTGGAGGATGTCGGTGAAAATGGCTGGGTTGCGCCGACGGGCCTCCCGCAGCAGCCACCATTCATAGCCGCGCTCGAAATACTCGGGCTGCGGATGCTCGAACTCCGCGCGGGTGCGCGCGTGGCTGGGCTCGGTGCCGTCCGTGGAATTCATGTCTCCGCCGATCTCCACCTTGAGATGCTGGAAGGCCGCGCCGAATTTGGGTTTGAAGAGGAAGTCCAAGACTTGGCTGCGCTGCGGTTCGCAGTACTCCATGAGCAGCCGCGACGAGGCCCCGGCGCTCAAGGCGCCGATGCCTTCAAAAGTCTCCCCCGGGGAAGCGGGATTGAGGGTGATCGGGAATTCAGCCGCCTGCGAGCCGAGGGTTAGCAGCAG
>Ga0181524_10001165_pt1 | contig 30704 bp, 25 predicted proteins | sample PEATcosm2014_Bin_34_FD_119761 | JGI IMG/M metagenome (GOLD analysis project Ga0181524, IMG submission 119761) | Peatland microbial communities from MTU Mesocosm Facility, Houghton, MI, USA - PEATcosm2014_Bin05_60_metaG | ecosystem: Environmental > Terrestrial > Soil > Wetlands > Peat | place... | reverse complement strand
TTGGTCATTGCGCAAACGACCAGCCCGTCGCCGTCATGGGCTGTTCGCCGAAGGCGAACCTCCTTTTCTCAGCGAAATCTGAGAAAAGGCGTAGAGTCCTTGAACACCAAAAGACGTTGTAAGTAGGTCAAGTTTTGCTGCGGTTGCATCAATGGACTGGGCCAGCGATCCTTTGAGGTGAATTGAGAATTGAGGATTGAAAAATGGTCATTGGTCATTGAAGAATGGCTGCGAATGACGCCGAACGAACCCTCGAGCCGGCTCTGGTGGAGGAGTGCGACCAACTGTGTCGCATACTCGGAAAGTCGGTCGCCAATGACCAATGCTCAACACTCAATTCTCAATGAACCCCTTCCAGCAATTCGGTTGGAGAGGAGGTCTGAGGCGCCGCCTCGTTAGCCACCTATTTGGGCTAACCTGATCAGGCTAGGCCACTCAGGCTATCCAGGCGAGGCCTCAGGCCAGCACTGCGCTCGAGTTTGCATTGAGAGTTGAGCGTTCGGCATTTGTCATCGGTTATTGAGTCAGCCGCCGCCGGGGTGCCTTGGGCTTCGCCGTCCGTACGGATTCCTCAGTGACCAGTGACCGCTTTTCAATCCGCAATTCTCGACTCACGTTCGCCGCAGGGCGGATTCAAGAAAACGCTAACTCGCTGGGCGGCAATAACGGAGCGCCGGTTTCCAATCGGCTTAGAGCGTAGCCAGGTCGTTGCGTTTAAGCCGGTTACAAAACCGGCGCTCCGCCTTCTTGAATTCGCCCTGCGTTCGCCGCAGGGCCATGCGTCTCCTCTCGACAAAGCCTCTGGGGTGCCGCTACATTGGTGGCGATGTTTGTGCAAAACCAACCTTTTGCGATTGCCGGGCGGGTGTTTCGGTCGCGCCTGGTGGTGGGCACGGGCAAGTTTTCGTCCCCGGAGGCCATGCGGGACGCCCTGGCGGCCAGCGGGGCGGAGATGGTTACGGTGGCCTTGCGCCGGGCAGACCTGAGCGGCAAGAAGGACCCGTTTGCGAATATCCTCGAGTATATCGATTCCGAGCGTTTTCTGCTGGTCCCCAACACCAGCGGGGCGATGAACGCCCAGGAGGCGGTGCGCCTGGCGCGTTTGGCTGCGGCTGCGGGGCTGCCCAAATGGGTGAAGCTCGAGATACATCCGGACCCGCGTTACCTGCTGCCCGACCCGGTGGAAACGCTAAGGGCGGCCGAGATTCTCGTCGGAGAAGGGTTCACGGTGCTGCCCTATATCAACGCCGACCCGGTCCTGGCAAAGCGGCTGCAGGATGCCGGGACGGCGACCGTCATGCCGCTGGGCTCGCCCATCGGGTCGAATCGGGGCCTGCGAACCCGCGACCAGCTCCGGATCATCATCGAGCAGGCGACGGTGCCGGTGGTGGTGGATGCCGGCCTGGGGGCGCCGAGCCACGCGGCCCAGGCCATGGAGCTGGGAGCCGACGCGGTGCTGGTGAACACGGCGATTGCGGTGGCCAACGACCCGAGCCGAATGGCGGCCGCATTCAAGATGGCGGTCGAAGCCGGGCGCGCCGCCTACGAATTGGGTCTGCCCGCCAGCCAGGAGACCGCCGGCGCCACCAGCCCCCTAACCGCCTTCGTAGGATGAGCCAGACCCGACTTTCCGCCGCGGGCGTCCGCCGCATCCTGGCCAATGCCCGCCGCGCCCGCATCATCGTGGTGGGCGATGTGATGCTGGATCATTTTGTCTGGGGCACCGTGGGGCGCATTTCGCCGGAGGCGCCGGTCCCGGTGGTGGAACTCGAGCGGGAAAGCTTCATGCCCGGCGGCGCGGCCAACGTGGCCCGGAACCTCACTTCGATGGAGGTCCCGACGGAGTTGTGCGGGGTGGTCGGGACGGACCCGGCAGGCCGGCAGCTTAAACAGTTGCTCAAGCGTTACCACATTGACTGCGCCGGGGTGCTGGCCCAGAAGGGGCGGACCACCAGCGTCAAGACCCGCATTGTGGCCCACAAACAGCAGGTGGTGCGGCTGGATCGGGAGACGCGGGAAGGTCTGAGCCGCCCCCTGACGTTGCGGCTCTCCGCCCTGCTGCGCCGCAGGATAGCCTCCGCCTCCGCCGTCATCGTCGGGGATTACGGCAAGGGAGTGGTCACGCAGAGGCTGCTCGACGAGATCAAAGGGCTGTGCCGCCGCCAGGGCATCTGGTTGAGCCTGGACCCCAAGCCGGTGCATCAACTGGACCTGTCCGGGCTTTCCCTGATCACTCCCAACCGGAAAGAGGCCTTCGAGCTGGCCAAAATCCCCGATGAAACCCGCAACGCAAACCCCCTGGCGGATGCCGGCCTGATGCGTGCGGCCCAACGCCTGCTGGATGACTTGCGACCGGCCTTGCTCCTGGTAACCCTGGGAGACCTGGGAATGCTGCTCTGCCAGCGGGGCCGCAAGCCTTTCCACATCCCGACGGTCTCGCAGGAAGTGTTCGATGTCTCCGGGGCCGGAGATACGGTGATGGCGACTTTCACGCTGGCCATCGCGGCGGGGGCGTCCCCGCTGGAGGCGGCCCTGCTCTCCAATCATGCCGCAGGCATCGTGGTCGGCAAGCTGGGCACTGCCACCGTCGCGCCCGAAGAACTGGCCGCGAGCCTCAGGAGGTAACGCATCCTTGCGACGTTGGGCTCGGCCAGTCCCGGAGCCGCCCTGCCAAGTCGCCAAGCGTTATCCATGGCGACAGAAGCGGCGCAGGGACTTTTGACGCTGTGTATAGAGAGTGCGGCGCGCCCCGCCACTTTCCTTGAAGATTTTTGAAACGGCGTATTGAATTCCGTTGCGGGCATTCTATGATGCGGATCGATCTGAAGCGCGCGAAATGAGCAACTCGACCGACGGCAGCGGGACTTGGGGCATCCAGGACTCCCGGAATCTCTACAACGTTCATCGTTGGGGCGCCGAGTACTTTGACATCAGCGAGACGGGGCGGGCGATTGCAAAGCCATTGCAGGACGCGGGCGCCTCGGTGGACCTGACGGACGTGATCGAGGAGGCCAAGGCGCGGGGGCTGAAATTCCCGGTGCTCATTCGTTTTCAGGACATCCTTCGACACCGGGTCGAGTTGATCAACGTGGCCTTTCGAAGCGCGATAGCGGAGTTTAATTATCACGCCGGTTATCGCGGGGTGTTTCCGGTTAAAGTCAACCAGCTCCGGGAGGTGGTGGAGGAAATCCTCGATGCCGGGCGGCCATACGATTTTGGGCTGGAGGTCGGGAGCAAGCCGGAGCTCTTTGCAGGGCTGGCCATGCAAAGCCAGCTCGGGAGCCTGATCGTGTGCAACGGCTACAAGGATGCCAGTTTCATTCGGGTGGCCCTCCTGGGCACCAAGCTCGGCAAGAAGGTCATCATGGTGGTTGAGAAACTGGAGGAGCTTCGCCAGATCATCGCTCTTTCGAGGCAATTGGGAGTGGAACCGCTCATCGGCATCCGCACTCGGCTCCTGAGCAAGGGGGCGGGCAAGTGGGCCGAAAGCGCCGGCGAGAGCGCCAAGTTCGGCCTGAGCACGGCCGAATTGCTGGCCGCCACCGAACTGCTGCGGGCCGAGAACCTGGGCCATTGTTTCAAGCTGCTGCATTTCCACATCGGCTCGCAGGTGCCGGACATCCTGATCATGAAGCGGGCGGTGCAGGAGGCGGCGCGTTTTTACGCCAAGCTTTACAAGGCGGGCTTCAAGATCGAGAGCCTGGACGTGGGCGGGGGGCTGGGGGTGGACTACGACGGGAGCCGCTCGGCCTTCGACAGTTCGACCAATTACAGCCTGCAGGAATACGCCAACGACGTCGTTTATTACATTGCCGACGTGTGCAACACCGAGAACGTGCCCCACCCCCAGATCATCAGCGAGAGCGGGCGGGCGGTGGTGGCCCACCATAGCGTGTTGATCGTCGAGGTCTTTGGGGCCATCGAGAAGATCCGCCCGGACCTGAACCTCCCGTGCGGCGATAACGAGCATCCGCTGGTCAAGGAGTTGCTCGACATCCAGAAGAACCTGCCGCGGCTCAACAAGCTGGAGGCCTACCACGACGCCCTCGAGCGCAAGGAGGACGCGCACCACATGTTCACCCTTGGCATGATGGGCCTGCCCGAGAAGGCCAAGATCGAGAGTCTTTACTGGGAAATCAGCCGGGCTGCGGTGGACAGTTTCAAGGGCCAAAGTTACGTGCCCGAGGAAATACGCCAACTCGACGACAGCCTGGGCGACCAGTACCTCTGCAACTTTTCGGTCTTCCAATCGATGCTCGATCACTGGGCCCTGGGGCAGCTTTTCCCAATCATGCCCGTCAGCCGCCTCAACGAGCGGCCCACCCGCGAGGCGACCCTGGTGGATATCACCTGCGATTCCGACGGCCAGGTCAACAAGTTCGTGGACCTGCACGACGTGCGGGACACCCTCCCCCTGCACCCGCTGCGGACCAACGGCAACGGCCAGCTCGAACCTTACTACCTGGGCGTTTTCCTCATGGGCGCTTACCAGGACATCATGGGCGACCTCCACAACCTCTTCGGCCGCGTCAACGAGGTCCACGTCTTTCTCGACCCCGACGAACCGGCCGGCTACTACGTCGAGGAAATCATCGAGGGCACCACCATCGCCCAGGCGCTGGATTCCGTCCAATACGACGAAAAGGAACTCAAGCGCCAGATGAAGGCCCAGGTCGACGAGGCCATTAAATCCGACCGGATGAAACCCTCCGAAGCCATGCGCCTGCTGGACGACTATGAACGGGGCTTGAAGGAGTACACCTACTTGAGTTTCTAACGAGTTGCAGAATAAAGAACTCCAGTGCGCTGTGCCCTTCGCCCTTGACTCTTCGCCCCCTGGCCCTTCGGCCTTGACCCCGCCCGTGCCCGACCCCGTCCCCAAGGCGGAACTGCTGCGCTCGCTGGGCCGGCTGGCGCGCGGACTATCGGCCCTGTTTTGGGGGCTGCCCAGCGCGCTCATTGTGTGCTTTTACACGGCCCGCGCCGAGGGGTTCAGGGCCTTTGGCATAATGCCGCCGCTGGTGTGCGCCGGCTGGCTGGCCTACGGCCTGGGCCAGCTCGGGGCCTTCCAGAAGCGTGAGCGGGTGTGGCGCAAGACCCTGGATCGCGCCCAACTGCTGAGCCTGATCAATCTCGGTCTGAGTCCCTTCCTTTACTGGTCGGGCCAGATGCCCGCCAATGGCTTTTTCTTTCTGATGGTCCTGCTGATGGCCCTGTGCGGATTGCTCTTTCTGGCCAGCCTGAACCAGGTCTTGCAGCGCCTGGGGGCAATGCTGCCGGACGAGGCGCTGCGCCTGGAGATCAAGCAGTTCACCGTCCTGAACCTGAACCTGCTGACCGGGATGTTGGTGCTGACCCTGGGATACGTGCTGCTGGCCCACGTCCTCAAGGGCATGCCGCCTTGGTCCCAGCGAATCGCCGCCCTCCCGGACCAGAGCAGCCTTTGGTACCTGGTCCCGATCATCCCCCTGGTGCTGCTCCCCCTGGCCATGACCATGGCCCTGCTTTGGAAAACCAAAGAGGTCATCCTGGACAGTGTGTTCGGGACCCATTAGCGCCTCCAAATTCGAGGCGTGACTTTTGGGGCAGTTCGTGGGAAACTCCGGGCATTATGAGAATGATTGCGACAATGTGTGTATTGAGCCTGGCCCTCGGCCCGGTCTTCGCCCGGACCGGCGAGCCGAAGAAGGAAGAAAGTAAAAAGGACGCCGCCCCGGCCGCCGCGAAGGAGGTGGCGGTCATCAAGACCTCGCTGGGCGACATGGTCGTCGAGTTCTGGCCGGAGGTCGCTCCAAAAACAGTCGAGAATTTCAAGACCCTGGCCAGGAAGGGCTTTTATGACGGCACCGCCTTCCACCGTATCATCAAGGGCTTCATGATCCAGGGCGGCGATCCGAACACCAAGGACCCCGCTAATGAGAACGCGGACCCCCGGAGCGGGAAGGCCTATGGCACCGGCGACCCCGGCTACAAGATCAAAGCCGAGTTCAACGACCGCCCGCACGTGCGCGGCGTTATCTCGATGGCCCGCTCGCAGCATCCGGACTCGGCCGGGAGCCAGTTCTTCATCTGCCATGCGGCTGCGCCCAGTTTGAACGGCCAGTACACGGCCTTCGGCAAATTGATCAGAGGCGACGATGTGCTCGATAAGATTGCCAATACGCCGGTCACCGGCCCCGAGAGGAGCAGGCCGACGACCCGGATCGAGGTGCAATCGATCAAGATCGTCCCAGCCGACTCAGTCAAGTAGCTCAACCGGACGCAAAGCCATGAAGGAAGTCGCAGTGGTAGAAACGAGCAGCGGGCAGATGGTCATCGAGCTCTGGCCCGAGGCCGCCCCGAAAACGGTCGAGAACTTCAAGAAACTCGCGCAAGAAGGGTTTTACGATGGCACCGCTTTCCATCGCATCGTCCAGGGCTTCATGGTCCAGGGGGGCGATCCCCTCACCAAGGACCCGGCCAGGGAAGCCGACTGGGGCACGGGCGGCCCCGGCCGGACCATCCAGGCCGAGTTCAACGACCGCTCCCACCAGCGAGGGGTCGTTTCCATGGCCCGCTCGCAGCATCCGGACTCGGCCGGGAGCCAGTTCTTCATCTGCCTGGGCGACGCCTCGTTCCTGGACCGGAAATACACCGCCTTTGGCCGGGTCACCCAGGGCGATGACGTGCTGGGCCGCATCGGCGACACGCCCGTCACGATGAATAGCAGCGGGGAGCGAAGCAAACCCCTGACGCGAGTCACGGTCGAGAGCATTCGATTCAAGGCGAATGAATGCGATTAAGCCTTGGGAGAAGCTCGGCTCGACGAGGTTAGGCGATTTCGGAGTATTCACGATTCGCTCGGATCGGAAGGTCTCTCCGCGCACGCGCCAAGGGCACGATTTCTTTGTGATCGACTGTGTCAACTGGGTGAATGTGATCGCCTTGACGCCCGACCAGCAGGTGGTGATGGTGGAGCAATTCCGGCACGGCTCGAACACGGTCGAGCTGGAAATTCCCGGGGGGATGATCGACCCGGAGGACTCCTCGCCGGAAGCGGCGGGCCAACGCGAGTTGCGCGAAGAAACGGGCTACGCCGGGGAAAACGCGCGGCTTCTCGGCCAGGTCTTCCCGAACCCGGCCATCATGAGCAACGTCTGCTTCACGGTCCTGGTCGAGAACTGCCGCTACGCGCATTCGCCCCACCTGGACGGCACGGAAGACCTGCTCACGCGGCTCCTGCCGGTCGCCGAGCTTCCTGCCCTCATGGCCGCCGGCAAGGTGCGCCACTGCCTGGTCGTCGCCGCCCTCTACCACTTCGATTTATACCGGCGCGGGCTCCGCGCCTAACGCGGACTCCGCTGCCGCACTTTCTCCTTCTGCTCTTCCAGGTCGGCGCGCAGTGATTTGCGGTTGTTCACCAGTTGTTTCTCCAGTTGCTCCACGGCCGCATCGTCGTTCCGATCGATGGCCTTCATGACCTCGCCCTTGAGGAAGAGCTCGCGCTCGGCGATTTTCGCGGCGGTTTTTGATTCCAGTTCGGCTATTTCCTTTTTCTGCGCGGCAGTCAGCGCCGTTGCCGGGCTGGACTTGCTCAATCGCTCCATCGCCAGTTCGTATGCGGTCTTCATTTGACATCACATCGTAACTCACGATCCTGTTCCAGCGCAAGCCAAGCGCAGGGGACAGCTATGAATTCGACGATTGGACTGATTTCAACGGATTTTGACGGCACGTTGTTCGAGGAGTTCGAGAGCCCGCCCATTCCGGCGCGCTTGCAGGAGCGGATCGGGGACTTGCAAGGGGGCGGGGCCAAGTGGCTCATCAATACCGGGCGCGACCTCTCCAGCCTGATGGAAGCCCTGGCACGGGCGCGCATCGAAATCGAGCCCGACTACCTGGTGCTGGTGGAACGGGAGATTTACCGGCACTGCGGCTCGCAGTATCGCGGGCTGGAGCAATGGAACGCAGCCTGCGCCCGCACGCACGCCGAACTGTTCGCGCGGGTCAGGCCCGACCTGCCGCGCCTGGTGGCGTGGATCAGCGCGCGTTTTCACGCCCGGATTTACGAGGATGCCTACTCCCCGTTCTGCCTGGTTGCAGGCAGCAATGGCAACGCGGAGGCCATTGGCGACTATCTCGACGAGTACTGCCGCAGCGTGCCCCATCTGGCCGTCGTGCGCAATGATGTCTATGCCCGGTTCAGTCATGCGGCTTACAGCAAAGGCACCGCCCTGGCCGAAGTGACCCGCCGGCTCGGTTTGACCGCAGACCAGGTCTTTGCCGCCGGGGATCAGTTGAACGACTTGCCGATGCTCGACCACCGCTACGCCCGTTTCCTGGCCGCTCCTCAAAACGCCGTCCCTCGCGTCAAAGAAGCCGTGCTCCGGCAGTCCGGCTATGTCAGCCCCCTCTCCCACGGCAATGGCGTCGCCGATGCCTTGAGGTTCTATCTTGGCAAATAAGGCCGGGGATTGGAGCGCCTTTGCAGGCATCCCGAACCTGTCGGTCGGGAAGCGCCCCACGCCCCACGCTCCCCACGCTCCACGCCCGACGCGCTCATGCCCCCGCGAGCCGCAGAATCTCCCGCACTGCGGTTTCGGAACCGCGCCGGGCCAGGGGAGAGAGTCCCTCGCCGATGCCCAGGTCCTCGACTGGGATTGTCAGCCACCAGGCCTCCGGCGCGTGGCCGAAGAGGTCGCGCGCCAGGGCCAGGAGAGCGCGGGGGTCGGCGGCGTGGGCCAGGATGGAGGAAGAATCGGCGGGACCAAGGCCGCGGAGTTGCACCTGGCGCGGGGCGTCCACCGCGGCATCGACGAACACGACGGTGTGCGCGCGCGCCACGGGTTCGGCAAGCTCGGGCGTCAGGAGCGCGCAAGCCAGGGCCTGGACCCCCGGCAACCCCAGGGCCGCGATGGACTCGGCCACGCGCGGGCCGACACCATCATCGCGCCGGAGCGTGTTGCCGTAGCCGATGACCAGAAGGCAGGACATGGTGAGGATTATGAATGATGAATTATGAAGTATGAAGTATGAAGCATGCATGATCCTCAAATTCTCAATCCTCAGGCTTCATAATTCATCATTCATGCCTCATAATTGCACAGATGCGTATTACAGGCGGAAAAGCTGCGCGGCGGCTTTTGAAAGTGCCCAAGGGCCTGGCCGTGCGTCCGACGCCGGACCTGGTCAAGCAGGCGGTGTTCAACAGCTTGGGCAGCCGGGTCGCCGGGGCGCGCGTGCTCGAGTTGTTTGCCGGCACAGGAGCGTTGAGTCTGGAATGCCTGAGCCGGGGCGCTGCCTCCGCCCTGTGCATCGAGAAATCCCAGCGCCATGCCGAGGTCCTTCGCCAGAACCTGGCTGCGGCGGGCTTTTCACCCGAGGTCCTCCGCGTGCGCGCGCAGGATGTCTTTGCTGCGCTGGGGCAATTGGCTGCCGCAGGCCAGCAGTTCGACCTGGTGATGGCCGACCCGCCTTACGGGGAGAAAAACATTGGCCGGCGCTCCGAGTCTCTGGCCCAGCAACTCCTGGATGACCCCCGCCTGGGGCGCCTGCTCGCACCCGGAGGATTGTTCGTCCTGGGCCACGCCAAGCGCGACACCCTTAGCCTGCCGGAGCATTGGCGCGAGGCGAAAGCGCTCAAACACGGCGACAGCATCATGCGTTTCTTTTTTGCTGGCGCGCCCTCGGTTCCCGATCCTAAATAGCCGTATGTCAATCGAAACGGCTGCTCGTTCTGCTTCAAAAGGAATCCAATCCCGGCGTGAGTTTTTGGGTTGCCTGGGCGCCATGGCGGCCTTTGGGACCGTTGGAGGCGCAGCGCTGCCCGGCGCTTTGGCGGGCGAGCCTTCCCCTGCCGCCAGCCGGAAAACGGTGGTCGGCTCCAATATCTATGGGTGGGGCCAGTATGCCGAGCGCGACAACAAAAAGCTGGACGTGCCGGAGGTCATCTCCGCTCTCCGGGACACCGGCTACGATTACCTGGAGAGTTTCATGGACGTGGCGCGCCCGGATGAGAACGCCAGGTTCGCCGAGCAGCTCAGGGCCAAGGGTCTGCAACCCGTCAGCCTCTATACCGGGGCGCGGCTCCACGAGGCCGGCCAGGCCGGCGGAGTGGTCGCCAAGCTCCTGGCCGCCGCCAAGGTCTGCCGCCAGGCGGGCTTCGTCGTGATCAGTTGCAACCCCGATCCGATTGGACGCGAGAAGACCGAAGAGGAGCTTAAAACCCAGGCCGAAGCCCTCGAGGAGTTCGGCGAGGGCCTCAACGCCTTGGGGATGAGGCTGGGCGTGCATAATCACACGCCGGAGATGGCGAACCATGCCCGCGAGTTTCACTACAATTTCCGCCACACCAAACCCGCCGCCGTCGGCTTCTGCTACGACGTGCATTGGGTCTGGAAGGGCGGCCTGCAACCGTTGGACGTCCTTAAGGAGTATGGCGAGCGCGTGGTCACCTGGCATCTGCGCCAGAGCCGCCAAGGCATTTGGTGGGAGGACCTCGACACGGGCGACATCGACTACGCCGGCGTAGCCGAATACGCCAAAGCCCATCAACTGCCGCGCCGCTTTAGCGTCGAGCTGGCCCTTGAGGCCGGCACCCGTGTCACCCGCTCGGCCATCGAGAACCACCGCCGAAGCCGGGAGTTTGTGAGGAAAGTTTTCGAAAGCTGATATGCCAACCATGACGAACGCGCAAATCCAACGCCCTCTGCCAACCCGCCGGGTTCGGACGCTGACTTGCGCCGCGATGGCGTGCGCCATCGCCTTGTGCGCGACCGGCGCCTTGGCCCAGGAAGGGGCCTTGACCGCCGCCGCGACCGGGGCGAACCTGGCGGTTGTCGCCACGCCGTCCAGTTCCTACACCTCTGGCGACACCAGCGTAGGCGCCCTCAACGATGACTTCACCCCACTCAACTCCCGCGACGCCCGGCACGGCTCCTACGGCAACTGGCCGCGCACCGGCACGCAGTGGGTCCAGTACGACTGGGGCCAGCCCATCAGCACGAAACAGATCGACGTGTACTGGTGGGACGACCGCCAGGGCGTGCGCCTCCCCAAGGCCAGCAGGCTCAAGTATTGGAACGGAAAGGAGTTCGTTCCGGTCGCAAACGCCTCCGGGCTCGGCGTGGCGGGCGACAAGTTCAACGCCACCGCCTTCGAGGAAGTGACCACGTCGAGGCTGCGGCTGGAGATGGATTCGGAGGGGACATTCTCGACGGGCGTGCTCGAGTGGAGGGTCTATGACTCCGGGAAATCCCCCGACTTTCCGCCCATGGTTTCCGCCGGCATCGACCGCGTGGTCATGCTGGGGGGCAAAACCTACCTGCACGGCCACGTGAAATCGCTCAAGCCCGACGGGGCTGCCGCCGGCCTGAGATGGACCAAGGAGTCCGGGCCGGGCGACGTGCAGTTTGAAAAGGCCGACGCCCCCGACACCAGCGCGGCGTTCACCGAACCCGGGCATTACGTCATCCAGTTGTCGGCCGGGGAGGGCAAGTTGAGTTCCGCCTCGACGCTCGGCGTGAGGGTGGAGCGTCCGCCGGCGACCGACCGGTTCGACGTGGTTTATACCAGGCCGTACAAGATTGAGAGCCCGCTCTGGGGCAAGCGGGCGCGGGCGCTCATCGTGAACTGGATCCCCCATTGCATCGACTACATCAACCGCACCAACCTGGCACAAGGACAGGGGGGCATTGACAATTTCATCGAGGCGGCCAAGGCGTTGCGCGGCGAACCCCACGGCCGGCACAAGGGCTACGTCTTCTCCAACGCCTGGGTCCACCAAACCGTCGAGTCCATCTGCCTGGCGCTCATGGTCGACCCCCAGGGCGACGCGGAGATGGCCAAGGCCCAGACGGCGATGAACGCGACGCTCCAGGATTGGATTCCCAAGGTCCTCGCCGCGCAGGAGCCGGACGGCTACCTGCAGACCGCCTACACCCTCTCCGAGCGCCAACGCTGGCCGGCCCGTTGGAACCCGCCCCAGCGCGGCAACCACGAAGGCTATGTGGCAGGCTACTTCCTCGAGTCGGCCATCAACCACTACACCCTCACCGATGGCAAGGACAGGCGCCTCTATGACGCCGCTAAGAAACTGGCCGACTGCTGGGTGGCCAACCTCGGGCCGGGCAAGAAGGAGTGGTACGACGGCCACCAGGAAATGGAGCAGGCCCTCGTCCGCTTCGGACGCTTCGTCAACGACGTGGAAGGCGGGGGCCGCGGCGACGCCTACATCGGGCTTGCCAGGTTCCTGCTGGATTGCCGCCGCAACGGCGCCCAATACGACCAGACCCACCTCCCCGTCCGAGAGCAGTACGAAGCCGTCGGCCATGCCGTTCGCGCCATGTACTGCTACTCCGCCATGGCCGACGTGGCCGCCGAAACGCGCGACGTGGATTACCAAAGCGCCGTGCTCTCGCTCTGGGACAACCTGGTCAACAAAAAATACTATGTGACCGGCGGCATCGGCAGCGGCGAGACTTCCGAAGGCTTCGGCCCGGATTATTCGTTGCCCAACAATGGCTACTGCGAGGCCTGCTCGAGCTGCGGCCTGGTCTTCTTCCAATACAAGCTCAACCTGGCCTATCACGACGCCAGGTTTGCCGATCTCTACGAAGAAACCCTCTATAACGCCCTGCTTGGGTCCCTCGACCTGGAGGGCAAGAACTTTTACTACGACAACCCGCTGGTCAGTTCCCGGCCCCGCTATCCCTGGCACGTCTGTCCGTGCTGCGTGGGCAACATCCCTCGCACCTTGCTCATGATTCCCACCTGGACCTACGCGAAAAGCAAGGACGCCATCGCCGTCAACTTGTTCATCGGCAGCACGGTCGATGTCCGCGGCGTGGCCGGCACCGATGTCAGGATGGTGCAGAAGACCGATTACCCCTGGAGCGGAACCGTTTCCATCACCGTCAACCCCAAGCAGGCCAAGGAGTTCTCCCTCTGCGTTCGCGTGCCCAACCGCAGGACCAGCCAACTCTACACGCCGGCGCCCGAGGTCGGCGGCCTCAAATCACTGGCCCTCAACGGAGAAGCCCTCACGCCGAAACTCGACAACGGCTATGCCGTCATTACCCGGCGTTGGGAGGCGGGCGACCGGATCGACCTCGAGTTGCCAATGGCGGTCCAGCGCTTGAAGGCTGACAAGGAAATCGCCGCCGACCGCGGCCGCGTCGCCCTCCGCTACGGCCCGCTCATCTATAATGTCGAACGCGCCGACCAGCCGGACCTTAACCTGGCGCTCGGTCCCGAGCCGCTCACCGCCGAGTGGCGCGGGGACTTGCTGGACGGCGTCCTGGTCATCAAAGGCAAATGGCGCGATGGCAGCCCCTTGGTGGCTGTCCCGAATTACGCGCGCAACAACCGTAGCGCCCAGACAGCCTCCGGCGGCCCCGGTCGGGAGGGCAGCACAGGAAACGCGCGCCCCGGCGGCCCGGTTTCGCTCGTTTGGATCAAGGATAAGTGAGACGCCAACGGCGTCTGCCCTACGCCCCGCGTTTACTCAAGTCCGCGTTCGAATAAGCCGTCTTCGTCCAGGCCGAGGTAGTGGCCCAGTTCGTGGAGGCAGGTTGTATGGACTTCTTCGCGGAAGAGGTCCTCGTCGGCTTCGGCCTGGTCCCAGAGGTTTTCGAGGAAGAGAATGATCTGGGGCGGGAGAGGCAGGGCGGCGGTCTCCTGTGCGGCAAACTCCGACCCGACGAAGAGCCCAAGGGTGTCCGGTTCGATGCCCTCGCCGCACTGGGCGGCATTGGGACGGCGCTCGAGGGTCACCGGCAGGTCCTGCGCCCGCTCTCGCAACGGGGCCGGGAGGGAGGCCAGAGTGGCCTCGACCTCCTCGGCAGCCAGCGCGCGCAGCCTTTTCCAATCGGTTTTCATTTTCAGGAAAGGGGGCAGTGTCGAGGGGCGAGGGAGCGAGTGTCGAGGGAACGAGGCGCCGCCCCTGGACCCTAATCACCTTCCCCCTGGGTTGCCCACGCGGGATAGGCCGCGCCGGGGCCTTTCATGGCGTGCCAGAGAATGCGGTTCAAGAGGTCCTCGGGGCACTGGTCCGGTTTTTTGAGCGGCAGCCGGGCCGAGGCGTAGGCTTCCTTGCGCAAGAGGGAGTCGGAGACTTTTTTTGGCTCCGGGTTCATCTGGTCCAGAGGGACGTTGTTCGTGAGCGCGACGAAGGGGGTAAAATCGGGTACGTCGGCGAAGCAGTCAGACAGGGGCGTGGCGGTGGCGTCCATTTGGTTCATCGGGGGCAAGCCGAGGATGAGTTCGATGGTCCTTAAAAGGCTGGTGTGATTGTATTGCGCGCTGACCACGGCATGGCGGCGGGTGTAAGGGCTGATGACGTAAGCGGTGGTCCGGTAGCCGCTCACGTGGTCCCAGCCGGACTGGGGGTCATCCTCGATGGCCAGGATGCAGGTCTGCTGCCAAAACCGGCTGTGGCTGAGGGCTTCCACAATCTGGCCAAAGGCCAAATCGTTGTCCGCCACCTGGGCCGCCGGTGTCGGTGAGCGGGCCTTGGTGCCGCTGGTGTGGTCGTTGGGCAGACAGATTATCGCCAGGTTCGGGAAATCGCCGGCCTGCTCGAACTGCTTGAGTTCCTTGATGAACTGCGCGGCGCGAAAGACATCGGGCACATCCAGGTCCCAGCCGACGGTGTTGGTCGCCAGGAAAGGGCGCAAGGACTCGACTGCCGGCTCGCTCCGGAGACGGATGGCAGCGGTTCCATCGAGGAACTCCCGGTAATGGTCCAGGAACTTGGGACCGCCTTTGTGGGAGCGGTCTTTCCAGGACTTGCGTGTGATGGCGAATTCGCCGTAATCGCGCAGGGTCTTGCCATGGGCGATTGCGTTGTCCCAGATAAACCCGGCCGGGGAGTAGGCCAGCGCATCCACTTCATCATCTCCCATTCCGTCCGGGTAGCTGCGCGGAAAGCCGGCAAACGATTTTTCCACATAATCGGTGGCGAAAGCCCCGCCGGCCCATTGATGGCCGTCGGCGCTGAGGATGCCGGAGCAATAGGCGTTGTCCAGGAGGGTGAACTCGCGAACCAGCTTGTGCTGATTGGGGGTGATGCGCTCGCCGAAGATGCACAGGGCGGGTTCGCCATTGCCTTCCGGCACGTCTCCAAGCACCTGGTCGTAGGTGCGGTTTTCCTTGATGAGATAGACGACGTGTTTGAAGAGGCTCGGCTCGCCTGCGCGCTCGGGCACGGGCCGAGGCGGTTGGGCCGGGCGCGGCGGCAGGGCTGCCTGCGCCAGTCGCGGGTAGCGCATATCCGCCAAGGCCTGGCGGCTCAGTGTTGCCAGTTCGCTCGCTGAGGGCGCGCGCACCAGGGAAAGCGACCCGTAGTATTGGTGGGAATTGAACTCCGGATTGCCGGTCTTTGAGTTTGGCCGGCCGGGGCCGATGCCTTTGATATTGGCCACATAGACCGAGGCGCGGGCGGGGTCGTACACGATTGCCCCCGGAAACCAACCGGCGGGAATCAGCCCCGTCAACTTCGAGCGCCCGGGCGCGAAGGCGACGACTCCAACGGCATTCTGCGTTCCGTTGCAGACGAAGAGGGTCCTGCCCGTTCGGTCGAACACCAGCGCGTTGGGGCTGGCGCCGAAGAGATCGGCCGGGGTTTGCCGCGCCCAAATCGTCTCTACCACCTCGTCCCGGCGCGTGTCGATGATGCTCAGAGTGTCAGCGGCTGCGTTTGCCGCTGCGACATAGCGGCCGTCGGGACTCAAGGCCAGGCCGCTGGCGTGCCGGCCGGTCATGATTTCTCGGACCGCCTGGTCTCCGGCCAGGCCAATCACGGTCACGGAGCCTTCACTGGCGATGTGTCTGACGGGGTCCACGCGCACCCGTGTGCCTTGTCCTGCGGGTCCCGTCACATCCCCCGCCTGGGGCCGCCGTCCGCCCCAGTTGCTCACGTAGGCCTTGTCGCCGGCCAATAAAACGTCGTAAGGGGCCGCCCCCGTTGTCCAGGCGCGCAGCACCTGTCCGGTGGCAAGGTCCATCTCCGCCAGCCGGTTCGAGAGGTTTAGAACCACATAAAGCCGTTTGCCGTCGCGCGACACGGCCAGGCCGGCCGGTATCTCCTCTCTCCGGCGGATGCCGCTGACCTTGGGCAACGGGAGGGTGCAAAGCCCGGTCACCGTGTGGGTCTGGCTCACGGCGAAAACCTTGATGCTGCCGTTGACATTCGCCAGGTAGATGCGGGTTCCATCCGGCGAGAAGACCAGCCCGGTAAAGCTTGCCTGCCCCTCGTCATCGGGCTTTAAGATGTGGCGGGAAACAGCGCCGGGGACCGTCTGGCGCGCCCCCTCGGCTGGCAGGGCAACGTGTTGGAGCACCCGGACGCCCGCCGGATCGACGACGACCAATTCGTGGGTCTTGCCGGCCACCGCCAGGATTTTGCCGTCCGGGCTGAGCGCCAGCGCCTGGGGACGCATCCCGGGCAAGTCCAGCATCGAACCGGCCGGGTGGACGACCTGGTTGACCGGGGTCATTACGACCTGGCCTTGCCCGGAGCGTCCGACTGTCTGGAGGGCTGGCGCGCCGGGCAGGTCCTCGGCGGCGACACCCCGAACGACCGCGGCGGCGAAAGACAAGGCGCCAAGGCATCGGTGCTTCCAACTCGAGCCGGCTTGCGGCTTGCGTTCCGGCGGGATACGGATTTGTTCTCGCATAGGCTGCCCAGTATATCAGAGACTCCTTGCGTCGTCTCCTACAGTCAGGGGCCTGAGCTATGCGCTCCGGGGGAGGAACTGGTTGCCGATTCAATCGTTCTGACGGCATTGCTGGCCGTTATGCGGACATCGATGTACCGCTCCCAGGCCATTTGGCGCAAGGCGGGCAGGGCGGGGGCCGCTCTGTCTCCCAGTGCGGCCAGGCTGGCGACGGCCTGCAACCGAACGGGCTTGTCGGGATCGCCAAGCGCTTTGATCAGGGCAGGCAGAGCGCCGGCGGCATGGCTGCCTAGCGCCCTCAGGTTCTTGAGGGCCTGGAAACGAATCTCGACGTCAGGGTCGTCAAGGGCCGCGATGAAAGCAGGCAGAGCAGGCGCGGCTTTGCCGCCCAGGTCGGCAAGGCTCTTGAAGGCTTGGAACCGAAGCTCCGGGTCGGGATTTGCAAGGGCTTCGATCAACAACCTCACGGCGCCATCCTGGGTCCTGGCCAATTGCGCGATCCGAGACAGGAGTTGCACCCGGAGTTCCGGACTCGCCCGCTCCAACCCGGCGGCCAGGACTGGGGCGATTTCCGCGAATTTGCCGTCAATCGAAACCCGGGCCAGTGCGGCCTCGAACCGCAGAGGGTCCGTTGGGTCTTGGGATTCCTGCACCAGCAGCGGGATGGCGTCCTGCGCGGGTGGGCCAATTTCCCCGAGGGCCAAGATGACTTGGTGGTGCAGCCCGCCAAAGCCGGGGAGGCGGCCCATCGGCGGCGGCGGAGGGACTGCGTATCGAACCGCATAAGCGGGTGTGCCCGCTCTCACGGCAGGCCCGGGCGCGGGTGGGGGCGTCGGAGGGACAGCGGGAGCCGCCGGGGAGGCCGGGACCCTGACGGTGGAGGGGGCGTAGCGGCGCGCGAAGAAGGCTGGTGGCGCCATCACATCTACAAAGGCCGCATAAGCCTCGAACCGGGCCCGCTGCCGGTCCTCCGGGAGGTCTTCCCACTCTCTTTCGGTCGCGCGGAACATCTCGATCAGTTTGGGAACCGCCTCGGCTGCCGGCGGGCCGAGTGCCCCGAGTCCCTGGACAGCCTGGCATCGGATTCCATAATCCGCGTCCTCGGCCAAACCGAGCAAAACGGCCAGCCTCTTTTTTGCGTCCGGATAACTTTGAGCTACTCCTTGAACCAAAGCCCAACTTTGCTTCTGCGGCAGGGTCTTCCGAATCGACTCGAAAAGCGGCAGCGCTTCCGGCGTGCGGCGTATCCATTCAAGAGCAATAAAATAGCGAGGCCGACCATTGGTTCCGGGGTGGGCTATAAGCTCCAGGAGGGCCGAGACAACCTCCGGGTCTCGCGGGGCTATGGAAGCAAGCGCAATGGCCGGATCATCCGGAGATGAGTGGAATCGATAAGGGCTTCGGTAGGCCGGGTCCCGCAGGATGGCCAGCAGGGGGCCCTTGGCGCCGCTGGCCGGGGGTCCGATTGCTCCCAAGGCCGCGATAGCGACGCTGCGGACACTGATGTCCGGGTCATCCAACGCCTTGATCAGGCAGGGAACGGCGTTTGTGGCCCGCGCCCCGAGCGAGGCCAACCGGCTGCAGGCATCTAATCGCGTTTCCCGCGCCAGTCTCGGCCCCAAGGAACTGCAATAGGTGTGGACGAACATCGGCAAACGACCCCACACCGCCACCTCGAATTGATTGAACCTCGAGTCCTTTTTCTGCAAGGCCCGGATTAGCGTGGGCATCGAAGGCGAGTTCCTGAGTTCCCATCCGCGGGGCGGCTGGACCCAGAATATGAGGTAGGTTAGCGACAGAAGAACTGCGATCATCCCCAGCAGCCATGGCCTTAACCGCAGGCTTTTCATGGAGCGGTTATTAACCGGACCACAAGGACCTGTCAAGCCCACGGCAAGGCCCGCCGGAGCGCAGCGCAGACGGGGCTGGCGGCGGGCCGTGTCAAGAGGCGCCCGACTCTGCCTCGACCCAGCGGAGCATGCGGGCGATGCCTTCCTCTTTGGTGAGCGAGGGGCTCCAGCCAAGGACGCGGGCGGCTTTGCGGATGTCGGCCACGAAGACCCTTTGGTCGCTTTGGCGGGGCGGGTTTTGGGTGAAGGATAAGGTGACGCCCGTCAGCCGGCCGAGCAAATCGAACAGTTCAAGCAAGGAGAGACTGTTGGCGAGTCCGCCGCCGATGTTGAAGATTTGGCCGGCAACCTGGTCGCGGCGCTCGTAAGCGGCGGCATAGAGGCGGACCAAATCATCGCCGTGGAGGACGTCGCGGACTTGCTTGCCGTTTCCGGCGACGGTGAAGGGCACGGGCGGTTGGCCGGCCCGGGCGGCTTGCCGCTGGCGGGCGGCTTGAAGGCAGAACCAGCCGATCCAGCCCTGGTCGAAGGTGGCAAACTGTCTGCCGCCGTAAATGGAGGAGTGGCGGAAGACGACGGTTTTGAGCCCGAAGTTCCGGTGCCAGTCGCGGACGTATTGGTCGGCGGCGCCTTTGGAGCAGCCGTAGGGGCTGGCAAAATCCAGCGGGGTCGATTCATCGAATCCCCCGGGATAATCCGGCGTGGTGTAGCGCGTCGGCGTTTCCTGGCAACGCACCCAGTCGAGGTCGCCATAGACCTTGTTGGTGGAACTGTAAGCAACCAGTGCGTCGGGGCTCAGACGGCGGGCCGCCTCGAGGACATTGAAAGTGCCCACGACGTTGGTGAGGAGGTCCCGGCGCGGGTCCGAGAGCGAGGCGGTCATGGCGACCTGGCCGGCGAGGTGGCATATGAAATCGAACGGGCCATGCTGCCGGAAGGCCTGCGTTACTTCCGCCTCCTGAGCCAGGTCCTGCTTCAGGAAGGTCAATTGGCCCTCACGGGCCTGAGCGCTAAGCCACTCGAGGTTGGCCTGTCCGCCCTGCCGAAAAAGGGCGTCCATGACCGTGACCTGCCAGCCTTGCCCGAGAAAATGGGCGGCAATGTTGGAGCCCAGGAATCCACAGCCGCCCGTGACGAGAAGTCGGTTCATAATTGGGCCTCGATCGTCCGCGCGAGGCCCTCGGGGAGTTGGACCTGCGGGCGCCAGCCCAGCGCCCGCAGAGCGGCGGTGTCGGCGCGGGTGAGCATGGGCTCGCCGGGCCGATAGGGAACGGCGCCGAACGACAGACGGGAGCGGCTGCCGGTGAGTTTGTGGATGAGTTCCACAAGGTCGCGCACCGCGACCGGATTGCCGCTGCCGATTTCATAGGTGGCGAATCCGCCGCCGGGACCGCTGCCGGGCGCCTCGCATTCCAACAGGGCGAGCATGGCGCTGACGACATCGCTTACGTAAATGAAGTCCCGCTGCTGACGTCCGTCGGTGAGGCGGATTTCCGGGACATTGGCCAGACATTGGGTGACAAGCCAAGTGATGAACTTGGTGGGGTCGTCGCCGGGGCCGTAGAAATGCTGGACTTTCAAGTTGAGCACCCGGGTCGGGCCGCCGGCCCGCATCAACCATTGGACGGCCTGATGTTTGCCCAGGGCGTAGAGGTTGAGGGCGGGGTCGAGGATGGTGTCGGTGTTCAGGAACAAGGGCACGCCGCGTTGGGCGGCCAGATGATAGAGGCGGACGGGCAAGAGGGCGTTGGCTTCGAGCATCAGGACGGGCGATTCGCCGTGGCGGCCGTAGAGGGTCGCGCAGTGGATGACGGCATCGGGGATATTTGGGCCTGAAAAAGGGGCCTCGAGGCCGTCCGGGGCGCAGTGCCAGCGGACTTGCCCGGCCAGGGGTCCCAGCCTCGATAAGTCGCTGGACTGGCGCCGAATGGCCTCGACCGTGTGCCCGCGCTCGATCAGCGCCCGGCACAGATGACTGCCCAAGAAACCCGTTGCGCCTGTTAGGAGTACGGCCTGAGGCATAGCCTGGTCATTTGAGCTTGCTCTTTACGAACTCAGAGACGGTCTCGATCATGTAATCGAGCATGGGCCCAGTCAGGCCCGGGTAAGCGCCGATAAAGATCGCCTGGTTCATGATGCGGTCGGCGCCGGTCAAATCGCCGACGACCCGGAAGGCGGCGGGGTTGTCTTTGCGGAGCTGCACGAAGGCGGGTTGGCGGAGGAGGTTGCCGCCAAAGAGCATGCGATTGCCGATCTTTTTTGCATCCAGGCGCCGGGCCAGTTCGGTGCGGGTAAAGGGCGCGCCGGGCTTGACCAGCATCATGAAGCCGAACCAGGAGCAATCGGCGCGGTGGCCCGAGCGGTCCCAGGAGAAGCCGTCGGGGGACCAACCGGCGGCGTGGGTGGGGAGCATGAAATCGAAGAACTCCTCGAGAGGCGCCAGGCCGCGGCGGAGCCGTTCCCAATTGGCCTTTCTGGCCTGGATAAACTGCGGCAGTTTGAGGAGTTGGGCGCTGCCAATGGCGGCCTGCGGGTCGAGCGGCTTCAAGTTGTAGCCCAGGTGCGAGTAGATGTATTTGTGGTCGTAACCCTCGGGCAGTTCGCCGAGCTTCCACTGGAAGCGGCGCCCGCAGGTGTTGTCCTTGCCGCTTGCGCACCAGCAATCCCGGCCCCAATCGCGGAAACTCTCGACGATGACCCGGAGTTTGAGGTTGTCGCGGACATTGACCGCCCCGCCTTCTCCCAAGGTCAGGTGATGCGGCGGGTAGAACGACTGCGTCGAGAGGTCGCCGAAGCTGCCTGTGGGCCGCCCGTCGTAGGCGCAGCCCAGGGCGTCGCAGTTGTCCTCGATGAGCCACAGGTCATGGCGACGGCAGAACTCGGTGACCGTGGCCAGGTCGAAAGGATTGCCCAGCGTGTGGGCCATCAAGAGGGCTTTGGCGCGCCCTGAGGCGCGCGCCTCTTCCAATTGCTCCACCCGGGCGTTGAGCGTCAGCGGGTCGTTGTCGAGGAAGACCGGGACAAAACCGCTCTGGAGGATGGGGGCGACGGTGGTGGGAAAACCGGCGGCGACCGTGATGACCTCGTCCCCTGGCTTGAGCCGGCGCGCACCCAGGCGTGGGCTGGACAGGGCGGCCATGGCAAGCAAGTTGGCCGAGGAGCCGGAGTTGCACAGGACGCTGGCCTTGACGCCCAGGAACTGGGCCAGGCCCTTCTCGAAGGCCTCGCCCTCGGGCCCGAGTGTCAGCCAGAAATCGAGCGTCGCCCCAACCGCCGCGGCGACCTCGTGCTCGGTAAATACCCGTCCGGCGTAGGGCACCGGGGTTTGTCCGGGAATAAACGGGGGGCGCTCGACTCCGGATTCCTCCGCCGACTCGTAGCCGGGGCGATTGGCGGCATGGGCCAGGCGCGCGAATTGGCGGGTGAGCCGAAGGATTTCCTCTTTCAGTTTGGCGGCGTCCGAATTCATGTGGCCCTTCTATGCCGCTGCTTCCCCCTCAGTCCACGCCAGGCCCTGGCGGCGGGCGGAATTCACGTAGGCCTCGATCTGGCGCGACGCGAGGGTGGCCAGGTCGAGATGGCCGGCGGTGTGGCGGGCCTTGTACCAGGCTGTGGTATGGTGGACGGCCTCGTGGAAGGTCCAAGCGGGGCGCCATTGAAGCAGCGCGCAGGCCTTATCGATGGCAAGGGTGAGCAGCCTCGCCTCGTGAGGTTGGGCGGGGTCGGACCCCTGGACCCACTGGCCGGGCCAGTGTTTGAGGACCTCCTGGACGACGTCGCCGACGGTGTGGCGGGCGGTGGGGCCCGGGCCGAAGTTGAATCCGCCGGCCAGGGGCGAGTTCTTGCCCTCGAGGCTGAGCCTTGCGCCGAGCCAAAGATAGCCGCTGGAGCATTCCAGCACGTGCTGCCAGGGCCGCACGGCCCGGGGGTTCCGCACCAGGATCGGGCGTTTCTGGATCAGGGCGCGCACGCAATCCGGGACGAGGCGGTCCTGGGCGTAATCGCCGCCGCCAATCACATTGCCCGCGCGCGCCGTCGCCAGGGGACCGAGTTTGGGGTTGGGCAGGAAGAAGGATTTGTTCCAGGCCTGGCAGATCAACTCGGCCACGCCCTTGCTCATGGAATAGATGTCGTGCCCGCCCATGGGATCATTTTCGCGGTAGGCGAATTCCCACTCGCGGTTCTCGTAGCATTTGTCGCTGGTGATAATGACCAGGGTGCAGGGCAACTCGGCGCGGCGCACGGTCTCCAGGAGGTTGGCGGTGCCCAGGGCGTTGGTCTGGAAGGTCTCCAGGGGCTCGGTGTAAGAGCGGCGGACCAACGGTTGGGCGGCCATGTGGAAGATGACGTGGGGCCGGACTTCCTGGATTGTGCCGGCGAGCAGGTCGAGGTTGCGGATGTCGCCCTGGATGTCGCCGGCAAAGGCCACGGGTTTGATGACCTCGTAAAAGTTGGGATTGGTCGGCGGCGGCAGGCTCAGGCCCCAGACTCGAGCCTCGAGGCCCTTGAGCCAAAGGGAAAGCCAGCCGCCTTTGAATCCCGTATGGCCGGTCACCAGGACCCGTTTGCCTTTATAAAAGTTGTGGAACATCTGAATTCAGACTTTCTCTTGAGCGCCGCAGTGGTTGAGTTTCTGCAATTGATCGCACACGTAACCGGCAAAAGGGATCGAGCACGTCCATGCCGGCGAGACGGCGTTCAGGACGTGCAGGGATTTGGCATCGCCCTGGAGGACAAAATCCATCTCGAGTTTGCGCGTCTTGATGTTCATCAATTGGGCGCGGATGCCGGGCTTGCCCCAATGCCGATAGTGCCGGAGCCTGACTCCTTCCAGCAGGGCCGAGGCCAGCGAAACCAGCCGGCAACGAAAGTACTTGAGCGTTTCCTCGGCGGCGATGCGCTTGAAATCGAACCCGGCGAACAGGAGCAGGCCGAGGTCGCGAAAGAGGATTTCGCCAAACTCGTCAAGTTTGAAGTTCTCCATGCCTTTGTATTGTTCCCGCCAGAAGGCCGGGATGGCGGTGGGGCCAATCTTGCAGTCGCCGGCGACCGTGAGGGTGAAATGAACGCCCAGGAAGGGGTTTCGCAGGTCGGGCACCGGATACACGTTGGTCCGCAGCGTGCCGGGCGGTTCGTCGGAATACAGGTAGATCCCTTTAAAGGGGACAATGCGGTAATCCTCCGAAAAGCCGAAGTCGCGCGCGACGCGGTCGGCGTAAAGGCCGGCAGCGTTGATGACGCAGCCGGCCTCAAAGTCGCCCGCCCGGGTGGCCAGACGCCCGTTGGCGCGTCCCAGGTAAGCGGCATTCTGGTGGATGATGACGCCCTGGGCCCGCGCGTCCTGCTTCATCGAGGCGAGGACCTGCGCCGGATCGGCAGTGGAGGTGGCGGGCGAGAACAGGGCGCGTTCGAAGGTTCGGACGCGGGGTTCGATGGTTTTGGCCTCGGCGGCGGTGACGGGTTTCAATTCGACCCCATTGGCCTTGCCGCGGCGCTCCAATTCGGCAAGCTGCGGCAGTTCCGAGGCGTCTCGGGCCACGACCAGCTTGCCGCAGCGGTTGACGGGGATGTTCCGGCGCTGGCAGTATTCGTGAAGGATGCGGTTGCCCTCGCGCGTGAACCGCGCCTTCAGGCTGTCGGCGCTATAGTAGAAGCCGGCGTGGAGGACGCCGCTGTTGCGGCCGCTGGCGTGGAGGCCGCAGTCCGGTTCCTTCTCCAGGAGCACCACGCGGGTATCCGGGAATCGGCCCTTGAGTTCGCGGGCGATGCTCAGGCCGACGATGCCGCCGCCCACCACCAGAAAATCCGCGGTGTTCATTGTCGTGGCTGCCAGACTTTCCAGGGGGCCTGGCCGCCGTTCCAGAGACCGGCCAGCAACTGCTGCTCGCGGTAGGTGTCCATGCACTGCCAGAAACCCGTATGGGTGAAGGCGGCGAGTTGGCCCTCGCCCGCCAGGCGCGTCAGCGGTTGCTGCTCCAGGACGCAGGCGTCGCCGGTGAGGTATTTGCCGACGGCCTTGTTCATGACGAAGAAGCCGCCGTTGATGAAAGCGGTTTCCTTTTCGGCCTTTTCCCTAAAGGCGCTCACGCTCTCGCCCGTCACCTCGAGGTCCCCGAACCGGCTGGCCGGTTGCACGGCCGTCAGCGTCACGATCTTCTTGTGCCGATGGTGGAAGGCAATCGAGGCGTTGATGTCGCTGTCGATGAGCCCGTCCCCGTAAGTCAGCAGGAACGTCTCCTCGTCCAGGAAGCGCAGAACCCGCTGGAGCCGTCCGCCCGTCATGGTGGCCTGGCCCGTGTCGACGAGGGTGACGCTCCAGTCCTCTTCGTCATGCTGGTTGTGGTACTTGATCTGAGGGCGCGCGCCGAGCCGGAGCGTGACATCGCTGGTATTCCACTGGTAATTGCGGAAGAAGTCCTTAATCACTTCGCCTTTGTAGCCGAGGCACAGGATGAAGTCCTTATGGCCGTAGTGGGCGTAGATCTTCATGATGTGCCAGAGGATCGGCCGCTCGCCAATCGGCACCATCGGTTTGGGCCGAAACTCGGTTTCCTCGCGCAAGCGCGTGCCCAAACCACCGCACAAAATCACCACTTTCATTTATCGCCGGGATGCAGATGGCTCAATCACGACCCAACTATCCGCAAGAGTTCCATTGAAAGCAAGCGCGCATCGTAACCGCTACGGCGCGCACGGAGTGGCGCGCCCCTGCCTGCTTTGGCTCGACCCGCCCGGCATCGGTGACCGGTCACGCCGGGGTGGTTATTGATGTGGACAGGTTATTGGTAGCATAAGCCTGACTGAAATCTTAAATATCCCGATTGACATAGTATAGTTTTTCGCTAGAGTTCAACTATTGAACGCGGAATTGTGCGTGAATCTGTCGCCGAGGGCGTAACGCTCTGCGACGAGACCGTTTAATCCTCCAAAGAAAGGACAGAAACCATGCCGATATACCCGGATGTAATCAGCACCTTGGGGCGAACCCCACTGATCAAGCTCAACCGCATCGCCAAGGGCGCCGAGGCCACCATTGCGCTCAAGGCAGAATTCTTCAATCCGCTGGGCAGCGTCAAAGATCGGATCGGTTTCGCCATGATTGAGGCGGCCGAGCGGGAAGGCATTCTTGGGCCCAAGACGACCATTATCGAACCCACCTCCGGCAATACAGGGATAGCCCTGGCGTTTGTTGCGGCGGCCAAAGGCTACAGACTGGTCCTGACAATGCCCGAGAGCATGAGTGTGGAGCGGCGCACTTTGCTGGCTCTCTTGGGCGCAAAACTGGTCCTGACACCCGCAGCCGAGGGAATGAAGGGCGCGATCAACAGGGCTGAGGCTTTAAACAAAGAGATCGCCGATTCCTGGATTCCGCAGCAGTTTGACAACCCAGCCAACCCGGAGATTCACCGCCGCACCACGGCCGAGGAAATCTGGGAGGCGACGGGTGGGAAGGTCGACATCCTGGTCTCGGCGGTTGGCACCGGAGGCACCATTACAGGCGTCGCGGAAGTCATCAAATCCCGGAAGAGAGGCTTCCATGCCATCGCCGTCGAGCCCAAGGATTCGGCGGTCATCACCCAGACGCGCAATGGCCAACCAGTCAAGCCTGGACTGCACAAGATTCAAGGCACGGGCGCGGGCTTTGTGCCAAAGAACCTTAACCTGGAAATCGTGGATGATGTCGTCACCGTGAGCAACGAGGACGCCATCACGACCGCCAGGCGCTTGGCGTTGGAAGACGGCCTTCTGGTTGGCATCTCGACTGGCGCAAACGTATGGGCGGCGCTCGAGACGGCCAAACGACCGGAGAACAAGGGCAAACTGATCGTCACCATTGGTTGCAGCACGGGCGAGCGTTACCTCAGCACGGCCCTGGCCGACGAGGCGCGCAAGGCGGTGACAACGCCGCTATGACCGGAAATATCGGGCCCGGTGACTCACACCACTGCGGACGCGCTCTTCTGAACCCGGCTGCGGCTGTCGATCGGAATTGAGGACGTTGACCTTGCGCAACCTCCGCCAAAAAAAGGGAGCCGCCGGGAGAAACCAAAAAAACCCGGCGGCTGGGCGGTGTCAGGTGACCGCACTTTTTGGTCAGGCTCGTGGGCCTGACGAACCATTCACTCCCTGTATCGCCTGATTTCACGGCGGCTTGAGCGACATTTAGGGCAAAAGCAGCTCGGCCGGAAAGGGTTCCGAGGGCATCGGCAGGTCGTGGTCCAGGAATTTCTGGCAGACACGGAAGAAATCGCCCCAGTTCTCCGCGCGGCGAATTTGGTGCAGGAACTGTCCTGTCGGTTCGACGCCCATGGCAAGGTAGTTCATGTATTTCTTCATGCGTTGCACCTGGGAAGACTCGCGCGCGCCGGGGGAGCAGGCGGCCTGGCAGAGGGCCCGCACGTATGCAAGAACGTCGCGTCCGCGCGGAACGAAGGGAGGCCGGCCCTGATGCTGCCGCCGGATTTGGTCGAAGAGCCAGGGATTGCGAATGGCTCCGCGCCCGATCATCAACCCGCGCGCGCCGGTGATTCGCAGCACGTCGGCGGCGTTTTGCGCGGAATAAATGTCGCCGTTGGCCAGCACCGGGCAAGGCATCGCCGCCGCCGCCCGCGCGATGAAATCGTGCCGCACCTGGCTCCGATACATTTCGCGGACAGTCCGGGCATGGACCGTCAACAGGTCCAGGGAGTGCCTTGCGAAGATCGGCAGCAACTCCGAAAAGACCTCGCCCGAGTCGAAGCCAATCCGCGTCTTGACGGTGAACTTTATTTTAATGGCCTCGCGCAAGGCGCCGAGAATGGCGTCCACCCGCCGCGGGTCGCGCAGCAAACCGCCGCCGGCGCGTTTGCGATAGACCACCGGGGCCGGACACCCCAGGTTCAGGTCCACCGCCACGACCGGATACTGCTGCAATTCGCGCGCCGCGCGCACGAGCGCCCCGATGTCATTGCCGATGATCTGGGCAATGACCGGTCGTCCGGTGGGGTTTTGAGTGATAGACCTGAGAATGCGCCGGTCCAGGCTCGAGGTGGCGTGGGCCCGGAAGTACTCGGTGAAATAAACATCGGCTCCGCCGCAGGCTGCGAGCAGACGCCAAAAAGGCAGGTCCGTCACGTCCTGCATCGGGGCCAGCGCCAGCATCGGCGCCGGCCCGCCCAGCAACTTCTCGAATTGCGCGCGCGCTTCCATGGCCTGCTCCGCCAATGGTCCGCCGAGGCTGCCGGTTTATCAAACCCAAATCGCCGATGAAAATGATTGTCAAAATGATTGTCAAAGACGAAGCGGCAGCTATAATCTGAGAGTTCGCTGTGGCCGCTTTTTTTGCAGGCATAGCGCGATTGACGGGACGACGCAGTATCGAACCCGCCAGTGGCGCATAGATTTATGCTATTCCTGTCTATCAGGCGGTGGAGGCGGATGCCGACATCAAATGCAACTTCTTTCAGAAACCATGGACGGGATCGATTCCCGTTGGTCCCAGTCTCTTGCTCCCCGGGAGTCCTTTTCTCACTATTCGCAACGGCCGCCGCCAGAGGCATTGAGCTGCGTCGGCGCTCCCGGCCGTCCGGGGCGCCCGCCGGTCCATAAGACGCGCCGGACCGGTTTAGGGTTCTGGGGGTGGCTCGTGGTCGCGCTGTTCCTGCTGGCCGGCGCCAGCCAACCGGCCCAGGCCCAGGTTTTCGGGGTCTATCGCCTGCTGTGGACGAATATTGGCCAAATGGATTCGCTGGACTCGCTGACCAACACAATTTACAACCCGAATTGGCCCGACAATCCGGACCCGGCTTACACCAAGATTTACACCAACTTCGAGACCGAAGTGAACACGGGGATGGATTACTACGGGCAGCAGTTGCGGACATTTGTGGTGCCGCCGACCAATGGCAACTATGTGTTCTGGATTGCGAGCGACGACACCTCGGAGTTGTTCCTGAGCATCGATGAGACTCCGGACAACAAGGCGCCGGTAGCTTCGGACAATAGTTGGAGCCCCTCGGAGGACTGGACCGAGTACCCCAGCCAGCAATCGGCCCCCGTATTCCTGGAGGCCGGGCGGCGGTACTACGTCGAGGCCCTCATGCAGCAGGGCACGGGCGGGGACAACCTGTCGGTGCGTTGGCAGTTGCCGGACGGCACCTACGAACAGCCGATGACCGCGGTCAGCGCGGCCGGCACCCTGCTGCTCCCGTTTGACGGCGTCGACACGTTGCCCGGCATCTACAGGCAAACCACCAATCTCACTGTGATCGAGGCCTCGAACGTGAGCCTGTCGGTGCTCGTGACGAATGGTTCGCCGGTCACCTACGGCTGGCTCCTCCAAGGAACCAATCTCATCGGCCCCAATGCCGCCAACCCCTTTTACAATGTCAGCAACGTCAGTGTGGCCCTCAATAATGGCCAGGTCTATTCCTGCGTTATTTCCAATTCCGCCGGCGCTGTCACCAGCGCGCCGGTCCTCGTCACCGTGATTCGCGACACCAACCCTCCGACGGTGACGGCGGTGGGCAATGTCGGCACTACCAACGTCCAGGTGGTCTATTCCAAGACGGTCGAACTGGCCAGCGCCGCCAACCCCGCCAACTATGTCTTCTCCGACGGCCTTCCGGTCACCGCCGCCTCGCTGGGGTCGGATAACATGACCGTCATGCTCACCACTGCCCCGCTGGCCTATGGCAGTAATTATACCCTGGTGATTAACCATGTCCGCGACCGCGCCCCTGTGCCCAACACCATCGCGGCTAATACCACCGTGAGCTTTCTTGTGGTGGTCTTTGCTCCCCAGGACATAGGAAAGCCGTCTGTCCCTTCGGTCGTCACTCCCGTCGGCGCCAACGGCCTGGATGTCTCGAGCGCCGGCACTGCGGTGGGCGGGGCGGCGGACCAATTCAGCTTCAATTACCAACCCCGCGCGGGTGACTTCGACGTGGCGGTGCGCCTGGCCGGAATGGCTCCCTCCGATGTCTGGGCCAAGGCGGGCCTGATGGCGCGCGAGTCCCTCTTGCCCTCGGGCCGTTTTGCCGCCTCCCTGGCCACCCCGGCCATGGTTGGCTCTTGCTTTGAATGGCGCGACCCGGCCGGCAGCCAGGCCAATTCCGCGGGCGCTTTCCCCGCCAATTATCCGGACACTTGGCTGCGGCTCAAGAGGGCCGGCTTCACCTTCACCGGCTACGCCAGTTACGACGGCCAGAGTTGGGTGCAACTGGGCAGCGCCATCATTTCCATGCCCACCGAAATCTACTTGGGATTTGCCGCCAGCAGCTATAATGCCACACAGCCCACCCTGGTCCAGTTCCGCGACCTGGCGACGGTCACCAACCAATCGGCCGTGGCGGCCGCCCCGCCCAACCCCCACGAACCGCTGGGGGCGTGCAGCCGAAGAACTTGCCTGGTCATCTCGGAAATCATGTACAACCCCGCCCCGCGCACCGACATGAACAACGTCCAGTTCTTCGAGATCTACAATAGCACCCCCTGGTTCCAGGACATCAGCGGCTACCGGGTCGCCTCGGACAACATGTCTTACACCTTTCCTGCCGGGACCGTCCTGAATGGCGGGTCCTTTCTGGTCGTCGCCGCTTCGCCACCGAGCATCCAGGCCGTCTATGGCATCACCAACGTCGTCGGCCCTTATACAGGCAACCTCAGGAGCGCGGACACCCTCCAGTTGTTCGACAACCTGGGAGCGGTCTTGCTGAGCGTTGCCTACTCCAATGTTCATCCCTGGCCGGTGGCGGCCGATGGCACCGGCCACTCGATAGTCCTGGCCAACCCCACCTACGGCGAAGGGCAGCCGCAGGCCTGGGACATCAGCGACGTCGTCGGCGGCTCCCCCGGCTATGACGAGGCTTACCGGCCCAGCCCCCTGCGCAATGTTCTCATCAACGAAGTGTTGGCCCACTCCGAAAACCCCGCCCTGCCCTGCTTCATCGAACTCTACAACCACAGCAACCAGACCAACGACCTCTCCGGCTGCATTCTCACCGACGACTTTGCCACCAATAAGTTCGTCATCCCCCCAGGCGTCCGCATCCCGCCCCGCGGGTTTGTCTCCTTCGACCAATCGCGATTGGGCTTTGTCCCCAGCGCCGCCGGCGGCACCCTGTTCTTGGTCAAACCCGATGGCAGCCGTGTCCTGGACGCCGTCCAATTCGAGGGCCAGGCCGAGGGCGTCTCCTTCGGGCGCTGGCCCGACGGGGCG